>JACCDP010404871.1_pt1 | contig 10059 bp, 16 predicted proteins | sample 7445841 | NCBI WGS metagenome assembly JACCDP01 (sample SAMN15323441, study PRJNA562643) | freshwater metagenome | isolation source: river surface water | place: USA:Blue River Watershed | collected 2017-08-17
TCAAATACAAAAACTGAAAATGTAGTTAATGCTGTATTAAGTAAGAGTGTTAATGAAATTGTAGAATATAAATTGGATAATGGTGAAGTATTGAAATGTACATTAGACCACCCAATTTTTGTAGAAGATAAAGGATGGGCATCTTTTAATTCCGATTTATCAAACGAAATGTATAGTTTAGAAACATCCGTTAAACAAATTGAAATTGGTGATAAAGTAAAATTATTAAATGGTGATTCACAAATAGTTGATATCATTAAACATAATGAAGAAACAATTGTTTATAATTTACAAGATATAGAGAACAATCATAATTTCTTTGCAAATAATATATTGGTTCACAATAGATTCTGTTTCATTGCAGGAACACAAATCAGCATGGCAGATGGTTCTTTCAAAAATATTGAAGATGTTCAAATTGGTGATGAAGTAATTACTTTAAACGAAGAAACAAAATTAAACGAAGTTAAAAAGGTAATTGATACAAAATCTCCAACACACAATGATTTAATTAAATATACTTTATCAAATGGTGTAGAGGTAACATCTACATTTGACCATCCATTCTATGTAAATAAAATGGAATTAGCATCTCACGCACCGAAATTGACAAACGAAAGATATCAATTGGGTGTAAATGTTAGAAAGATTGAAAAAGGTGATTGTGTATATATGATACCAAAAGATGGTGGAATAGGAATGCATGCAGTTGCTATTTCTAAAATAGAACCACAACCTTTAGTAGATACACAAACTTACATATTTACCGTTGAAGATAATCATAACTTCTACGCAAATGGAATATTAACTCACAATAAATAAAAATTAGTAATATGGTAACTCCATCAAAATATAAATCAATATCAACAACAGATTTAAAAGCTAAACCTGTTGTTGCATTAACTACTACTGAAAAAAATAAAGTTAATGTGATTTTGCAAAAACTAACAAATCTAATTAAGTTAAAACACTCTTAATAGATTATAAATTAATAAGTTATGACCGCATATGAATACTTGCAAAAGTATGTAGTATCTATTTTAAAACCAAGTCATATAAGTGGTGTTGGTTATTTTGCCGTAAGAGATATAAAAAAAGGTGAATTAATTTTCAATCCATGGTATGGTGAATCTGGTGTTTATTCAATAACACAAGATGAACTTTTTTCATTACCAGAGGATTTACAAAGAAGTATTTACGAAACATTTGATAATAAATTATTCTTTTTAGACAAAGATGGTAAAGAACAAAAAGTAGAAAAAGAAGTAGGTAAAATATTCATCCTATTAGAAAAAGGATATCATTGGTTATATATTTATCCACCTATGTTCATAAATAGTGGATTACATAATGCAAATGTAGATACGGAAATTTATAATCCGGTTGCATTAAGAGATATAAAAAAAGGCGAAGAGTTACTTGCAAATTACGGGTCTAAATTTAAGTTTAAACCAAAAAACTTTATTTAATGACCGCATATGAATACATAAAAAATCATATAAATACAAAACTCCAACCCAGTGTAATCAATGGTGTTGGAGTATTTGCTTTGCGTAATATACAAAAAGGAGAAGAACTTTTCAAATTATGGGAAGGGGAATCTGGTGAATATACATTAACCGATACTGAATTAGATTCTTTAGATTATAATGTTAAAGAACATTTATTAAATATGTATGGTTATAAAGAAATTGATGGTAAATACACAATGTTTGTAATTTTAAATAAACATTGTCATTGGATATTTAAAACACCATTACATTGGGTTAATAGTTGTAATTGGGCTGGTGAACCTAATATAGATAGAGAAACTTTAACGGCAAATAGATTTATTAAAAAGGGTGAAGAAATTTTATTAAAGTATGGAAAATATAATAAGTTTAGAACAAATAAAATTATCTAATCAATTTACGATTTATAAGACAACCTTCAACCATAATTTTTTAAAAGAAGATTTTAAAAAAAGAATTGAAGAAAATAAATTATTGTATTATAAGACCAATATGCAAAATAATCATTCTTTGGAAATGAATATTGAATGTAATGAATTTAAATCAATTGATAATTTTTTTATTGATTGTTTAAAAAATATAGATAATGTAGACACAAAAAAAATATCTAAATTTAGTTGGATTTATACACAAACAAAAGATTTTTCAACACAATGGATGCATGCACATACACACTTACATAGATTTGATAAATCACACCTGAATACACAATGGGTTTGTGTTTTTTACATTGATATTCCAAATGAAATGAAATCAGGAGAAGGTGATTTATTGTTTAAAGATGAAACCAACAAATTGCATTCTATCACACCAAAAGAAAATGATGTTGTTATTTTTAGTGGTGATATACAACATATGACAGTTCCAAATCAAAGTTCAGATACGGATAGAGTATCGTATGTTTCAAATTTTAATTTTATATAAAATGAATAATATACAAAAATTTGAATTATCAAAAGAACACATTGTCTACAAAATAAAGTATGATGGGACATATGATAAAAATTCATTTATTAAAAGAATATATGATAATAGAGATGTAATATATAAAAAACCATTTAAACATGTTGAGGATAAAGTTTTAATTAAATGTGATGAGTTTAAATCGGTAGATGATAATGTTGTTAAGGCATTAGAATTAATTGAAAATAAAAAAATAAAAAATGTTGCAAAATCTAGTTGGGTCTATACTCAAAAAAAAGATTTCAATATGATTATGCATAATCATATTTTTTTAGAAATGGGTGTAAATAAAACTAAATTGAAAACGGAATGGACCTGTGTATTTTACATTCAAATACCAAAAAATTTAAAAGAGGGCGAAGGGGATATTATATTTATGACAGAAGATAAAAAATTACATAAATTTAAACCAGAAGAAAATGATATTATTATTTTTTCAGGAACATTGAATCATATGGTAACACAAATACCAAATGCAGAAATTGATAGAATAATATATGCTTCAAATTTTAATTTTAATTTAAAAATTGATTAATATGATAATAAAATTAACAAATGTAAATTCAAATAATTTAGATAATCTTACAAAGGACATAATGTTAAATAAAGAACTAACAAATGTATCACCGACTAATATGTACGAAATCCTGTTTGATTGTGAAAATTTTGATAATATATTTAATATTTTTTTAGAAAAAGTAAAAGAATATACAAATGATAATTTTGATGTTTATATAAAAAATATGTGGGGATATATCCAAACTCCAAATGAAAATGATTCAATGAATTTTAATATAAATTTTAAAAATCAAATAACAATTCCATCAAACTACTCATTCATTTATTTAGTAAAATCAAATGTAACTAACATAAATTTAAAAAAAGAAAATGGCCATATAGAAACGATTTCATTAAATGAGGGAGATTTATTAATATTTAAAACTAAAGATTTTTTGAATGATGAATGTGGTGGTGTTAATAGAATTGCATTACTTGGTTCTATTGCAGAGTGTTTAAAAAATCCTGAACCAATAAAAAGGGCACTATTATAATCAATGAAAAAAATTATTTACATACATCATTTTTTTTCAAAAGCATTATTTTATAAAATTGCACACAATACAAACGAACGAGTTTTTAATATAGACGAAAACGGTATTGGATTTGTAGAAGTAAAATATAAAGGAAATGAAATAAAATTTATATTCAATCCTATTATAAATTATAATGAGGATGGTCTACACTTAGTTGATTTTTTTAGTGCACATTCACAACGATACATAGATCCAACCTATACACCAATTATAGAGAGAGATACTCTTACGGATTTTGCATTCTTAACAAAAATTCATGAATTGCTTGAAAATAAAAAAGGATGGATTATTTTGTTTATTAGAATGGAAAAAATAGTTGGTAAATATGAAAGTTCAAGTATTGGATTTGTAAATGATTTAGAAGAAAAAATAGATAAATTAAAAAAACATCACATTATATCAGATAATGTTTTTTTGGATGAATTAATAAAAAATAAATATGATAATCATTTTTTTTGTTTAACAAATTCAATACACCAATGGAATGAAGTTATTTCAATTAGATGGTACTATGAATATAAAAATATTTTTGAAAAACTAAACCAACCATATAATTTATGCTTTTCTGTTAGACACCATAAAAAAAATAGAATTGATATTATTAATGGTTTAGCAAAATTAAATAATGATAAAATATATCTTTCAAGAGTAGATAATTCAAAAAATAAACAATTTAATAGATTTGATACTTTAGTTGAAAAAAATATTAATAGTAATATTACAAAAGGAAATGATTTTAGTGATATAAGTTGGTTACAAAATGTTGGGGAATACCAATATTTGGATTATATGATGAGAATATTACCAATGGCAAAAATGCATGTTCTATCCGAATCTTGGGATTTTAAAAATGGCGATTACGCTTCAAATTATCTTTCTGAAAAAACATATGGATTTTTATTGGCAAAAATACCATTTATATCCACACACCCATATCCATTAGAAATAATAAAAAAAATATTAAATGTAGAAAATCATCCATTTTACAAAGAAATAAAATTAATAAATGGTGATGAAGAAAAATTTGTTGAATTTGTTAAATTATTTATGGAAAATTTTGATAATAATTATCTTTTATGTAAGGAATGGGTACAATTAGCCCATAATAAACTTATAGAAAAAATAGATAAAGAAAATTCATTTTTAGATTTAATTTTAAATGAATTTAAGAATCATAATATTAATAAAAACATAATAAAAAATTTATTATAATGAAAACAATTCATCAATTTGGAGATAGTTATGGTGCAACTTTGTATAGTGAAAATGATACCCATATTGTGAAAAATTTTATAGAACTGGCAGCAAATCAATTGAATTATAGTTACATTAACAAATCGTTTGGCGGAGATTCAAATGAAATGATATTGAATAAATTGATTAAACATTTAGATAAAATAAAAAAAGGAGATATCGTTTTTATTAATTTTTCTTTTTTTTCAAGAGGTTCTTGGTACGATATTAACAACCATAAAATAAAATCAACAAATAAATTATACAACGATATTGGTGATTTAAGAAAATACGATGAAGATATACATACTCATATTACCAACTTAATTGATTATTATATTAATAACCCAATAGATTATAATATGAGAATTTTTAAATTGATTAATTCCACATTGGAGTACCTCAAATCAAAAAATGTTAGTATTTTTTATATACATGTAGATGATTCCAAATGGGTTGATAAATTGTTAAATGTGGGAACAAATATCGAATTTCCAAATGGATTTGCCAATTGGTTATTAAAAAATGAATTTCATAAAGAAGAAGAAAATCATTACACAAAAGGATTGCAACCTATTTTTGCAAATCTTATATTAAACAAAACAAATAATTTTACCGCAGAGGATGATAGAATATGTGTAGATATCGATGCTATTGATTTTAATGTTACATTGAAAAATCCGGTAAAAACAAATTTATTATAATTTTATGGTAATATCATTTTGTTTCACAATAAAAATTTTAAATAAACAATCTGACTTAAATCTTTATATTCAGATGATAGAAAAGTCAATAGAATGCGCTAAACAATATCATAAAGTAAAATTTTATACAGATGAAGAAACTATTAAACACATATCAATAAGAGATATTGAAATACAAATCGTTAATACAAATGATTTTTATTTTGTTGATGACTTTAAGGTTTATTTGTTAGATATAATTGAAGATAACGAAGTGATAATTGATACCGATTTATTTTTATTTTCACCACTCTATTTAGAAGATGGCTATGATTTATATGTGGACTTTAAAGACCATAGTGGTAAAGATTGGTATATTGAATATTTAGATTGGTTTGTAAGTAGGGGAATAAGAAAATTAATTCCAAATTTTAATAATGAAGTTATACAAGTCCCAAATATAGGAATATTAAAATTTAAAAATAAAAAACTACAAAAAAAATATACAGAAACATACTATATCGTTAGGGACTGGGCTTTATCAAAACATAAAAACATAGATAGAGGAATATCTATAATATTAGGTCAGTATTTATTGGCATTACTAATGTACAATTATAAAGTAAAATATTGTCATAAAAATAAAAATCATTACATACATTTATCAGGACCTATTAAATTTGAAAAAGATATGATAAATAATATTATACCAAATAAAACAATAAAAATAATATGACACATTTAGAAGCAAATAAAGTATTAGAAACACTACATTCAAAAGATTGGAGTGCTCATTACATTATTCAAAATAATAGTTTGAAAAAAAATATATGGTTTTATATTAATGACATTCCAGAATTTAGTTTCGTTAAAGAAATTATATACAATGATTTAAAAAATGTAAATAATGATTACAAATGTTCGGACTGGATTACCTTATTAATATACGAAAAAGGAGACTTTTTTGGGTTGCATAAAGATGATTATTTAGAAACAAAAGATAGAATGATGTTTACCGGCGGTTATTTATTAAATGATGATTATACAGGTGGTGAATTTATGATTAGTGATAAAAAACTAGAAGCCGCAGTTGGTGAATTATTTATGTTTGATAGAAAATATGAACATGAAATTAAACCATTAAAAAGTGGAATGAGATATACTTTGCATTTTGGAGTACAGGTTGAACAACATAATAAAAGTTTAATATGATTAAAATATATCATCATATATATCCAACAAAAAATGGGTTACAAATTGCAAGTGAACAAAAAGATAGATTATACAAAAAAATTACTGAAGAATTTGAATATATCCCAAATGTAGTTGAAAAAAGACAAACAGAATTGTGGACTTTAAAAATCATACAAGACGATTGTAAAAATTTTGATGATAAAACACCAATATTATATATTCATACAAAAGGTGCAACTAAACCAACAATTGAAAGAGAACAATGGAGAGAATATATGGAATTAGAATTGATTGATAATTATAAATTTCATTTAGATATCCTAACAAAAGGATTTAGTTCATCTGGTGTTTTGATGGGTATTCCATATTGGAGTTCATCTATTTATGGTGGAAACTTTTGGTGGACAACCGCTGGATATATTAAATCACTACCAAACGATTTAGGGTGGGATAAATGGACACCAAATATTACATACATTCCAAATGAAAATGAATTTAGTAATTGGATTAGATGGGCCGAAAATAAATTTATAAATCAAGGACCAAATTTTAATCCTTATTCAGTTCCAATTTTTAATTTTGAAGGGTTTGAAGAATTTGCTTTGTTAATTAGAAAAGAAATTGGTGAAAATGAAAATATGTATAAAAACAATTTAATTAAAACTATAATATAATTAAATTTTAATATATGAAATTTGAAAAGGATTTAAGAAATTATACAATAAAAGAAACACCTCCATACATCAAAGAAGTTAATGTTTATACAATTAATTTTTATGCATTATCCGAAGAAGTAAAGCAATTTAATAAAGAAATCAATTGGGATAAAATGTGGGATGTAAATGAAGCTAAAAATAGATTAATGAATAATTGGAAATTAATTGTATTTATGCCGGATACCACTATAAAAGGATGGATATGGTTAGATAATACCAATGAACCAAAAAACATATATGTAAATAAGGAATATAGAAACAAAGGTATTGGTAAAGAATTATATTATGAAATGTATAATTTGTGTAAGAAAAATAACATAGAAAAAATACAAGGTTACATTGATGATTGGAATATTAGTAGTATAAAATGTATAAAAAACGCTGGTTGGAATGTAGTTTTATAACATATATACATAAAAATTTATATATTCATAAAGTATTGATTATCAATAAGTTATAAAAAATATAGTAAAATAGTTGAAAAAGTCATAAAAATTTCGTATCTTTAGGTATAAACACTAAAACCTAAAAATATGAGAATTATAATATTGTGTTGTACCATTTTTATAATTAGTTGTAATAAAGAAGTAGCAACCCCAAAAGCACCACAACCGATAGTTTCATTTTCAATAGACTCGGCACTTACACAAAGTGGTTCAAAATTACCAACCGATATAAATGGGTTTTATCATTTAAAATTAAATACTTTTTCAAATCAAACACTATCACGCATAACAGGTAGATTTAATTCAAATTTACATACAGAAAGTAGAATTGAGTGGGAAAGTTCACATTATTGGATTTTAAATGCAGGTGATAGTGTTGGTAAGATAGTTAAGACTTATTTTAATCAATATACAGGTCAACTTACAACAAGCATATTACCGATTTTAGTTTCAAGAAAAGATGTAATAATACCAACAATAAATTCAGTTTCTCAAATAGGAACAAATGGAGAAGTAAATACAATGTTTGCTCCTGTTTTACCAATGAAAGGTGATACTATTACAATTATAGGTAAAGCAATCTATACAATAGAGATACCAAAAGATAATTTATTTTCAACTACAAAAACCGATTCAATTAAGAAATCAATTAGAATTATTTGTGATTAAAGAAAAAATTTGTATATTTGGGTATGATTACTATTCCACAAACACCAATTACCGACCACTCTTTTAAAAAGTGGGGAGCAATAAAAATAGAAGAAAGTGATGGTGAATCCGAATATTACTATTGGATTTTACCAATGCCAAAAGATGAAGATGTAGCGGATAGACCTACACTTATATCAATAGCAAATGATGAATGGAAGCAGATGGAGTTAAATGAGGGTGAGTATTTAGTAACTTTATTTGATAACTTGCCTATGCTAGAAACCGAAGAAGAAGTAGAATTATTATATAAAATCTTAACAAAAGAAAATCTAACAAAATGAAAAAGACAGATGCCGAATTAAAACAGAACTATGAAAAGTTCATTGCAATTATTAAGAAATATTTCACAGGAGAAAGATTAGACAAGTTATTGTTTATGTATTCCGAAGATGAATTGGGGGGTAATTTAATAGTATCTCCTGCAAGTGGTAATATAAATTATCATAATGCATATGAGGGTGGATATATTGACCACATTTTTAATGTATGTAAGAATGCAATTAAAATGAAGGAATTATTCGCTGCGCAAGGTGGTAATATTGATTTTACCGATGAAGAATTAATCTTTACTGCATTGCATCATGATTTAGGTAAGTTGGGTACAAAAGAACAATTAAATTATGTACCTAATGATAGCAAATGGCATGTAGATAGAGGTGAGGTTTATAAAAGAAATCCAGATTTATCTTATTTAACAGCTACGGATAGAACAATGTTATTATTAAACCAATATGGTATTTCTATTACTGAAAATGAATATTTTGGTATTAAATTAACGGATGGTATGTATGATGAAGATAATGTAAAATATTTTAAAGTTTTTGATACAAACAAATATCTTCGTTCTAATATTCAGTATGTAATGCATTGGGCAGACCATATGAGTACAATTATTGAAAGACAATCAGCAAAAACTGACAAATTTTCATTTAATGTTGGAACTTTCTAACAAATTGTCATAAAAACTCTAATGGTATAGGATTTGTACTATATAGAGTATTATTAACCAAAAAAAATATACATTATGTACATTATTGATTACGACAAATTATTTGAAAACTTTTTTGAAACACCTACTACTAGAACTAATGGTACTTACACTAATTCTAAATTGACAGTTGAAGTTAAGGATGAAACAGCAGAAGTAGCATTATCGGTATTAGGCCATTCTAAGGATGATATTGAAATTCATTCTTACGAAGATAGAATTGAAATTAAAGCAAAAAAAGATAAAGAAAATAAATCGGTAGTTGGTCAGTTAATTTCTGATATTAACGAAACAATTAAAGTAGGTTCTGATTTTGATGGAACTAAAGCTGAAGCTGTAATTAAGAATGGTATTTTACACATTACTCTCCCTAAAAAGGATGAATCAAAGCCTAAAAAATTACCGATTAAAATTGGATAATTCAGTTATATTCCTTATCTTTGAAGGGTAGTCTAAACAACTACCCTTTTTTTATTATGGCAGATTATTCACAAATATTACCTCTAAGAACCGATATAAA
>JACCDP011007503.1_pt1 | contig 10058 bp, 10 predicted proteins | sample 7445841 | NCBI WGS metagenome assembly JACCDP01 (sample SAMN15323441, study PRJNA562643) | freshwater metagenome | isolation source: river surface water | place: USA:Blue River Watershed | collected 2017-08-17
AGTGAAGCACTTGGGAAAACATACTGATGGTAATAAAACGATCTTGGGTAAGTTTACCTTCACCCCATTGACCATCCTTAAAAGTTCTAATGTAGTAATAATCTGTAGGATGATATTTAAATCCTAAAGTAGAATAGTCTATTCGATTCATTCAACAAAATTCCGATAGTTTCTTTTATAAAAATCTAGATATTCACCACTAATTACCGATTTTAACCAGTCTTGATTACTTATATACCAATCGATTGTTAACTTTATCCCTACTTCAAATGTAGTTTTTGGTAACCACCCAAGTTCAGTTGAAATTTTGGTTGGATCAATTGCATACCTTAAATCATGCCCAGCGCGATCATTAACAAAAGAAATAAGGGTTTCAGGTTTATTTAAGTTATTTAGAATAAGTTTAACAACTTCTAAATTGGTTTTCTCATTGTGACCACCAATATTGTAAACTTCACCAACTTTCCCTCTTAGTAAAATTAAGTCGATTGCCTCACAATGATCCTCAACAAATAACCAATCTCTAATGTTTTCACCTTTTCCGTAAACCGGTATTGCCTGATTATTTAATGCCTTGCTAATCACCAACGGAATTAATTTCTCAGGAAAGTGATAGGGACCATAATTGTTTGAACAGCGAGAAATAGTCACAGGTAGATTGTACGTTCGATGATACGCTTGAACAAGTAAATCTGCTGATGCCTTAGAAGCAGAATATGGCGAAGAGGTGTGGATAGGAGTTTCTTCAGTAAAAAACAAATCCTTTCGTTCTAAAGGTAAATCTCCGTAGACTTCATCGGTGGATACTTGATGGAAGCGTTTGACATTGTATTTTTTAACCAAATCAAGTAAAACTTGGGTGCCTAAAATATTAGTGATTAGAAATAATTCAGGATTAAGGATGGATCGATCAACATGTGATTCTGCGGCGAAATTAACAACTAATTCAGGATATTCCTTGGCAAATATATTTTCCATTTCACTTCTTGAAGCTATATCCGCTTTATAGAACTTAAAATTTCTATGATTTAATACTGACTTTAATGTAACTAAATTACCAGCATAAGTGAGTTTATCAACACACACAATAAAATCTAAAGGATATTTATTAAGATAATAGAAAATAAAATTTGCACCTATAAATCCTGCACCACCAGTTACTAAGATTTTCATACATTCGTTTTAATGATATTTGGTAATTGCTTAATATATTCCGCGTAGGAAGACTTACCATATCTTTTGGAAGATTCGATTAATTGTTCTTTCGTAATCCAATTATTAAGGTAAGCTATCTCTTCTAGAACGGAAATTTTGTAACCTTGACGTTCCTCAAGCATTTTGACAAAAATAGAGGCATCAATCAGGGAATCAAAGGTTCCTGTGTCTAACCAAGCAAATCCTCTACCTAAAACATTAACATCAAGGGTTGATTTTTCTAAATACAATTTATTTAAATCTGTAATCTCTAGCTCCCCTCTTGCTGACGGCTTTACTTCTTTAGCATAATTTACTACTTTGTTATTATAAAAATATAAACCTGTAACGCAATAGTTTGACTTTGGAGATAAAGGCTTTTCTTCAATCGAAATGACTTTTTTATTTTCATCAAATTCAACAACTCCAAAACGTTCAGGATCTTTTACTTTATAGGCAAAAATTGATGACTTACCATTTTCCGCATTTACACGGGCTTGATTCAAAATATGACGGAAACCTGTTCCATAGAAGATATTATCGCCAAGTATCATCGCACAAGGTTGTTTGTTAATGTAGCGCTCACCGATAACAAAAGCTTGTGCTAATCCATCTGGAGATGGTTGCTCAGCATACTCTAATTGAATACCAAACTGATTACCATTACCAAGTAGTTTCTTAAAGTTAGGAAGATCATTAGGAGTGGAAATAATCAAAATATCGCGAATTCCTGACAGCATTAAAGTAGATAAGGGATAAAAAATCATAGGCTTGTCATAAATAGGCAATAATTGTTTACTAAGAGTTAATGTTAATGGATATAGTCTAGATCCAGTACCACCTGCTAAAATTATACCTTTCATATTTATACTCCTTTTTATATTAAGGTGATTAAGACAGAACTACAATTTTGATTTAATTATGCCTTTAAAACATCAAGGTATCTTTTTGAAATTTTGTAAGCAGAATGTACTTCTTTTACATATTTTATTGACAATTTTGCCATATTATACAAATAATTTTTATCGATTTTTGCTGCAAGAATTACTTTTTTTATTTCCTCATAAATTATATCTTCTGATGGTGAAATTCCAATTAGGAATGGGGTTTTATAATCAATATTTAATTCCTTTTTAGATAATTCGTGAAATCCTGTTAAAACGATTTTGCCTTTGCTTAGGGCGTAAAGTGTGTTCATTCCGTAAGAATATGACTTACATTGATCTACTAAAATATCTATAGAATCTAAAAATTTATGATATTTGGTAAAACTCATTTTACCTTTAATGATGATTTCTACATCGTTCGGAAATTCTACTTTAACTCTATTTAAAGCCTTTTCAATTATTTGTGAACCTTTAAATTTTCTTCTAATAATGCCATGAAAGATAACTATTTTTGGCTTAAGATTAATATTTTTTGATAATGAAAAATTTGTCTCAAATGGTAAAGGAATGGTTGAGGACAATTTATTTTTAAAAGGACTTAACCTATATGGCTCGGCGTAATCATATAAACTAGGAATAATGCATTTGATAAATTTTAACAAATATAAATCTCTATGCCTATACATCATCATATATTTTAACTTTATAAAAATATCATCCATGTGAGGCCAATAATCAAAAAATGAAGAATATTTAACATATATCCAATCAGTTCCAATTGCTGTCAAATAGATATTTTTAGTTTTTGAAAAAAGGAAATTAATTGTATTCTTATATTTATACAATGGAATAAAATGTGGATTAGCAATCAATAGAATATCATCAGAGTTTAAATTGATACTATTAAGTACTTTTTTAAATTTATAATAACGTTCAAATTGTCTAAGGATTTTACTTAGAATATTATTGGATCTGTGTTTATATATAACATTAATGTCACCCGAAAATTTTTTCCAGCCATCACCATCGGAAATTAATATCGTTTTTTTTCCTTGATGAAAAAATCCTTTCTTTAAATTAGCAAAAAAACCGCTATATTCACCTAAAATAATAATTCTAGATTTATTATTTATATATATTCTCCATTAAATTACTATTTATTATATGATAAGTTTAAATGAAAAGAAAGGGTAAGTTTATAAAGTGAAAATTTATAAAATAAAACCATTTTATCAGAATTGAAATTTCTGAATGAATGTGTATTGGCTGTGATAATAATTATTAATTTAGATAAATAAAATATCCCGGATTGAAAGAAAAAAATTGGTGATAACTTCGAAAAAAACTTTTATATATGAATGACTATTGAAACAATTAGAAAAATTACTTGAGGCCAGAAAAGAAATAGTTTTACAAGAAGCAATTGGAAAGTAGAAAGTAATAGTATATATTTAAATGGCTTTTAAAAGATCTTTTTGATCTTAGTTTATATCCAAAAAATTAATAGCATTTTATTACAAGATTGAGAACCTATAAGGAACCAAATCTGATTGTCCTAGCATAACCATTCCAACATAACTTAAAACCAAGAAATAAATAATTATTAGAAAGGAAAGGGATTTATTTATTAATTCAAACCTAAAACTCTTTGTTGTTTTTAAGAAAGACACACCAGCAAAAGAAGAGAAGTGCAAGTATAACCGCTTGATGTAAATATTATAGAAACCCAAATTAATAAAAGCTAAAGATATAAAATTAATAAAAAAAACTAAATCAAGTTTTAATTTAAGAATTACTTTATAAAAGTATAAGAAAAGTAATATATATAGAGATTGTAGATAAAATTCAAAATTGTTGCCTATGTTTAAAGTGGGCGAAAAGTAATCTTGGGGAATAGGAAGATTAAGACTTGCAACAAAATTGAATAAAGATTCTGGGAAAAAACTAATAATAAAGAAGATAAATGAGAAAATTTTCAAAGGAAAATTCTTAACTAGTTTATTAATAACCAAAATTAAAAATATGATGCCCGTAAAATGTGATAAAAGAGACAACAATAAAAATAAAATAGAATAAAAAGTCTTTTTTGAGACAAATGAAAGCAATCCAAAAGAAGTCGCAATAAATTGAGCAATTATATTAAAACTTGTTAAATAAGGACCTATCAAAAAAAGGAATACCAAAAATAAAAAATCCAATTTATAAATAATTGAAATTCTATAAAAAGAGTAAATATGACAAAAAACTATTAAAAATGAAGTAACAATCAAAAACAATCTAAAATTCCCAAAATAAGCTATTAATCTAGTAATTAGAATAAAAAAAGGATCATAACCATGAAAATTGTTAAAAATCGGAGAAGAAATGGATTCCTTCATTTTAAAAAATATAAATTGATAAATTTCATAATCAGTACCAACACCTTCTCTTAAGCCACCTAATAAGGTCGGAACTAAACAAGCCAAAATAAAGAATATATATTTGAAAATTCCATTAATTTTAAGAAATAAATTTAAAAATATGATTGTTAAGATAGCAACAAAAACATATAAAATATAAGAATACATTATTTAATTAACCTCTTTAGAAATATGAATATAAATGAAAGTATTGGTCTAAAAGCAAAAATTATATAAAAAAAATCTTTAAAATTAGAATACAAGATTACGCTTCTAATTATAAGATAGGAAACAAACAAGTATTCTCTCAAGTTTCTACTTTTTTTTGGTAATTGGTAAAAATATAAAGGTTTCTGAAAATTCCCAGCTTTTAAATGTTTAACTTTTGTGAATAATTTTAACCATAAATCATAATCTTGTGATTTTTTTGTAAATTTAAAATTGGTGAATTTTCCAACTTTATAAAAAAGTTCTTTTCTCATCATAATTGAAGGATGAAAAAATTGATTTTTAGAATAAATGTCAGTTTTATTAATGGAAAATTTGGCCTTAGCCTCTTGAAAGTGATAAAAATCTCTAAAAACAAAACAATTAGTGCCAAGTAAATCATATTTGTATTTTTTAAAATAGTTAAATTGTTCTTCAAGTCTATTAGGAGCTGAGAAATCATCTGCATCCATTCTACAAATAATATTACTATTAGATGCATCAATACATTTGTTTAAAGAAAAGGCTAACCCTTCATTCTTTTCGTTTGAAAGTAAAACTATTCTTTTGTCTATATTTGAATAAGACTTTAGAATGTGAAATGTTCCATCCGTTGATCCGTCATCACAAATTATAAACTCAAAATTTGTAAATGTTTGATTTAGGATCGAATCCAAACATAAAGAAAGAGATTTTTCAGCATTATATGAAGACATTACGACTGAGATTTTAGGCTTTAATTTATTTTTCATTTTATTACATTATAATAGTATTAAATCTAATAATGAAATATCAATGAAATTTTGAAAAGAAATAGTTTTGTGTTAAAGTAAGAAAAATTATGTACAAAGTAGCAATAATCATGGGTGTTTATAACGCTGAAATCACTTTAATTAGGGCATTAGAGAGTATTTTAAATCAATCCTATAAAAATATCCAATTTATTATATGTAATGATGCATCTACTGACCGTTCGAAGGAAATATTAAATTCTTACATAAAAAGATTTGATAATATTATTTTAATAGAAAATACTTCAAACCAAGGTCTTGCTAAATCACTGAATAATTGTTTATATTTAGTTTCAAGTGATGTTGAATATATAGCAAGAATGGATGCTGACGATTTTTCTCACAAGGATAGAATCCAAAATCAAGTTTTATTTTTAAATAATAATCCCACAATTGACTTAGTTTCTTGTAGAGTAAACTTAATTGAAAATTTAACAGGAAAGTTTATTGGAACCAGAGGAAAGTCTGGTTTAGCGCTTAAAAAAGATTTATTAAAGGGGCCACCTTTTATTCATCCAACAATTATGATTAGATCAAAATCATTAAAAGCACTAACAGGTTACAATGATTCCTCCTCGTATTTGAGAATTGAGGATTACGAATTTTGGTTTAGATTTTTTAAATCTAAATTGACTGGTTTTTGTCTTGATGAGATACTTTTTGATTATACAGTAAAACCTTATATGCCAAGCTTGAGTGAAACAATAAATGAGGTCAAACTTCGAAGGAAATACTTCAAAACTTTGGGATTTAATTTCCTATTAAGATTTTATTCATATAAACCTTTGCTAAGATTCATCATTCCGTACAAGATAAAAAATTTTTTAAGTGCGTTTCTTCGTTGAAACAATATAATCAAAAATCTTTTCAAGTTCATTTAAAACACTGTCTAGTGAGAATTCATTTGATTTAATAACTGAATTTAAACTCAAATAATTATAATAATTATTATTTAATAGTAATTCTTCAATTGATTTTTGAATTGATTCTTCTGGATTATTTTTTGAAATGTAAATTCCTGTCAAATTATTAATATACTCATTGGGGCCTCTTATGTTTGAGGCAATAACTGGTATTCCTTTCGCCATTGCCTCTAACGGAGCAATTGGTAAACCTTCTCTTTTTGAAGGATGAATTAGAATAGAACATTGATTCAGAAATAAATCAATATTTTTTTGATAACCTTCAAGATGAATATTTTTCAAATTATGCTTAATGATAAGTTTTTTATATCTATTTTTAAGTGGCCCATTACCAGCAATAAAGTAATGAATTTTCCTTAATTCAGGAAATTTAATGAAGCTCTTGATAACAGATAGATGATTTTTATTTTTGTTAAGCTCACCAATAGAACATATTGTATTTAGGTGATAATTATTGACTTTAGTAAATCTTTTTAAATCTATTCCTACTCCATTAAGTCTAAAGACTTTCTTATAATGAAACCATTTCAATGCGATATTGTAGTCTTCATTATTTATAGTTATTGCATAGGTTGTAAAATACGAAAAAATATATTCGATGGGAAAATAAAGCATCCATGGTAAAAAAGAACTATTCTTATGAAAATGATAACCATGAACAAAATAAAGGACTTTTATTTTTCTAAATATAAATGCTAGTCTTGCGTAAAATGAAGCATTAGGTGTGTGCGTGTAAACTAGATCAAAGTTATGAACTTTATCAATTGATCTCAATATTTTAATTGATTGAAAATTTCTAGGTGATAAGGTATTTCTAGATAAAGGAACATTGAAAAAATTGCTCGGACTAGATAAAGCTTCAATTTCAAGTTCACCAACCTTATTAGATGCTAAATAAACTTGATGACCTAATTTCTTTAATAATTTTGCATGTGGAATTAAAAAAGCATTGAAGGTAGAGGAAATTGTCGTTATGAATAATATTTTCACTATTTACTTCCCTTAAATGGTTCACTAGTAATTGATTCGTTGGCATCAACTGGTTTTAATAGAAGAACGTTTAATAATGTATATAAGATAAGTCGAAAATCCAAAAAAAATGAAATGTTTCCTAGGTATTGTATGTCATAAGTAAATTTTTCATCCCAGGTGAGTTTATTTCTTCCTTTTACCTGCGCCAATCCACTTAACCCGGGTCTTACTAAATGTCTTTGTTTTTGTTCTTGATTGTAAAGTGGCAGGTATTCAACAAGTAATGGTCTTGGTCCAATAACCGCCATATCCCCCTTAAGAATATTGAATAAACTTGGAAGTTCATCAATGGATGTCGCTCTTAAAAATGATCCAAATAAAGTTTTTCTTTTATTGTCTGGTAATAGATTACCAAACTTATCTCTTTTGTTATTCATAGTTCTAAACTTTATGAGTTTAAAAATCTTTTCCTCTTTACCAACTCTTGGCTGTGTAAAAAAGATGGGAAATCCGTTGAAAATAATTTGTAATAGTATAACTAAAATTAATAATGGTTGTAAGACGATTAATGCTATTAAGGCTAAGTTAAAATCAATAAATCTTTTAAAATACAAGGTATAAAGGGTCTTTTTCATAAATCAAAAAACTCATTCACCTTCTTAATTACAAATTCAATATCTAAGTTTAGCAACTTACTATCTGAAGGTAAACATAAACCATGATTAAATAAATTGTCTGATGTTTGATATCCTATAAAATTATACTTTTCATAAAAAGGTTGAAGATGCATTGGTTTCCATAATGGCCTAGTTTCAATATTGAATTTTTCCAAATACTCGATCAGTGGTATAACCTTAAGTGAATCACTAAGATTAATGGATGACAGCCAGCAATTAGAAAAAGAATCACTTGAAAATGCTGGCATTAATTTAATTGATGCATTTTTAGAAAATCCATTTTTATAAAGACCAAATATTTCTCTTCTTCTATTGACTCGTTTGTCTAAAACTTTTAATTGACCTCGACCGATAGCGGCTGAAACATTACTCATCCTATAGTTATAACCTAGTTCAGAGTGTTGATAGTGTCTAGCTTTATCTCGAGCTTGTGTTGCCCAGAATCTCATTTTTTCAATTGCTTCTTTATCTTCTGAAATAACCATACCACCGCCAGAAGTTGTGATAATTTTATTGCCATTAAAAGACAGGATTCCAAACTTACCAAATGTTCCTGTGTGTTTGCCTTTATACCTTGATCCTAAACTTTCCGCAGCATCTTCAATTAAGGGGACATTATATTGTTTACATAATGAAACAATTTTATCTAAATTAGCAGGAATACCATAAAGATGAACAACAATTACCGCTTTTACTTTAGGATATTTTTTAAATGCTTCTTCTAAAAATTTAGGTGACATATTCCAAGTTTCTTCATCACTATCAATGAATACTGGAATCGCTTTTTCATAAATGATAGGATTGGCTGTAGCTGAAAAAGTTAAAGACTGACAAAACACAATATCGCCTTCTTTAATACCTAATGCCTTTAAAGACAAATGAATTGCTGCAGTTCCTGAACTTAATGCCACACCGTATTTAGAACCAGTGTATTGAATAATTTCATGCTCAAATGCATCGACCATAGGACCAAGAGGTGCAATCCAATTGGTATTAAATGCTTCATCAACAAACTGTTTTTCATATCCTTCTTCACTCATATGTGGAGTGGAAAGAGGAATTTTTTTATAATTTGGCATATTAATTACTTTACAGTATTTCCCCAATAAATTTAAGAAAAATTAACTTAAGATAACAATGTGTTGGTGGACCCTGCAGGACTTGAACCTGCAACCAACCGGTTATGAGCCGGTAGCTCTAACCATTGAGCTAAGGGTCCACTTTGAAATTATAATGGTAATTAATCTTTAATTAAAGTTTATTCACTAATCGGGCTGGTGCTCCAACATACGTACCTGATCTCTTAATTGAATCTATGACGGTTGAACCAGCACCAACAATTACATTATTTGTAATGTTAAGGCTTTGTATAATATTTGAACCAATCCCGATCCAAGATAACTCCCCTATTTTTGTAGAGCCAGCAATATTCACACTAGGGGATAAATGTACAAAAGAGGATATTAAGCAATCATGTTCAATCAAAACTTGATTATTAACGATAACACCTTCTTCAATAATAGTATCTACATTAATAAAACATCGATTCATGATTATTGATCCATTGCCAATTTTCGCTGAAGTAATCTCACTTAAAGGACTTACAATGGATGGTAGTGAATAACCCTCTTGTTTCAATAATAGGTAAAGTTTTTTTCTTAATTTATTATCTCCGACTCCAATAAAGAAATCATGATCTTTAAATTTGACTCGATCAGCAAATATACCTTTGACACGATTATTGGAAATCTTATCATCCAAAAAATAAATATTGTTCCATTTTTTTGTAGTATAGGCAACCCACGCTACAGATTTACCATGACCGCCTGCACCGATGATGATTAAATTCTTCATACTATTATTATCTTATATTTATAATCAAATTGTTACTTAATTTAACATTGCTGGTTTGGATATCATTCATAATCTTTGATAATTGCGTAGACACAAAACCTACTTTTTCTGAATCTTTTGTATAAATAACTTTGTCTTTATGAACAATTTCATA
>JACCDP010226522.1_pt1 | contig 10055 bp, 12 predicted proteins | sample 7445841 | NCBI WGS metagenome assembly JACCDP01 (sample SAMN15323441, study PRJNA562643) | freshwater metagenome | isolation source: river surface water | place: USA:Blue River Watershed | collected 2017-08-17
AAAGCAAAATCGTCAGGTATCTCAAAATAAAGCTTTTCAAGCTTGCTTATTGTTTCGCTGATGTTCTTCTTCATGGTTGACCTATATGCGTAACACAAATTGGTTCATTTGTTATAGAGAACTCATTTTCTCCATCATCGACTGTTTGATTTCCTAAAAATCTGAGTTTGTATTTTTTTGGGGTTTTAGAAAGACTAGTAATGCCTTCTAAAGGAATAGTTTTTAAAAACACTAATCTTCTGCGGTTATGTTTTTCATTTGGGATGTTATCCAAATATCCAGTTTTCATAAATTTGCTAATCATTCTTTTCTGAAAATAATCTGACATATCATCATCGCCGTCTATTTTCAATCCTCCACGCATGATTGTTGCTTTGCATGTGCCATCTTTACAAACCATTTTAAATTTTTTAATTGGCAAATAAGTATCATCTTCTTTTTCAGGTAATGGATAAATTTTGTAACTACCAAATTTTCTAGTATTGAAACTAAATTCATTCATAAGTTTTTTTAAAATGTTTGCATAATAAGATGTTTGTTGATATACTTCGTCTATATTGTTTTTAACAAAATCTTTCTTGTTGTCTTGAAATTGCATTACTTTTTCTGGCACGAAAGATAAACCATTTTTGTTTTTGTATTTGATTATATCTTCTACAATTAAATTGTCATTAACAGCATACAAATTGTTTTTAGTTTCAAAATAAGATTGAAAAATTTCTGGATATTTAATTGTGTTGTTAAGCCATTGGTCATCATTAGTAGATGACAAAAGAGCCAGATGATAATCTTCTAAAAATATTTTTATATCATTAAATCGCATATTCTATTTATTCATCTCATCAAATTGCTGGCAAGCTTTTAGAAAATCGTTATCAGCATTGCCTTCAATATTATTTAGAATACGCTGTTCATATATTTTTTGCGCCAAGTCAAAAACTTCTTTAGGTAAGTCTAAAGAAAGCATTTCAAAAACTTTGGTAATTTTATATCCTTGGTTTTTGAATTCGGCTACACGCATTAATTGATCGTAATTTACATTTTTGATATACTTGTTCCAAGGTTCTGGAACAAAACGATCAACTACTTCTTTAGCAGGATTCGGGAATTCACGAACAATTTTAAACCTAGACGGACGGCATTTCAAAGAATTATCAATTTTTTCTATGTCATTTGCTGTCATAATGAACACTGTTTTATCATACGAATTGTATACACCATCCAATGAATTGAGAATTGTATCAAATGTAAATCTTACAGTAGAAGCTGTTCCAGACACATTGTTTTGCATGATACATTGGCGTTTATCAAAATAACTATCAAAATCTTCAAGAATGACTAAAGATTTTTGTGGTATTTGAGCAAACATAGCCATTATCGAAATGTTGTCGTATTCAGGAGAAAAAGTGATATAATAAGTTGGCATTTTGTATTTTTCAGCTATGTATTTGATAAAGCTGGTTTTGCCGTTGCCGGGAGGACCATGAAGAATAATGCCAACTTTTTTATGTTCTTCAGCAAGGCAATTTTGTATTTGTTCCTCGATATCGCCCCAAATATTCTTTGGTTGAATTGGCTGAATTGATTTTGTTTTAATCTTGCCAATATTGTCAACAAAGTTTGGCGTTAACACATACACAGGAATTTCTTGCTTGTGATTAATTTTATATTCACATAAATTTTTTAGGAATTCACACATTCTCTTGTGTTGGAATCTTAAGAATGTAATTCTGGTTGTAAAATCTTTTCCGTGCCAACCAGCATTAAGCAGTCTTTCACCATGACTGATATAAAAATATGGTGATTCTTTATATTTTAAGAAAGCAACAAATTCAACAGATGCCCTATTTTCTATTCTGATTTCTTCTGTAAAAATTGTTTTATGTGCTGTCAAATCGAGAGAATTATAAATGTGTTTAAATACTGCTGGTTCTATTCTTAACTCCATTGTAATTACATACTTAACAATAGCCCATGCGCTGATTAAACCAGCGCCGATTGCAAATAACAAAGTAATCATGTTTTGGTCAATCATATTCTAAAATAGTTACTATTTTAAGTTATGAACGAAATCAAATTAAAACAAGTTGTCGAAGCCGAAATACAAAAAGATGAAAAGCTTTCTATCGGCGTATTAACCATTGTTGTTGCTGTAGCAGAAATATTTTTGTTCATTTATCAAAATTGCTACGCTATGAAAGGTCTTGTCAAAAGATCTGCTAGGAAAAAAGGTTTCTTATACAAGAAGTTTCTTAAAAGTCATGTTTATCCAAAATTAGAACATTCTAATTTGACGGATGAGCAAAAAGAATTAGCAATTGAAAAGATTAGGGAAATGATTATTAATGATAAGTTGGACGAATTTATTCCCTGAAATCGTTTTCCCAATCGTCATCATCTTCAATTTCTTCGCCTGAATAATAATAATTAATATTTTTGTCAGCATATTGTGCTGCAAGATTTGTTGCTCTGGCTAATAAACCACAAATGAAAGTTGGATTTCCGCTTGCCTCCAAGGCAATATTTTCTACATCAGCGTGTTCCATCATAACAAAAGCAAATGTAATATTTTTCCTCTTTTTCAACTCACCCATCATTTGTTCGATTGTAACCAATGAAAGATCTGGAATATCAGATTCTGGTTTTTTGCCTTCAAACAATTCAATAAATTTTTCATATTGATGTTTATGCAAACAAAACAGCATTTTTTTACCATCACTATGTAAGGATAAAAAATTATCTGAATTATTAGCAGTTTGTGTTATCTTTACAACTAAAGATTCTTTCGAAACAAAGAAATAAACCTTATCTTCTTCGATTGATGAGACAGTTAATCCTTCAATTGTCGAAAACCATGTGGCAAATTCTTTAGTAGTCATACTGCTGTGTTAAAACCTATGATAGTGCCTTCGAAATCGCATGTAACAACATTATTATTGTAGTAAACAACTTGTATTGTAATGAAACTTCCACTATTTAATTCAAAAATTGGTGTATTAAAATACATTAAGCCATCGAGATTTGCATTTGTTGTTCTAATTGTATAGGTATCTGATCCATCTACAATTAGAGTAAACTTTGCATTTAAATCTCCGCTTACTTTAAAGCCTTGAAATGAAAAAATTGTAGATGAAGGGACTGTGTATGTGGCGACTGTAGTTGGTGTATTTGGTGATACACCTGTTGCTTCATCAAAATAATTTATTGGATTTGCATATGCCCTAGCTATAGGCTTGACGGTGATACCATATTCATAACCAGCAAGATTTGAGTTTGTAACATTACAAATTTCACTTGTTCCTTGACCAGCCAATACAATTCTTGATCTGCGACGATACACAGGAGAACCAGATGCTAAAGGATAAGGATTAGCTATTGGAGCAATATCGCCGTAATCAACGGCGGTTTCATCCATTATGGACCCTTGCTCTCCTACATTCAACTGCGTGAAATTATTTGGATCAATTGGCATAAAACTATTTATAACATTTAAAGTATTTTTGAAATCAGGTAATAAATAAATTATGCTATCATTTAAGAAGTTTTTACAATTGTCAGAAATTGCCACAGATTCATGGCTTGAACCACCATTGCAACCTGTTGCTGGTTTAATAGCTGTTTACAATGGTCCAATTCAAGGAATACATAGAGGTGGAGAGGAGCCAATTGGATCAGGTAGGCATTATATTGATCCAGCAATGGCTCCCGTAAAGAAAAGCAAATTTTATAAAAAGAATAAAAAATTTAATCAATCTTCATCTTCTTCGTCAGCATCATAATCGTTGTCATCATCATCGTCCCATGACTCATCATCTGGGTAATCATCGTCATCATCCCAGATGTCATCTTCATCATTTTCTTCATCGTCATCGTAGTGATCTTCTTCATCATCTACGATGACACTAAAAATTTCATCTAAATACTCTTCGTAGTCATAACTTCTCATATTAACCTCAACTAGTTAGCAACTGTGCTACTTGAGCCAACACATGCACTGGCTCTTGTATTACCACATTTGATAACATAGTTTGGATTGCAGCTATTTTTAATTACAGGCTTGACTTTTTCTTCAATTGGAGGGCATCCATAAGGACCACCACATCCGCATCCGCTGATTCTATATTTCCAACATTTGCCATACTCAGGTTGACCGGGAATTGTGCAGTTATCAACAAAGCCATCACAACGGATTATCGTTCGCTTCAATAAGCCATCATCGTCTATACGCCAAGTTTCATCAATAAGATTGTTTTCTATTATGTATTTTGCGGCTTGCTGACCGCATTTAATTGATTCAGCAACATCAGAACCAATCATTGTCATATTGCCTTCACCATCATCAAAAACAAGATCATCTACAGGAAGCCTTATTTTTAAATTTTTGTATTTTTCGTCCTCAATGTGAAGAATATCGCCAAGTTTTGCTTGGTATTCAAACCTCATCATGGTGAAATTTTCTTCTTTTTCTTCGTTTATTTTAATTTTATCATTATTTTCCACTAAGTTCATTTCAAATGTTTTTGGCAACATGTTTTTAGCTTGGAATGTGTTTTTGGCAATATTTGCCAATTCGGGGTTAATTGTTTTGCCTATATCGCAAAAAACTTTAGAAAAAGCTTGGAAAAAACCCGGAACTGCTGGGACTAATTTCATACAACGGAACAATGTGTCTCGTACAAAATCACGAGCAATTTTAACAGCAGTGACATTCTTGCCTTTTGCAGTATAGATTTCTGCAAAAACTCTATATAAAGCACCGCTCATAACTCTTGAAAAATTATGCGGTTCTTTTGTTAATGCTTCTGGATTTGTGCTTACATTAGCTAATGTGTTTGGGTCCACATAAGATAAATCGTTATCTACATTTCTTAAATATCCATTCATTCCCAAACCGCTACCAAATTGTTCGGCAAGTTTAGAAACTATGCTGCTTTCAAACAAATTGCCTTTGGTTTCATTTATCATAAAATTAATCATTGTGTCATGATGCAAAGAAGCCAAGAAAGCAAAAACATCACCAAATGCTTCATGAAACGCCCAAATCTCCACATTTCCTATTGACCAAAAATCTGGTCTAAGATAGTCCAAAACAGCATGACCTAATTCATGTGTAATTACATCGGCTGATAAAGCGGTGAAAACTTTTTGACCATTTTTGCCATTAAACCAAAAAAAACTAAGACTTTTTCTATCATAATAGGCATTCGGCATTTGTCCGGCATTGGGTTTAATTATTAAAGTTTTTACTTTAGACCAGTTATTAATTTTGTGAGGTGAATAATTGTTGTAAAAATTGTTCATCGCAAACATCAAAGTTCCAGTTGCATTTGATGCTAAACCAGCAGGAGTTGTCCAATTTTCATTTGGTCCGGTGTATCCGGTAACACTAAACAATGTAGATGGAGAAAAACTTACAATTTCAGTTAAATCAGGAGTTGATGGATCGTTTAAATAATATTTAACATTTTGTTTTGCTTGTGCGTTTACCACATTATTTATCATTTTCTTTTTCTTGCTTGCCATATATCCTCCTTAAATATTTTTTTCTTACTTATTTATAATTGTTATGCAAAACATTGAAGAAAAAATAGCAGAATTAAGACTAACAGAAGCAGTACAGAAAGATTTTTTCGGTTCTTCAGGCAAAATATCAATAATTTCAAAAGTTTTTGGTTCAGAAATAATCCAAGATAGTTTTGCTAACAATTCCATAAGTTTTCTATATGACGATATAGAAGAAGAAAAAGTTCAAGAATTTGATATAAGTCATACAAGCACTGTAATCGGATATCATTTTGATGGATTGAAAATGGGCATTCCGATGGAAATTATTCAAAAAGATTATGACAATAGTTTGAAGGTTTTGTGGCAAGGTCGCACTGTTTATGAAGAAATTGATGGTGAATTAGTTTCATTCAATCCATTGAATGAATGGGAAAGAAATATAGAATCTTTATATAAAAAGGCTGAATTAAAAGTTGAGAGAGATAGGGAAAAAGATAAAGATTATATTAATCAACAAATGCAAAAAGAAGAGGATAAGGAAATCAAGAGAATTAGAGAAAAATGGGGAATTTTATAATATATTGATATGTTTTATGAAAAAGAATTTCTTGATGTAAAAGTTTGGCTATCTCAGACTGAAGAAAATATTTTATTTTCATCTGGAGCCTTTGGTGACTTTTTCTTGGGCATGGATGCTGCAATGAAACATAAAATACCAATGATTTATTGGAGCAAACCAGCAACATTTGATTTATCAATCAAGTTTTTATCAGCATTCAAGATAAAAAGTTATGTAATTAATGTTGGAGTTCCCATATGGAAAACCAGAGACACTTTGGAATTTTGTGAAAAATTAAGAAATATTTTAGAAAATAGAGGTTTTAGAACGCATGGTAATAACAAATGTCATTTACCAATTATAAATTATATGCCAGATGTTGTAAATCAAGAATATTCTGCATTTAAAGAATATAAACTAAACATTCCAGAAAAATATTGTCTCATATGTCCGTGTGGAGGAATGCACACTCCAAAAGCAAAAAGATTTTTCTTTTACGATGAATTTCAAAAACTAATTAATGTTTTGAAGTCAAGAAAAATTGAGACAATCATAGTTGGAAATGACGCTCAATTAAAAAAATATGATCCGAAAAAAAAATGCAAATGGTTGCAATTTGAAAAATTTGAAAACGACACAATAACTGTTGAGTATTTTGTTGAAGCAGTAAGATCTGCTATGTTTGTTATTTCTCCAGACACATCATTAAAAACATTGTCTGGAGCAATGCATGTCCCAACTTTTGTTCTTAAAAACAGAAATCAAAACAATGAATTTGTAAATGGCACATGGGATAAAATTTTTCTCAGTAGAAAAAAATGGAAAACAATTGAATGTTTTCCATTTGATGATCTAATCAGAAAAGTTTACGAATTCAATGCTATAAAAATGCTTTAGGGAGGTGTAATTAAATCCCCACTTGCAATTACATAAGGAATCTGACAAATTCCTATCAAGTCTGAACCACTATATTCATAAGTTGTCTTGAAAGCAGCATCACCAATAGATGCACCAGCAGGATATTTTATTTCTGTGGCAAGTTGACCACTTGTGTAAATACGCTTGGTAAACATGTATTGATCATTACAACCTTTAAGAAGTTCCCAATCAGCACTAGGAGAACCAGAATTAAATCCTGCTGCGTCAATGTAATCTGATTCTATGGAATTGCTAGTATCAAGTAATAATAATCTTTCGGTCCCCAAATCTGGATAATTAAATCTTTGAGCAATATCATATCGTTCGAAATAACTTGGCAATTCTTGAATTGGTGCAAATTTGTTAAATTGAATAACGCCTTCTGCACTTGTGTTCAAAACATAAGCTTTAAAATTTGGTTTTGGCTTTTTAGATTTTATCAAAACTTTATTTTCAGTTACACCAATGTTATTTGTTTTGAACACGCTAGCTGTAAAAAATGAAGAAAATAAAGCATTTGCATTTAAAGCTGATACAACTTCAGCAGCTGTTGTTGCAGCAGCAGTAGCTCCAGCAATATTAACTGTTACATTTGCATAATTTAATTGTTGAATATCATAACAAAAAGATAATGTCAAATTAGGTTCTGTTGAAAAGTCATAAGGCTCTGTGTTGCCACTAAGAATATAATCTGATCTATTAGTATTAGCTTTAATTTTGAAAGTCTGTTGATATTGTCTATCAGCAGACAACAAGCTGCCACGAAATTCAAAATCATAAACATTCATGAAAAATGACATAATTTTACCTTAATAATTTAGAAGCCTCTTATATTTATCTACATCGGCTCGACTTTTTTCTATTTGCTTTTCATAAAAAACTTCTAACCACTTTTTTGTTGTCATATTTTCCAACATTTCTGCCATTCTGATCCTATCAACATAATTGTCCACAACTTCTTCTTCCATTGACAAAGCATACTTTAAAGCATCTTCTGCATTTGTAAAAATTTCATATTTTTCATACCCTTGAGCTTGCAAGCAATTTAAATTTCCACCAAGACCTATAATCATGTTTTGAAATTCAGTCACATGAGACATTTCCTCTTTAGCTTCTTTTTCAAAAATTTCTATGTATTCAACTGCATCAAACCCTTTAATGGAGGATGCATTTGTCAGATAAAACAACATGTGTTTGCGTTCGTTTCGCAAATCTAAATATAACCAATCAAAAAAATTTTCTTCAACTTGTGGCATTTTTGAACCCTCCATAATAAATATAGCTTTTTTTTATTCAAAACACTACTAAATAATTATTGCATGAGTGTTTGGAAGAAGAAGTTTAAAACTTTAAAAGATTATTATAAAGCTGAGTATGACCCTGAGTTTTATCAATTAGATCAATTTCAACTAGAAATCGATCCAGATGAAACACTTGATGATATCAACATTTATGATCAACAAAGACAAGAAGAAGAAATATATAAATGCACAAAATCTTTTTCTTATTTTTGCCACAAATATATTAAAATTTTACATCCAACTAAAGGTTTGGTTCCATTTGTCATATTCAAATACCAAAAAAGAGTAATTGATGATTATGACAAAAATAGATTTAATATTATTTCTAAATTCCGTCAGGGCGGTCTTACGACAGTAACCCTTCTTTATGGTTTGTATAAAGCATTATTTACATTAGACTTTTCAATGATGCTTATCTCAAAATCAGACCGTGAAGCTGTGGAAGCTGGATATATTGCTGATAGAGCAGTAGAAAACTTGCCTGTTTGGCTTGCGCCCAAAAAAGATGGCAAATGGAATGACCACTTGAAACAAGTTACTGAAACAGGTGGAAGTCTAAGGTTTTATTCACCAGAAGCTGCCCGTGGTAAATCAGTTGCTTTCATTTGTTTGGACGAAGCCGCATTCATTGATGACTTAGACAAGCACTGGAGAGCTATGTATCCTGTGTTAGCCACAGGTGGTAGATGTGCAATCATCTCGACAGTGAATGGAACAGGCAATTATTATTATGAACTTTATATGGGAGCTAAAGAGCAAAGAAATAAGTTTCATATAATAGACATTGACTACCACGAACATCCATTTTATAACTCTGGTAAAAACCCAGAATGGGCTGAGGAACAAAGAGCGCAGCTTGGCGAAAAAGGTTTCTTGCAAGAAATCTTAAGAGTATTTCTTGGATCTGGCGACACCTATATTCCCGGCAAAGAACTTGCAAGACTTGACGAAGAACTTAAAAACATTTATCCTAAAAGAAAATTATTTGCCAAATATCAAAACAAAACCAGAAATGATGATACAGATATAAACGACGAAAATAAAGGAGCTTTGTGGATTTGGAAAGAACCAGCACCCGGAAAAGAATATTATTTTGGAATTGATTCATCCGAAGGTGTAGGTGCAGATAACTCTTGTATACAAGTGATTGAAGTTGAATCAAAAGAACAAGTTGCTGAATTTTATTCTAATGTAATTACGCCTTATGAATTTGCCCAAGTAATTTATGAATTAGCAATTTTATACAACAACGCCCTTTTGATCATCGAAGAAATGTCCGCAGGCTTGTCTGTAATTAATACTTTGCAAAATGAATTATATTATGATAATTTTTATTATGCTAATCCAGATTCTAAAACTCCAAGAGTTGGTATAAAAACAACAGTTGCCAACAGACCTCTTATTTTGACAAGCTTCCAAACTGCTATTCTACAAAAATCAATAAAACTAAATTCTATCCGCTTATTACAAGAAATGAAATGTTTTGAATATAACGGCACGACTAAAAAGCCAGAGGCTCAAAAAGGCAAACATGATGATGCAATCATGGCTTTGTCAATGTGCTTGTATGTGATGGGAACATTGAATAAGAATCAACCAGCAGGTTTTGATGGCAAGAAAACTACAACAATAAACATATTAGATGACATCAAAAATGAAATAAGAGATAACATCAAATCTAATATAAAATTAAAATTTTCTCGACCAAATGAAGATTTAGAACAAAAAGAACTTATCAATTTGTACAGACCAAAACATAGTTTGCTCAAAGA
>JACCDP010330260.1_pt1 | contig 10055 bp, 10 predicted proteins | sample 7445841 | NCBI WGS metagenome assembly JACCDP01 (sample SAMN15323441, study PRJNA562643) | freshwater metagenome | isolation source: river surface water | place: USA:Blue River Watershed | collected 2017-08-17
AATCTTATCTTGATTAGCTTCCAACAAGTGAATCGCATTTGGGTTCTCAGATAAGTAGTACCAATTGATTTTATCTAGATTAGCTTCTAATAGATGAAGCGCATTATGGTTTCCAGATAAGCCACACCAATCAATCTTATTTGGATTGGCCTCCAATAAATGTATCGCATTAGGATTACCAGAAAGCATTTTCCAATCAATCTTGTCTGGGTTTGCTTCCAACAAGTGAATAGCATTTGAGTTGCTAGATAATTGGATCCAATCGATCTTCTCTAGATTAGCTTCTAACAAGCGAATCGCATTTGAGTTTCCAGATAAGTTAGACCATTTGATCTTATCTTGGTTAGCTTCCAATAAGGAGATTGCTGCTGGATTCCATGAAAGTTTATCCCAATCAATCTTATCTTGGTTAGCTTCCAATAGATGGATAGCATTTGGGTTTCTTGAAAGCATCTCCCAATCAATCTTATCTTGGTTGGCTTCCAACAAATGAATCGCTGCTGGGTTAAATGATAATATCATCCAATGCGTCGCACATGTACCTGGAATCTTTGGAAAATTATAGAAATTATTAGTATAATCATAATCACGCACCATTTGATACCATTCAAACATCGTATCTGGATGTGTTGGTTTATTGGTATACTTTTTTAAGTATTTTCCCATTTTTTTTCCAAAGAATTTCATATCATATGATACAAGCACCCATTCGCGAATCTTGTAGATGGCAGGCATAGTAACAAGGATAGTATTTGATAAAAGTTATCAGGTATTAGTAGGTGCTCATGTCAATTTTTTGTCACAAAAAAAGATACACATATGCATGTTTCAGACTTACTCCAAGTACTCTCTTTCATGTTTATACTCGTCAAGCCATTTAGAAACTCTTGTAGGATGATACACGTAAGCCATAAGTTCATCATGTAGCTGAGCAGTTGATTCCTTCATAGTAGCATAATCAAGTTCAAAGATAGCAGGATTAGAAAATATTAGATACCAATCAATCTGGTTTTGATTAGCTTTCAGTAAATGAAGTGCATTTGGATTAAAACATAATTCATCCCAAGAAATCTTATCTTGATTAGCTTCTAACAAGTGAATGGCATTTGGGTTTTTAGATAGCCAACCCCAATCAATCTTGCGCATATTGGCTTCTAACAAATGAATCGCTGCTGGGTTAATTGATAATCGCCACCAATGAATCTTATCCATATTAGCTTCCAATAAGTGAATCGCGTTTTCATTCATGGATAACATCTCCCAATCAATCTTATCTTCACTAGCCTCCAATAGATGAATTGCATTTGAATTAGCAGATAATGCACTCCAATCAATCTTATCTTGGTTTGCCTCCAATAGATGAATGGCATTTGGATTAGTAGATAACATCTCCCAAACAATCTTATCTTGGTTTGCCTCCAATAGATGAATGGCATTTGGATTAGCAGATAAATCACCCCAAGAAATCTTATCTTGGTTAGCTTCCAACAAGTGAATGGCATTTGGGTTACTAGATAAATCAATCCAATTGATCTTATCTTGGTTAGCTTCCAACAAGTGAATAGCATTTGGGTTACTAGATAACTCAATCCAATGAGTAGTACCAGTGCCTGGGATCTCAGAAAACTTGTAAAAATTATTAGTACAATTGTATTCAAGTAATACTCGATGCCATTCAGCCATTGTAGATGGACGTGCTGAGTTGGCTACATACAGCTTTAAGTAATTTTCCATGTTCTTTGCAAAGAATGCCATATCATATGATACAAGCACCCATTCGCGAATCTTGTAAATGACAGGCATAGTAGTACTCGATAAAGGTAATCAGGTATTAGTAGGCGTTTCTGTCAATTTTTTTGTGACAAAAAAGAGACTTACGCGCCTTACTCATCGATGGGCTCTGGCTTAGTCTCTATCTCGCTCTCATGATCAGTATCATTTGGTGTAAAGAAGATCCCAATCTTTGTATCAGTATAGGGTTGCCCATCGATAACGATTTCCAAGTTGAGATGTTCATCTAATTGGAACCGACATTCGCGCAAGATGAATTCACCTTTTAAAGAGACACCATCTTTGAGCGATCCAAATACAACATTAGCACAGTTGATCAAGAAGGTACAATGATTGCCGTGCTTGGACTCATCTTCAGCTAGCTTTCCATCAAAAGACCCATCAACGACTTTCATTACATAAGTGCCTTCTTCAGTGCGCAAGATTGGTTCTTCCTTGGCAACTCTCTGACACACATCGCGGATATCAATGTTGAATATATGATCCAAGAATCGCCAAAGAGGGTACGCGCCATAGTAAAAGATGATATCAAGTTGAGCGTCTTTGTTCATAGGTGCGTTCATGATGATGATACTATATTCATTCATTATGGTTTCAAAAAAAATGTTAAAACAAATCATTGCTTTGATATATTCACAACGAATTAACCATGAAGACTTATCTCTTCGTAGCCATCGCTTACATCACGCAACATGTAACCAATGGGCACTCATGGGTAGCATGTACTCAATATGAAACCAATGATACCAATTACCTAACCATGGGAAACTTTGATCGCAGCAAGTGTCGCGGTTATCCAAGAAACTATCGCGCACAATTAGTTGCAGAAATCGAACGTGGATGGGCGGCTGAAACTGGATATGATTGGCGAAAACTTGAGTGTAGGGACTCATTCGCAAGTGCTGACTATAGTGATAGCATTCCTATGGCTTACTACTATAGTAATGAGGTAATTCATATCTCTCACCCAGCCAAGAGTCATGTAGCCGATGAGTGCACCATTGCGTTTATTCCGAGTACATCCATGAAGTTAATGATGAGTAGCAAGCCAATGGCAGACACATTTGATCTTGAAGTACCCATGGTCGGGCCAGAACATACATATGGAGTGATTGATCATAGAGGCTTTCAGAATTGTTACAAATATTGCGAGAACCAAGATAAGTCTCATTGTCTTACTACATGGACACTGCCTACCATTACAGAATCCGGGAGATATTCGTTCAAATGGGTTTGGGAGTTCAACCCAAATGATCTATATGTATCATGTTTCGATGCATTTGTACTTTCAAGGAATGAAACAGTGCCGCCTCCAAAGAATGTAACGTACAACTCAACTGTACCAGTCATTACATCACCCATGCCCACCACAACAGTAGCTCCAAGGACAACAACACCCATGCCCACAACATCTATACCTACAGTAGCACCAACAGTAGCACCAACAGTAGCGCCAACATTAGCACCAACAGTAGCACCAACAGTAGCGCCAACATTAGCACCAACAGTAGCGCCAACAGTAGCACCAACAGCTACATCCAATCTTCGTCCTATCATAACATCAGATGCTTCTCAATTGGCTTCCATCATTTCGCAGATTATTGAATCAGCCAAGATAACCTTTTCAGGTATAGTAAATATCACATTTACCCCATAATTATGTATTCTCGTATGTTTTTTTGTAACAAAAAAGAAACTCTATTATGAGTATCTATGAATAACGGTTGATTATTCCAAGTACTCTCCTTCTGTTCCATGTTCATGCATCCATTTTCCAACACGAGATGGATGATGTAATTCAATGATAAGATCATCATGGAGGTGAGATGTAGATACCTTCATAGCATCATAGTCGAGCTCAAAGATAGCTGGATTACTAAACACCGCCTCGAAATTAATCTTATTCTTATTAGCTTCCAACAAGTGAAGAGCATTTGGGTTTCCAGATAAATTATACCAATTAATCTTATTCTTATTAGCTTCCAACAAGTGAATAGCATTTGGGTTTCCAGATAATTCTTCCCAATCAATCTTATCCATATTAGCTTCTAACAAATGAATCGCTGCCGGGTTAAGCGATAAGTTAGACCAGTCAATCTTGTTCATATTAGCTTCCAATAAATGAATCGCATTTGGGTTCTTAGATAACATTGACCATCCAATCTTGTCTTGATTAGCTTCCAATAAATGAATTGCATTTGGGTTCGATGATAAGCCTTCCCAATCAATATTATCCATATTAGCTTCCAATAAGTAAATGGCATTTGGATTAGCAGATAAGCCCTCCCAATCAATTTCATCTATGTTGTCTTCCAATAAGTGAATCGCATTTGGATTCATTGATAAATATTCCCAATCAATCTCATCTATGCTGTCTTCCAATAAGTGAATCGCATTTGGATTCATTGAAAGATTAGTCCAGTTAATCTTATCCATGTTAGCTTCTAATAATTGAATAGCATTTGGATTTTCACACAACGACGACCAATGATCTTCAAAATGCTCATCATTCAATGCACCATATTCCGCATCGAAAGTTTCAATGAAAGTATCAATATGTTGAGTCAACATCTGCTTCAAATTAGCTCGCCATTCAGTAGGATGCTTACAATGTTTCAAATTATTAATAATATTTTTATGGTTTAATTGATTGTATCGAATCAATGCTTCAGGGACGACTTGGATGTCATATGAAGCGATTACCCATTCACGAATCTTGTAGATAGCAGGCATGGTAGTAACAAGGATAGTAGTGTTTGATAAAGCTTATCAGGTATTAATAGGCGTCTCTGTCAATTTTTGTCACCAAAAAAAGATGCTTACAAGCACGATTCAGATTTACTCCAAGTACTCGCGTTCATGCTCATACTTATCAAGCCATTTACTAACCCGAATTGGATGATACGCGTAAGCCATGAGTTCCTCATGCAATCAAGCAGTTGATTCTTTCATACCATTATAGTCAATTTCGAAGATAGCCCGATTTCTATAAAGCATATAATAGTCTATTTTGTCTAGGTTAGCTTCCAATAAATGAATCGCATTTGGGTTACGAGATAAGTAACACCAATTAATCTTGTCTTGATTCGCTTCCAATAAATGAATGGCATTTGGATTACAAGATAGCGACTGCCAATTAATTTCATTTATATTAGTCTTCAGTAAATTGATAGCTCGTGGGTTTGGATTCTTAGACAGATTGTGCCAATCAATCTTATCCATATTAGCTTCCAATAGATGAATAGCACCTGGGTTTCTGGATAAGCCCACCCAGTCAATCTTATCTTGGTTGGCTTCCAATAAGTGAATAGCATTTGGGTTTTCAGATAAGCTACTCCAATTGATCTTGTCCATATTAGCTTCCAATAAGTGAATAGCATTTGGGTTTCTAGATACCATTTCCCAAATAACTTTATGTAAATTGTTCTCCAACAAGCGAACCGCATTTGGATTTGCAGATAAGCTTACCCAATTAATCTTATCATAGTTAGCTTCCAACAAGCGAATCGCATCCGGGTTTCGATTATATGATAATTCATCCCAATGAATCTTATCTTGGTTAGCTTCTAATAAACGAATTGCATTTGGGTTACGCGATAAGTCCCACCAAGAAAATAATTCTTTCTTATCCATGTTGGCTTCCAATATATGGATTGCATTTTTATTACGTGACAATTCCCACCATCTCATCCCAACTAGATGATCTATGTTAGCCTCTATAAACCAAATCGCATTTGGATTCGCATAAATAGAATTCCAAAAATCTTGCATCTTTTCATTTGGAATAAAACCGTTATATGGATTAAGCCAATCTCGGAACTTATAGATGGGTGTCATATTTATATTATATCTTTAATTTGTTCAAGAAACAAAAAAAGATAGCATATGAATCTCATATACAAATCAGTTCATTGGTAAGTTTAAGCTGTATCTTCTTCAACAAGCTCGAAGATAGCAGGATTAGCCCAGACGCATTCTTCATATTCAAGCTCACTTTGATTAGCCTCCATGAGTTTAATTGCATTTGGGTTTTGAGAAAGATTGTCCCAATCAATCTTATCTTGATTAGCTTCCAATAAGTGAATAGCATTTGGGTTTTCAGATAAGCTACTCCAATTGATCTTGTCCATATTAGCTTCCAATAAGTGAATAGCATTTGGGTTTCTAGATAAGTAATACCAAGAGATATTATCAGGATTGGCTTCCAACAATTGAATTGCAGCTGGGTTCGTAGATAACCATTGCCAATCAATCTTATCAGGATTGGCTTCCAATAAGTGAATTGCAGCTGAGTTTTGAGATAACCGCCACCAAGAGATCTTATCAGGATTGGCTTCCAATAAGTGGATTGCATTTGGGTTTTCACATAACCGTTTCCATTGGATCTTATCCATATTAGCTTCCAATAGATGAATAGCATTTGGGTTTCTAGATAAATTATCCCAATTAATCTTGTCCATATTAGCTTCCAATAGATGAATAGCATTTGGGTTGAGAGATAAGCTACTCCAAACAATCTTATCAAAGTTAGCTTCCAATAATTGGATAGCATTTGGGTTTTCAGACAACGATTCCCATTGGGGTGGGGTAAAGGCCTTATCTGGGTATTCTTCCTCTACACCACTACCATAATCAAATCGTTCAAGACATCTATAACCAATCTGTGGCAATACTTCTTTGATAGATTTGCGCCATTGAGTAGCACCTTTACAGGAGCTAAGATTGTTAGAGATCTCTAAGATGTTATTACTAATATAGTAAGACAAACGACCAACAAAGAGCTGAGTCTCATAAGTTGAGACTGCCCATTCGCGGATCTTGTAGATAGCAACCATTGTTAGCAAGATTAGTAGTGTTTGATAAGGATATCAGTATATTATTAGGTGTCTCTGTCAATTTTACACATATCGATGGTGCCCATCTCCAGCCCAAAGGGCATAAAAAAAAGGATATGCCCATCTAAAGCTATTAAAATTCATTATCATCGCTATCATACCCCATTACCCCCATCACTGGTTTCTGATAGACGGTTTCTCTTTGCTCAAAGAAGTTAGCCTTATCCAGCAACCCTAATTTGCTCATAAATGGAAATGGATTTTGAGCATTGAATATTGGGTCCATATTAATATCCTTTAATAACATATCAGCTACAAATTGGATATATTGAGTCATTAAACCAATATTCATGCCAATCATGCTACAAGGGATACTTTCATTGATAAATTCTGTCTCAATAAGAACAGCATCTATGATCATCGTATGAATGGTTTCTTTAGATACTGTCTCTTCATAAGACGATTCATCTCTAAGTTTCTTGAATAGCGTAATCGCAAACTCATAGTGAAGGTGTTCGTCTCTGGAGATGAAACGATTACTCTGAACTAATCCTCTCATGAGATTACGCTCACCAAGCCAGAAGATAGCACAAAATGATCCTGAAAAGAATATGCCTTCCAAGATAGCAAACGCAATCAGTCTAATTGGAAAGGAACTCTCCTTATCATCAATATACTTGACTGCCCATGTAGCTTTACGGCTAACCGCCGGGATCGTGCTAATAGCATTTTTGAATTTGGTTTGTTGGTCTTGGTCAGTAATAAACTCATTAAGAAGAGTTTCATACATCAATGTATGGATATCCTCAATTGCTAATTGAAAGTTGTAAAAACATTTAGCATACTTCCCCAATTTACTTGGAATGGTTTCAATATCCTTCAAGAATCGGTCACCAAGATTAATATTGACCAATTGATCACTTTGAACGAAGAACCCAAGGATATGACTAATGAAGTGTCGCTCATCAACGGTCATCTTATTCTCCCAATCCACAAGGTCCGAAGACAAATCAATCTCATCTTCAGTCCAAAAGGTAGCCTTAGCTTGCTGAAGTAAGCCAAATAGCTCTACATCTTGGGCAGGGAGTAAGGACGTTAAACGGTTGAGGACAGAAGACATAGTTGATTAGAATGGGTTATATACTTTAAAAGATAATCCCTTAATTTTGATACGTATATAAGCATTTATTCGTATTATAGAATACCAAGAATGGGTATGTGTAGCTCATCTTCTTATCAAGTAAGAAATATAATTAAAAAACCAAAACCGACGATACTATCCATGGATAACCTTGAGCAACTAAACTTGTACTTTAATAGTAGAAAATCTAATCATACTTTGAGCTACATATCAGATGCCAATAAAAGTACAGATGCACAACTGAGTAGTATCAAACCGTATCTGGATATAAGTGATTTGGATAGTATCAGTATCAGTAGCTGGGAGTCTGGGAGGTATTAGTAACTTTTTTTGTGGAAGACTAATTAAAGGTGTATGATGAAAGACCACCAGAACTATTATATTTATATGAAAAGCCACCACTACCACCATTACCACTTACCTCTAAAGAACCACTACCGCCTGAGCTACTACCGCCGTTACCCCCAGTGCCACTACCACCTGAGCCACTACCACCATTGCCTCCATTATTATCAGTTGAACATTCTGCTTTAGTTATAGTAACCTTACACTCTGGGCATGGAAACATATAAATATTCTTGATAACCAATGACAAATAGATGACAATTAAAACAAGAATCCCAATTATCATATTCTTGCTTATGATTCTTCCAAAGAACGCCGAAGCTCGACCAAATGCAGTTGATATTTTTGATGATGCATTAGTTGATTGTCCTTGTGGTTGCATTTGTCTTTGTTGGAAGCCTTGTTGGAAGCCTTGTCGGTGCTCTTGATGATAAGCAATTGGTATCTGCATAGGGCCTGTAGTAGAACTATGAGTATGCACTTGCATAGGAACAGATTGTTGACCTTGCATAGGAACAGATTGTTGACCTTGCATAGGAACAGGTAGTTGTCCTTGTGTAGGAACTGGGGAGGAAATATGCGTAGTTCCTTGAGCTATGTTCGATACCATAGGCCCTGAAGCGATTTCGCGATTAATGGCACTAGAAGGCGTAGTTGCGTTGCTTGGCGAAAATGTTTCCATAATCTATGATATGATAAGCAATATATATAAGCTACTATAATCATGCAAACATCTAACGTAGCATTAGTAATTACAGTAGCCATATTTGTATCTATAATCGTGTTTATCATTTGGTATTTTACTAAATCAATCGATGACTATTATAGAGACTTTATTCAAGGGTTCTGGGTTGCACCAACGATCAATGGTCAATGTATTATACACTTAGATGATAACTCTATTCGTATCGTTGAAACAAACGAAGATGAACGTTCAAGCCCGATGCAACATGGTAAGTACGATATCAAGTCAGATACTTGGTGGACAATGGATCAACGGAAATTTCAATTCAAAGTGTCTGACTTGAAAGGGAAGCCATTATCTTTACGATCAGTATTCCTACAACAGGATCTTCAATTGGATCTGTATCCGTGCGAAGGTGTTATGATCTTATACGATAGCTCTAACGATATTCTTACATTCACTCGTGACAACCAAGCTAACATATCCACTTTTAAATAATTATGCTATGTATGTAGCCTAACAAAAAAAACATTAGTAACCAACGCATTCACATCGACCAATTAATCACAGACACATCCTTAGGTAGCAGCTGCTTCAATGATGGTTTCCTTTTGATCATTTCCCAAGTGATTACATCAGTGTTATTTTTTAGATACCACAGATAAGATAATCTTGCATTCATGGTCACCGCACGTTCGGTTAAGTTTCCAGGAAAATGAGAATATATCTCGAAATTAGAAATGTTACATTCAATAAGTTCCCAACGAATTAGCTCAGGATAATAATTCAAGACGGTATAACCAAATGGGTGAGTATTGATACTGTCAATTAAGTATTCTGGCATATTTGGGTATGGAAGAATGACGCCATATTTGTTGTAACGAATACGGTTGTAAACAAAAGGAGAAGCGTTTGGGTTCATGATACTATATCAATTTATAGATTAATATCAATTAGTGTTATAATCAATTTTAAAACTTAATATTACTCTTCGACTTAACTATACGTTTAGCGGTTTTTGCTTTTTGGATTTGCTTCTTTGATAATTCAGACACAGTCATTGGTGTTTCTTTTGTTATACGCCTCAATGGGCGACATAATGGGTACTCACCTTTAGATGCATCTGGGCGGCCACATGGCTTATACCCTATTACGTGCTTCTGCGTTCCTTTTGAATATATTGGCTGATTCAGGTCAATCCATTGTTCCTTAAACCATCGTTTCAATCCAGGATCTTGTGTAGATGGTTTTGGTCCAA
>JACCDP010927482.1_pt1 | contig 10055 bp, 5 predicted proteins | sample 7445841 | NCBI WGS metagenome assembly JACCDP01 (sample SAMN15323441, study PRJNA562643) | freshwater metagenome | isolation source: river surface water | place: USA:Blue River Watershed | collected 2017-08-17
GCCAAGCGACCGATGGGCAACAGCACCGGCTGTGATTCGACCACCGGGCGGTCTTGCGCAAACACGTCGTCCTGAAAGGCGCGCAGCGACGCCTCGTCGCTGGGGTCGTTGCGCGTGACCATCACGAACCACGCCACCGAGCGGCCGGGCTCCAGCGGCTGCACGAACAGCGCGATCGCGTTCTCGGTGGCGGCACCCGCGGCATCCGCGGCGTCCGAAGAGGGCGCACGCTTGCGCAGCATGGCGGCAAAGGGCGCCTCCACCGCGTAGTGGTAATCGACCCACGGGACGGCCGCGGTTTCGGGCGCATCAACGCAAGCGCTGGCAGCAAAGCCGCGCGGCTGCAGCGCCCGGCAGCGCTCGGCCACCACGCCATCGTCGCGCTCGCGCACCTCGCCGGTGTCGACTTCGGCATGGGCCGCATCGCCCAGCCAGCCGGCATGCACGAAACCGAAGTGCGACAGGTCCAGAAAGTTTTCGATCAGCCGTCCCGGGCTGCTGGCCACCGTGTACGGGCCGCAGACGATGCGCCGCGCGTCATCGCCCTGCCCGGCTTCAAAGCGCGGCGGCTCAGGCCACAGCGGGTGCGCCGCGCGGGCCAGGCGCACCCACACCAGGCCATGCGCGCAGCGCACGTCGAACACGGTGCAGGCATGGCCCGCCGGCGGCACAAAGCCCGGCGCCGCAGGCACTGCAATGCACTGGCCTTCGCGCGCCCCGGCAGCATCGGCTGCACCCGCGGTGTTGGCCGCACCACCAGCACCACCGCCAGCCGCAAAGCGCCAGCCGTGATACGGACACTGCAGCGCATCGCCCTGCACGCTGCCAAGCGACAGCCGCGCGCCGCGGTGCGGGCAACGGTCGGCCCAGGCATGCAGGCGGCCCTGCGCATCACGCCACAGCACCAGCGCGCGACCGAGCAGCTGCACCGCCATCGGGGCGGTGGCTGCATCCTGCAGCGCCGACTGCGCCGCCACCGGATGCCACAGCCGGTCTTCGACGCAGGGCGCAGCCGCCGCATCAGGCGAAGGCGCAGCAAGCTCGCGGGCGTTCATGCGGTCAGCGTAGCAGAAGCACCGGCAACAAAAAACCGGCCCTGAGGCCGGTTGCAGAGGATGCGACCCGGAGTCCGGACCGGGCCGCGCTCGCCAGAAATTACTTCTTGTCGCCGGGGATCTTGCCTTCCACGCCCTTGACGTAGAAGTTCACGCCGCCCAGGAACTTGTCATCGGCCACTTCGTCCTTCTTCAGGACTTCCTTGCCGTCCTGGCCAACGATCGGGCCCTTCCAGATCGCGAAGGTGCCAGCCTTCAGGCCCGCCTTGATCTCGTCGATCTTCTTCTTGATGTCCTCAGGCACGTCAGCGGCCACCGACACCATGTCGATCGCGCCTTCCTTGTGGCCCCACCACACGCCGCCGGTCTGCCAGGTGCCTTCCAGCGCGTCCTTGGTGGCCTTGATGTAGTACGGCGCCCAGTTGATGATGGCCGAACCCAGGTGGGCCTTCGGGCCGTAGGCGGTCATGTCCGAATCCCAGCCGAAGGCGCGCTTGCCCATCTTCTCGGCGGTCTGCAGCACGGCCGACGAGTCGGTGTTCTGCATCAGCACGTCGGCACCGCCGTTGATCAGCGCGGTGGCGGCTTCGCTCTCTTTCGGCGGGTTGAACCACTCGTTGACCCACACCACCTTGGTCTTGACCTTCGGGTTGACGCTCTGCGCGCCCATGGTGAAGCTGTTGATGTTGCGGATCACCTCGGGAATCGGGATCGACGCCACCACGCCCAGGGTGTTGGACTTGGTCATCTTGCCGGCGATCACGCCCGCCATGTACGCGCCTTCGTAGGTGCGGCTGTCATAGGTGCGCATGTTGGGCGCGGTCTTGTAGCCGGTGGCGTGCTCGAACTTGACGCCGGCGTTGTCGGCGGCGACCTTGAGCATCGGCTCCATGTAGCCGAAGGTGGTGCCGAAGATCAGCTTGTTGCCCTGCGCCACCATGTCGCGGATCACGCGCTCGGCGTCCGCGCTCTCGGGCACCTTCTCGACGAAGCTGGTGACCACCTTGTCGCCGAACTCCTTCTCGATCGCCTTGCGGCCGTTGTCGTGCGCGAAGGTCCAGCCGCCGTCGCCCACCGGGCCGACGTAGGCAAACGCGATCTTCAGCGGCTCGGGCTTGGCCGCCGGTGCGGGCGCCTCGGCCTTCTTGGGCTCTTCCTTCTTGCCGCAACCCACCAGGGCAGCGGCCGCAATCGCGGAGATGGCCGCCACTTGGAGCAGCGAACGTTTCTTCAGGTCAGTCATGTCAAGTCCTTCTTGAGGGGGTTGAGACAAGGGAAAGCGGGACGAAAGCAAAAATTATGCGCCGGGATGGAACGGCTTGCCCAGCGAGGCCGGCATGTTGACCCGGATCCATGTAGGGTTGCGCGAGATCAGAGCCAGCACCACGATGGTAGCCACATAGGGCAGCATGCTCAGGAACTGGGCCGGCACCTGCACCCCGATGCCCTGCAGGTGGAACTGCAGCATGGTCACGCCGCCAAACAGGTAGGCCCCCAGCAACACGCGCGCCGGGCGCCAGGTGGCAAAGGTGGTCAGCGCCAGCGCAATCCAGCCCTTGCCCGCCACCATGCCCTCCACCCACAGCGGGGTGTAGATCACCGACAGGTAGGCCCCGGCCAGCCCGCACAGCGCACCGCCCGCCACCACCGCGGCCAGGCGGATGCGCCGCACCGGATAGCCCAGCGCATGCGCCGATTCGGGCGACTCGCCCACCGCCCGCAGCACCAAGCCGGTGCGCGAGTGGTACAGGAACCAGATCAGTGCCACCGCCAGCGCCATGGTCGCGTAGACCATCGGATGCTGGCGAAACAGCGCCGGGCCCAGCAGCGGGATGTCGGCCAGCAGCGGAATGGCAAAGTCGGCGCGCTCGGGCAGCTTCTCCTGCACATACGAGATGCCGGCAAACGCAGAGAAGCCGGTGCCAAACAGGCTGAGCGCCAGCCCGGTGGCGTACTGGTTGGTGTTGAGCCAGATCGTCAGCACGCCAAAGCACAGCGCCATCAGCGCGCCGGCCCCCATGCCCGCCACAAAGCCCAGCGCGTCGCTTTCGGTGTGCACCACCGCGGCAAAGCCGGCGATGGCCGCGCACAGCATCATGCCCTCGGCGCCCAGGTTGACGATGCCGGCCTTCTCGTTGATCAGCAGCCCCAGCGCGGCAATGGCCAGCACCGTGCCCGCGTTCAGCGTGGCGGCCAGCAAGAGGGCGTAGCTTTCCATGGCGCTTAATGGGCTTGGTGTGGGGGCATGGCGCAGGCACCACGGGCTGCGGCGTTGCGCTGGCCAAGCAGAAGCATGCAACCCATCACGCCACCCGCCTTCCCCACCGCACCCGATACGCCACCAGCGTGTCGCAGGCCAGCAGGCAGAACAGCAGCAGGCCCTGGAACACGCCGGTCAGCGACTTGGGCAGGCCCATGCGCGACTGCGCGAGTTCGCCGCCGATGTAGAACATGCTCATCAGGATGGCCGAGAACACCATGCCCAGCGGATGCAGGCGACCGACGAAGGCCACGATGATGGCGGCGAAGCCGTAGCCTGCGGGCACGTAGGGCGTGAGCTGCCCGATCGGGCCGGCCACCTCCAGCGCGCCGGCCAGGCCTGCGGCGCCGCCCGAGATCAGCAGCGCTGTCCACAGCGCGCGGCGCGACGAAAAGCCCGCATAGCGCGCCGCCATCGGGGCCAGGCCGCCGACCTGCTGCGCAAAGCCCGCGCGGGTGCGAAACAGATAGACCCACAGCATTGCGGCAGCGGCCAGCGCGATCAGCAGCCCGATGCTGACCCGCGAGCCCTGCATCAGCCGCGGGATCTGCGTCACGCGCTCAAACGTCTTGGTCTGCGGAAAGTTGTAGCCCGCCGGGTCCTTCCACGGGCCATAGACCAGATAGCCCAGCACCAGAATCGCCACGTACACCAGCATCAGGCTGACGAGAATTTCGTTGGCATTGAAGCGGTCGCGCAGCAGTGCGGTCAGGGCCGCCCACAGCATGCCGCCCAGCACACCGGCCAGCATCACCGCCAGCACGATCCAGCCACCGGTGGTCTTGTCGGCCATCAGCGCCACGCCGCCGGCGAACACCGCACCGATCACGAACTGGCCCTCGGCGCCGATGTTCCACACGTTGGAGCGAAAGCACACCGCCAGGCCCAGCGCGATCAGCAGCAGCGGCGTGGCCTTGACCATCAGCTCGCCCAGCGCATAGGCCGACTTGACCGGCTCCCAGAAAAACATCGACAGGCCGCGCACCGGGTCCTTGCCCAAAGCGCTGAACAGCAGCACGCCGATGGCCACCGTGAGCAGCAGCGCCAGCAGCGGCGAGCCGATGCTCCAGGCGCGCGAGACTTCGGCGCGCGGTTCAAGCCGCAGCATGGGTGCCCCCTGCGGTCTCGGCGTCTTTCGGGTGGCCAGGCCACAGGCCGCTCATCCATTCACCCACTTGCGCCACCGTGGCCTCGGCACGCACCATCGACGGCGAGATACGGCCGCGCGCCATCACATGCAGCCGGTCGCTGATCTCGAACAGCTCGTCGAGTTCTTCGCTCACCACCAGCACCGCGCAGCCGGCGTCGCGCAGCGCAAGAATCTCGCCGCGGATCTGCGCTGCCGCGCCTACATCCACACCCCAGGTCGGCTGCGAGACGATCAGCAGCCTGGGCTGCGCCGACACCTCGCGGCCGACGATGAACTTCTGCAGGTTGCCGCCCGACAGCGAACGCGCCGGCGCATCGGGGCCACCGGCCTTCACGCCAAAGCGTGCGATCACGCCACGCGCCTGCTCGCGCAGCGCGCCCATGCGGATCCAGCCCAGCGCACCGAGCGATTCGCTGCGCGTGAGCAGCAGGTTGTGCGCCAGGCTCATCGAGGGCACCGCGCCGCGGCCCAGCCGCTCTTCGGGAACAAAGTGCAGCCCGGCGGCGCGACGCCGCGTCGGCGACCAGCGGCCCATGGCGTGGCCCAGCGCCTGCACCATCGCCGGCTCGGCGCGCGTGTCTTCGCCCGACAGCGCGCGCAGCAGCTCGCGCTGGCCGTTGCCAGACACGCCCGCAATGCCCACCACCTCGCCGGCGCGCACCTGCAGCGACACGTCGTGCAGCGCCACGCCAAACGGGTCATCGCTGGGCAGCGACAGCGCACGCACATCCAGCACCCGATCGCCCGGCGTGCGCTCTTCGTGCTTGAGCGCGGGCGGCTCGGCGCCGATCATCAGCCGCGACAGCGAGGCATTGCTTTCTTGCCGCGGGTCGCACACGCCGGTCACCTTGCCGCCGCGCAGCACGGTGCAGGCGGTGCACAGCGCACGGATCTCGTGCAGCTTGTGGCTGATGTACAGGATGCTGCAGCCGGTCTCGGCCAGGCGGCGCAGCACCACAAACAGCCGCTCCACCGCCTGCGGCGTCAGCACCGAGGTGGGCTCGTCCAGGATGAGGAGTTGCGGATTCATCAGCAGCGCGCGCACGATCTCCACGCGCTGCATCTCGCCCACGCTCAGGGTGTGCACCGGCCGCTGCGGGTCGATGTCCAGGCCGTATTCGGCCGCGCGCTCGGTGATGCGGCGCGCCACCTCGGGCAGCGCAATCGACTTGTCCAGGCCCAGCCACACGTTTTCGGCCACGGTCAGCGTGTCAAACAGGCTGAAGTGCTGGAACACCATGCCGATGCCCAAGGCGCGCGCCTCTTGCGGGTTGCGCACGCGCACCGGCTGGCCGTTGAACCGCACTTCGCCGGCGTCGGGCTGCACCGAGCCGTAGATGATCTTCATCAGCGTGGACTTGCCCGCGCCGTTTTCGCCCAGCACCGCGTGAATCTCGCCAGGCTCCACCGTCAGCGACACGCCGTCGTTCGCCACCACCGACGGATAGCGCTTGGTGATGCCCTGCAGGCTCAGGCGGGCGGGGGCGGCGGCGTTCATCGGCAGGGGTGGCTTCGGCTCGGCGTGAGTATCGCCCAGAGTGATTTCAAGAGCGCATCGCATGGGCCCGCATTGTCGTCATCACATGACACATTGCACTGTCTTGAAGATGGACGCTTCAGTAAACGATCGTAAAAGCGGCGTATTTATCAGAGGGCCATGCGCCATGAATCGCCCTGAGGCGAACGCATTGGGATACATTGAGTCCGCTGCCAACGCAGCGTCATCATGCCCGCCCCTTCTGCCCCCAGCCCCGCACCACGCGGGGCACCCGACAGCGCGTCTCCTGCCGGCGCATCGGTTGCGCCACAGGGGTCTTCGCCGCGCATGGGGCGTCGCTCGCAAGACAGCACTCGCTCCCCCGCTCTGCCCGGGCTGTTCGACAGCAAGACCGTCCGCCCGCTGTTCCTGACCTGGGCTGTCGTCTGCCTGATGGCGGTCGTCGTCGGCGCGTCGGTGGCGCGCAGTGCGGGCCTCGCGCTGTGGGTTCCCGTGGGCATCTGGATCATCGTGGGGCTCGTGTCCCTGTGGATGTGGTTCAACACGCCGCGTGACGCCACTGGCGCCTTTGCCTGGCTCATGACTGCCGGCGTGGGTGGGCTGCTGGTGCTGGCCGCTGTCAACGACCTCGGCCTCGCGTCGCCAGGCCTGGCATTCTTCCCGCTCGTCGTGCTGATGCTTGCGCTGTTTGATCTGCATCGCACCCGCATTGCGCTGATCACCACGCTGGCTGCCGTCGGCGTGCTGTGGCTCGGTTGGCGCGAAGGAGCGTTGGGGGCCTCTGCAGCGGCGACACTGGACCCAGCCCTCAAGACGATGGCGCTGCGCCGCGTGGTGGTGCTGCTGGCCGCACTGGCCACCGCAGCGATCTGCGGCCTGATGCTGGCGCGCACCCTGCGTGCCATGCTGCTTCGCCAGCGCGCGCAGGCCCAGGCCGAGCGCTCGCACGAACTCTTTGCCCTGTCACCCGTGGCGCAGGTGCTGCACCGCGACGGTGTGGTGCTTGAGGCCAATGCCGCTGCCGCAGCGCTGTTCGGCTACGCCGGTGCAGACGACATGGTGGGTGCAGTGATTCCCGACCACTTTGCAGACCCGGTCGACCGTGCGCGGTTCGACGAGCGGCTGCAGGAGCTGAGCCAGCTGCCCGCAGGCGCCGCGCCGTTGGGCATGGCGGCATGGCGCTTTCGCTCGCGGCATGGCACGCTGCATGAGGTGCGCACCACCGCCGCGCCGATCGAGATCGACGGCGCACGGGCAGTGCTGACCACCTGCATCGACGACACGGCGCAACTGGCGGCTGAACGCGCGCGCGCCGACGCGCAGTCGCTCATGGCCCGCATCATCGCGGTCAGCCCTTATGGCATTGCGCTGGTTGATCTGGACACCGGCCACCTGGCGCTGGTCAACCCGGAGCTCGAACGCATCACCGGCTACAGCCGCGAAGCACTGATCGGCCACTCACCCGGCGGGCTCGGCCTGTGGAAAGACCGCGCCAGCATCAAGGCGCTGATGCAGGCCACCGTAGATTCTGGCGTGCTGCATGACCAGCAATACGAGATAGTTACCCGCGCCGGCGAGGTGCGACAAATCTTCGGCTCGACCGCGGTGTTCTCGCTCGGCGAGCGTCGCTACCTGCTGGGCGTGATGCGCGACGTGACCCAAGAGGCGCAGCAGCAGCTCAGGCGCAAGGCGGTGCTCGACACCGCGCCGGTGGGCATCTTCGCGGTACGCCACGGCACCATCACCTTGTGCAGCCGCAGGATGGAAGAGATGGCCGGCTGGCCTGTGGGCAGCGGCGTCGGCCGCAGCGTGGCAAGCCTGATGGGTGGCGAGGCCGCACTGCAGCAGCTGGTCGAGCAGACCAACCCGGCGCTCTTGCGCGGCGAGATGGCCAGCTTCGAGTGGCCGCTGTTCCGTGCCGACGGCTCGCCGATCACCGCGCGCTTTTCGGGGCGCTTGATCGACACCGCCAACCCGGCTTCGCGCAGCGGCGTGGTGTGGACGGTGCAAGACGTATCCGATGAAGTGGAGCGCAGCCGGCTGCTGGAGCGGGCGCGGCTGGATGCGCAGGCTGCAGCGCAGGCCAAGACGCGCTTTCTGGTCAACACCAGCCACCAGCTGCGCACGCCGCTCAATGCGGTGCTGAACCTCGCCGAGCTGGCGCGTGCGGCCGACACCGACCCTGCGCAGCGCCAGCACCTGGTGCACCACATCGCCGACACCGCGCAGACGCTGGCGCAGATGCTCAGCGACATCCTCGACCTGCAGCTCATCGAAGACGGCGAGCTGCCGCTCAACCGCAAGGACTTCGACCTGGGCGCGCTGGCCGACAGCCTGCGCTCGGTGCATGCGGTGCAAGCCGCTGCGCGCGGGCTGCGCCTGGCGGTGACGCTCGCGCCCGGCGCCGACCGCTGGGTGCATGGCGACGACCAGCGCGTGCGCCAGCTGCTGGGCCACTTTCTCAGCAACGCAGTGCGCTACAGCGAAAGCGGCCGCATCGATCTGCGCGTGCTGCCGCTGCCCGGTGAGCGCTACCGCTTCGAGGTGCAGGACGAAGGCCCGGGCATCACCGAGGAAGACCAGCGCCAGCTGTTCGAGCCGTTCGCGCTGATGTCGGCATCGGTGCGCTCGCGCCAGCGCGGCGGCGTGGGACTGGGGCTGGCCATCGCGCGCCGGCTGGCACAGGCCATGGACGGCAGCACCGGCGTGGTGTCTGCGCCGGGCCGCGGCTCGACCTTCTGGGCCGAACTGACGCTGCCGCCCGCCGCTGCGCCGGGCACCGGCGCCAGCGGCTACGACGCGCCGCTCAAGGGCGTGCGGCTGCTGCTGGCCGATGACGACGAGCTGGGCACCGCCAGCATGACGCTGATGCTCGAGCGCTGGGGGGCGCATGTCGATGCGGTGTCTGACGGCACGCAGGCCGTGCGCTCGGTGTCGATGTCGCGCCAGGAGGGCCGGCCCTACGACCTGGTGCTGATGGACCTGCACATGCCGATGATGGACGGGCTGGAAGCCACGCGCTGGATCCGGCAGGAATTGAACGAGCTGTCGCTGCCCATCATTGCGGTGACCGCCGGCACGATGCCCTCCGAGATCGAAGGCGCCACGGCCGCCGGCTGCAACGACTTCATCAGCAAGCCGGTGACAGCCGCGGTGCTGCTGGCCCGCATGGTGCAGCTGATTGCCCAGCGCGAAACCGCGCCGAAGTAATCTCGCCGAAATAAGCGCGTTCAGGGAACCTGCAGCACCAGGTTGCCCACCAAGGCACCGCTTTCCTGCAGCTCGTGCGCCTTCACGATGTCGGCCAGCGGCATGCGCTGCGCGATGTGGTGCTTCAGCGCCCCGGCACGCAACCAGGTATCCAGCTGCGCCTGCGCCGCGGCGCGATCGGCCGGCTGCAGGTGGTAGACGATGAAGAACTGCAGCGCCACGTTCTTCGCCAGCAGCGCAAAGAACGGAAAGCTCACCTGCGGCTGGCTGCTGCCGTAAATCACCACCGTGCCGTTGGGCATCACCGCCTCGGCATCGGTCGCGCCGTTGGCACCCGCGTCCATGTCGATGATGCGGCCCACGCCCGCGCCACTGGTGGCTTCGCGCACACGCGCCAGCACATCTTCGGTGCGGTAGTTGATGGTGATGTCGGCACCCGCCTCGCGCGCCACCTGCGCCTTGGCATCGCTGCTGACGGTGCTGATCACGCGCCGCGCGCCCAGCAGCTTGGCCATCTGGATGGCGTAGTGGCCCACCGCGCCGGCGCCGCCCGTCACCAGCACATCCTGCCCCTGCACGCCGCCGTTGCAGCGCACCGCATGCAGCGCGGTCATGGCGGGAATGCCGAAGCAGGCCGCCGCCTCAGCACTCACGCCGTCCGGCAGCGCAACCGCCTGCGCCTGCGGCACGGTGATGAACTGCGCTGCGGTGCCAAACGGCCGGCCCCACGCAGCATTCCACACCCACACCCGCTGGCCGATGCGTGATGCATCTACCCCGGCACCCACCGCATCGATGACACCCATGCCGTCGCTGTGCGGAAGGATGCGCGGGAGGGCCAGCACCTTGCTGCGCAGGCCCGCGCGCGACTTCGCGGCAGAC
>JACCDP010096581.1_pt1 | contig 10052 bp, 9 predicted proteins | sample 7445841 | NCBI WGS metagenome assembly JACCDP01 (sample SAMN15323441, study PRJNA562643) | freshwater metagenome | isolation source: river surface water | place: USA:Blue River Watershed | collected 2017-08-17
AAAAAACAATTTCTCATTCCCTATTTCATTGCAGCGCACCCCGGCACCAGCGATGAAGACATGATGAACTTGGCGCTTTGGCTCAAGCGCAACGGCTTTCGTGCGGACCAAGTGCAAACCTTTTACCCCAGCCCCATGGCAACCGCCACGGCGATGTATCACTCGGGCAAAAACCCTTTGGGGCGTGTCACCCGCCAAAGCGAAGCAGTGGACATCGTGCGCGGCGAGCGTCGCCGCCGATTGCACAAAGCGTTTTTGCGCTACCACGATGCCAACAACTGGCCCTTGTTGCGCGAGGCCCTCAAAGCCATGGGCCGTGCGGATTTGATCGGCAATGGCAAGCACCATTTGATTCCCAGCTTTCAGCCACTCACCGATGGCAGCTACACCAGTGCGCGGCGCAAGAACAGCACGCCACTGGGCAATAAGAGCATCAATACAACCGGTGCCAAGCGCGCAACGCAACCTCGCGCAGGTCAAGTGCTGACCCAGCACACCGGCTTGCCGCCGCGCAAAAAGAAATAAGCGTCAGTGGTAGTCTTGTTCGCGCTGGTGCCGCACGGCCAGCACGATCACCACATCATGTGGTTCATCGAATTCGTACAACGCCAGATAACCGGTTTTGCCTCTGGAGATCACCAGTTCACGCAAACCATGTTCTACCGGTCTGCCAATCAAGGGGTGCTGCGTTAACAAAGCAATGGCGTCGGTGATGATGTCAATGGTTTTGATGGCTGCAGTGGCGTCGTGTTGCAATAAAAAATCGACCAGTTGTTCGAGGTCATGCGCAGCCTCTGGCGAATAAACAAAACGCACCATCAACGTTTGGTGATGATTTTTTCAATGCCAACCGCTTGTGGTCCTTGACTTGATGTGCCCCGAACCTTTGCCTTGAGGTGTGCATTCAGCGCCGCGCCATCCACCACCAAACCTGTTTGGGCAACACGCTCACGCGCGATCAGGGCTTTCTCAACCAACGATTGACGCGGTTCCAACTGCGTCAAAGCCTCTTCAATCGCATGCACCATCAGCGCGTGGGGCGTGAGCCCCAAAGTCGCAGCCGTGCTCTGCACTTTTTCGCGTGTGGCATCAGATAACTTCACCGAAACGGTAGGCATGGATTTCCTTCTAAAGGGGTGGTATTACCATGGTAACACCGATGCGCTGACAGCGTCAACCTCAGCGGTTGCGCGACTTCATCGCCCGCTCCACCTCGCGCTTGCCTTCGCGGTCTTTGATGGTGTCGCGCTTGTCGTGCTCGGCCTTGCCTTTGGCCAAAGCGATTTCGCATTTGATCTTGCCGTTTTTCCAATGCAAATTGATGGGCACCAAGGTGTAGCCCTTTTGCTCGACCTTGCCGATCAGACGCTTGATCTCGTCTTTCTTCATCAACAACTTCTTGGTGCGCACCGAATCAGGACGCACATGGCTGGAGGCTGTGTGCAAGGGGTTGATTTGGCAGCCAATGACGAACAATTCGCCATCGCGAATCACCACATAGCCGTCGGTCAGTTGCACCTTGCCTTCGCGGGCAGATTTGACTTCCCAGCCTTCCAGCACCATGCCTGCCTCGAATTTTTCTTCGAAGAAATAGTTGAACGCTGCCTTTTTGTTGTCGGCAATGCGTGTTTGGGGGGCGGGTTTTTTTGTAGCCATGAAACAGATGTGGGGGCTGCTAGCCTTCTTACAATGTGCACCATTCTATGAAAACCATTCACAAGTCCGTTTTGATCTGGTTCAGCGCTGAAGAAATGTATGCGCTGGTGACCGATGTCGCCCGTTACCCAGAGTTTTTACCTTGGTGTGAGCGTGGCAAGGTGCTGGAAAAACATGACAACGGCATGGTCGCCGAAATTGGCATGTCGCTCGCTGGCTTTCGCAGAAGCTTCACCACCCGCAATGTGCATGTGCCCGGGCGACAGGTCAAACTTGAGCTGGTCAATGGTCCGTTCAAACAGTTGCATGGCACCTGGGACTTTCACCCTTTGACCAACCCCAACACGCAAGAACCGCAACGCGCCTGCCGCATAGAACTCACCTTGAACTACGAATTTGAAAGCATGTTTGGCAGTTTGGTGGGGCCCTTGTTCGACAAAATCGCCAGCACCTTGGTCGATGCCTTTGTGAAACGCGCAGAGCAGGTGTACGCGGCGTGACAAACCTTTCCCCCGCGTACGATGCCGCAACACCCACCGAGGTGTTGCATGTCACGCTCGTGTATTCACCCGCGCCGCGTGAGGTGAAACTACATGAACTGCGTTTGCCAAAAGGCACCACCGTTGCACAAGCGATTGAACAATCGGGTTTGTTGAACGAGTGCCCCGATATCAATTTGCGCGATCACACCGCTTTTGGGGTGGGCATTTGGGGCCGCAAAACCACTCTCAACCATGTGCTGCGAGATTCAGACCGAGTGGAAATTTATCGCCCCTTGTTGGTAGACCCCAAAGTGGCACGGCGTGAGCGCTTTCAAAAGCAGGGCACCCGTGGGGCGGGCTTGTTTGCCAAACGCCGGCCGGGGGCCAAGCCAGGTTATTGAAGTTTGTTTAAAAAAATACTTCGTTTAAAAAAGCATCAGGGCCGATCTGGCCCCGCCACTGACTTGTAAAGAAACACCGCGCGTGTGATGTCAGTCACCCATACCAAGCCATCACCGATTTGTCCAATCTGTGCCGTATTGACAATCAGATCAACGATGCTTTCACACACTTCGTCGGGCGAGACAATTTCAATGCGTACTTTGGGTGTGTAGTCGGTCAACTCTTCTTGTAAGTTGCTGGGCGTGTGCACGCTGGGCGCAGAGCAGCCTTGCGCTTGGCTCACAGTCATACCCGGAAAGCCGGGCAGAGCGCGCAGTTTTTCGCGCAGCATGGGTAGTTTTGAAGGGCGAATGATGGCTTTGATTTCTTTCATGCGTTTCTCCCGTCAGGCCTCAACTTCTTTTTCATCAAACCAGTGGTAGATGGTGGGCACCACCACCAGGGTCAGTAATGTGCAGGTGATCAAACCACCGATCACCACAATCGCCAAGGGGCGCTGTACTTCAGAGCCTGGTCCATCCGAAATCAGGAAGGGAATAAGACCCAGCATGGCCACCGTGGCTGTCATCATGACAGGGCGAAACCGTTGTTTGGCGCCTTCTAGTACCGCTTGCTGAACCGACATGCCTTGCTCGCGCAAGCCACGAATGCAAGACACTAACACCACGCCGTTGAGCACCGCAATGCCCCACAGCGCAATGAACCCCACCGAGGCCGGCACAGACAAATACTCGCCCGACACAAACAATCCCACAATGCCACCGATCGATGCGAAGGGCAACACCGTGATGATGAGCGTGGCAAATTTCACTGAGTTAAAGAGCAAGAACAGCAAAAAGAAAATCGCTGCCACGGTGATGGGCACAATGATTTTCAAATGCCCCAACGCGCGTTCCATGTTTTGGAACTGACCGCCCCATTCCAAGTAGTAACCTTCGGGTAGTTTGATTTTTTCAGCCACCTTGGTTTGCAACTCAGCAACGAAACTGCCCAAGTCGCGGTCTTTCACATTGATGCCCACCACGATGCGGCGCTTGGCCATTTCACGCGAAATTTGTGCAGGGCCATCCAGCACATTGATCTCTGCCACATCGCTCAACCGAGCCACAGCACCGTTGCCTGAGCTCAAAATGATGTTGGAGATGGCTTCTATGTTGTTACGGAAATTCTCAGGCAAACGCACCACCGCAGAAAAGCGCCTTTCGCCTTCAAACACTTCCGAGGCCACCTTGCCACCGATGGCGGTTTCAATGATGTCGTTGACATCCGACACATTCAAGCCCATGCGCGCAATGTCTTGTCGGTTGATGTCGATTTGCAAATACTGCTGACCCGAAATGCGTTCCACACGCAGGTCTTGTGCACCTTGAATGCCCTGCGCTACTTTGGCAATTTGATTGGCCACATGTTTGAGTTCATCCAAATCATCGCCAAACACTTTCACCGCAATGTCTGAGCGCACACCGGTGACCATTTCATCCACGCGGTCAGAGATGGGCTGCGCCATCACGATCTGCACCCCGGGCAAGACCTTGAGTTTGTCGCGCATGGCTTGTGCGATGTCGTCTTGGTTCCAACCTGAAGGCCATTGATCGCGCGGTAATAAACTCACAATCGGTGTCGACTCGTTGGGGCTTTGTGGGTCAGCAGGCGATTCACCACGGCCCAAACCAGAGATGGCTGATTTCACGCCGGGCACCGACATCACCAATTTCATGGCCTGCATTTCCATCTTGATCGACTCTTCCAGCGAAATATTGGGCACGCGGTTGATGCCAGGTACCACCGAGCCTTCTTTCATTTCTGGAATGAATGCAGTGCCCAAAAAAGGCACCAATGCAATCGCCAACACAAACGCACCAACAGATGCAACGAGGGTCCGCTTTTGGTTGGACATGGCTGCATCAAGCAAGCGCAAATAACGCGATTTCAAAACGCGGATCAGCTTGGTGTCATGGTCGCCATCTCCTTGTGGGGGTTTGAGCAAGTAAGACGACAACACAGGCGATAGCGTCATGGACAACACCAACGACACCGCCAATGCAATGGCGATGGTGTAGGCCAAGGGCGCAAACATCTTGCCCTCCATGCCTTGCAAGGTCATCAATGGCAAGAACACCAAAATGATGATGCCTACGCCAAAAATGACTGGTGTGGCCACTTCTGTGACCGCGTTCAAAATGCCGCGCACTTTGCTCTCACCCAACTCAGCAGCACGGCCCAAACGCGCGTAGGCGTTTTCAACCACCACCACCGAGCCGTCCACCATCAAACCAATGGCAATGGCCAAACCACCGAGCGACATCAGGTTGGCTGAAATGCCCAGTTTGTTCATGGCCATGAAGGTGAGCAGTGGCGTCAACACCAAGGTGGCCACAACGATCAGTGAAGAACGCACATCGCCCAAGAACAAAAACAACACGATCACCACCAACACCACGCCTTCGATCAACACTTTGGTGACGGTCCACAAAGCGGCATCGACCAATTCAGAGCGGTCGTAGTAGGGCGTGACTTTCAAACCACCAGGCAGCATCTCGCGGTCATTGATCTCTTTCACACGCGCTTTGATGCGTGACACCACCTCTTTGGCGTTGCCACCGGTCATCATCATGACGATGCCACCCACGGCTTCGGTGTCACCGTTTTTGATCACGGCACCTTGACGCACTTCATGGCCAAATTTGATTTCAGCCACATCGCGCATGTAGACAGGTGTGCCGTTGGTTTCCTTCAACACGATTTGCCCCAAATCGCTCAACCCATTGACCAAGCCCACACCACGAATCAAATATTGCTCAGCAGATTGCGGAAGCACGCCGCCACCCGAATTGGCGTTGTTGCGCGAAACGGCTTCGTAAACATCGGCCAAACGAATTTTGTAATGTCGCAAACGTTCGGGGTTGACCAACACATGGTATTGCTTGACATAACCACCTTGCGAGTTGATTTCAGCCACGCCTGGAATGGAGCGCAACAAAGGCCGCAGCACCCAGTCTTGCACCACGCGTCGTTGTGTCAATTCTTCTTGTGTGAGTTCACGCTTGCCGTCATTGGGATGTTCAATGGTGTATTGGTAAACCTCACCCAAACCAGACGATACAGGACCCAGCACAGGGGTGATACCCGCAGGCATACGGGTGCTCACCTCCATCAAACGCTCCATCACCAGTTGGCGAGCAAAGTACACATTGGTGGCATCTGTGAACACCAAGGTGATGAGCGACAAGCCGGGCTTGTTGAGCGAACGCAATTCGGTCAAGCCGGGCAAACCCGTCATGGCCACTTCAATGGGTACGGTGGCAAACCGTTCAACTTCTTCGGGCGAGCGACCAGGGGCTTCGGTGGCAATTTGCACCTGCACATTGGTCACATCTGGAAATGCATCAACCGACAATTTGTTGGCGGCGTTTAAACCAAAAAACAGCAACACCACGGCAATGACAGTCACTACCAAGCGCTGTTTGAGCGCGCCTCTTACCAATGCGGTCAACATCGCTTAACCTCCGCTTCCCATTTGATTGAGGTTGCGCTGGTTGTTCAAATGAAATGCGCCTTCAGACACCACGCGCATGCCGGTTTTGATGCCTTCTAACACCACCCGTTGGTTGTTTTGTTCGGCTGCCAACTTGACGGGTGTGAGGCGAAACTTGCCATCGCTTTGTTCGACAAACACATGGTCCGCATCGTCTTGTCGTACCACGGCAGAGGAGGGCACCACCACACGGGGCACAGGCGCAGACTCGATCAACATGGTGGCCAACATGGAAGGTTTGAGACGACCGTCCTTGTTGTCGAGCTCGGTTCTGACCAACACTGTGCGTGTTTCGGGGTTGACGGTTTGTCCCACATAAATCAACTTGCCCAATATTTTTTCGTGTGCTAATGCGGGCACCTCAATGCGCACCGCTTGTCCCGCCTTTACTTGCGACACCTGCTGCTCGGGCACCTGAGCCACCGCCCACACCCGGTTGAGGTTGGCCACCACAAACATGACATCGGAGGGTTGCACCACTTGGCCTGTGGCCACTTTACGCTCTACCACCACGCCTTGAATGGTGGATATCACACTCGAGCCCGAGTCGATTGCACCGCTACTGGCCAAACGCTCAATCGCTTGAGGGCTTACGCCTAGCACTCGCAACTGATCTTGTGCGGCGCGTGTCTCAGCAGATGCAATGTCAAATTCGTTTTCGCGGCGCTGCAATTCAGCAGCGCTGATCACATCTGAAGCAAACAGAGTTTTGGCACGTTCGACCGTGCGTCGATGCAATTCTCTTTCTGAGCGTGCTTTCAGGTACGCCAATTGGGAGCTCGACAGTTCACTGCTGTTGATGGTGGCCAACACATCCCCCTTGTTGACCACAGAACCAAGAGATGCGTCTATGTGTGTCACACGCCCCGTCACGCTGGCACCGATGCGGGTCAAAGACTGTTCGTCGAAATCAATTTGACCTGCCACGCGCAAGGTGTCTGACAGCTCACTGTAGATCACCTCTGTCACTTTCAGTTGCGACAGCATGTTGGCATCTGCTTGCACCAGATTAGGGTCCGTCTCGGCTGATGTACTTGCATCTGTGTTTTTTTTCTGGCAAGCCACCATACCCATGGCACAAGTCAAAATGAGTGCCGTGATGAAGTGCAATCTGTTGGTTTTCTTCATGTGATGAGGATGTGAGGTTAAGGTTTGATCGGTGGCGTGGCGCGGATGCGTTCAATTTCGGTCCAAGCACTGGAGAGCTCGAACCGTGCGGTGATCAGTTCGTTGCGTGCAGCTCTGTAGGCTCTCTGGGCATCTAGCACTTCTAGAAAACCTTTTTCGCCCGCTTTGTAAGCGATTTCAGAAATACGCAAGGCGTTGGCAGTTTGACGCACGATCCCAGACTCGAGCGCCACCACTTGCGCTTGTGCAATGCTGAGTTGTTGATAAGCAGCGTCTAGAGCTTGTAGCAAAGAAAATTCTTGAAAGATCAACTGATCGTTGGTTTGCGCTAGTCGTGCAGCAGCTTCGCCGACTGGGCCGCTGCGCCAATTCCATAAAGGCACTTCCAGCGCCAAACCCACCCGCTTGTTGGTGTAGTCGGGGTCCTGGTCTTGCTCAGCCCGCAAGGCCAGTTTGGGCAAACGCAAGGCTTTTTCTTCGTTGAGTTTCTTTTCAAGCTGTAACCGTTCGGCCCGCGTACGCGCTATCTCGGGATTGGTGGTTAATATTTCAGCCTGTAATTGTTTGAGGGGTGGCAGGGCTGGCAGGCTGCGATCGAGATCAATCACTTCAAAGTTTTCGGGTAACTCTGGACCCACCAGTGCGCGCAAAGCCACGCGTGATTGATGCACGCGCAACTCGGCGGACTGAGCCAGTTTTTGTGAGTTGAGCATTTCTGCGTCAGCTTTGACCAACTCAAAGCGAGCAGATTCGCCGGTTTCCACCATCAACGCAATGCGGCTGCGGATGCCTTCCATCAAGGTTCGGTCTTCGCGGCTCGCAATACTTTCTGATTGACGACGCAATAAATCGTAATATCGCACACGCAGTTTGGCGCGCATATCGTTCAAAAATGCGCGTTGGTTTGCCTCAGCAGCCGTGAATCCCGCTTCGGCTGCATCCACACGAGGAAACCGGTGCCAAGGCATATCCAAGTCTTGCGTCACGCTGATCGATTTCACTTGACGGTTTGGATCAACAGCACCTAAGCGAGACGCACGTGTACCCTTGAGCGATTCGATTTGCGGATTGGGAAACGCACGTGCTGTGGTCACTGCAAAGCGTGCAGCATCAACTTCGCTGGCAGCAGCACGCAGAGAGGGGCTGTTCTTCATCATCAACGCCTCGAGGTCTGCATAGCCGTAGGTAACGGTGTTAGCCAATGCCGACAGAGACATGGCTGGCAAACAAAAACCAAAGAGAACTTTGACGAACGAAATTTTTTTGAAGGACATCATGTTTTTCATGGTTGGAATGGATTGTCAGAAAAAATGAAATTCATTGTTTTTTTTGTGCTCTTTTAAGTTGCTATCACAAACGCGCTTGAGCACTTTGTTGAACTGTATACACCGGAAGTTTCTGCAATCACTAAAATTGATTTTTTGGAGCTTTCACATGCGCCTACTTGGCAAAGCCCTTACCTTCGACGATGTGTTGTTGGTACCAGCTTACTCTCAGGTCCTGCCCAAGGATACTTCGCTTGCCACGCGTTTCTCACGCAACATCCAACTTAATTTACCTTTGGTGTCTGCCGCGATGGACACCGTGACTGAAGCCCGCTTGGCCATTGCCATCGCACAAGAAGGTGGCATGGGCATCGTGCACAAAAACCTCACGGCGCAAGAGCAGGCCGCGCAGGTGGCCAAGGTCAAGCGTTATGAAAGTGGTGTGTTGCGCGACCCCGTGGTCATCACCCCTGACACTACAGTGCGACAAGTCATGGCCTTGTCAGATGAATTAGGCGTGTCAGGCTTTCCGGTGTGCGAAGGTAAACAAGTGGTGGGCATCGTCACGGGCCGCGATTTGCGCTTTGAAACACGCTACGACCAAAAGGTGAGCGAGATCATGACACCGCGCGAGCGTTTGGTGACTGTGCCCGAGGGCACCACCCCCGAGCAAGCCAAGGCCTTGCTCAACAAACACAAGCTCGAGCGTTTGTTGGTTATCAACGATGCGTTTGAACTCAAAGGTTTGATCACGGTGAAAGACATCACCAAACAAACCAGTTTCCCCAATGCCGCACGCGATTCATCCGGCCGTTTGCGCGTGGGCGCAGCAGTGGGTGTGGGCGAGGGCACCGAAGAGCGCGTGGAGGCCTTGGTCAAAGCAGGGGTTGACGCCATCGTGGTGGACACCGCGCACGGTCACAGCCACGGCGTGATTGAACGCGTGCGTTGGGTCAAGAAAAACTATCCGCACATCGATGTCGTAGGTGGCAACATCGCCACCGGTGCCGCTGCTTTGGCTTTGGCTGAAGCGGGTGCTGATGCCGTGAAGGTGGGTATTGGCCCCGGTTCAATTTGCACCACCCGCATCGTGGCGGGTGTGGGTGTGCCACAAATCATGGCGATCGACAATGTGGCCACCGCCCTCAAAGGCTCGGGCATACCGCTCATTGCCGATGGCGGCATTCGCTACAGCGGCGACATTGCCAAAGCCATTGCCGCAGGCGCATCGAGCGTGATGATGGGCGGCATGTTCGCCGGCACCGAAGAAGCGCCTGGCGAAGTCATCCTCTACCAAGGCCGCAGCTACAAAAGCTACCGTGGCATGGGCAGCATTGGCGCCATGCAGCAGGGCAGTGCCGATCGCTATTTTCAAGAGTCAAGCACCGGCAACCCAAACGCCGACAAACTCGTGCCCGAAGGCATCGAAGGTCGCGTGCCCTACAAAGGCTCGATGGTCAGCATCGTCTACCAAATGGCCGGTGGCGTGCGCGCCAGTATGGGCTACTGCGGTTGCGCCACCATCGATGAGATGAAAAACAAAGCCGAATTTGTGGAAATCACAGCCGCAGGCATTCGCGAAAG
>JACCDP010187175.1_pt1 | contig 10052 bp, 12 predicted proteins | sample 7445841 | NCBI WGS metagenome assembly JACCDP01 (sample SAMN15323441, study PRJNA562643) | freshwater metagenome | isolation source: river surface water | place: USA:Blue River Watershed | collected 2017-08-17
TGTGGCCAGGGTTTATACATGGTCGGCATCATGCATTGATGGCTAAGAAGTTTGAGGAGATCGCCGAAGGTAAGTTGAAGCGGTTGATTATCAATATGCCGCCTCGTCATACCAAGTCGGAGTTCGCGTCGAACATGTTGCCAGCTTGGTTCTTGGGGAACTACCCTAAGAAGAAGGTTATCCAGTGCTCGAACACAGCCGAACTTGCGGTGGGGTTTGGACGTAAGGTTAGAAACTTAGTTGACTCGGAGCAATATGCGAAAATTTTTCCCAATGTATCGTTACGGTCGGACTCCAAAGCCGCTGGTCGCTGGGCTACTAATCATGGCGGCGATTATTTCGCTATTGGTGTGGGTGGTACTGTTACTGGTAAAGGTGCCGACTTACTTATTATCGATGATCCGCACTCAGAACAAGAGGCGCGACTAGCGCAAGGTGATCCAACTGTCTTTGATTCGGTGTATGAGTGGTACACATCTGGACCACGACAGCGTTTGCAGCCTGGTGGCGCAATTATTATCGTGATGACACGCTGGTCAGACAAGGATTTGACTGGCAAAGTCATAAAAAATGACTCTACAGACTGGGAAATAATCGAGTTACCAGCGATTATGCCGTCTGGTAAACCGCTTTGGCCTGAGTTTTGGGCGTTGCCGGAGCTAGAAGCACTGAAGGAAGAGCTCCCACCATACAAATGGAACGCTCAGTACCAGCAAAAACCCACTGGTGAAGAGGGTGCGATAGTAAAACGCGACTGGTGGAAGCGTTGGGAGAGCGAAAGAGCCCCAGTATGTGACTTTATTATCCAATCTTGGGACACGGCGTTCACAAAAAACCAGCGTTCTGACTATTCTGCGTGCACAACGTGGGGAGTTTTCCGTTTAAACGAGGATGAGAACGACATAAATATCATTTTGCTCGATGCCGTGAAGGATAAACTGGAATTTCCAGAGCTAAAGGACAAAGCAAAGGAAATGTACGACGCATGGGAGCCAGATACTTGCATTATTGAGGCGAAAGCTGCGGGTGCTCCGCTGATTTTTGAGTTAAGGCGCATGGGTGTCATGGTTACAGACTACACTCCGGTGCGCGGCAACGATAAGTTTGTGCGTTTAAATTCCGTTACAGATTTATTTAGATCGGGTAAAGTATGGGCACCTGAAACTAGGTGGGCAGACGAGCTTATTGAAGAGATGGCTAGGTTTCCTAACGCTGAACACGATGACTTAACTGACTCGGCGACTCAGGCTTTGATTAGATTTAGGCAAGGCGGGTTTTTGCGCTTGCAATCGGACGAAGAGGACGAAGTAAGAGCGTTTCGTAGAAAGCGGAGTTACTATTAATATGAACTTTTATTCTATACATCAACTGCCGCCTGAACTTATGGAGGTTGCCAATGCTGAATGTGAAGATTTTGAACCGAGCCAAGCAAAAGTTATTGGAAAAAATATCTACTTGGACAGCGCACAGCGAAATAGCACACTACGAGTTCCTACTGCTCATAATTATTGGCTCGGTGGTCTGCTTCATTATTACGGACTACTAGCCAATGATGTATGGAACTTTAATATTAGTAAGCATGAGCCTATACAGATAGCAGATTACGGTAAGGATCAGCACTTTAACTGGCATGTGGATTTAATTCCATTTTCAGGAGAGCTGGACAGGAAGCTTACTGTCGTTTGTATGATGAGTGACCGCGCTGATTTCACAGGCGGCGAGTTGATGGTTCGTAATCCAAGAGATTACAACGATGTACACACAATCCCATTAGTGAAGGGAACGATAGTTGCGTTTCCTTCATTCTTAGAACATATAGTAACGCCAGTAGAAAGCGGCTTACGTCGCACTGCAACCATGTGGCTCAATGGCCCATGCTTTAGATAAGGACATATCATGAGTATCGATAAAGCTTTGTATCAAGCTCCTCAAGGAATAGAAGCAGCACTAGGTGAGCCAGACATTGAGATTGAAATAGAAGATCCAAAGTCAGTAAACATTAAAGCTGGCGGCATGGAGATAGAGATTGAACCAGGCGAAGGCGGTGGCGAAGAGTTCACAGCTAACCTTGCTGAGTATATAGATGAAGGTACGCTTGCTACATTAGCTGGCGATTTACTTGGCGACTTTGAAGAAGATATCTCTAGTCGTAAGGACTGGATGCAAACTTATGTTGATGGCTTAGAGCTATTAGGCATGAAGCTTGAAGATAGAGCGGAGCCGTGGGAAGGTGCGTGCGGCGTTTATCACCCACTACTAGCTGAAACATTGGTGAAGTTCCAAGCTGAAACAATCATGGAAACTTTCCCAGCAAGTGGTCCTGTTAAGACACAGATCATTGGTAAGGAAACACCAGAGAAGTTGGAGTCTGCTATTCGTGTTAGAGATGACATGAACTACCAGCTTACAGAAGTAATGAAGGAGTATCGCCCAGAGCAAGAGCGTTTGTTATGGGGCTTGGGTTTATCAGGTAATGCATTTAAGAAGGTATATTACGATCCATCACTGCAACGTCAGTCTGCTGTGTTTGTACCAGCGGAAGATGTTGTTGTTCCATACGGTGCGAGTAACTTAGAAACAGCAGAGCGTGTAACGCACGTAATGCGTAAGACTGAGAATGAAGTGCGCCGTCTACAAGTTGCAGGCTTCTATAGAGACATCGATCTACCAGAGCCAGTCAATACGTTAGATGATGTAGAGAAGAAGATCGCTGAGAAGATGGGCTTTAGAGCTACATCCGATGATCGCTATAAACTTCTTGAGATGCAGGTTTACTTAGACCTAGAGGGCTATGAAGATACAGATGAAGATGGCGCATTAACTGGTATAGCATTGCCTTACATAGTTACGCTTGACAAATCATCAAATGAAATCTTGGCTATTCGTCGTAACTGGGAGCCAGATGATGAGACTAAACAGAAGCGTAATCACTTCGTTCACTACGGTTACATACCAGGCTTTGGCTTCTATCACTTTGGTTTGATCCACTTGATCGGTGCGTATGCTAAGAGTGGTACATCACTCATGCGTCAGTTGGTTGATGCTGGTACGTTAGCTAACTTGCCGGGCGGTTTGAAAACCAAAGGTATGCGTACTAAGGGTGACGATACTCCTATCGCACCAGGCGAATGGCGTGACGTTGATGTAGCTTCAGGCACCATACGCGACAACATTCTTCCTCTCCCATACAAAGAGCCAAGCCAAGTATTGATGACTCTGATGAATCAGATCGTTGACGAAGGACGTAATTTTGCATCGGCTGCCGATCTACAAGTAAGCGACATGTCTGGTAATGCACCAGTAGGTACGACACTTGCGATCTTAGAGAGAAGCTTGAAGGTGATGAGTGCTGTTCAAGCGCGTATTCACTATGCAATGAAGCAAGAGTTTAAGTTATTGAAGAACATCATTGCTGAATATACCCCAGAAGAATACAGCTACGATCCAGAAGAAGGTGATCGTAAGGCTAAGAAATCTGACTATAGCAATGTGGATGTTATTCCAGTCAGCGATCCTAACGCTGCAACGATGGCACAGAAGATTACCCAGTACCAAGCTGTTATGCAGATGGCGCAGGGCAACCCAGATATCTATGACATGACAGAGTTGAATCGTCAAATGCTAGAGATACTAGGTGTTAAGAACATCAACAAGCTATTACCTTCTACTGAAGATAAGAAGCCACAAGACCCAGTAACAGAGAACATGGCTGTATTGAATGGTCAACCTGTTAAGGCGTTCATATTCCAAGATCACGAAGCTCACATTGCTGTACATACAATGGCTATCCAAGATCCAAAAATCATGGGAATTATTGGGCAGAATCCAAATGCTCAAGCAATCATGGCTGCTGGTATGGCGCACATTGCTGAACACGTTGCCTTCCAATACCGTAAGGATATTGAAGAACAACTTGGCGTAGCTTTGCCGGAGCAGGAAGAAGATATGAGCGAGGACATGCAAAACGAAATCGCTCGTTTAATGGCGTTGGCAGCAGAGAAGCTGTCAGCAAAAGACAACGCAGAAGTACAAGCAAAACAGGCACAAGCTATGGCGCAAGACCCTATCCTACAGATGCAACAACAAGAGTTGCAAATCAAAGCGCAAGAGATGGAAATCAAGAAGCAAAAAGTTTTACTGGATGCTGCTGCAAAGAAAGACCAGCTTGCTATCGAGAAGGCTCGTATCGAGTCACAGAAGGAAATCGCCGGTATGCAAATCGGCGCAAAGATTCAGAAGGACAAAGCCGAGCTCGACACAAGACAGAAGATCGAAGGTCTACGTATTGGCACAGATATAGCAAGAAACAAAGATCAAGTAGCACAGCAAGACCGCATGTCAGAACGACAAGCGCAAGTACAACGTGATCAGATGATGCATCAGATGTTGCAACAAATTACGCAAAGGAATAATCCAAAGAAAGGTAGCTAATGGACAAGACATTAGAGATTATTAAGAAGCAAATAAACGGCAAACAAACACAACTAGCGGATGCTATGTGTAATGGTGCTGCAAAGGATTTCGCAGAGTATCGCGCAATGTGCGGGGAGTATCGAGGTCTATCCCTAGCTGAAGGCTTTATCTTAGACCTTGCAAATCAAATGGAGAGAAACGACGATGACTGATTCAATAATCATCGCTACAGAAAGCGGTGAAACATCAGTTCTACCTGAGTCGCAAGAGGACAAAGGCAAACAACTTCCAGAGCCAGTTGGCTATCACATCTTGGTAGCTTTACCGGAAGCAGAAGAAAAGTACGACAGTGGCATCATCAAAGCTGATGAAACTCGTCGATTTGAAGAGGTATTAGCTACTGTGTTCTTTGTGGTTAAGCTTGGCCCAGATGCATATAAAGATACAAACAAGTTCCCAACAGGACCTTGGTGCAAACAGGGTGACTTCATATTAGCAAGACCAAACTCAGGCACTCGTTTAAAGATACATGGACGCGAGTTTCGCTTGATCAACGACGACACAGTTGAGGCTGTGGTTGACGACCCACGCGGCATTAGTCGCGCATAAGGAGATACAAATGGCAGAGATGGAAAAAGTAGAGTACGAGTTTCCTGATGAGAAGGAATCAAAGGCTCAGCAAGTAGAAACCAAAAAGTCAGACATTGACTTTGAGGTAGAAGATGACACACCAGAGCAAGATCGTGGCCGTGATCCTTTGCCGAAGGAAATAGTTGATGAGCTAGAGCAGGACGAGCTCGAAGATTATTCCGACAAGGTAAAGACTCGTCTAAAGCAGATGAAGAAAGTTTGGCATGACGAACGCCGCGAGAAAGAACAAGCGATGCGTGAACGTATGGCTGCTGAAGATTTGGCTCGTAGAATTCTTGACGAGAATAAGAAGCTCAAAGGAAAACTGACTGAAGGTGAGAAGTATTACTTAGAAACCTACAAATCAGCAGCAGAACTGGAGCTGGATTCAGCCAAGCGTGAGTATAAAGAAGCTTACGACATGGGTGATTCCGATAAGCTTGTTGATGCACAAGAGAGGATTGCCAACGCAAACTATAAATTGCAGAAGGCTAGGGAATACACACCCTCTTTACAAAATCAACAAGATGAGGTACAACAGCAACCTGAAGCCCAAGTACCTCGCCCTGACCAGCGTACAGTTGCGTGGCAAGAGCGCAACACCTGGTTCGGTCAGGACGAGGAAATGACTAGTCTAGCACTTGGTCTACACCAGAAACTAGTCAAACAGTATGGAGCCAGCTATCCGTCCACCGACGAATACTGGCAAAAAGTTGATGACACAATGCGTCGTCGCTTTCCAGACTATTTCAACGACAAAACGTTTGAAGCGGAAACTAAACCCGCTGGACGTACAGACAAACCTAGCACGGTCGTAGCACCTGCAACTCGAAGCACATCCTCCAAAAAGATAGTGCTAAAGCAGTCGCAGTTAAGTATCGCCAAGAGACTCGGTCTAACACCCGAACAATACGCCCGTGAAATCATGAAAATGGAGGCCGCAAATGGCTGAAAACAAAGCAAGTCGTGAACTACAAACTCGTGCCGTGTCAGAGCGTCCCAAGCAGTGGGCGCCACCTGAGCTTTTACCTGAACCAGATAAGCAGCCCGGCTTCGCGTACAGATGGATTCGTGTTTCAACCTTACAAAATGCTGACCCCCGTAACCTATCGGCCAAACTCCGTGAGGGATGGGAACCAGTAAAGATTGAAGAACAACCAAAATTTCAACTGCTAATCGATCCAGCTAGTCGCTTTAAGGACAACATTGAGATCGGTGGATTGTTGTTATGCAAGACCCCTCTTGAGTTTGTGGAGCAGCGTAATAGCTACTACCAGAATCAAGCAGAAGGTCAGATAGATGCAGTTGACAACAGTTTGATGCGGCAAAATGACCCTCGTATGCCATTGTTTAATGATCGTAGGTCAACTACTTCATTCGGCAGCGGCAAATAACTTTTTTGGAGTTAATCATGGCTTATCCAACTGTAAGCGCCCCATACGGGCTACAGCCGGTAAACTTGATTGGTGGCCAGGTCTTTGCGGGTTCTACCCGTAGCCTGCCTATCCAGTACGGATATGCTACCAACATTTATTACGGCGACTTCGTGTCACTGAACCGTGGCTTTATTACTCGCACTGCGATTAGCACAGCTTCGTTCACTTCAACTGCTTTGCCAGTTGGTATTTTCTTAGGTGTTTCTTACACCAACCCAACTACCAAGCAAAAGCAATTCTCGCAATACTGGCCTGCTGGTGTTTTAGCTGGCGACGCAATGGCTATCGTTACTGATGATCCTGATACAGTTTTCAAAGCTGCTATCGTCACAGCAACAACCGCTATCGCTTCTGCTGCTTCTGCATTAGTTGGTCAAAACGTTGGCTATGTAGACAACGGTGGTAACGCTAACACTGGTAACTCGTTGAACGCAGTATTGGTTCCAACAGTAACACCACCTGCTGGCCCAGCTACAACTTCTACTCTGCCATTACGTATAGTTGGTGTAGTTCCTGATACGGCTAGTTCGCAGTCGTACACTGGTTCTTCAACCACACAAACTATTACCCTGACTACTCCGTTAGCTTCTACTACAGCAATCGCTGTTGGTTCAGAAGTCGGCTACATTGCCGCAAACGGTCAGTACATCGGTACTGGTTCATACGTTAACTCGGTAACTAACACGACTACTGTTGTAATGAACAACACTATCGCTGTTCCGGGTTCGGTCGTTGCTATTCCTTCAGGTTCTACTATTGTGTTCACACAGTATCCGGAAGTTTTAGTTAAGTTCAACCAAGCACAGCACGAGTATTACAGTGCTACAGCGATGGCTTAAGGAGCTGAATCATGGCTATTTCACGCGCACAACTATTGAAAGAGCTGCTCCCTGGCTTGAACGCACTGTTCGGTCTGGAGTATTCGCGTTACGGCGAAGAGCACAAGGAAATCTACGAAACAGAGACTTCCGAGCGTTCGTTCGAAGAAGAGACAAAGCTGTCTGGTTTCTCAGCCGCACCAGTCAAAAACGAGGGCTCAGCCATTCGTTATGACAACGGCCAAGAAGCATGGACCGCTCGATACAACCACGAAACAATCGCTTTGGGCTTCTCCCTCACAGAAGAAGCAATCGAAGATAACTTGTATGACTCGTTATCCGCTCGTTACACCAAAGCTTTGGCTCGTGCTATGGCTTACACTAAGCAAGTTAAAGCTGCAAACGTATTGAACAACGGCTTCAGCGCTGCCTACACTGGTGGCGATGGCGTTGCTCTGTTCTCTAGCGCGCATCCTTTAGTTTCTGGTGGCTCCAACAGCAACATTCCATCAACTCCTGCTGACTTGAATGAGACTTCTTTGGAAGCCGCTGTAATTCAAATCGCTGCATGGACTGATGAACGTGGTCTGTTGATCGCAGCTAAGCCACGTAAGCTGATCGTTCCACCAGCACTGCAATTCGTTGCTACTCGTCTGTTAGAAACCGAACTCCGTGTCGGCACAACTGATAACGATATCAATGCATTGAAGAGCAATGGTTCGATCCCAGAAGGTTACGCAATCAACCACTTCTTGACCGATACAAACGCATGGTTCTTGACCACTGACGTTCCAAACGGCATGAAGCACTTTGAACGTAGCCCACTGCAAAACTCAATGGATGGTGACTTCGATACTGGTAACGTTCGTTACAAGGCTCGTGAGCGTTATTCATTCGGTTGGTCTGATCCGCTCGGTATGTACGGTTCAGCAGGCGCTTAATAGTGCAAGAAAAGGGGGCATAAAAACCCCCTTTTTGTTTTTGTTTGTGGTATAAAATAGGTATTCCGGTAATATCCGGTGTGTCAAATAGTACCGGCTAGTAACATGCAAATTGACACGCTTAACTCGCATGTGAGGAAAATTTATCATGGGTTTCGCTACTCACCTTGGTCCTTGGTTATTAGGCACCGTTAAAAACACGACTGGCACTACTGCTGGTACCGTTCGCAATATGGGTTCAACTGTTGTTGCCCAAACAATTCCTGTAACTTTTCAAACAGTAACAAATTCACTGACTGGCACTTTGGGCGCAATCCCTGCTGGCGCTTTGATTACTGGCGTTCAGATTGTTACTTCCACAGTATTTAGTGCAGCTACTACATTGAAGATCACCATTGGTGGCACTGATGTAGCTACAGCATCTACTATTACTGATGTTGGTTTCATTGACGTAACAATAGCTTCTACGTTTGCTTCTAAAGCAGCTAATGTTGGCTCAACCGATGCATTGATTACTTACACAGCTACTGGTTCTGGTTTAACTACTGGCGCTGCTACTGTTGTAATCCAATACGTTGTTCGTAATTCCGACGGCTCTGCTAACCCTACTTCGACTCAAAACTAATTAGGGAGGCATCATGGCGATGCAAACAGACGTAAAATCTTCGCACGTTGAAGCGACTGGTACGATGGTTACTGGTCGCACTCGTGTTAAGGGTTATCAATGTCTATCTGGTGGTACAGCAGGCGATATTATTTTTAGAGATGGTGGCGCTACTGGCGTTATCAGACTGCAATTTAATATTCCTGGAAACACAAACAATCCATTCTCAAACTTAATTCCGGGTCAGGGTATTTTGTTTGATACGGATGTACATGTGACGTTACCAACAGCAGCTAAGATAACGGTGTTCTATGGCTAAGTCTCCGGCATGGCAGCGTAAAGAGGGGAAGAATCCCAGTGGTGGATTAAACGCCAAAGGGAGAGCCTCTGCAAAGAAGCAGGGTATGAACCTCAAAGCTCCACAGCCGGAAGGCGGCGCAAGGAAAGAATCTTTCTGTGCGCGCATGTCTGGAATGAAGAAGAAATTAACATCGGCTAAGACGGCGAAAGATCCGAATAGTCGTATCAATAAATCACTGAGAGCTTGGAAGTGCTGACATGAGCGAACATCACGATACAGTAAAGCATTTTGTCGATGGCCTGTCTCTCGTAACTGTAGTGGGGACACTCGTGGATGTACTGCCATCTATAGCTGCGATATTTACCATCATCTGGACTGCAATACGTATTTGGGAAACCAATACAGTACAGGGTTGGATGAAAGGTAAGGGAGAATAATTATGGGCTTTGTTAGCAGACCTCCGCCAAGACAATTTAAGTTTGCCCCAGCTCCAGCTCCAGCTCCTAAACCTGCAGCAGTAGCTAAGCCTCCTGCACCTGTAGCTCCGGCTCCTCCTCCTACGCCTGCGGCTCCTGCTGCTGCGCCAGTATCTCAAACCAATCAGATAGCAACGGCAGCAAATCAAAACACCCCGCAGGCTGGTGCTGGTACACAACAGACAGGCACTGTTGGTGGTTCTGTGCCGGGCGCGGGTGGCGCTAAAGGCGGCAAAGGCGGTGGTGCACCCGCTGGTGGTCCAAGCGCTCCAGGCGCTCCTGATGCTACTAAGTTTATGAAGCAGTCTCAGAATCAAGAGACATTTGCAGGATTGAAAAAAGGCGGTGTGGTTAAGGCTGGCACTAAAGCGAAAGCTAAAGTAAAAGCTAAAGCACCAGTTAAGAAATCTCCTCCGAAGCCTAAACTAAGCAA
>JACCDP010669913.1_pt1 | contig 10052 bp, 11 predicted proteins | sample 7445841 | NCBI WGS metagenome assembly JACCDP01 (sample SAMN15323441, study PRJNA562643) | freshwater metagenome | isolation source: river surface water | place: USA:Blue River Watershed | collected 2017-08-17
CCAAGGTCAAGGACTGCTGCCTCCAGGCCAGCCCGTCGCACGCCAACTGCTACAAGCACCAGTGCGTGCAGACCACCCTGCTCTTCGCCAAGCGCGCGGGCCTCTCGCCCGACAAGTTCGAGATGTCCTTCCAGTCGCGCTTCGGCCCGGAGAAGTGGGTCCCGCCCTACACCGACGAACGCTTCGAGGCCCTACCGTCCGAAGGCGTGAAGAACCTGCTCGTCATGTGCCCGGCCTTCACCGCCGACTGCCTCGAGACCATCGAGGAGATCAGCGAAGAAGGTAAGGAAGAGTTCCTGCACGCCGGCGGCGAATCCTTCGAACAGATTCCCTGCCTCAACGACCAGGACGTCTACGTGAAGTACCTCGCCGACCGCGCCGCCGCGTGGAAGCCGAATCACGTCTGACGAGTCAAAGAAGAGGACTGCGTGGAGGTCAGCGTAGAGGGCTGAATTGAGGGCTGAATTGATTTCAAGGCAGGGAAAGGCCGTCCCTGTTGAGTCGCAGGTAGGGACGTGATTGCCATCACGTCCGTGGGCGGTCGGAGTTTTGTCCGGCCGTAAGCATTGCCCGGCTCATCGCACGCGCGACTGCGAACGGCGGTCATGGCAATGACCGCCCTACCCAGGCAGGTGGCAGGAAATCCGCCCTCTGTCATCTGCCATCGACGCAGTCATCCACGCAGTCCTCCACGCAGTCCTCTACGCTGACCTCCACTCAGTCCTCAATTCAGCCTTTAGCCACCGTCTCCACGACGGCCTGGAAGGTCTCGATGCGGGCCTGCGGCGTGATGCCGTGGCCGAGATTGAAGATGTGGCCGGGGTCGCCGGCGTTGTCGGCGAGGACGGCCTGGGTCGCCGCGGCCGCGGCGGCGGGCTCGCCGGTCATGAACTCAGGGTCGAGATTGCCCTGGAGGCAGATCGGACGACCAGCCAGCTGGCGCACCTGCGAGAGGGGCATGGTCCAGTCGACACCGAGGCACGGGACGCCGGTCTGGGCGAGCGCGGCGGCCTGGGGCGACTTGCCCTTGGCGTAAAGGATGACGGGCGCGCCGGCGGGCAGGCGTTCGAGCACCGCGCGGATGTAGCGCAGCGAGAACTCCTCGTAATCGGAGCCGGTGAGCGCGGCGGCCCAGCTGTCGAAGATCTGGATCGCGTCGGCGCCGGCGGCGAACTGGCGCGTGAGATACTGCGCGACGGCGTCGGTCAGGATCTCGAGGATGCGATGCATCATCTTCGGGTCGGCCTTGAGCAGCGCCTTGGTCTTCGGGAAATCTTCGGAGCCGCCGCCTTCGACGAGGTAGCAGGCGAGCGTCCAGGGCGAACCGGCGAAACCGAGGAGGGTCTTGTTCAGGCCGAGCTCCTTGCGCAGGAGCGTCAACGCATCGTAGACATACTGCAGTCGGTCGGCGGCGCCCTCGAGCTTCAGCGTGGCCACATCGGCAGGTGAGCTGAGCGCGCGCTCCATGGCGATGCCGCCTTCGTCGCGGAAACGGTACCCGACGCCGAGGGCCTCGGGGATGACCAGGATGTCCGAGAACAAGATGGCGGCGTCGAGCTGCGGGAAACGGCGCAGCGGCTGCAGCGTGACTTCGACGGCGAGGTCGGGCGTGCGGACCATCGTGACGAAGTCGGACTTCGCCTTGAGGGCGCGGTATTCGGGCAGGTAGCGTCCGGCCTGACGCATGATCCAGACCGGAGCCCGGTCATGGGGCTGTCGGCGGAGGGCGGCGAGGAAACGGTCGCGGGAGTTCATCAGGACCCCTTCAGCCAAGCCTGCGGTTTCAAATAATGCGAGAGCAGACGTTCTTCCGGGGTGCCGGCGGCGGGCTGGTGGCCGTAGTGCCACTGGACCCGGGGCGGCAGGGACATCAGGATGGACTCGGTCCGGCCGCCGGACTGGAGGCCGAAGATGGTGCCACGGTCGAAGACCAGGTTGAACTCGACGTAGCGGCCACGACGGACCTCCTGCCAGTTGCGCTCACGCTCGCCGTAGGGGGTGTCCTTGCGGCGGCGCAGGATCTCGGCGTAGGCCGGACCATAGGCGTCGCCGACCTTCTGCATCATCCCGAAGGCCGCGTCGAAGCCGCCCTCGGTGAAGTCGTCGAAGAACACGCCGCCGACGCCGCGCTGCTCCTGGCGATGCTTCAGCAGGAAGTAGTCGTCGCACCACGTCTTGAACTTCGGGTAATGGGCGCCCGTGGCCTCGGCGGAGGCGCGGTGCCAGGAGACCGCGTCTTCGTCGAAACCGTAGTAAGGCGTCAGGTCGAAGCCGCCGCCGAACCACCAGACCGGGTTCGGTCCGTCGGTGCAGAAGAAACGCACGTTCATGTGCGACGTCGGGCAATAGGGGTTGAGCGGGTGCTGGACCACCGAGACGCCCATGGCGCGGAAGCCTTTGCCGGCGAGGTCCGGACGGGCGACCGTGGCGGACGGGGGCAAGGCATGACCGCGGACGTCGGAGAAAGCCACCCCGCCCTTCTCGATCACCGCGCCTCCGGCGATGACGCGGGTACGACCGCCGCCGCCTTCGGCGCGCTTCCACTCATCGGTGATGAAGCGGGCCTTGCCATCCACTTCCTCGAGGGTCGCGCAGAGGCGATCCTGCAGGCCGGTCAGGTAGTTTCTGACGAGATCGGGATTCATCGTGGCCCCATTGAATCCGAGGGCGCGGGACGGGTCAACGAAGCCCCGCCCGCCCGGAGACGAATCCATGTCCGCTTATCCCCCTTATGCGGGAACTACTAGGTAGTCCTTGATGGGAACCCGCAAATCCGCAGGGTCAGGGCAGGCCATGAACCCGGAATTCAAGATACTGGTGCTCTTCTGCCTGGCCGGCATCTTCGCCCTCGGCCTGCCATGGTGGGCCTGGCGGCGCGTGCGCAGCCTCGAGAAGAAGCATGGCCGGGTCCTCCTCGTGCGCGGCGTCACCGGCGCGCAGGCCGCCCGCATCATCCTGCTGCGCGGCGAGATCCCGCAGGTCGACGTCGATGAAAGCACCCTCGCGGTGACCGATTTCTACTCCGCCTTCGAACCGGCGATCAAGCTCTCCGGCGAGGTCTACTCCGGCCGGCGCCTCTTCGACGTGGCCCGCGCCGCACGACTCGCCGGCCACGCGCTCCAGCATCGCGACCGCAAGCTCGGCGGACTCGCGTCATGGGACTCGTTCATGATCCTCTGGGGCAACGCGTGGCCGATCCTCCTGCCGCTCACCCTGTTCGCGAGCAAAGGACGTGCTTGGGCGCTGATCGCCTTCTCGCTCGTGGCCGTCGCCATCGCCATCGGCCATCTCCTCAAGCATACGTACATCCAGGATGCCGCCCGCCGCGGCCGGCGCGAACTCGACGGCGCGAAGTTGCTCGACGGCCATCCCGAGGAAGAGGTCGAAGCGGCGTTCCTCGCCGCCCGGCTCGACCACATGGCCCTGCCCTATTCGAAGACCTGGCTCCGCCTCCTCTTTTCCTGATGATCTCCAACCCCAGCCGCCTCCAGACCGCCCTGCTGATGCTCCCGACCTGGGCCTTCGCCCATGCGGTGCTCATCTTCCGGGTGCTGCCGCAGAACGACCCCTTCGGCATGTTTAAGGAGCCGCTCTACCGCGTCATCGTCCTCGCCCTCGCGGCGGGCTTCGCGCTCTGCGCCTCCTTCGTCGCCGCCCGCCGCGCCGCCATCCTCGGCTGGAGCCTGCCCCCCGTCCTCGGACTGCTCATCCATGTGCCGTTCGTCGGCGCCGGCCTGGCCCTCTGGCTCGCTGCCACGGCTGATGAGCAGGAAAAGGCGTCCGCGTCCCCTACGACCGTCGCCGGACGCCTCGTGGTGCCTTTCATCCTCGCCGCCTTGGCCAGCGCAGCCCTGACCGCGGGCGTCGAACACCTGGGGAAGAACTTCGGCCTCCGGGAAGCCGGCGGTTACTTCGGCCTGGCCGTCTTCGCCGGACTCCCCTTTGCCACGGGCGTGAGCAGCGGCGTCATCCTCCGACGCGCGGGCGGCACCTTCGGACAGGCGATCGGCGCCGCGATGACGCTGCTCGGCGCGATCCTGCTCTTCCTCTGCGGCTGCGCGATGGAAGGCATCATCTGCGTGTTCATGGCCGCGCCCTTCGGCGCCGGCATCGCCTTCCTCGGCGCAAGCCTTGGCTTCTTCCTCGCCAAGCGGCGCATCGCCGACGGACAGCTGCAGTCGGCCGCCTGGCTGAGCATCGTGGCGCTCGTGGCGGTCGAAGGCTGGCATCCGCCGGCGCCGCTGGAATCGACGGCCTCCAGCGCGGTCGTGATCGACGCGCCCGCCGAACGCGTCTGGGCCGAACTGCATGATATCCGCGACCTGCCCGCGACGGAGAACCTCCTCTTCCAGTTCGGCGTCGCCCACCCGATGGGCACCGTCACGGACGGCCAAGGCGTCGGCGCCGCGCGCCTCTGCAAGCTGAGCACGGGCGACATGCCCGAGGTCGTCACGGTGTGGAAGCCCGGCCAGGAACTCCGCTTCAAGGTGCTCTCGACCCCGCCCTCGATGCGCGAGCTGGGCTTCTTCGGGAAGACCATCGACGCCGCCCACCTGCGCAGCACCTACGCCAGCCTCGAAGGCGGCTTCAAGCTCGAGCCCCTGCCCGGCGGCCGCACCCGCCTGACCGGCGACAGCCGCTACCTGCTGAACCTCTCCCCGGCCACATATTGGGACCTTTGGACCAAGGAAATCGTGCGCATGGTCCAGCTCCGCGTGCTGGAACACGTCAAAACCCGGGCCGAACGGAACCCCCGGGCCTGAACCGGACCGGCCGGCGGAAACTTCGCCTTGGTCGCGGAGTTATAATCCTTACAAAGACCCCATGAAGAACGTCCTCCTGATCATCGCCGCCGCCCTCATCACCGTCGGCGGTTACGCCCTCTACCAGTGGGTCAAGCCGCAGGAAGTCACGGTCGTCCGCAGCACGGCCAAGAAGACCGGCTCGCCGGTCAGCAAGCTGACCATGGAGAAAGGCACCGTCCGCAGCGCGAAGGACCTCCACCTCAGCCGCAAGGACGACGTCGGCACCGGCGTCGAGGAGAAGGACCTCGCCAAGCAGTCCAAGCCGGTCGCCGAACTCGACGCGAAGTTCGCCACCTGGCGCGACGACGGCCGCAAGGCGGTCGAAGACATGTTCGGCGGCGACCGCCAGAAGATCGGCGAGGCGTTCCGCGCGGCGATGCAGAACGAGGATTTCCGGACCAACTTCGGCCGCATGCGCGAACTCGAAAGCCAGTACCGCAGCGCGACGGACGACCAGAAGCAGGCGATCATGGACGAACTCTCCGCGATCCGCACCCGCGGCCTCGGCATGCTCAAGCAGGCCGCCGCCGGCGCGCCGGCCGCGAACCAGCCGACGGTGACGATCACCGGCCCCGGCGTCGTGACCCCTGGCGCCGCTCCCGCCGCCCCGACGGCCGCGCCCGCGCCGGCCCCGGCTCCGCCCATCGTCTTCCAGTAAGCCCGCGACGGCTTTCGCCGTCCGCCGCTCATGAACGCTTTCCTCGCCCGTCGACCCGTGCTCATCGGCCTCGTGCTGCTGGGCTTGGGCTGGCTGGCCTACGCGTGGTTCACGGCTGAGCCGCGCGCTTCGAACGCCGCCCGCCTGCCCCGGCCAGGCGCGCCCGGCCGCCCCTCCGTCGGGAAGCGACCCGGCACCGGCGCGCCACGCAGCAGCCAAGGGCTCACGATGGAGGCCAAGGAAGACATCTCCGTCGACGCCCGGCCGCCGGACGCCCGCCGCGAAGCGATCGTCCGTGCCGGCCTCGGCGAGATCCAGGAACTCCAGCAGCTGAACAAGCCGGTCTTCGACGAGGCGGCCAAACGCTGGAACGCGCAACCGCGCGTGAAGGAACTCATCGCCCAGTGGAAGGAAGTCGAGGAGACCTGGAAGACACAGGACGACGAAGCCAAGGCCGCCGTCGTACCCCGCATGGAAGCGATGTGGAAGGAAGCCCTCGGCCTGCTGCGCGCCGAAGTGGAGCGCTCGGCGGCCGAAGCCGGCGCCGGCGTCAGGTAGCCGCGTAGCGGACGAGCTCGGCGCGGAAGGCGGTGAGGACGGTCCGGATCCGCGCGAAGCCTTCGTGCCGCCCGCCGGCGGACTCGTCCATGTAGAGGTCGCGCCGCACCTCGACCATCAGCGACTCGACGCGCGGCTCGCGCCCGAAGAACCGGTTCGGCACGATCGCGCCGCTGAACGGGATGTCGACGCCGACGACGAAGCCGGCGCGGCGGAAGAAACCTTCGGCCAACGCGAGGAGCTCCGGCGGCGTGTGGCCGGGCTGCGTGCCGAGACCGATCTCGGGCGGCGCGGAGAAGCCGACCTGCGTCGGCAGCGGGCCGGTCGGGAAGGAATGGGCGTCCAGGATCACGCAGCGGCCGAAGCGCGCCAGCCGCGCGGCGGCCGCGTCGTCGAGCCGCCGATGGTGAGGCCAGTAATGACGTTCCATCAGCTCGGCGCGGCGCGCCGGCGTGAGCGCGCGCAAGGGACGGCCGTCTGACGTGCGCACATACGTCGCGCCCATCCCGACCTTGGCGCAGCGTTCCTGCGCGTCGTCGGCGAAACGCTCCACGTCGACGACGAGCCGCGAGACTTCGGCGCGCAGCAGGTCTTCGGCGGCGAGCCCGTCGGCGTAGAGCGCGCCGGTGTGCAGGTCGACAAGCCGCAGCTGTTCCCGCGCGAGCTCCGCCGGAGAAACGAGGTAATCGCCGGATGCTTCGGAAGGGATTTCCGTGGCATCATGCGGCAGATGGACGAGCACAGGAGTCATCCCCGGCAGTGTGCCGACCTTAAGGCAGGATTAAGACCCAAATCTCCGAGGAAGAATGTCATAACCTTTTTTCAAAACTTGCAACCAAGGGGGATTCGTGGGGTTCTATCCCCGCACCCCCAACACATCACACCTATGAAAATCAAACTCGCACTCCTCCTCGCCCTGATCGGCTCGGCCACCCTCATCGCTCAGGACGCTCCTAAGCCCGACGCCCCCAAGGGCGACGCCCCCGCCAAGAAGGGCGAAGGCAAGGGCGACAAGGGCGGCAAGAAGGGCCCGCAGCGCCCCGAATCCGTCGACGAAGCCACCTGGAAGAAGTTCATGGAAGCCCAGAAGGCCGCCCAGAACGACGACGCCGTGAAGGCCGCCAAGGCCAAGGGCGCCGAAGCCAAGACCCCGGAAGAAAAGCAGGCCGCCGGCAAGGCCGTGATGGAAGCCACCAAGGCCGCCATCCTCAAGGCCGACGCCTCCCTCGAATCCGTCTTCAAGGCCCTCGAAGAAGCCCGCGCCAAGGGCAAGGGCAAGGGCAAGGGCGACAAGGGCGGCAAGAAGCCCGAAGGCGAAGGCAAGAAGCCGGAAGCCAAGTAATCTTCGGATTACAGGCTGGAACAAGACCCCGGTTCGCCGGGGTCTTTTGTTTGGGGACGAAGACGGGGTGATGGCGGCTTGCGGATAGCGGTTGGCGGCTGGGAACACAGCCGAGCAAAGGGAAACCGGAAATCGGATGATTAGCGGGGGACCCGTTTTCGGTCCCGGGTCTCGGCCGTCGGGCACCTGGTGCGGGTCTCCGGTTCCCCCTCGAGTGCGTCAACCAACCGCTAACCGCTATCCGCTAAAACCTTGGGTCATTCTTGGTGTTGAATAAGCATGCGCCTCCCTGCCCTGCTGCTCGCCCTGCTTACGACCTCGCTCTTCGCGGCGGACGAACCCAAGACGACCGAAACGCCGAAAGGCGAGACGCCGGCGACCAAGCCGGCCGAAAAGCCTGCGGTGAAGACCAAGAAGACCATGGGCATCCCGGAGATCCCCGAAGGCATCTCGATCTCGGACGGAGTGAAGCTGCAAGCCGCCTGGGTGAAGGCCAAGGAAGAGCTCGCCGCCAAGACGCCGGCCAACAAGGAAGAGGAACCCAAGCCTAAAGGCGACGACGCCAAGAAGAAGAAAGGCGAAGCCAAGGGCAAGGGCGGCCGCGCCGGCGCCGACGAAGCCCTCGCCAAGGCGATGCTCAAGGCCGACCCCTCGCTGAAGCCCGACCTCGTCCGCGCCTACCTCGAAGCCTCCCATGAGAAGGCCGGCAACCGGACGAAGAAGAAGGACAAATAAGACCCGTTGACCGCATCGACCCGGCCATCTTTCCATCCCCCATGCGCCCCGCCCTGCTCCTGCTCACCTGCCTGCTCTCGGTAGCGGCCCATGCCGCCGAAAGCGCCGCCGGCGCCGAACCGAAGAAGCCGGTCCGCCAGGCCAAGGGCGCGAACCTGCTCCCGGAGAGCGTCGACGGCGTCTCCGCCGAAGAATACGCCAAGGTACGTCGCGCGATCATGCTCAGCTATGGCGACGAGAAGATCGCCGCCGCGCGCAAGCATCTGGCCGAGCTCAAGGATCGCGGCCGCTTCACCAACGGACGCAACGAGGCCGAGGACCTCCGTCGAGACTTCGAGAAAGCCCGTGACGCGATGGTCTCGGCGACGCTTGAAGCGGTCCTCCGGCTCGACCCTTCGATCGAGAAGAATTCCGTGGTGCTGACCCTCAACGCGGTCGAGGAACTCACCAAGAAGCGCGGACAGGAAGCCATGCAGAAGCAGCGCGAGAAGGAAGCCGCCGAAGCGAAGCTCGCCAAGAAGGACGCGCCCGAAGCCAAGGAAACGACCCCGGCCGCCCCGGCCGAAGCCGCCAAGCCGCTCACCCCGGCGCAGCTGCTCGCCGACGTCGAAGGCGTCTCCGCCGAAGACATGAAGAAGTTCCGCGCGGCCGCGCTCGTCGCGCAGAAGGACCCGACGGTGAAGGAACTGAAGGCCAAGCAGCTCGAGCTGCGGAAGCAGGCCGAGTTCTCATCCGCCGACGAAAAGAAAGGCATGCGGAGCGAGTTCGAAGGCCTGGCCAACGACCTGCGCAAGGCGCAGCTCGCCGCGATCGGCAAGGCCGCCCCTTCCCTGTCCAAGGAAACCCTTGAGACGATCATGGACGTGGTCGAAGCCCGCGCGAAGGAGAACGCCAAGAAGGCCCCCAAGGCCGGCAAGACGCCGCTGAAGCCCTTCCCCTTCGCGGAGAAGAAGTGACCACCCCACGCCTACCCCTACCCCAACCCCTTATCTCATGAACAAGTTCTTCCCCCTGCTCTTCGGCGCCATCATCGGTTCGGCCGCGACCTACTTCGCGATGGAAGCCCGCCAACCCAAGGCGCCCGTCGAGGCCGTGGCCGAGAAGGCCGCCGCGCCCCAGTTCGCCGGCCAGCCGACCGCGCCGAGCGCCGAAGCGCCTGCCGGAGAAACCCCGCGCAAGGGCGGCAACAACCGTTTCAACGGCAAAGGCGGCTTCCTGCCCGAGGAGATCGACGGCGTCACGCCCGAGCAGCTCGAGAAGTGCAAGGTCGCCCTCTTCAAGACCTTCCAGGACGACGCCGTGAAGGCCGTCCGCGCCAAGCAGGCCGAGCTCCGCAAGGAGGCCGAATACGCCTCGGACGACGAGAAGAAGAACCTCCGCACGCAGTTCGAAGACCTCCAGCTCGAGCTCCGCAAGGCCACCAAGGACGCGATGCTCGCCGCCGACGCCGAACTCAACGCCGACATCGCGGATAAGGTCCTCGACGCCGTCGAAGAGCGCATGAAGTCACGCGCGCAGCAGTTCCAGCAGAACGGGAAGAAGAAGTAAGGCTAAGAAGAGTTGAGGATTGGATTGAGGACAGAACGGAGGGCTGAACAGAGGTCTGAATCGAATCGGGGATGACCAAGTCGATGACAGGTGACCACCCCAAGCCATCTAGATGATCTATTCAGCCCTCAATTCAGACCTCAATACAGTCATCAACTCAGTCCTCTATTCTTATCTCACCCTCTCAAATACCGCCTTCATTTCCGCGTCGGTGAGCGGGCGGTCCCAGAGGAGGAAGCGGGCGATCTCGCCGTCGAAGGATTCCTTGCCGGGATGCTTGATCGCGTCGCGTTCCTGGCCGATCGCGAGCTTCGAGGCGTCGGCCTTGGGATTGACCGGGAAACGGGCGGTCGCGCAGGGCTTGAGATCGTTGACGAAGAATTCGAGCGTGGCTTCCGTCCGGCCG
>JACCDP010876531.1_pt1 | contig 10052 bp, 11 predicted proteins | sample 7445841 | NCBI WGS metagenome assembly JACCDP01 (sample SAMN15323441, study PRJNA562643) | freshwater metagenome | isolation source: river surface water | place: USA:Blue River Watershed | collected 2017-08-17
GGCTGCTACTGGCTCATGGACGCCATTGCCTCTCACTTGACGGGCTTACCGGAGAGCGCTGGATTTGCGCACTGCACACTGCGCTTAGACGGACAGGCGGCCGAACTGGTAATCGATGACGGCAACGGCGAGCGGCTGGGGTTTCAGTACATCGAATGGACGGACTTTCCGTTACCCGAAATTGCGCTTTTTGCCTGCTGGGCGGGCAGCTTCTGGGTACTGATGCTGCCTAGCGAGTACTGAGCCCGCGTAAAGCCCGATTTTCAGCTTCTAAGGGCACTTTTGCGCCCTTTTCTAGCCCTTCCCAAGCGCTGCTCTCTAACCGAAAATCCAGCCATGATCGAAAGCGCCCCTCTGGGGCTTGAAGAGCGCCATGGCGAAGTACAACACCGACTGGTCGGGTGTTCCCGGCACCTGCGCAACCGCTACAGTACAAAAGACTGAAGCAGTCAGGGGCGCTCGTGTCGTGCACCTAGCGAAGGCGGGAATTCGCGGGTCAGAGGTTAGCGGTACTTTTAAGCTCGCCGAGGGCGCAGAGGTTAAAACCGTTTGGGGTCAGCGGCGCATCATGGTCGAGTGCCTATGGTTTGGCCGAAAACCTAAGACCACTTGGATGCACCTCGTTGTTTTGAGTACGCCAAAGTTTGAAAACGACTACAGCGGAGCGGTGGTCTCAGACATTGGCTTAAACAAACGCTAAATAGCAGTGTGCGCATATTTGAAATCGTCTCCCTCAAAAACCCCTTCAAACCACTCTCACCTGAGCAGTTGCGGGTCAAGTCACTCAAAGACCAGATCAAGTCCAAGCAGGCTGCATTAAAACGCGAGCGAGAACTACAAAAAGCAGCAAAAGCCCAGCGCGCCCTACTTCGCTTGGATAAGGTTTAAGGTCAAAGTATCTGGCTGACCGCGATAGAAAAGCTCCAAGAGCTCAGTAAAGATTGGCTCACTGGGCGCAGCGCTCGCAAATAGCGTTAGGCAAGAGCGAAACTTCAAGGCATCAACCTCGCCCAAAACCGCCCCAGCAGAGCGATTCGCATGCTCTTTCATAAGCGCACAGCACTGCAGGAGCCTTTGCCCTAATACAGGGTGAGCAAGATATTCACGAGCCTGCTCCACGCCATAAAGCCCGTAGCGCTTAGCACGATCACTAGTGCCTAACGCCACGTGCTGCGGAAAAACGAACCACATCCAATGACTGGCTTTACGCCCTGCCGATAGCTCAGCAAGAACCTCTGCATAAATTGGATTCTGGGCGTCGAGGAAACGCTGTAGCGGATCAACTTTCATCATCAAAAGCGTACATGAATCCGCCGCAGCACTAATCCCGGTGCGGGTTGTAGCGATTTTGCTTTTCTTGTAAAATTCGAAGACCGTGGCGATTTAGCTCAGTTGGTTAGAGCGACGGAATCATAATCCGCAGGTCCGGGGTTCGAATCCCTGAATCGCCACCATGTCTCTCTTACCTTTCCGCCTAAAACCATAAAATTCTGCTCAACAGTTTTCCAGAAAACTTTGAAGTCAGTGATCCAGAAGGTGTCCGAAATAGAAAGTGCGAATACGTCTTTGCTTGACAAAGAATTAATGCGCACACTTGCGGAGTCCACAGACGGATTCGCCCGAGAACTAGAAAAAAATCTTGCTAACTTTTATGCGTCGCAGCCATCCTCAATCAGACAGCAACTACAGTGGAGATTTGTAGGCGCAGATGATCTTTATTTGCAAGTCGAAACGCTAGTAAAAGCTGGCGATATTGACGGTTCGAATATTATTTATTGGCGAGATATAGAAAGCTCGATTTTAGCAATTCGGCGCATTTATATAAATCGATCAATAGCATTACTCGAATCCTCACTTATCTTACTAAATCGAGGCGATTTATTATCTAGCGCGGTTGTTACTCGCTCTTTTTTTGAACTTGCTTTATGGATGTTGCACCATTCAGCGACATTTAAAAATTCGATTGATGCACTTCCGCCAGCGAGCGATCTAAAGGGCCGACTTGTCGGCGCATCAGAACTCCAGATGCTTATCGTTAAACTCATATGGGGAACCCGACTTAAAGATAGAACCAAGAAACACTCTCAGCTAGAGCAGCTTAAGTTGATAAAAGAATTAGATAAAATCAAAAAAAGAGATCCAACTAACTATATCGAACCAATGTATGAGTACCTTTCGGAGTTATGCCATCCGAATGTACTTGGAAACTTCCTTTTTGTCGAAGTTACAGCACTAAAAAACTCTGACTCAGCCGACCTTACAATTGTCAACAGCCAAGTTGGCGTGGAGGCTACTGCTGTAATTGAGAAAGTGTGTAGTTGTATAAGCTGGTCTACAAAAGCGATAATGAACGCAGAGGTTCAATTTGAGGAAGCAATTGCGTTAATCCACGATCGATTTCCTCTTAATTCAAGAATTATTCAGTAGAGATTCGGGGACGCGTTAGGGCCATTGAATTTGAAATTCATAGATTGTTGATTGCGCGTTGAGACAGAAATTTACACAATCCGTTACCAATCGAATGCATCCAGTTCATACCAGATCGGTATTAGACTTTATCTTTCAATCATGAGTTGCCCTTTTTGCACATTGAACGCAACCCGAATCGTGAAAGAGAACGATTTAGCCGTGCTTATCCGTGATGCATACCCCGTCTCACCTGGCCACAGTCTGGTGATTGTGAAGAGACACTTGGGGAGCTGGTTTGATGCAACAGAACAAGAGCGCACCGCAATACTAACGCTTATTGACGAAGCAAAAGCATTGATTGATGTAGAGCTTGCTCCCGATAACTACAATATTGGCATTAACGATGGTCCCGCCGCAGGTCAGACGGTACCGCATTTGCACATACATTTGATCCCGCGATTTAAAGGTGACGTCGTCGACCCGCGTGGAGGCTTACGCTGGGTTATTTCGGATAAGGCAAAGTATTGGTAATCATTAGTCTTCGTTTAGCCCACGAACATAAACAGCCATTAAAATTACTACCGGAATAGCTTGGATCGTCCTAAACATTAATAATCTTCGGAGACTCTAGTGACCATAATTGAAGCGGCGTTAAAAGTATTAAAAACAGCTAATAGGCCGATGTCAGCCCAGGCCATTTACGAGCAAATCTGCGAAGAAAAGCTTTTTGGGTTTGGAGCTAAAGATCCTCTTTCGATCTTAAAAGCACAGCTTCGGCGCAACACCCAGGGCTTCACAGGAAAGTCAGCTAGTGCAAAACCATCGCTCAAACAACTGGCTGATAAAACCTACGTTCCGCTCTAAGCAGCAAGACGAATCAGATCTTCAATTTTTAAAAGCTTGGGGTTTCCGGCAAGGTAAGAGATACCCCGATGTAAGTGAAGCCGGAAGTAACGAATCAGGGGTTCTCGCTCCAGGGGAACCCTGGCCTTATCCGCGCGGATTTTGATAAGTGACAAATAAATCTCATCAAAACCACCGGCGAAGGTTTTCCATGTCATTTCAATAGAACCATCAGCCGGAATATCCTCATCTGGCGGTTCTGATTTCTCGCTCAGAGAAAGACACAACGCCCATCGACACAAAATGTTCCAATTCTGAATACCAGTTCTACGCTTGAGCGTAATCAGCTGAATCTTGGCCTTCTCGGATACTCGTACGGTCTCGATCATGCCGCCTCCTTGTAATTATCAAAGTACCCGCGATAAACTGCCGACGACTGCCGCTTATCGTCATATTCAATTAGATATTGATGGGCCAGGTGTTTCTTCAGGGATCTGTAGTAACGCCCAACGATCTCCTCATCTGTTGATAACAAAATCACCTGGTCAGAGGCGTTCGGGAAATAAAGCTCCACAAAATCTTTTCTATGCTTGCTGTCTAGTCGTCCAAGCGGTGTATCGATTACCGTCGGCAACTGCTTGCCAGACTTTCTTGAAAGAGCCCACAGAACAGCCACGGCAAGTACCTGCCGCTCACCAGCAGATAATTTTGAAGCTGGAACGACGCCCTCTCCCTCAATATAAAGAGTTAGCTGATATGTCGAATGATCAATTGCGATCGACTTTACAAAGGCCTTTTTTCTCAGCAGCGTCTGAAAACCCTGCAATACCAGCTTCTCAAGCTCAGCAATATGCTTATTGCGAATACTCTCTTCAAACCGATGAAGTATTTCCTTGCCACGCATGAGCTGCATTCGCATTTTCTCAAGACGCTTAAGCTCTGAGGCTTGTTGACGTTGCTTCTCAGACATGGAGTCTATTTGGGCATTTACGGACTCCAAGTCGCGTTGAATCCGACTTAACTGAGCTCTAAACGCCTCCGCTTCTACATTGTTCTTTGATAGAGATACCTCCTTATCTGCGATCTCCGTAAGCAACGGAGACAACTTATCTCCATCCGGAACCGCAAGTAGCGTTCGCTCAACCTGGTCAAGCTCAATCAAAATCTTATTGAGCTCGAGCAACACCTTTGTAGCATTAGAACGTTGGACATTCTGCTCCGTTTTGGCAAGAGCCAACGCTTGTAAAGAAACCGAATAATCGGCTTTGGAACCGTGCTTGAGTTCGGTATCAAGATGAGCGTCGTGCAACGTTCGTAATACTGTTCGGTGCTCTTCTGAAAAAATGTCGCGATTCTCTACCTCGGCGAGAATAACTGCACTAAAACTCTTGATAGCCTCACATACTGCCTCACGTTGCCCGGACGTCAGGCCTTCACGCGCATAAGACTCCAGCTCCCCAAGCAACCCTGCGGCCAGCGCCAACGGAAGCCCGCTTGCCGACAACTCGACAAGCTCTGTCCGTTTCTGCTGCAGCCTTTCTGTTAGATCAGTTTGCCTTAATCGAAGCTCCTCTCTTCGCGTATAAAGGTCGCCACCCTGCTGTGCGAGATCAAAACGAAGTTTTTGCAGAGCCAAATCAAGGTCTTGAATACCTTCCAAAACCGCGGACAGCTCCGTAAATACGCTGGTTTCCTGCTCTGTGAGTATCTTGTGCTTCTCAATCAAATGCTCTAAACGCTTGCGCTGACCCTCATCGACCTCCTCTAACTTCAGTCGACGATCAAGGGTGTTAAGAGTCTTTCGTAAATCTGTAACCAAGTCCAACCCGAGCAATGAGTTCAATCCGGTCTTAATCAGCTCGCTACAGCGATTTGGCTCGGCGAGTTCCTCAATACGCTCGCCATCAAAGAAAAATAGGTCTGATAGTTGGCTTGGAAAGAACGTTTCTGATAATTCATCCCAACGTTGCGAAAGTTCCTCGTCTAATTCGCCGTTTTTAAATACCTGGATCTCATCCTCGGCAGCGCCTGAACCTTTTATTGACCAAGTTCTAACTACTTCATAGCGCTGGGCACGGCCTCGCTTACGTGTTGTAAATTCGACACCGACTGACGCAGAACTTTGTAAGGTTCTCCGATTTATTGAGTTAGCCAGAAACTCTACATAAGCGGCTTTCCCACGACCAAGAAACTTAGCGGCCTTACCAAATAGTCCAAACTGTATTCCCTCAAGGAGCGTGGTCTTACCGGAACCATTTAACGCACCGAATAAAGCAATTGGCCGATCTGGCTTCGGGGCGACATCAATTTCGTGGCGACCAGCATAGATTCCAAAGTTATGAAAGGTCAGCTTTATGAGGATCATGACGATGCCTCCTCTTTAATAGACTCACGCACCTTCGCCACCTGGAATAAATCTTCCGAAAGAGCCTCTTCAGCTTTGAGAGTCGAAACCTTCTGCTCAAGCAAAAATTCGAGCGCCTCCTGACCGTTCAAAAACGCATGTTGACGCAGAGTAGTCTCGAGAGCATCGAAAATACCAACCCGCCGATAGGCCCCACGATAAGACTGCTCAATATGAAGCATCTCTCTTAACATTTGATAATGAATGTCATCGGGGTCATCCGTGCTTTTCGCCAAGCCCTTAAGAATTTCGAGATCGTCAGGCGAAAATAAAGGGCGATCCTCTGTGTCCAAATTCGGGTAACGTTTCCCCGTCTCTTCTTTGTAGATTCGCGGAAGCGAGTCTTCAATTTCATGCTTTTCATCCACCCAAATACTTCTAATCATTTCGAGCTCATCAACAGAAATTAACTCAAAATTTTCGAGCCCCTTCGGTGCATTTTTTTGGATTTCTGTCTGAGCTCGCAAAAGACCCCTCAATAACTCTTCGCGATAGCTCTGCTTATATGGGCCGTGAATGAGAGCTGGCTCCCCTTTTCTCTCGAAAAGAGTGATCTTCCGATCCATTCGGCGAAAGTCGCGATACTTAAAATCGTCTGATGTATCCAGCTTTTGATCACGAAACTGAGCGAGTGGGATCATCCATTTCTTATCATCGTTGTTTTGGATCATCGCACTCATGGACTTATCCTTATCGACCATGGTGCAGACATAACAGCCAAAGCGACTGTCTCCACAGCTTGGCGTGCTCGTGTCTACAACCAGAGGGCACTCTGCATCTTCTGTAGCGCCTCGATATAAGTGAAAAAGATCTGTATTGCTATGACCCCAGGGATTCTCATTTTCGATGAGGTACTCCCACACCTCATCGCTTGTCCAGTTAGAGATGGGAGGGAACACCCAAACACGATCTAACCGTGGATCAGAATTTCGACTTAGAAGATCGCGTGTGCTTCCTTGAAACCGCTCCATTGACTTTTTTCGCGCATTGCTTTCACCCGAACGTGTACCCAAAAACAAGATCGCCTCACCCCGCTCAGTTGCAACATTGCGTATGAACTCCGTGGATGCATTGATTTTCAAACGGCTAGTGCACCAACGAAACATGGGGCGAGGCGCAGGGTAGCCTTTACCGATCAGATTTACCCAGAAGCGATCTTCAAGCGCTGGAACAAGGCGATGCGGTGTTATCCCTAGTGACTGCTCCTCAGACGCATCACTGATTTTTTCGAGTGAAAACTCAACCCACTTAGCAACGATCGGATTTTCAACGAGCGTATCTGTGGAGATGACATGAATGTTTTTTGTTCGCTCTGCCTTCGGCAAAGACTGCACCGCATTCCACACAAGCTGAAGAACGCTGGTTGAGTCTTTGCCACCGCTGTAACCAATAATCCAAGGAAGTTCGTCTGCCCGGTACAGATCAAGAATATTTGTCGTTACCTCTTGAATTTTTTGGTCGAGACTCATGCTTATTCCCTTTGATTATTTCTGTCTGGCTTTTGAGAGCGCCGCCTCTGCTTTTCGCTCATCCGGTGACAACTCGATTCCAATATTCTTCTTTATAAAAGCCGATGCAAGCACAACACTATTAGTCGCTTTAGATAGCCTTCCGCCGATCATTACACGCCCCTCCCAATCTCGGCCATTAGATCTAGACCAGTTGATTTTTTTCAATTTTGAAAGCTCTTGATATCCAGGCTTATCACCTACGCTTAGTGCAGCTCCTACGCGCCCGAACGCCTGCAGTAGTACCCCGTGAGAATGAACGAATTCGCGTCTTATTTCTCCCGCGGTCACCTTCAGATCTCGAACCTGGGACCAGTCTTTTATGTTTTTTCCAAGCTCATCCCAGAAGGAAATTGCAGCTGCTGCCGCTTTCTCGATCGAATCAAACTCCCTGGACGCCAGGAACTCAGAAGTGGCTGAACAAATTGCGCTCAAGGTGAATAGTTTTCTCGATCGTTCAGATAAGGTGCTTTTTTCAAGTTCAACCATTCCAACGAATGCTGTTGACTTAAGCGCGACCAGTTTTCCGATCTTTGCGGTGTCGTTACGATGGTCGTAAAGTAGGCCGAGTGATCTTGAGGGCCGAATTGCGTGTCGATTGAGGTCCGCAAACATTTGTTGGCTTCGGGAAAGACCACGATCAACGAAGAACACTACCGCTATTGTTTCGTCTCCTAACGCGGGGTCACTCTTTATCGCCTCTTCGATTGCTGCTCTACGATGTTGGCCATCGTTGATAATGAATTGGGCTCCCATGTCAACATGCAAAAGCCCGAGGCGGTCATCTGCATCCCCACCACCCAAAGATTTGAATTTAACTGCCCCGTTTATGGATGCCGTAATCGCGGAAAAAACGTAGTTATCCTTGTTCTCAAGAACGTAGCGAGCCATTTCGGGGATACGGCCCCGATTGAGCGTCCGCTGTGCACGAAGCTCTGGGGTAAGTTCCTCCTCATCAAAGAGAAAAATCTTTGGAATAAGGCGAAGCGGGCACATGGAAACGTAATACTCCCGCCCAGCCTGCATGCCCCTAATCGACGGAAACGTGTACTCAAATTTCGGCATTTAAGTGTGTGATTTTTGATCGCGTTGTATGTAATTTTACATACAAACACCTCCTTGTCAACCGAGGTCAGTCCCCGGGTAAGAAAATCCACTCGCCGAATAAAGCGCTACGACAACTTCACAACACTGAGTACACGAAAACTCCTCAGCACGGTAATACGACCCTGACAAACCATCAGATGCTAATCGGCTCAACATGAGACTCAATCCGTGTAGCGAAGGTTCGCAAAAACGCCTCAAGCGTTCTTGGGCGATCCTCAAACCAACCGACGATCTCATCGTAGCCAGCTGCTGCGTACTTGTTCATCTCCTTCATTCCTTCATCACTTAGATAATTGGGAGATGTAGGGCTAATTAAACGAGATATCTGATTGTGGGCCGTTTTTTTATCCGTGAGATTCACTCCAAGACTAGAGAGATACCGCGCCAGAAATAAAGCGACGATGACCTTCCCTTTCTCTTTGTACCGACCCGGAAAATGACTCACGAGCTCTGTTGTTTCCGATGTAGTAATGTCAGAACGTTTCTTACCTGAAGCTAGTCCTGCCATGAGGCAAAAATAATAAACTTCAAAGTCTATTACAAACCCTTCTTCCTTAGAGTACAAATCCTTAAACCAAGGTCTAGCATCCCGAAGAATTCGAAAATCGGCCATGATTACTCCGTTACCAAATCGAATTTATTAAAAAAATCTTTACTATCAACGACCACCCCATCGCTGGACATATACGTGTGCTCAAGTTGTTGAGCCGGCTCTAGATATTGAGACACTCGCTTACGAAATATTGTTAAGTACTGTATATCGCTGGATACTCGCTCAATCCCTTCATCAACAAACTTTTGTCTCTCAGAAGAGATAATAAAGGTAACAAACTGCGTCGTAAGCTTAGGAACAGTCTCGCCAATATTCTTTCTTACTGAGTTATCAAGGGCACCAGCGGGACTATCCACAATAAAGGGCAATGAATGTGTCGTACGGTTGAACAGTGTCGCCAGGAACCCATAAGCAACCGACAAATTTTCACCTACGCTGCCTTTTGTCTTTCCTTTGAGACGGAGATGACCATGAATGCTTTCGACTTCGAGACTATTATTGGGCAACCAACGTCTTAAGTTCTCGTTTGTCTCCGCAACAAGCTCACCCGAAATTTTCTTAGTCGCTTTGTTATAAGCCTCCTCAAGTATAGATTTAAGTATGGCAGTTTTTTCCTTAATTTCGAGCGTTCCCGTGATCTCCGCAAGATACTGTTCCGCTTCTTCTAACTTAGAGCGGAGTACTTGCAACCCAAAAATATTTTCCAGGGGTCCAGAAAAGTCTTCACTGTCATACTTTGCTCGGGTCAGCTCAGCTTCTGTTAACTCACTCGTTAGCCTCTCAATTTCATCTTGAGCAAACTTAACCCTAGGATCTACATCACTAGCTTTACGATTAAGCTCCTCCACTAAAGTACGCGCCTCGTTCACCGCCCTAACTTTCTCAGTCAGCAAACTTACGTGTGAGCTCAAAACCAGTCTGTGTTTTTTAGGGTCTGCCCCGACTGCCTCATCAATTGCAGTTTTTAGGGAATTAAGAAGCGAGACGTCATCCGAACCTAGGTACTGAGCAGACTTGGCTCTAATTGTCGCCGCTATTTCGGAAGTTATTTCGCGCCCACAAATGCACTCAGGTTCGTCGCAAAGCTCCTCAAAAAACTCTCGTGCAGCCGCCTCCGGCAACTTAACTCTATCTAGCCCTAATTTTAAGTTTGAGATAGAAGTAGCAAATATGGCCGAGAGATTCTGCGGAGAAGCACAAAGCTCGAGTAAGTTCATTGTGAAGGTAA
>JACCDP011298382.1_pt1 | contig 10052 bp, 9 predicted proteins | sample 7445841 | NCBI WGS metagenome assembly JACCDP01 (sample SAMN15323441, study PRJNA562643) | freshwater metagenome | isolation source: river surface water | place: USA:Blue River Watershed | collected 2017-08-17
ATAATGCGGCTGTTGCTGCATTTTCGAAAGTAAAAGAAACACAACCGAATGTAGTAGACATTGTTGTTGATACGAATATCAAAGGGGTCTATTTTATGACTCAATGTTGCTTGCCTTTTTTGGAGCTTTCGCAAGGTTCAGTTCTTTTCGTATCTAGTATTGCATCCTTTTATGGCTTACCTGGTTATAGTTTATATAGTATGACTAAAAAAACACTCGATGCTCTTGCAGAAAGCCTCATAGCAGAAACAAAAGGAAAAAAAATAAACATCTCTATTGCGCATTTGAGCTTTACACAAAATGACGACAAAAAAACTGCACTTGATGCTTTTGGAAATGAAATTCCAGTGCCAAAACGTCATACAAACCTAGTCTTCTCAAGGAAAGAAACCACCGCCAAGCTGCTTCGACAAATTTCAACCAGAAAAGTCTATATGAAACAAGGTTTAACAGGTAAAGCGTTTTGGTTTCTTTCCCATTTTAAAGGCCTTATGCGACTAGTTATTCGATGATTTTTATAAACGTAAATATAACAATTTATGAATTTTAATTTCTCTAACCACGATTTGAACGTTTGTCTGCCAATTGCTTTAACTTTATTTGGTTTTTCATGTTATTGGTTTGTATCAAAATCAGAAAAAGTAAAGCGTCTTTTCTATACACGTTACACTTTTGATGATGCATCTGTGAAACACATTTTTTTCACAAAGTATTTTGGATTTTTATTGATGGGTGTTTTACCATGGGTAATCTCTTCATTTGTTTTAGGTTTAGAAAGATTTAATTATTTCGGTATTGCATATTTACCCAACAAGGTGTTTTTTAGTTTTTATTGGATAGCAATCCTTAGCTTTATAGCAGTTCCATTGGCCTATTTTTCAGCTAAAAAACCCAAAAATCTAATTAATTATCCCCAAATAAGAGCTAAAATTTGGACAAGGAAAATATTTTATATTAATCTATTAGGTTGGGCGATCTACTTATTTGGTTATGAACTCTTATTTCGTGGTGTTTTGTTTTTTCCTTTGGTTGAGGAACTTGGGATTTGGCAGGCTATTGTAATCAACATTGCTCTTTATTCAGCGACACATATTCCAAAGGGTATAGAAGAAACAATCGGAGCCATACCCTTGGGAATTGTTCTTTGCCTCTTAACGTGGGAAAGTGAAATGATATGGATCGCTTACTTTGTTCATCTCGCCATTGCATGGACGAATAGTTTAACTGCACTTAAATTTCATCCAGAAATACATTACAAGCAATGGAGAAAATCGACAAATAAAATTTAAAAATGAAAGTTGCTATTGTTACTGGTTCAAGCAGAGGAATTGGCTTGGCTATTGCGAAAAAATTTGCAAAACAAAATTATTTTGTAATTCTAAACTCGAGAGATGAATTTCGACTTCAATCAGCAATTAAAGATGTTTGTGAGATCTCTAATGAAGTTCATGGTATTGTTGCAGATGTGTCCACAATTGAAGGGTCTAATTTTCTAATAAATGAAGTAATAAGAAAATTTGGGAGAATTGATATACTTGTTAACAATGTTGGTTTATCCAGCCGAGGAAAAGTTGCTGACCTAAATCCTGAAGTTTTTAAATTAGTTTATGAGAGCAATGTATTTGGATCTGTTTATCCCACAATTGCTGCATTGCCTTCAATTCGATCAAGCAACGGAAGCATCGTTTTTGTATCAAGTTTAGCTGGAATTAGGGGGCTTCCTGGACTTGCACCATATTGTTCCTCGAAACTAGCATTGCGCGCAATAGCAGAATCTATAAGGCTTGAAGAGGCAAAAAACAATATTCATGTGGGATTGGTCTTAGTTGGAATTACCGAAATTTCTCCCAATAAAGAAGCTATCTCCGCAGAGGGGAAAAAACTTTTACTTTCCAATAGAGACAAAAGAAAAGTATTATCGGTTGATGAAGTGGCTTCTTCGGTGTTAAAAAACATTAAATCAAGAAGATACATTACCACAATGACCATGTTGGGGAAATTAAATGCCTTGTTACATGCACGATTTCCACTTCTTGTCGAGAAAATTCTTTTAAGAAATATTAAAAAATTTGATGAACGAAATAAATAAAAGATGATTGGACAAGAATTTCCAAAAATTAAATGGCATTTTGCAGGTTTTAATTTATTAGAGCCAAACGCACTTATTGGCGATACTATCATTTTAATAATAGCTTTAATTTTAGCTTACAAGACGAATAAACTTAATAACGATATTTCATTTTTTAAATATTGGAAATACTTTTTCATTTTATTTGGGATAAGTTTTTTTACGGGAGGTCTTGGCCATTTTTTTTTCAACTACTGGGGTGTCAGAGGAAAGTATTTTTCTTGGTTTGCAGGAATTTTCGCGGTATACTTAATCGAAATTGCAATGCTCAGTATTTTTCCAAATGAGAAAATTAAAATAAGGTTTAAAGCACTAGCGTTTCTAAAACTTATTTTTTTTATTGGCTTCGAAGCATTTTTTTTATTCACCTTTAATATTGAAACCAATCCACAGAAAGGATTAATTATTCCGACCATTAATTCATTTTTAGGCCTTGGGATTACACTTGGTTTTTTTTCAGTTTACTTACAACGAAAAATAGCTAACTCATTTCGATATTTTTGGATTAGCACACTCGTTTTAATTCCAAATGTTTTTATTCAAGGGTTAAAAATTAATCTTCATCAATATTTTGATAAAAATGATTTTAGTCATTTACTTCTAATCATTTCTTTGTTTTTGTATTTCAAAGCTATTTCGGGAATAGATAATGAACTAAAAAATAAAGATCTATTTTGCAAGTAGATTTTTCAAACGAGCCTCCAATATAAATCTATTCATCCGTTGAAGAAGTATTGGATAAATATTAAAAAAAATACTAAACGCCGTTAAAGACCAAAAGCAAACAGTTTTATCAGAAAAAAAATAATTTAACTGCGGGGGTATTGTTACAAGTAGAGAAATTACATGAGCTGTTTCTGACTGTTTCGTTTCTTCATGAAAAACTTTAACATAATCTCGATTTCTGCCCTTTAAGTATACCCTTGGATTAACGTAACGCATAAAACTGTTAATAAGGATATACTGAAAAATTGGAACACCTATATATTTATAAAAATTAGGCGATTCAAGTCTGGTTTTATTATAAAACGAACTCCAAAGTCTGTGGTATTTATATGTTTGAAAATAAAAGAAACCTGTTAGCATTAAAAGACAGCATTCTAATAGCGTAATAAAAACCAAACCTTTATTGTTGTTTAAACCTAATTTATGCAGAAACAATTCTATGATGGCGACAATTGTTAATACACCAACAATTAAAAGAAATTTCGATATTTTATTAAAGTTTTGAAACAATCTATTAGAATTGTAATTGATTGTAAAAATAACATATCGAAGCGAGATTAATCAATACTTACTCTAAAAATACACAGGCGATAGCCCAAACTTTGAATCTCTAAGATAAACTGCTGGGAAAGGTATTTTAATCATGTTAACCTGCTTCAATACCTTTTTCCAAAACTCATTTTTTACATTCAACTCATTGAGATCAATATCCAACGAAAAAAGAAATTCTCGTTTTGAATTGTAATTCTGAAAAACCTCAGCATTTCCAACCAATTTTTCATCAGCGCTGTAACCAAAACTCAAACAGAGCCATTTTGGAAATGATTTTAAACCAAGATTGCCGGGTGAAAAACTTAACCAATAGGTTTGACCATTGTAATCTTTCAATAACTGCTCAGGGAAATTACTTCCTAAAACTTCCGGTCTGATCGAAGCATATTTTGTAGTGTGAAAAGAAAACTTTGGAATAAAAATTTGTTTTGAAAACGCATATTCTTGCCCAAGAAATAAGGAGGCGCCACCAAAATTTGAAGCCATGTCCCACCAAGAAAAACCCCAATCCTTTGAATAACCATCCATTATTTCCAAAGAAGTGAGGTAACTGACTCCGATTGCACTTCCTATTAAATTCGAATACTTAGATTTAATTCCATTCCAACGAAAACTTCCCGACAAAATAGAAGATAAATTATATGCGGTAAAAACATGACCAACTTTATCCATTTGAAGCCAATTATTTCCGTCATTGAATAAATGAAACTCTTTTTGAAAGCTTTCTTTATACCAAACTTGTTGCAACGAAATGATGCTTCCAATATAAATTGATCCGATGGCGGAACATGAACCTATTAATCTCTTTTTATTCAAGGAATCAGCATCCCTACAAAATGAATGGTTTTTCTGAGCGAAAGCTAATTGGGAAAAAAAACAAAAAAGAAGGAAAAACTTATTCACTATTCGAAGTTAGAGAATAATTATAAAAGAAATGCGTTAGAATGCAAGGGAAACCTATATTTGATTTCTAAACAGAAATTATGGAACACATAAGAAAAGATTGGAACGAAATTAAGAGCAACGACAGTTGGTCCATTTTTAAAATCATGTCTGAATTCGTTGAGGCATATGATCGAATGGCGAAAATCGGGCCTTGTGTTTCCATTTTTGGTTCAGCACGAACTTTGCCGAGTAATCCTTATTATCAATTAGGAATTGAAATCGCGGAAAAATTAGCGAAAGCGGGTTATGGAATTATCTCGGGTGGCGGGCCAGGAATAATGGAGGCGGCGAATTGTGGAGCTCAAAAAGGAAATGGTCCATCAGTTGGATTGAACATCGATCTTCCATTTGAACAAAACCACAACCCCTATATTGACCAAGAACACAACTTGGAATTCGATTATTTCTTCGTTCGTAAGGTTGTTTTTGTAAAATACTCACAAGCTTTTGTAATATTACCAGGTGGATTTGGAACACTCGACGAATTTTTTGAGGCGATAACCTTAATACAAACGAAGAAAATTGCACGTCGACCAATCGTTTTAGTAGGGAAATCTTATTGGACAGGATTAACCATGTGGATTGAAGAAGTTATGTTGAATGAGGAAAAAAACATTTCTCCAAATGATTTAAATTTATTTAAAGTTGTTGATACGGCTGATGAAGCAGTGCATTACATTGAAGATTTCTTTCGCTCACATTCTTTATCACCGAATTTCTGATTCCAAAGCAATTCATTATCTTTGTTCAACTTATAAATTAAGCCGTGTTTCAACGAATTAAAACTTTTATCCTTTCAAAACATTTTCTAAAGCATTTTGGATTAGTCGTTTTGTTTTATTTGGTTTTAGTTTTTGTTACTAGTCTTTATTTAGATTTCTCTACCAATCATGGGGAAAAAATAGAAGTACCAAATTTTGTTGGTCTTAACGGTGAAGAGGCAAAAAGAAAAATAGAAGAACTTGGCTTACAATATCAAATTGTGGATAGCGTTTACGACCCAAAGGCTCCAGAAGGAACAGTATTAGAGCAACTCGTTGAACCAACCTCCCTTTCTAAAGTTTATGTAAAATCAGGCCGGATTATAGGATTACGCTTAACCAAACGTTCTCAGTTGATTGAAATGCCTGGTTTGATTAACAAACAAATTCAGTTTGCTGAAAGTATTTTGGAACAGCGCGGGTTGCGCTATCGCATACAATATCGTCCAACAAATGAAGCAAATGGTTCAGTTCTAGATCAACTATACAAGGGAAAACGAGTAAAGGAGGGAGATCGAATACCTATGGGTGCAATTATTACTTTAATTGTAGGCCAAAATGATTTAGGAGAACCTATTCCACTAATGGATTTTGTTGGTATGACCATGGATGAAGCAAAATATGTAATGGACACCATCGGTATTACTTCATTTACATTCGTTTGTCCTGAATGCGCTACTCGAGAGGATTCACTGGCAGCGCGCATTTTCAGCCAAACACCAGAGTATATTGAAGGAACAACAGCTTATAAATCGACTCAGTTTACATTTTCATTGAAACTTAACGCGGAGTCTCCTATCGAATTCCCATAAGATGAAATCGTTTTTGTATATCTTGATTTTTCTGAATGCTTACGCGTTTTCTCAAACATTAGAACTTGGACCTATTACAAGAAATTATGGGATTAAAGGAAAGTGCGTTTTAAAAACCACTAATTCCATTGATAGTTCCTTTGTGTTTGCATCAGATACGATTTCCTTGCCTTTCTTTGATGAATTTTCAATAAATAAATTTCAAAGTTATAGCGCTGATTTCAATACTCCAGGAATTACAAATCAGTTGTTTTACCAAATTTTGGATCCTATTACATTGTCGCCGTTTCCCGCTGGAACCGAGTTTTCAAACCAACCGACTTTCAAACGTACTGTCGACATAATCAACAACACATATTCGGATACCACATTTAGCCCTATTTCAATTAAACTTGGTGACTTTTCATCATATCCAATTCAATATCAAACTATTGATGTTTATCCACCCTACTATATTTATGACACCGTTGGGATTTCGGATGTTACTGATACCGTTTGGTTAGAAAATCCAACTTATTTGCAAGATTCAGCACGCATATTCTTTACCTCCATCAATGATCCTTCTAAATTATGGGTTGATTCTTTTGCATATCATAATTATCGATTTGGATTAAATCCCAGATCACTCGGAGTAGTTACATTTGATGGTTTAGATGAAAATGGCTATCCTTATCTTATAAATTCCGCTCAAACAAACTATGCAGACCGGCTAACATCCAAGCCGATTGATATGAGCGGGTATTCGGCATTAGATTCAGTCTATTTCAGTTTTTTATATCAACCAGAAGGGCTAGGCGATATTCCTGAGCAAGGAGATTCATTGGTTTTGGAATTTTATGCAAAAGAGCTAGATCAATGGTTCAGAGTTTGGGGCGTAAATGGAGATACTGTTTATCCATTTCGGGCTGCACATATTAATATTTCAGACACCAAATATTTTAAAAAGGGATTTCAATTTAGGTTCAGAAATTATGGTTCACTTGCCGGCGGATTGGATCATTTTCACATTGATTATGTGCATTTACGAACTTTATCGGCTCATGACGATACCTTGTTTAAAGACTTCGCGTTCGTATACCCTTTGAACTCGTTACTTAAAACATTTACTTCCGTTCCATGGGATCATTACAAGGAAAGCACAACAAATAACATGTCTGATTCCGTGCTCATTAAATTACATAACGGCAGTCCTGATCCTGAAAATTATCAAAATGGACAAATCAATGTTTCCTACAATGGTACTTTTGAGGGTAACTTCATTTTACAAGGATTTAATTTAGCTGAGTCTAACATAAATTACAGCGCAAGAACTACTCTTACCTCATACAATGACTGCTCAAATGGGTACGAATTTGACCGCACAAAAACTGGTGATCAACAAACATTTGAAGTCAAGGCAAACGCATCTGCACAATTTCCAAATTTCAATGTTAATGATTCAACGTTATTTTATCAGAAGTTTTTCAATTATTACAGTTATGATGATGGTTCGGCAGAGGCGGCATTCGGACCAACAGGCCCACAGGCAAGGCTGGCTATTGAATTTAATGCTTATCAACCTGATTCATTAATTGGAATCAATATGCATTTTGTTCCATCTGTAACGGATGTTTCAAATAAACTTTTTTTAGTCACCGTTTGGGACGACAATAACGGCGCGCCAGGAAATGTCTTGTATGAAGATGATGCATTTTTTCCAAATAACCCTGTGTACGGAGACGAGACGAATCAATTTCACACTTATTATTTTTCAGACACTATGAAAGTGGCTGTTGGGGAAAAATTTCACATTGGTTGGAGGCAATTGGATCCGGAAAGGCTGAATTTAGGTTTGGATAGAAACATCGATCGTTCCGAAACTATCCGTTTCAGTGTAGATGGCGGATTTACTTGGCTAACAAGCCCATTTTCAGGGTCTGCAATGATACGTCCAGTCTTTTCCACAGCGTTGGATCCAATATTGTCATCAAATTCATTGAATACTGAAGAAAAAGTAATTTTATACCCAAATCCGACCTCACAATATCTTAACATTGCAGGGCTTGTAAATTCAGCAGACATTGAATTGTACGATTCATTTGGTCGTTTGCTCTTGAAATCAAATTCAACACAAATCAATTTGTCTGAATTCAGAAATGGAATCTATTTTGTTCGTATTCCAACTATTTCAGAAAAAACCTATAAGGTAATCAAACAATGATTGAAGATTTGGAATTCGATTCCGAGCAGGAAGAAGAATTATTTGAACACCACCGATTTAAGGCGGATCCAGGTCAAGAAATGGTTCGAATCGATAAATTTTTAATCGATCGATTAGCCAACACCTCTAGAAATAAAGTTCAAATTGCGGCCAAAAACGGAAATATCCACGTCAATGGAAAAAAAGTAAAACAAAATTACCGCATCAAGCCGGGAGATGAGGTTGCAATTGTTCTTCCTTATCCTATTCGAGAATTAAAATTGATTCCTCAGAATATTCCAATCGATATTATCTATGAAGATGATCAATGCTTAGTCGTTAATAAGCCCGCGAATATGGTAGTTCACCCAGGTTACGGTAACTACACGGGCACGCTAGTCAACGCCTTGGTTTATCACATTGATAATCTTCCCAACCCTCCAAAAGATTATTACGGGAGACCCGGATTAGTCCATCGAATCGATAAGAACACAACGGGTTTGTTGGTTATAGCTAAAACGGAGTTGGCGCTAACCGATCTTGCTTCTCAATTTTTTGAACGAACAACAGAAAGAATTTATTACGCGCTTGTTTGGGGTGATTTAGAAGAGGGTGGAACAATTACAGGAAACGTTGCAAGATCAATAAAAAACCGAAAGGTTATGGCTGTTTATCCAAATGGAGATCATGGTAAGCATGCTGTAACTCACTATCGGGTTTTGGAAAGATTTGGTCTGGTTACGCTTGTTGAATGCAAATTAGAAACTGGAAGAACTCACCAAATTCGAGTTCATTTTCAGTCTATAGGCCACCCCTTATTCAATGATTTAGAATATGGGGGCAACAAACTTTTAAAGGGAACCGCAAGTTCCAATTATACTAAATTTATACAAAACTGCTTCGACTTATTACCAGGACAAGCATTACATGCCAAAACAATTGGTTTTAAACACCCAACGAACAAGAACTTCATGAGATTCGAAAGCGAACTCCCTTTACAATTCGCTAACCTTTTGACGCAGTGGAGAAAATATTCGGATTATTAACAAAATTTATTTATTTTTGCTTTCCTTAGTTTAAACGTGATTAGATTAAAAAACATCATATGAAGCATATTTTAATTTTAAGTTTTACGCTGTTTTTCGCAGGAATAAGTTTATCTCAACAAGGTAAACAAGAACCGAAATACTTACGGGAAGCCAACAAAGCTTTTGATGCTAAAAACTATTTTGATGCCATCACAAAATGTCAAGATGCCTTTAAAAAATTAGGAACGAAGGGTTCTATAAAAGATAAGGGTAGTATGGCTTTCAAAGTGGCTGAAAGCTACAGAAATCTAGAAAAATATGACAAAGCGAATGAGTGGTATGGGGTATGCGTTGAGTTAAAATATTTTAACGAAAAACCTGAAATTTACTACTTGAAAGGTGAAATGCAGCGGATGTTGAAAGACTTTGACGGAGCTACAAAAAGCTACAAGGAATTCAAGAAAATTGCTCCGAATCAAAAAACGCAAGAAGTTGAAAACGCTTTAGCTGCTTGCGAAAAATACAAAGATTTCGATGCAAGCGAACCCAAAATTGTAGTAAAATGTGAGACAAAAATCAACACAAAGAATTTCGATATGGCTCCTGCCTTTTTTGATAAAAAAGGTAAGGTGATTTATTTCGGTTCAAGTAGAGAGGAAAGTTTTGGTTCCGGAAGAGATCCGATTACAGGTGAAAAGTACATGGATATTTTTGTCGCTACTTTTGATGAAACGGGAAATCCAACAGGAGTTAAATCAATCGATAATGATGGTATCATAAATACAAATGAAAATGAAGGAACAGTATGTTTTGATTCTAAGAAGAAAATAATGTTTTTTACCCGCTGTCCAAATGCCGCTAAAGCGAATTTAGGTTGTGATATATGGAAAGCCGATGTAAACGGGGAAAGTTTTGAAAACG
>JACCDP011318095.1_pt1 | contig 10052 bp, 9 predicted proteins | sample 7445841 | NCBI WGS metagenome assembly JACCDP01 (sample SAMN15323441, study PRJNA562643) | freshwater metagenome | isolation source: river surface water | place: USA:Blue River Watershed | collected 2017-08-17
CTGCTTCTAGGGCTTCGACTCCCTCCTGTGCAAGTTGGTAAATGTCCCACGCTGCTTTTTTATATAAACTCTACTACGGGGCAGAGTAGAACAAAACTAACTTTAAAAAAATGAAAAAGAAAAGTTTACTTCTGACCGCAGTAGCAACGCTAGGATTGACTGCTGCAACAATGGCGCAAAATGTGCCGAGTTATGTACCGACAAATGGACTTGTTGGTTGGTGGCCGTTTAATGGAAATGCCAATGATGAAAGTGGAAATGGGAATAATGGAACTATTAATGGTGCAACACTCACAGTAGATAGATTCGGTAATTCGAATAAGGCGTATAATTTTGATGGTGTTAATGATTACATAACAATAAATAATGCGTTTGACTTTCCAAATAGGACCTTCAATATTTGGTTCAGTCCTACTAATATAACCATTACAACAGGAACTTTAATAGTTTCTGATAATCCTCAAATCCAAAATGGGGTTACGCAAGCAAGGGTTATACAATCAAACAACCAAGACAGCATTCAAATTGCAACAGGTTTTTTGGCTGCATTCTATCTAGGCACAACAACCAGTATTAATAACTGGCAAATGTTGACATATATAAGATCAAACAATAATGTTAGTCTATATCTGAATGGTAATTTTGTTACATCAACATCACAAATTGGATCATATACTTCATCAAATGGAAATTTAATGACAGTATTAGGAGCAGATCGCAACCTGTTATTTGACTTTTATAATGGTCACCTAGATGACATTGGAGTATGGAACCGAGGATTAACCCAGCAAGAAATTACAGATTTATACAATGGCAATATATGCTATCAAACAATAACAGTAACTGATACGCTTTTGATAAATATGGGCATTACCGGCTTTAATCCAGTGACCTATAACAATACTATTAAAATATTTCCTAATCCAACGAATGACCACATCACAATTGACTATGGTAATTTTGCATCATTGAATGGTTATCAATTAATAATTGAGAATTCGCTGGGTCAACAAATGTTTCAAACAGCTATTAATCAACAGTCAAACTATATAAGCCTTGCATCATGGACAGGCAATGGTTTGTATTTTGTTCATATAATAGATCCACAAGGAAATACGTTAGATATAAGAAAGATAGTTCTTCAATAGCCCATCCCATAACAGCGTGTAAGCGCAAGCGTGGGAGATTTTTAATGAAAAAGCGAAGCTAAGGCTTCGCTTTTCGTTTTTTTACATCTATAAAGTTTCTAAATTAGAGGTGACAATTTCGTGTGTACCCACGCCTGGCGCCTACACGCAAACCGTTATCTGCAACCCTATGACGACAGTGCAAACATTAAACGACAGTGATAAAATGAACGACAGAACAATTTTGGCAAAGCCATTTGGCTATCCTTCGCAAAAGCAAAAGAGCTGCAAAGCCAACGCACAAGCCAACGCAATTTGCAGCACATTTGCTTTTGCCCAACCGCACCCCGACAACGACACCTTTTCAATTAACAATTAAATCAATAATCAAATGAGCAACTTACCAGTTCCAAGTTTCGGTGGAGACACCGCTAAAAATCAAGAGCCAAGATGTTTAGTAGTCCTTGTGCTTGACACATCTTATTCAATGGACCAAGACCCAATCAAAGAACTCAACAAGGGTTTGATTGATTTTGCGGACGGTATAAAAAGAGACCCGACAGCAAGAAAAAGAGTTGAGATTGGTATCATCACTTTTGACAGTGAAATAAAATGTATTCAAGAACCAGCACTTGTTGACGAGTTTACAATGCCAACACTTGTAGTTGCAGGCACAACTAAATTAGTTGACGGTGTTAGAACGGCTATCAACTTCGTTGAAGCCCGTAAAGATTGGTATAGAAAAAACGGATTGGATTATTACAGACCTCATATTGTTTTAATGACAGACGGTGGACCCGACAGCGACCAAGACCTTGCAGGTTTAATTCAAGACATTAAGATTGGTGCAGCGGGTAAACACTTTGTGTTTATGCCAGTTGGTGTTACCAACGCAGACCAAAATGTTTTAAATAAAATCTCACAACCTGACTATCCACCACTACCATTGGAGGGACTTGAGTTTGGCAAATTCTTTAAGTGGTTAAGCAAGAGCATTAGTTCTGTAAGCAAGTCCGCAACAAACGAAAAAGTAACCTTTGAAAATCCCGACTGGATAAATAAAACAGGTTGGGGAGGCGGTTCATTTACACAAAACCCAATTTAATAAATGGACAACAATTGGTTAGTTGCTAAAGCATCTGTAATAGGTAACTCTCATATTACGGAGAAATTACCATGTCAAGATTCACACGGCTACAAATTTTTCAGCGAAGAAAATTTTGGAGTTGCAGTTGTTTCTGATGGTGCAGGCTCTGCTGTCTTTTCCGATTTAGGTTCAAGCAAAGTGGTTGAGCAAGCATTAGAGAAATTTTCAAACCTTATTAAAACAGAAAAACTTTACGAAGCAGCACCCGAAGAAATAATTTGGAAAGAAAAATCAATACATGTTTTCAAAGAAATTTTTGCAGAACTGCAAAAATTTGCAGAGGAAGAAAAAATAAACTACAAAGAATTAGCTGCAACAGCGATGGTTGTAGCAATAATGCCTTACGGCATTATTGCTACTCATATTGGTGATGGAAGAGCAGGTTATTTGAATGATAAAGGGGAATGGTTTTCTTGTATCACTCCATACAAAGGAGAGTTGGCAAACGAAACTGTATTTATTACTTCTGACTTTTGGGAGAAAGATAATTTAGACCAGTTTATTGAAAGTAGAATTATTCAAGATTCAGTTTCTGCTTTCACTTTGCTTACTGACGGTTGCGAAAATGTTTGTTTTGAATTGAACAAGTTCAATTCAGAAACACAGTTGTATGAAAGATTGAATAATCCCTATTCGGGGTTTTTCAATCACAACATTGGTGTTCTGAAATCATTGCACGACACAGGTCTAACGGAGGAAGAAATTAATTCTATGTGGGCAAACTTTCTTAAAAGCGGACTTGAAAGTTTTGCAAATGAGCCAGATGACAAAACGCTTGTGTTGGCAATCAAAATCAATAACGAAAAGGAAAACCCAAAAATAAATATCACAGAAAATGCAGAGTAATTACCACCTTTCGGACGGAACACAAATTACCATTGACACCAATTTTTTAGGTGAAGGTGGCGAAGGTGGCGTTTATGAGATTACATCTCCACAAAAATTCAAGTCAAGTGTTGCAAAAATTCTTCTTACTCACAACAGAGTAATTGAAAGGCGTTATAAAGTGGACTATATGATTAAGAATCCACCAGCCGAAACAAAAGACCAAACAGGACATAGCTTTTTGATTTGGCCAGAGCATATACTTTTTGAAAATAACCAGTTTGTTGGTTTCCTAATGCCGAGAGCAGAAGGAGTAACTTTAGAAGAACTTTCATCAACAGAACTTGGCTTCTATTCATATCCAAGACACAATGATAAACTTGGACAAGAGTGGCAAAGATTTGACCGAAACAGTCCTGATTCATTGGTTCTTCGTTTGAAGTTGTGTAGCAACATCGCTAAAGCAATTCACACGTTACATGCAAGCGGACATTATGTAATTGGAGATTTGAAACCTCAAAACATAATGGTTCTGCCAAACGGACTTGTTTCAATTATTGACCTTGATTCATGTCAAATTGCTGACAATGGGAGTGTTCGGTTTGAATCAAAAATGAACACTCCTGAATTTAATCCACCTGAAAACCCTGGAAAGAAAAAGGAAATTTCATGGGATTTATTCATTGTGGGAATTATCTTTTACAAATTGTTAAGCGGAGTGCATCCCTTTTTTGGAACTTGTAAAACACCTTATGAGAATTGCACTTTACCGGAACTAAAAATAAAAGAAGGATTATTTCCTCACGGGAGCAAAGGAGAGTTTTTTGAAGTAATTCCAATGGGACACAATGCTTTCAAAGAATTCCCTGAGTTTGTTCAAAAATTATTTATCAATTGCTTTGACGGAGGAATTACCAAACCAAGTTTAAGACCAACTGCTTTAGATTGGATAAACAAACTCACTGCAAAACCTTCAATAAAATACTTTAACGCTGACAAGGAAATAATTTTTGATACTCAAAAATTTACTTTGAGTTGGGAAACAGAAAACGGAAGAACAGCTGAAGTAGAAGGGTTTGGAACAGTTGAGTTAAATGGCTCTTTGCAGTTATCTGCAATCGGACAATCATTTTTTAAGCTCAAAATATCAAATGAGTTTGGTGATACTTTCCAAGACCTTTCAATTACAAGATTCCCAACACCAGTGATTGAATCATTGAAAGTTCCTACCCCTACTTTTGAATCAAGATTGAATTTAAATCCAATATCAATTCAATCTCCTAACATAAATGTTTCAATAAATTTTGACGCAAACAAACTATCTCAAACAACTTCATCATTTGCCAAACTAAATGACGATTTACAAAATGCAACTCCAATGTTTAAAAAGGAAACAACGAAGTGGAACAGCATTTCAAAACTCTTTGACGAACTTAAAATCAAGATAAACAATATATAAATATGATTTCAGAATTTTTCATATCGTGCAGCGGTGCAGACAAAGGAATACTAAAGGACTGTCCGACAGAAAAAACAAAATTCGTTGGCATTGGAGCAACAATTTTCTTGACTGCTGTTTTAGCTTGTGTTTCGGGCAGCTATTTTTTGACATTTGTTTTCTCTAACAAAATAACAGGCGAAATTGATTTGGCGTGGTATTATCTTCTTGGGTTTGGATTACTTTGGGGCTTACTCATTTTTAATCTTGATAGGAGCATAATAGTTTCAATTAAGAAAACAGGAGTTTGGAAAGAGGAATTAAAGCAAGCATGGCTCAGAATAGTTTTGGCTGTTTTCATTGGTGTTGTTATTGCTACGCCTTTAGAATTAAAATTATTTGAAGACGAAGTAAATGCCAAAGTCGAAGAAAACCTCAAAGGACAATTAACTGAAAGTAGAAAGGCAAATGTTTCAATCTATGAAATTGACTTAAAAACAGTCGAACAAGATTTAATAAAACTTGAAAAGGAAACTAAAGAAAAAGAGATTAGAAGAAATGCCTTATATGAATCTTTCAAAGCGGAAGCAGAAGGAACAGGTGGAACCTTCAAGGTAGGGAAAGGTCCCGTTTACGATGAAAAGAAAAATGAATTTAACAAGATTGATACTTTATACAATCAATCTTTAGCACTACTTAACGCAAAAAGAGCAGAAAGAGAATCAATTATTACCAAAATAAATGCAATCGGTGTAAGTGATGAAAAGGTAATAAATAATATAAACGGCCCTGAAGCTAAGATAAAAGCACTTTATCAACTCTCTGGTGTCCACTGGTTTATTACTCTATTATTCATTTTGCTTGAAACACTTCCAGTTATATCAAAGCTAATGTCAAAACGTGGCCCATACGACCAGATTCTTGATAGAGTTGAGTATGAACATTATTTGCAACAACAGAAAATTATTTCTGATAAGAATGACGAAATAAACAACATACTCGAAGAAATTAGAGAGTTGAACAAATTAAAAGGAGAGGTTCGCATGAAAACGGAAAAGGCAAAATTAGAAGCGGAGTTAAAAGCAAATGAAACTTTACTTGATGACATTGCAACAAAGCAAGCGGAGCTTGCAAAAATAGCAGTTGACAAATGGTATAAAGACGAGAAGGAAAGATTAAGTGGTGACAAACCTCAGCAATACGCTACTACAAAGCAGCAGACACCACCGCCAACACCAATACCACAGGTAGCAATATTTGAAGATGTAAAATGGAAAGCAATGAATTTGGCTGACGAAGTGTTTTACATTTTCAAAAATGGACAACCAATAAATAACGAATTGGAATATGAAGAGAATGGAACAAAGCAAATAGGAACATGGCAATACTTGACACCTAACAAGGAAATCAAAATTGAATTGCCCAACATTTCTGAAACATATATTTTAGAAGACCTTACTTCCAATTCTGTTAAACTAAAAACAAACTCTAACGACTTCATTGAACTAACAAAAGTTTAAAACTATGGGCTGGAGATTTAGAAAATCATTTGGGTTCGGACCCTTTCGGACAACCCTTTCACAAAGAGGACTTGGAAAGAGCATTGGCTTTTTTGGTTTTCGTTTCGGAGAAACAGCGGACGGCAGAAAGTATTGGAGTTTCGGTATTCGTGGGACAGGTTTGTATTACATCAAATATTTTTAGTCATGGACAAAATCATAAAAGTTGTTTTAGCAATTCTCTTCTTCCTTTGCTTGCTTGACATGCCTTATGGCTTTTATCAAGTGGTTAGATTTGCTGGACTAATTGGTTTTGCAATTCTTGCTTATCAAGCAAACCAACAAGGTAGACAGACAGAAATGATTATTTACGGTGGTCTTGCTTTGCTATTTCAACCTTTTTTTAAAATAGCACTCGGCAGACAAATGTGGAATATCATTGACGTTGTAGTAGGACTTGGTTTAATAATCAGCATTTTTCTAAAACCTAAATCACAAGTCAAATGACATTAGTGCTAACACAATGGACAGCGTTCCAAAAGCCCACGCATTTGCACTCACATTTGCTTTTTTGCAACCGCACAGACCAACCCAAAAAAAGCAAAAGAGAGTGCAAGCCAACGCACCCAGACAGTGCCACAGTTCAGTGCAAACTTGGACGGACACAGCTTCGGACGGACAGAAGGGCAGCTGATAACAGCGGTTTTGCAAAAAAGCGGGTTCAGTGGTTAATTGAACATTCTACCTCGCATCAACTTTTGTGCTATGTTGACAGTTTTGAGCTCCGAAATCCGCTTCTTCGCAAATCCACAAACCGTTGTACGCAAGCTTAAAGAAGAGTCAACCCACGTTCAAGCACATTTTATTTTGCTCGTACCTCACAAAATAAAAAGAACTTTCAATTCCCCGCCACCTCCAATCTGGATAGTGGTTTTAATGCTCATTTAGTGAGATATTAAATAAATAATGTTATTTTAACGGCCTGAATTAAACAATTCAAAAATGAACCGAATAAAAGAGGTTTTAGAAGAAAAGGGAATTAAGCAAAAGTGGTTGGCTGAACAACTTGGTAAGAGCTACAATATGGTAAACTCATATATCCAAAACCGAAGACAACCAAGTATTAAATGCCTTTATGAAATAGCTGAAATACTAAATATTGAGGCAAAAGAATTACTAATAGATAGGGAAATTAAATAAATGAATGTATTAGACTTGTTTTCAGGATGCGGTGGTATCAGTTTAGGTTTTAAACTAGCTGGTTTTAATATTAGCGGAGGAATTGATATTGACCTAGATTCAATAAAAACTTTCCAGAGAAACTTTCCTAAATCAAAGGCTATTTGTAAGAGCTTATTGGAATACAGTGACGACAAGATTATTGAAGATTTTAGCAAAGAAAAAATTGATGTAATTGTTGGTGGGCCACCTTGTCAAGGTTTTTCATCTGCAAATAGATGGAACAAAGAAAATGAAGATCCTAGGAATAAATTATTCTTCGAATATTTAAGATTTGTTGAACTGCTTAAACCCAAAGCCGTCGTTATCGAAAATGTTAGAGGAATATTAACAAGAGACAACGGCTATGCAAAAGATAGAATTGAAAACCTTCTCGAAGATTTAGGCTATAATGTCAATTGCAAAGTCCTTAATGCCTCAGATTATGGAGTACCGCAAAATAGACTTAGAGCTTTTTTTGTTGCAATTAAGAAAGATTACAATGAAACTTTTGATTTTGAACAACTAAATCAAAAACCAAAAGTAACCGTCAAAGAAGCAATTGGTGAGTTATATGATTTAGATAAAAAACCAAAAGAAAAACTGATATCCAAGCCTCAAAATAAATATTTGAAATATTTAAGATACGAAAATCAGGAAATTCACAATCACGAAATCAAATACCCTGCTCAATTAACGCAAGAAAGAATAAGCCATGTACCGCAAGGAGGAAATTGGGCTGATATACCAGCAGAACTTTTTCCAAACAATAGAAACAATAGACATTCCTCAGCTTTTAAAAGATTAGATGAAAAAGCTTGCTCCGTAACTATTGACACAGGAAATGCACACAGTAATTATTTCCATCCAATATATAATCGAATTCCTACTGTAAGAGAAGCTGCAAGAATTCAAAGTTTCAAAGACGACTTCATATTTGAAGGAAGTAGAACAAGTCAATATCGCCAAGTAGGAAATGCAGTTCCTCCTTTACTTGCAAAAGCAGTTGCAGATGAATTGTTTAAATATTTAATAAAATAATGAAAATTATAGATTTATTTTCTGGAGTTGGAGGATTGAGCCTTGGATTTGAAAAGGAAGGCTTTGAGTCTGTTGTTGCTATTGATTTTTGGGATGATGCTATCAAAACATATAACCATAATCGTAAAGATAAGGTTGGGATATCAATGGATGTTACAAAATTCAATGATGAATTGCTACCTAATATTATTAAAGAACATAAAATTGATGGGGTAATTGGAGGGCCTCCTTGTCAAGGTTTTAGTACTGCCAGATTATCCAACGCAACAGAAAAAATTGGTAAAATCAATGAAAGCAGAAACCATTTATATCTTGAGTTTTTTAGAACAGTTGACATTGTAAGACCAAAGTTCTTTTTAATAGAAAATGTCAGAGGTCTCGTTTCTGCTAATAAAGGTGCATTTGTTAAGGATATTACAGAAAGATTTGGAGGTATAGGGTACAATGTCTCTTACAAAATACTTAATGCTTCAGATTATGGAGTTCCACAAAACAGACAAAGAGTTTTCTTTATTGGCTTATTAGACGGAGAATTTGAATTTCCAGAGAAATTTGATTACAAAGTTTCTTCCAAAGAAGCTATCATGGATCTTATTCAATCAAATGAAGAAGCTAATCAAAAATATAGTACACCCTCACAAAACGAGTATCAAAAATTGATGCGAAACGGTAAGAAAACAGTAAAAAATCATGAAGTAACTATTCATAATGAACAAACTACTAATGTGATCTCGATGGTATCTGATGGAGGAAACATCAAATCTTTGCCACCCGAATACTGGAATATTAGAAAATATAATAAGGCCTTTCAGAGGATGAATAGTACACTACCTTCTAATACTATAGATACTGGTCATAGAAATTATTTCCATTATGAAGCTAATAGAATACCTACTGCAAGAGAGTCTGCTAGAATTCAAAGTTTTCCAGATTCTTTCGAGTTTTTAGGGACAAAAGGGAGTCAATACAAGCAAGTTGGTAACGCTGTACCGCCATTATTAGCTAAGGTCCTTGCTCAAAAAATTAAATCATATCTAAAATGAGTTTGGAAAAATTAAAACGTGATCTTATCTCATGTGGAAAGGAGTTCTTCATAGATAATTATATCGACATAAAGGAATATGCTTTTGGTAGATTAGAAAGAAGCGAGCTAGACTCAAGAATTAAAAGCAAAGAACCATGGACTAATATTTCTACACTAGGAAATCGTATTAGTGCAGTAAAAATGATGTTTGAGAATGATCAAATTGTAGATGCACTCAAAATAACGATTGAGTCAAGGGCGAAAAACGTGGCGAAAGAAAAAGCGAAGGAATACTTTGAGTTAGAAACAGGAAGAGAATATAATGAGACTGAAGATAAAATATTGTTAGAATCGAATTCAGACTTGCTTCAAGAAATCCTCGAAACACTCTATACGGAGTACATCAGAGAGTTATGTGGACTTGAAGAATTCAAGTATCAAAAAGGAACAGATAAATTAATTGAGTTTGAAAACTATGATGGTTTAACGAAAGAAGAAATAGCCTTTCTTTTAAATAAATTTAATGAATCTGGTTTAACCTTCACCAATTTTGTAGAATCATTATCCAAGGAAAGCGCAGATTACCAATTATTAACATTGCTAGGAGAACTTGTTAGTTATTGTGATCTACATGCAGCTAATAAAAAAGTTTATAATCAATATGATGATAACCGAACACTGGGTAAAGCTGGTGTCAAAATGAATGATTGGCTTGATAAACTTCTTACGTATA
>JACCDP011114099.1_pt1 | contig 10051 bp, 10 predicted proteins | sample 7445841 | NCBI WGS metagenome assembly JACCDP01 (sample SAMN15323441, study PRJNA562643) | freshwater metagenome | isolation source: river surface water | place: USA:Blue River Watershed | collected 2017-08-17
CGAAACCCCTCAAGCTCTTGCAAATTTGTAATTACAAACCGCTCTACTTCAGCGTTTATCGTATTGATTTTTTCTAAAATTTCCATGATAAATTTTGATTCAAGGGGTTCTTTCGTTAGAATTTTACCTTTTAGGTTGTAACTTTTTTCTACTATTTATTGTTAAAGTGCTTTAATAATGAATCGCAAATAAAAACGAAGGTAAGCATTAAACCTCAAATTTGTTATCAGAATAATTGAAAAATGCCTTATCTTTGGGACACTAGATTACAAACTGCCATGAGCAAATTATTAAAACGAGGAATATTTTTAAGCATGTTGGGCTTTACAATTTGTGTTATTTCCTCATGTAAAAACGACGACCCCTCCATTATGAAAATCTTTGTTCGTTCTGCCACGAATGAACTATTAAATGGGGCTCAGGTTGTGATCATTGGGGACGTTAATTCCAACCCGCCAACAAATGCATATGTTGATACCGCAATTACCAACTCTTCGGGTTATGTTTCAATTGATTTAGAGGAATATTTTTCTGGAGCAAGCAAGGATGACGCTGCTTATTTTGATGTGCTGGCAAAAAAAGACGGAAAAGAGGGCAGTGCTTATGTTCGATGCAAAGTACACATTACTTCGGTTGAAACAGTATTTTTATCTAATTAAACTTATAACGTATGAAAACTATTTTCCAACGAATATTCTTTTTTCTGTTTATTGCAACGCTAGGAGTTTCTATCTCCTCAGGTTGTAGGAAAAAGAAAGATACTATTGCGAAAATTTATGTCCGCGATATTTCTAATCAATTAGTTTCTGGAGCTCAAGTGGTTGTATATGGTCAATCAACCATCAACCAGCCGGCTAATGTTACACTTTATGACACTACACAAACAAATTCTTCAGGTGTTGCTGAATTCAATTTTAACGATGTATATCAGCTTGGACAGGCGGGTGTTGCTGTTTTAAATATTGAAGCAACAAAATCAGGTTATGCCGGAGAAGGTATTATCAAGGTCGAACAAGAAACCACGTCTGAAGAAACTGTTTTCATTCAATAATCAAACAAATAAATAAAATTACAAAGGGACTTATGGTCCCTTTTTTTATGCTGTTTGAATGTCACCATCCTCAACCAAGGCTTCACCGCGCATTTTCAAAAAAAGTTGGATGAGTGCTACAACATCTTTTTCACAATATTTTCTTATCCTATCTAGATCCTGGTTTTCATAATATACCCGTGCGACATCGGCACCGGAAATATCATCTTTTGGGGTGGGTATCTTGAAAACGTGACATAAAAGCGATAAAGACGTGTAGGCTTTATAATCTCCAAACTTCCATAATTCCATCGTGTCGAGGTGGTTGATTTCCCAAGGCTTTTTCCCTGCTATGTCAAGAAGGTCCGGCAACTTTATGCCGTGGATAAGCATTCTCCTACAGATGTATGGAAAATCAAACTCCTTTGCATTGTGACCACAGAGCAAATGTTGCGTAGTGTTGAAATATTCATCCAGTAGAGACTTGAACTGTTTGAGCAATGTTTCTTCATCAGGATGAGCAAATGACTTGATGCGAACTTGCTTGCCCGTGGTTGTTTCGCGCAAAAATCCAACTGAAATACAAATAATTTTTCCAAATTCAGCCTGTATACTTGCTCTTTCGTGGTACAGATCTTCAAAAGATTTGTCCTCTTTTAACAACGATTTTGTTTTAGACTCAAACAACACTTTTGTGCCTTCATCTAAATCATGATAAGAATAAATTTGTGGAACTGTTTCGATGTCCAGAAATAACACTTTCTCAATCGGAATTCTTTCTAACATTTAATGAAATATTTAACGGTTGAAGATATAGAAAAAAATTGCACTTTCCATTTAAAAACCTCAATTTTGCCCATTATTCAACTAAATGGCAGAATCTCTAAATTTTCGTGTCGGCACAAAAGAAGAAATGTATGTCGCTTTGTTTCCGCAAATTCAAGCACTGATTGCTGACGAAACGGATTCAGTGGCTGTTTTATCAACCATTTCAGCGGCTCTAAAAGAGTGTTTCGGTTTTTTTTGGGTGGGGTTTTACCTCGTGAAAAATGAAACATTAGTTTTAGGTCCATTCCAAGGTCCGGTTGCCTGTCTAAGAATTCAAAAAGGAAGGGGGGTGTGCGGAAAATCTTGGGAAAATAAAGAAACAATTGTTGTTGCAGATGTGAATCAATTTCCAGGACATATAGCCTGTAGCTCTCTATCTAAAAGCGAAATTGTTGTACCAATCATTAAAAATGATGTGGTTATCGGTGTACTTGATGTTGACAGCGACAAGCTGAGCAGCTTCGATGGTATTGATGCCAACTATTTGAACCAACTTTGTCAATGGCTTTCAGAAAAATTATAGTTGCTTCTTTGATTCTGTTTCTATGGGGTTGTGCGCAAGTTGGGCAAATAACCGGAGGAGAAAAAGATGTTGTTGCGCCGAAGCCAATTGCTGCATTGACGACGCCTCCGGACAGTTCTCTAGATTTCACGGAAAAGAAAATTTCATTCTCATTTGATGAATTTATTCAATTAAATAACCCTCAGCAAACACTAGTAATTGTACCGAATCATGCCCGATTAAACGCAACATTGAAGAAAAAGAATGTTCTCATTTCCTGGGAAGATGAATTGAAGGAAAACACCACTTACGTTATCTATCTGAACGGAACGATTCAAGATGTCAGTGAGAAAAACGATACCCTGCTCAGCTATGTGTTTTCAACAGGAAATACGATTGATTCCATTGAGTACAATGCTTTTGTTGTCGACGCTTGGAAAAATACCCCTCTTAAAAACATTACTGTTGGATTGTTTGATAAAGTTGATAGCCTTCGGCCATATTACTTCTCTCAAACAGGAGAAAATGGTTGGGCAAAATTTCGCTACTTAAAGCCGGGTGATTTTAGAGTGGTTGCATTTGATGACAAAAACAAAGATTTACAAATACAACCCAATGAAGCTATTGGTTTTAAAAATGACTCTTTGCAATTGCGTTTTTCACTTGCTGATAGTCTTCCCATTCGCCTTTTTCAACCTGCGCGTCCCAAAAAAATCACAAGTGCTAAATTTTCTCCTCCTGCAAGCATTTTACTTACAACGAGTTTCCCTTTAAGGGACCCCACAATCAAATTAAATGATCGCACACTGGATGATTCGTTGATTCATTTTTTCTCCAGGGACAGCGTGCAATTGTTTTATCCAGCGGACGACAGCATTGGAACAAGTTCGCTGGTTTTAAACACGGAAGATTTCAATGACACCGTCGTTGTTCGTGTGGCTGAAAAAGATAAAAAAGGAGGCCTGACATTAAAGGCATCCACTGATGTACAATATCTTCAAAAAAATAGCCCCATTGAATTTGCTGTAACTGATATTATAGCTGCAATAAACCCTGAGAAAATTTCACTTAGGTCTCAAAAAGACAGTATTCCTATTGCCTTTAAAATTGATAAAAGAAAGAACATTTTAACCCTTCTACCCGACTCACTTTTTCAGGGAGGAGCTTATCTTAACATCAAAGCTGGAGCAATAACATCAACTCACAATATGTCAAGTGATTCGTGTTCTTATTTAGTTTATATCCGGGATGGGGATGAATTTGGAATTTTAACCGTTCACATAGAAAAATTCACGGATAAACCCATTTTGTTAGAACTCTTAAAGGGTGGACGGGTTGTTGAAACAAGAAGTGCTTTGAATAAACAAGCCATTACATTTGATGCATTGATTCCCGGTGAATATTCCTTCCGAATAATTGAAGATGACAACGAAAATGGTTTTTGGGATAACGGTATTTTTGTCAGCAATAAACAGCCCGAACATGTGCATTGGTACTCCAAGCCAGTAAAAGTTCGTGCGAACTGGGAAATGGATATTACCCTCACGCCATAAAAATGGAAGACCGACAACTCATTCAAAATACTTTTCAGGGGTGGAAAATTTGGTTGGGTGTTTTCATTGGTATTTCTGTAGTCTTTGTCATGCTTTTTCGCTCCATTCAATCAGAAAGATTCATACCGGCCGAAAAAGGAAGCGGAACATTTGTATGGAAAGATGCAAATGGAAACAATAAAGTCGACAACTCATTACCAGAAGAATTTGTTTATCAAAAACATGGGAATTATAAAAAAGAGCGCTTTTCAGATATTCTCAATTCGGTTGAATGGAATATTTCAATGATCATTTGGCTATTCGTAGCCATTGTGTTTGCTATTGGGCGCGATTTATTTTACGTACTAAGAATTCGTTTTTTGACAGACCATCAATTATCTAAACGAGCTGGGTGGAATGTCATTCTATTGTGGGAATTTGCCTCAGCACTAGCCCCCGGTGTTATGAGCGGATCAGCTGTTGCAATGTTTATTCTCAATAAAGAAAAGATAACTTTGGGGCGCTCCACTGCTGTTGTCATCATTACCATATTAATGGACAACTTATTTTATCTGTTGTGCATTCCACTGTTCATTTTCTTCATTGGTTCAGCAGCACTTTTTCCTATAAACACTACTATACAAACCATTTTCTGGATGGCATACGCTATTTTCTCCACTATCTGTCTTTTGATGGGTTTTTGTGTGTTCTACAAACCGTCGATTTTTCGTCAAATCATTCTATCGCTATTAAAGCTTCCTTTTTTACGCAGGTGGCGTGATGGAGGGGAAAAAACAGCCAGAGAAATCGAAGTGGCATCTGAGGAATTCAGTGGAAAGCCTTTACTTTATTGGATAAAGGTTTTTTTCTATACCGCATCTAGTTGGACCTGCCGGTTTTTAGTTATAAACGCCTTATTAAACGCGTTCCTTCCATTATCAGTAAAGGAAAACATGTTCATTTATGGTAAACAACTCGTGCTTTGGTTACTTATGCGCGTTAGTCCCACCCCTGGCGGAAGTGGTGTGGCAGAATATTCGTTTTCTATATTATTGCAAGATTTCAGTCAAACCGCCACCCTATTGATTTGTATTGCTTTCCTTTGGCGGCTCATTTCTTATTTCCCCTATTTAATTATTGGGTCGATTTTACTTCCAAAGTGGCTAAAGCACAAAGCAGGTGAGGTTTAAATGCTTGTTTCGTAAAAGAACTGATACACCCCAAGCGCCACTATAAAAAACCATAGATATAATTGTTCATTCAGGATTCCGGCAACACTCAATCCTATACAAATACCTGAAAAAGCAATTAGAAAAAATTGTTTCTGCCTATAGGCTTTCCATAAAAATCCAAGGCTTAATTTTTTATATAATTCCGGGACAAGGAATTCCATTTTATAGCGTTGATAACCCACTAAAATGAGTAAGGGCAACAATATATACCCTTGTTCTATGCCCATGTCTTTATAGGAAAGAAAATTAACTGTTTCCTGTTCAAAATGAATGTTTTGATTGCAGTTGTAAACCAAAAAATGGAGTAAAGACACTTCTCCCAAAAAGAGCAATAAGCCAAGAATTACATTGTTAAACAAAATTGATTTCGCTGTATTTTGAAAGTCAACTATTTTCTTTGATTTAGCAAACATTGCACAGATTGCCACCAGTTCATCAGTAATGAAAAACAAGAAAATAAAATACAGGTTCCAACTCCAGAGATAAAACCCTAACAGAGGAATAAGGGCCTCGCCCAACACTTGTATTAATCGGGCTTTAGCGGGCATTTTTCAGAACATCAGCGCGTTCTCTAGACAACTTAAATTCCGGATTGTATTTAAGGGCTTTCGCATATGACTGCATGGCCTTGGTCATGTCCCCTTTTTCTTCGTAACATGTTCCTAAGTTGTGCCACGCTTCTACAAATCGTGGTTCGCTTTGAAGGGCAGAATTGTAATAATAAATGGCACTGTCAATTTCTTTGTAGTTGTGCTGTTTAATTACGCCTATTTGGTTGAGCGCTTGGTAATAATTTGTGTCTAGCTGAATCATATTCCGATAAGATCGCAGAGCCTCGTCCGGTTGATTGAAAACCTGCTGTGCATAAGCAAGGGAAAACAATACTTCAGGATCTTTTGGTTTTATTTGTACTGCTGTCTTGTAATATTCCATGCAAATAGGGTTGTTTTCAGCCTGATAAAGAGAGCCCAGCATTAAATAAGCCTCATAAAACTTTGGGTCTTGCTGCACCGCCGTTTCATAAGAAGACTTGGCTAATTCGGGCTTGTTTAAAAACAAATAATTTGATCCCTTCATGACATAGGCGTCTCTGTATTTAGGGTTTATTTTTAGGGCTTTATTGATGTATGTGAATGACTTATCAAAATCCATTTGCTGGCTATACGTAGACGCTAGCGAAACAAGTAATTTCGGGTTTTTCGTGTCCTTCTTTAATAGTATTAAAAAATGTCTTTGGGCAGACGCTACTTCACCAATTGACCTATTGGGCCTGTTGTTTAGCACATCAGCAAACAATAACCTGGCATCGGTATTATTACTGTCCAGTCGAAATGCTTTTGCTGCATCGGCCATCGCTTTATCAAATTGATATGCTTTGAGCAATTTGGTGCCCCGTTTCACAATCAGCTCAACACTATCCGGATATAAAACCAATAAGCTATCAAGGTTTTGTGATTTATTTGTTGCACTTTTGTTTCCTTTGCATGAAAACAGCAGTAGCGGAAGAATGAAGATGAAATATTTCATGCGTTTGTTATAACAACAAAGTTATAGGAATAAATTAGACGCTCTAAGTCAATCTGCTTTTCCCTTGTAAAAAATATGTTTTATTTTGTTCGGCTGTGGAAATGAGCGATAGACTTCGTATTTTTGTGCTATGAAAAAAGGTGTGATTTTCTTTTTCTTTTATTGCTTGCTTGGTATGCAGCACGTCCTTTCTCAGGGGTGTTCTCAATGCCGAATGCTAGCAGAACAGTCAGCGGAGCTGGATGAAGCATCATTTGGAAGTAATATTAATTTTGGGATACTGTATTTAATGGTAATTCCTTATTTGCTCTTACTTTTTTTGTTCCGAAAAAAAATTATTTCATTTTTTCAGGGCCTGGTCAAGAAGTAAATGGCTTAGAATCTGTTTCTTGTTTTAAACAGGGCGTTGCTTAAATTCGTGTATGACAAGGAAAATTCAAGCGACCCACCAGTATATGCCTTTCGCATTGTAGAAACCGTGTAATCATACGAAACTCCAAAACGGAAGCCCCTCCAATTAACAGAAACAGTTGGAACAAGCGCATCTCTCAATCGATAAAAAGCCCCGAACCCAATGTATGCCTCCTGTTTAAGCCCGGTTATTTTAGTGCCATTGTTCATTCGGTATCTGAAAACCGTCCCAAAAATAGTTTCTTTGTGTGGCCCCTGTATGAACTGAACAATACTTCCATCTATTGCCCAATTAGTGTTGGCAAGATCACTTACAACACCTGCATGCAATACCCATTTACTATACAAGCGTTCACCATTTACGGTAGCATATTTCAATTGGGGACGATTGAGATGAAAACCGCCAACACCTAATTGTAATTTAAAATCTTCATTTCTACTGAAATTTGATTTCCCTCCATCAAAAACATAATACATTCCGGCTGATGCATCAATGTACTGAAAAGATGTGCTATTAGCTTCTCCGGAAACAATAGTTCGGTCGAAACCAGTGCCATTCCACTGAGAGGAAAAATCTAAGTTTGTAAAATTTGCAGTTCGATTACCATATCCACCCTGTATACCTGCAGAAAGTGAATGTCCAGATCCTCCCATGGGAAGTATTCCAGATAAAGTAATCGAGCCCGATTGATTTCCAAAGCGTGAATCGCCACCTATATCATTGAAAAACATTAGACCAATACCCATATAGGCTTTATCATTCATGCTTGATTTACCAAAATTGGCATCGGCCGCAATTGCCGTCGTCATAAATTGAGTGCCTGCACCAAGCCATTGGTTTCTATGGTTTATGAGTACGCGTTCCCAACCATCATATACCCCCGCAGCTCCCGGATTAATCAAAAGTGGGGTTTGTGACGTCTGAGAAAAATGAATGTCCTGTGCACTTGCGAATGCCGAGGCTAATACAACGGAAAAGAACAGTACCCTTTTCATATTCTTAACGAATTAAAGTAATGTTGCCGGAACGAGTTTCGGCATTTCCACTTGTGTAATTCACCTCCAAGATATAGGCATAAACGCCTGCGTTGCATGGTTCTCCGTTGTAAGTTCCATCCCAGGTAAATGCTTTATCTGATGTCTTAATCATCAGGTTGCCCCACCTGTCGTAGATGGATAAAGTAAAGCTCTGAATGTCTTTGCCAATGTAAATTTGCAACACTTCATTCTCTCCAGACCCTAAACCATTTGGAGAGAAGCCCGTTGGTAAAAAGATGCCGGTGTTGCAAGCGATTCCAACTGGATTCGGATCGCACGCGTCAAATGGATTCGTTCCATTGGCTATTTCAGTTACATCATTTATACCATCTTCATCGCAATCATTGGTTGAGAGCATTGGCTCAGTTATAGATGCAATTTCGTACGAACATGGATCTGTTAATGAAGTGCCATCTATCGTCTCTTGTGCGTCCAATACGCCGTCTCCGTCTGTATCTTCATTACATCCCGGTTGGGTATTATCCGGATCACATGGATTCAATGGGTCTGAACCGCCGGTGATCTCCGCTCCATCAGATATCCCATCTCCATCTGTATCCGGGTTAGTCGCGTTAGTTCCTGCCGCTGTTTCTTGCGTATTGGTTAATCCATCACCATCCTGATCACATGGCCCTGCATTAGGATTCGGAATACAAGGGTCAGTGTTTGCTGGATCTTGTTCATCAGCTACCCCATCATTGTCTGTATCCGTCACTGAAGACTCCAATGCATCTATGACACCATCTCCATCTGTGTCTAGTGGATTCGAAACATTGACTCCAACTTCAAGGCTGTCATTTTCTCCGTCGCCGTCAGTGTCTGGATTGTTTGGATCTGTGCCTGCGATTGTTTCGTCTGTATTAAGAATTCCGTCTCCATCAAAATCGGGATTATCCAAAACAAAAACAGCAACGATTTGCTCAGGAGCATTGATGTTGATGCTGTTTGTGTCTTCGGTAACCGCAAGTACCATTGGGCCTGTGGTAAACTCCCAGTGATCAAAAACATATCCGGGATTTGCCTGAGCAATGAGGTTGGTTGTTATTCCACCAAAATACTGCGCTGCCCAAGGGTATGTTGGCGCCCAAACTGAATTAACTTTTATTTCTCCCGCCAAAGGTGGTGAAACATCAAAGGTACAATCGTAAGGACCAGTTAAACTATAGCAATCAATAAGTCCTTGCTCTAGTGCCAAACATCGTTGATCAATAAAATTACGCAACTGATTCACACTATTTTGCCAACCGGCATAAGTTCCCCCCCACTTATTGACTTGACCTTGCATCTCCGGCTGAATTTCATTGATCATACTATCCAAAAGTTGATTCATGTAATCACAAGAAAAATAAGTGTTTATTAAGTCTGCATACCTCGTAATATAATATTGCTCAACGATTGGATTTTCATTGACAAGCTTTTCTAAAATTTCTGTATGTCCCTGTCCTCCTGGATTTGGAAGGCCTTCAACATTACATGGGTCTGCATTTGCAGAGGGATCAGGAATTCCGGTGTAGTTTATATAGTGACCAAAAGTTGCGTCCATATCCCACAAGGTATACCTCCACTTTTTCTTGTCGCCCAAAGGGTCCATTCCCCTCCACCATGCCGTGTTCCAATTCAGCCAGTCTTGAGAAACTATGTAAGAGTTTGTTACAAAATAATCGCATAGGGACTCCCAATTTAAGAGGCTGTCGACATAATTAAAGTTAGCAGGAACGCCCATGTTGTTTGCGGCGATATAGTTTTTCAGGGCATTCCAATCGTTGATCGCATTTGGAGCACCATATTCCATCCACGTTCCTCCCCATGTTTTAAGATACTGAAGATTATACTTGTTTTGATCGAAATAATAATTGGTATAATCATGATCATCAATTTTTTCACGCAACTCGTATACTCCCCAATACTGACCATTGACGTATACAATACATGGACGCCAAGTTCTTTCATC
>JACCDP010967191.1_pt1 | contig 10050 bp, 5 predicted proteins | sample 7445841 | NCBI WGS metagenome assembly JACCDP01 (sample SAMN15323441, study PRJNA562643) | freshwater metagenome | isolation source: river surface water | place: USA:Blue River Watershed | collected 2017-08-17
CAAGAGGGTGTGGATGAGGGGGAGTTCAGCTCGCCTACGGGGATTGCACTCGACAAGGACGGCAACATCTATGTGGCCGATACCGACAATCATTCGATTCAAAAATTCGACAAGACCGGTAGGTTCTTGGCGCGATGGGGTGGTGAGCCTAGTTCGCAAGAAGGCCAGTTTTACTATCCTCGGGGGCTTGCCGTCGGACCGGATGATGTTGTGTATGTAGCCGATAGCGGAAACAATCGCGTCCAAAAGTTCGATTTAGAAGGCAATGTGCAGAAGGCCTGGGGCAAGTTTGGATTTGCCTGGCGCGGAGCCGATATGGGCCGCTTTGACGTACCGTGGGGGCTCACGACGGATCAGGACGGGAATGTCTACGTCTCCGACACGAGCAACGCGCGCATTCAAAAGTTCCAAGCCGATGGTCAACCGCTCCTAAAATGGGGGCGCGACGGCAGCTTCGACGGTGCATTCTTTTTCCCCCGCGGTGTGGCGGTGGATTTTGTCGGCAATATCTATGTGGCCGATGAGAGCAACAACCGAATTCAAAAATTCGATACCCGCGGCAGCTTCTTGACCAAGTGGGGGCGTGAGGGAAGCGGGCCTGGACAGTTTAAGTCGCCCTGGGGCATCGCCTGCGATGCGTTGGGTAACGTCTATGTTATCGACAGCGGGAATCACCGAATTCAGAAGTTTGACGGCAACGGAACCTTTCTCTGTTCGTTCGGCAATCGTGGGAAGACCGAAGGGCAACTCAACTTTCCCTACGGGATCGCAGTGGATAGGGAAGGCTGCGTATTCGTCGTTGATAGTGGGAACAACCGTGTCCTCAAGTATGTGCCCACGGAAGAGGAGATGAATCGCGGGAAGGATCAGCCGACTCACGCGGCGGAAGCCGGATCAGTGCAGCCTCCCCGAAGTCTCGCGGTGAAAGCCGGTGACACGGAGGTCTTCCTGAGTTGGATGGAGGTGCCAGGCGCGCAGTCCTATAATCTCTATTTCAGCACCGCCCCCGATGTCACGATGCAAGGAGCCACCAAGATCGAAGGCGTGACGAATCCCTACACGCATGAGGGTCTGACGAACGATACACCCTACTTTTATGCCGTGACGGCCTCGTTCGAAGACGGCACGGAAAGCGGCTTGTCGGAGGAAATGACGGCGATGCCCGTGCTCATCGATATTACGGCACCGCAGAACCCTTATGCCGTCATTAATCATGGCGCGTTCATGACCAACTCGCCGGAAGTTGTGGTGACCATCTCAGCCACCGATTTGGACACAGGAGTCGGCGCGTATTTCATTTCGGAAAGCCCATTGACTCCGATGGCCGGCACACCGGGCTGGGTGGATGTGACGCCGGCAATCAAGTTTGGGGCGACTATTCCGTTCATCCTCTCTCCGGCGGACGGGCAAAAGACGATTTACGTGTGGTTCAAAGACGTTGGCAACAACGTGTCGACGCCGGCAACGACGACGATTCTCGTCAATACGTCCGGGTATCTGTGCGTGGCGAAGTGGGGAAAACCTGGTCGAGGTGCGTCGTTGTTGCATGGCGGAGAGTTCATGGCGCCGATGTACGGACTCACGGTCGATCAACAAGGATCGCTGTTCGTCGTCGACAACGGAAACAATCGCATTCAAAAGTTCGACAATGCCGGAAATTTCATCATCCTCTGGGGAAACTTCGGCTCGGCGAATGCCAACTTTCACAATCCCACCGGTATTGCCTGTGATGGGAAGGGTGACGTGTGGGTCGTGGATACGAACAATCATCGTGTGCAGAAGTTCGACGGGAAGCTCGGCGGGTATCTGATGAAGTTCGGCTCGCGTGGGAACGGCGAGGGACAATTTAATGCCCCCTGGGGGATTGCGGTCGACCGTGTGCGTGGTTACCTGTACGTCGTCGACAGCGCCAATTTCCGCGTTCAGAAGTTCGATATGACCGGTGAGTTCATCATGGCGTGGGGCAGCTTCGGGAACGGGGACGGGCAGTTCTATTTCCCGCGCGGCGTGGCGGTCGATCAGGAAGACGGATCGGTCTACGTTGTCGACATGGGGAATCATCGCATCCAGAAATTCGACACAAGCACCAATGTCTTGCCACAGTTGCTGACAAAGTGGGGTGGTAGCCCGGCGGCCGGGCATGCCAGCAGTCCCTTGGCGCAAGAGGCCGGGCAATTGCGCTCCCCGTGGGGAATCACCGTGGATGGCGCCGGTGATGTGTACGTGACGGACACCGGCAATCACCGAATCGAGAAATTCGACCGAGAGGGGAATTTCATCACCCAGTGGGGAGGATTCGGAAACGGCGACGGGCAATTCAATTTCCCCTATGGGATCGCGGTCGATGCGAGAGGGAGTGTGTTTGTCGTCGACAGCGGCAGCACGCGCGTTCAGCAGTTTATGCCGGCTGAAGAGGGCAGTGAACGGCTGCAGGATGAGGCGGAAGAGTTGGCTGATCTCGAAAAAGCGCAACGAACGCAGAAGGTCTGAAGAGGGCACGATGCTTGATAAAGAACCGCGACAGGGACTGACTTACGACGACGTGGTCCTCGTACCGGCCAAGTCGCAGATCCTTCCCAATGAGGTCGATACCGGCACCTATGTGTCGCGCAACATCCGGATCAATATCCCGCTCGTCAGTGCCGCCATGGATACGGTGACGGAGTCGCGACTGGCGATTGCCATGGCGCGCGAAGGCGGGATCGGTATTATTCATCGCGTGCTGTCTCCGGCCGATCAGGCCATCGAAGTCGATAAAGTCAAAAAATCAGAGAGCGGGATGATTCTGGACCCGGTGACGATTTCTCCGGACGAAACGATTCGCGATGCGCATCAGCTGATGGCGAAATATCGGATATCCGGCATTCCCGTCACTCAAGGGCGCAAGTTGGTCGGGATTCTCACCAATCGAGATCTGCGATTCGAAAGCAGGATGGATTTGAAAGTCTCGCAGGTGATGAAGCGAGACCGGTTGATTACGGCGCCGGAAGGCACCAGTCTGGAGAAGGCACGAGACATTCTCCATGAACATCGAATCGAAAAGCTGCCGGTCGTCAACAAACAGTATGAGCTCAAAGGTCTCATTACCATTAAGGATATCGAAAAGCGCATTAAATATCCCTACGCCTGTAAAGACAGCCATGGGCGCTTGCGAGTCGGGGCGGCGGTTGGGGTAGGACGGGATACGGAAGAGCGCGTGACGCTGCTGAAAAAGTCGGGTGTGGATCTCGTGGTGATCGATACGGCCCATGGACATTCGCAAGCCGTGTTGGACTCCGCGAAGATGATCAAGAAGCTCTATCCGTCCCTTGAGCTGGTGGTGGGTAACATCGGGACTGCTGAGGCCGCCAAGGACCTCTTGAAGGTCGGCGTTGATGCAGTGAAGGTTGGAGTCGGACCGGGGTCAATCTGTACCACACGCATCGTGTCGGGGGCCGGGATGCCGCAGCTGACAGCTATTGCTGATTGTGCCAAGGTCTTAAATGGAAGCGGTGTGCCGATCATTGCCGATGGAGGCATCAAATTTTCAGGCGACATCACAAAAGCGCTGGCTGCCGGTGCGTCGTCGGTGATGCTTGGCGGCCTGTTTGCGGGAACGGAAGAGTCTCCCGGCGAGACGGTTCTCTATCAAGCGAGAACCTATAAGGTCTATCGCGGTATGGGCTCCATCGGGGCGATGGAGCGAGGAGGTGGGGATCGGTATGGGCAAGGAGGACGCCCCGCTCAGAAGCTCGTTCCTGAAGGGATTGAAGGCCGTGTTCCTTATAAAGGCCAGCTGGCCGCGGTGGTGTACCAGCTCGTCGGCGGCGTCAAATCGGGCATGGGGTATTGCGGCTGTAAAACGATTGCCGACCTGCAGCGGAATGCGACGTTCATCAGGCAGTCGGTGGCCGGTCTCCGTGAGAGCCACGTGCATGATGTGATCATTACCAAAGAGGCGCCGAACTACCGAATGGATTGGGAATAGCTCAGCGTGAAACGTCTCTCGTGCACACGCTGCGGGTTTCAAGTTTCTCGTTTCATGTTGTCTTCAAAAGTTCAGTTGTCCGAAATAATCAACGTGAAACCTGGACGTAGAAACTAGAAACGACGAGTCTGGACGAACGACGCCTTCATGGAACTTTGGCACGATAGAATCCTCGTTCTCGATTTTGGCTCGCAGTACACCCAGCTGATCGCTCGCCGCATCCGAGAAGCCCAAGTCTATTCTCAAATCTTCCCCTGTACGGTCCCGTTGGCAACGATTCTGGCCTATCGCCCACAAGGCATTGTCCTGTCCGGTGGGCCCTCCAGCGTCTATGAGAAAAAGGCGCCGGTCATCGCCAAAGAGCTGTTTGATCAGCACATTCCGATCCTCGGCATTTGCTACGGCATGCAGTTAGTGACGCATCTCTCCGGGGGGAAAGTCGGGAAGTCTCCCCATCGGGAGTATGGCCGAGCTGATCTCATCATCGACGATCAAGGCGATCTTTTTAAGGGAGTCGGAACAGATAAGCAAACAGCCGTATGGATGTCGCACGGAGATCGCATCGAACGCATGCCTCCTGGGTTTCGATCGATCGCGCATACAAGCAACTCGCCTGTTGCCGCGATGAAGCGAGACGATGATACACGCCGGATCTACTGTTTGCAGTTTCATCCCGAGGTGGTACATACGTCGGAAGGGGCCACGATCCTGCGCAACTTCGTGTACGAAATTTGCGGATGCAAGCCGACCTGGACCATGCAGTCCTATGTTGAGACGGCGGTCAGTCAGATTCGTGAGCAGGTCGGCAAGGATCGGGTCATCTGTGCGTTGAGCGGTGGGGTGGACTCATCGGTCGCGGCAGCGCTGACGCACCGAGCGATCGGCGATCAACTGACCTGTATTTTTGTTGATAATGGCGTCTTGCGTGCTGGTGAACGTGAGCAAGTTCGAAAGACGTTCTCCTCGCAGCTCCATCTGAATCTGAAGATTCTTGACGGGAGCAAGCCATTTCTGGCTGGGCTCAAGAATGTTACAGATCCAGAACGAAAGCGCAAGATCATCGGTCGGCAGTTCATCAAACATTTTGAAGCTGCTTCGAAAAAACTGAAAGGTGTCAAGTATCTCGTCCAGGGCACGCTCTATCCCGATGTCATCGAAAGTGTCAGTTTTAAGGGACCGTCTGCCACAATCAAGACGCATCATAACGTGGGTGGATTGCCGGCTCGGATGAAGCTCAAACTCATCGAACCGCTTCGCGAACTCTTCAAGGACGAAGTGCGGGTCTTGGGAGCCGAGTTAGGATTGCCGGATGAGATCACATGGCGGCAACCATTCCCGGGGCCTGGCTTGGCGATTCGTGTACTGGGTGCGGTGAGGCCTGAACGGTTAGCAATTTTGAGAGCCGCGGAGGCCATCGTCGATCAGGAGATTCGGCGCGCGGGTCTCTATGGTGACATTTGGCAGGCCTTTGCCGTGCTGTTGCCGATCAGGACCGTCGGAGTGATGGGCGACCAACGGACGTATGAGCACGTGATTGCGATTCGCGCCGTCACCAGTGTGGACGGGATGACTGCGGATTGGGCCAGGATTCCTAATGAAGTGCTGGGCCGAATGTCGAATCGGATCATTAATGAAGTGACCGGCGTGAATCGAGTGGTCTATGACATCAGCTCAAAACCGCCGTCCACGATTGAATGGGAGTAGGGACGGTGCTGTGTGGCCAGGTGACTCCTGTGCTCGCGCACCGCGCACGCAAGTTCGATCAGAGGTGCATATAATGGTTGGTGCTCGGTGCATGCGCGCAGGAGGAGCCGCACAGGCCACACGTTGATAAATGATATGGAAATAAGACTCCAAAAACTCATTGCGAGCACGGGGCTGTCGTCACGCCGAAAGGCAGAGATGCTGATTGCCTCGGGGCGAGTATCCGTGAACGGCAAGGTGGTTACTGAACTCGGCACAAAGGTCGATCCGGAACGCGATCATGTGAAGGTGGATGGCAAGCATCTGACGTCGGCGCAACCATTCGTGTATCTACTCCTGAACAAACCAAAGAATGTGATGTCGACGCTGGATGATCCAGGCGGTCGAACGACGGTGAAGGATTTCTTGCGGGGCGTGTCTGTTCGGGTGTTCCCGGTCGGTCGGCTCGATTTCGACAGTGAAGGGTTGATGTTGCTGACGAACAATGGTGATCTCGCACAAGCGCTGTTACACCCGCGATACCATGTTCCGAAAACCTACTTGATCAAGGTCAAGAGAGTTTTAACGGATGAAGAGATTGAAAAATTAGAGCGGGGCGTCCGGCTTGAGGATGGGATGACCGGCCCGGCATTTGTGAAGAAAGTGAAGAAAGCTGAACAAAATTCCTGGCTGGAGCTGACCATACGCGAAGGGCGGAAACATCAGGTCAAGCGCATGCTGGAGTCCGTTGGACACCCGGTCATCAAGTTGATACGGATTCGTATGGGGCCGATCTCTCTGGGTAATCTCCCCGCCGGAGAGTTTCGATTCTTGACTGATCGAGAAGCCAACGCGCTGCGCGAGCTGGTCGAAACGCGGCAAGCCGCTGTCGAACGAGGAGATGAGCAGGTCGTTCGACCGAAGCGGCCGGTGCGACAAGCCGGCTGGGCCAAACCAGAGAAATCGAAGAAGTATTCATCCAAGAAAGTACGGGTGGTATGAAGATTCGCACACACCGATGCGGTGAATTACACAAGGCACATATCGGGCAGACTGTCGTGTTGAACGGTTGGGTTCAACGGCGGCGTGATCACGGGATGGTCATCTTTATCGATCTGCGCGATCGGACGGGGCTCACGCAAGTCGTATTCAATGCTGAACGCAATGCGACGGTGCACCAGGCTGCCCACTCGTTGCGCCCTGAGTGTGTCGTATCCGTAGTGGGTCAGGTTATGGCGCGCCCAGATGAGTCGAAGAATCCAAATATTTCGACGGGCGAGATCGAAGTGTTTGCCGATGAGGTCGAGATCCTGAATGAGGCCAAGACGCCCCCGTTTTTGATCGAAGACGACGCGGACGTCACGGAATCGATTCGCTTGAAGTATCGGTTTCTGGATCTTCGCCGTCCTAGGATGCAGCAGCTCTTAAGCCTACGGCATCGCATTATGCAGGCGACGAGAGAATTCGTGAATGCCGAGGGATTTCTCGAAGTGGAGACGCCTATTTTGACCAAGAGTACACCGGAGGGAGCCCGGGACTACTTGGTGCCCAGCAGGGTCAACCCCGGACAGTTCTTTGCCTTGCCGCAGTCGCCGCAACTGTTCAAACAAGTCCTCATGGTGGGAGGAGTCGATCGCTACTATCAAATTGCACGTTGTTTCCGTGATGAGGATCTCCGCAACGATCGTCAGCCGGAATTTACTCAGATCGATCTAGAGCTTTCGTTCGTGGACCGTGAGCAGGTCATGACTCTGATGGAGCGTATGATCGTGACGATTTTCAATAAGGCGGGTGGCGTCCAGCTTCCGACACCGTTCCAGCGGATGAGCCATGCGGAAGCCGTGGGCCGTTATGGTTCAGATAAGCCCGATCTTCGCTTTGATATGCCGCTGTATGATGTGACTGCATTCGGTGCGGCCAGCCAGTTTAAGGTCTTCAAAGATGCGGCGACCAAGGGCGGGATCGTGAAGGCATTGATCGTGAAGGGGGGCGCGACGCTCTCTCGAACGCGGATCGATGCCTTGGGAGAGACGGCAAAGAGCTTCGGCGCGAAAGGACTTGCATGGCTGAAGATTACGGAAGAGGGCCAGCTGGAATCGGTCATTGCGAAATTTCTGGATGCCACGGCCTTCGCCGCAGCCTTGCCTGAGGCTCAGCCGAATGATCTGGTGCTGTTCGGCGCGGATAAGGCCTCGGTCGTGCATGACGTGTTGGGGCGAATCAGACTGTTGCTTGCCGAAGAATTGAATTTGATCGATAAGACGACATGGAGACCTTTGTGGGTCATCGATTTCCCGATGTTAGATTACGATCAGGAACAAAAGCGATATGTGGCCATGCACCATCCCTTCACCGCACCTCTTGATGACGATCTGCCGCTGCTCGAATCCGATCCGCTGAAGGTGCGGGCCAAGGCGTACGACATGGTGTTGAACGGGAGTGAAATCGGAGGCGGGAGCATTCGTATTCACCGGCGAGACGTGCAAAGCACAGTTTTCGATCTGCTTGGGATCGGTAAGGAAGAAGCCGCGGTCAAATTCGGGTTTCTGCTCGAAGCTCTGGAGTATGGTGCGCCGCCACATGGCGGCATCGCGTTTGGATTGGATCGATTGGTCATGCTGCTCGGCAACGCCGATTCAATTCGTGATGTCATTGCCTTCCCCAAGACTCAGAAGGCGCAATGCCCGCTGACCGATGCGCCGTCGTCCGTTGCGGCCGATCAACTCAAGGAATTGCGCATTAAGATGGATCTCGTTGAGTAGGTTCCAATGACTGCCAACACCTTCGGCCGAATTTTCACCGTCACCTCGTTCGGAGAGAGCCATGGACCGGCCATTGGGTGCGTGGTCGATGGCTGTCCACCTGGTCTCACAATTTCCGCCGAAGATATTCAACTGGATCTTGACCGGCGCAAGCCTGGCACCTCTCGCCATGTGACGCAGCGGCAGGAATCGGATCGTGTGGAAATCCTTTCAGGGGTGTTTGAAGGCCAGACGACGGGAACCCCGATCGCACTGCTGATTCGCAATGAAGACGCTCGAAGTCGCGATTACGGAAATTTGATCGATACCTTCCGCCCAGGGCATGCAGACTACACCTACTGGCAGAAGTACGGGATTCGCGACCATCGAGGAGGAGGACGCGCCTCGGCTCGTGAGACGGCTGTTCGAGTTGCTGCGGCCGCCATTGCGAGAAAGTGGCTTAGAGAAAAGTATGGTGTCGTGATTCGTGGCTATCTGAGCCAGCTGGGGCCTCACGAGTTACCGTTGAAGGATTGGGAGGCGGTCAGTCAAAATCCATTTTTCTCGGCCGCTCCGGATGCAGTGGCCAGGTTGGAATCGTTCATGGATGAGTTGCGGAAGGCCGGCGATTCAGTTGGCGCGAGAATTACGACGGTGGCGGAACATGTGCCGGTCGGGTGGGGGGCGCCGGTCTATGGGAAGTTGGATGCCGACTTGGCCGCGGCGATGATGAGCATCAATGCCGTGAAGGCCGTCGAGATCGGGTCGGGTTTTGCATCGGTTGTCCAGCGTGGGTCTGAGCATGGCGACGAACTGACGCCCGAAGGCTTTATGACGAATCACGCAGGAGGTATTCTTGGGGGCATCTCGACCGGGCAGGATGTTGTTGTGACGATCGGCATCAAGCCGACGTCGAGCATTCGCATCCCACGCAAGTCAGTCGACAAGCAGGGCAAGCCGGTCATGGTCGAAACCAACGGCCGCCACGATCCCTGCGTCGGCATCCGCGCCACCCCCATTGCCGAAGCCATGATGGCCCTCGTGCTCATCGACCATGCGCTGCTGCATCGTGCGCAAAATGCCGACGTGCAGACGGCAACTCCTAAAATTTCCGGATCGACAAGAGGGCGATGAGTGCGATGACAATGCATCGATGACGTATAGGACAGATAGCGAAGAAGGGCGCCGTGAGAGACTAGCTCACTCGAGCTTCTGGAGGCTGCTCCTGGTGGATTATTTGGCCACGACCTCAACGAGCTCGATGTCGAATACCAATGTTGCGCCCGGCTTGATCAGAGGAGCCAGCCCTTTATCGCGATAGGCCAGATTGGACGGGCAGATCAATCTGCTCTTGCCACCGGCTTTCATCTGCAGTATCCCCTCTGTCCAGCACTTGCTCATTTCAATCACGATAAGGGTGGTCGGCTCGCTCTTCTTGAGGGTGCTCTCGAAGACTGTCCCGTCGATCAGGGTGCCGGTATAGTGCACTTTCACGATATCCGTGCGTTTCGGGGACGCGCCTTTTCCTTCCTTGATAGTCGTGATGAGGGCTCCAGATTCGGTCTTCTTGGCGCCGGGCTCTGACGAGGCTTTTGCGAGAAATTCGGCCCCCAGCTTTTTCTCCCCTTCTGCAACGATCGAGGCGCGGGCCTGCTGCAG
>JACCDP010445270.1_pt1 | contig 10049 bp, 8 predicted proteins | sample 7445841 | NCBI WGS metagenome assembly JACCDP01 (sample SAMN15323441, study PRJNA562643) | freshwater metagenome | isolation source: river surface water | place: USA:Blue River Watershed | collected 2017-08-17
CAAGTCCAACTGCTGTCATTAAAGGATTGCCGTTATAAGTGCCGCCCTGATCACCGGGCTCAAAACAAGCAAACTCTTCTTTGCAGAGCAATGCAGACAAAGGCACGCCACCACCTATGCCTTTGCCGAGTGTCATGATGTCCGGTTCTATATCAGACAATTGATAGGCAAATAATTTTCCAGTACGCCCCATACCGGCTTGTACTTCATCGACGATCAATAGAATGCCGTGCTTTTTAGTTAGCGCACGTAAGCCTTGCATAAATTCTTTGGTAGCAGGTATCACACCACCTTCACCTTGCACTGGCTCCAACATTACAGCGATTGTTTTAGTTGTGATCAGTGCTTCCACACTCGCTAAATCATTTAAGTGTGCTTTAGGAAAACCCGCGACTTGTGGCGCGAACATGGAGTCCCAACCTTCTTTACCAGAGGCAGACATGGTCGCTAAGGTACGACCATGAAAGCTATGATCAAAGGTGATGATTTCATAGCGGTTTTCACCAGCAGCATTTTTATGTAACTTACCCCATTTGCGCGCAAGCTTAATTGCGCCTTCATTTGCTTCAGCACCGCTATTAGCAAAGAACACGCGATCAAAACAAGAGTTTTGAGTCAGTGCTGTAGCGAGGGCGAGAGAAGGTTCGTTAAAAAAAGCAGGTGATGGATTAATTACCTTAGCAGCTTGTTCAACTAAAGCCTGTTGTATACAAGCAGGGGAATGACCCAGACAATTTACAGCCCAACCTTGCAGATAATCTAAATATCGTTTGCCATTATGATCAGTCAGCCACATTCCTTCACCCTTGGTGAACACCAACGGTGGACGATTGGTAATGTAAAGCAGTGCTTCGGTATTGTAATGACTGAAGACGTTGTGCTCAGGCTTGTTCATGGTGTATGGTTTTTCAATAGATAGATATGTTTATGATTTACGTTGCAGCACCATCAGCTTGCGAAGTAAATGAATCAGCAAAAAATTCTTCTTCAGGTAATTGGCATGATTTCACAAAATCATGACGTGCAGCTTCTACCATGACAGGTGCACCACAGGCGTAGACTTGATGGGCTGCGAGATCAGGAAAATCTTGCATCACGGCTTGATGTACAAAACCAGTACGCCCTTGCCAATTATCTTCAGGCAGTGCATCTGAGATAACAGGAACATAGCTAAAGTCTGACAGCGACTTTGCCCATTCTTCACACAGCGCATGCATATATAAATCTTGTGGGCGGCGACCACCCCAATACAAGGTGATAGGTCGAGTGAGTTGTAAGTGCACAGCATGTTCAACCAAGGCCTTAATTGGAGCAAAGCCAGTACCGGAGGCTAATAGTACGATGGGCTTATCTGATTCTTCTCGCAGAAAAAACGTACCGAGTGGGCCTTCAAAACGCAAAATATCGCGCTCTTTTAGTGTGCCAAAAACTTGATCAGTAAACAGCCCACCTGGCATATGACGAATATGCAGCGATATGTTTTCATCGGTATGCGGTGCGTTCGCCATGCTGTAACTACGACGCTTACCATCTTTGAGTAAAAATTCTATGTACTGTCCGGCTTTATATTGCATGCGCTCAGTAGCAGGCAATTGTAATGACATGATGATGACATCATCACTCACGCGCTCAATTTTTGCGACACGTGAGGGGAGTTTTTTAACCGGTATGTCACCTGCACCCATCACTTCACGCGCTTCTATGGTGACATCGGTTTGTGGCATAGCGCAGCAAAATAAAGCCTGTCCTGCAGTTTGTTCAGCAGCAGATAAAGCGCGTTCCTGATGATCGCGATGTGTGACACTGCCTTCTAATAATTTGCCTTTACAGCTACCACAAGCCCCATTTTTACAACCATAAGGCAAACCTACGCCTGCTCTGATAGCAGCTGCTAAGATAGATTCATCTGTCTCACAGTTGAATTGTCGACCACTGGGCTGAACTGTTACCTGAACCGTCATACAATCTCGTCCATGCAAAAAAATAAAATTAAAAAAATCGCACGTCCTCGTCTCCTGCTAGTGGGATGTGGCGATGTCGGAATGCGACTACTGCCTTTATTGCGAGATAAATTTCGCGTCTTTGCTACCACCAGTCAAGCTGCTCGTGTCACTGAACTGAGAGCGGCTGGCGCTATTCCATTAGTTGTCAATCTAGATCAGCCCCATACTTTACAAAAGCTGGTGGGATTAGCGCCTTATGTAGTCCATTTGGCGCCACCACAAGCAGAGGGCAAATTAGATAGACGAACTCGCAATCTCATCGCCATTTTACCTCGACATGGCAAGCTCGTTTATATCAGTACCACTGGCGTGTATGGGGATTGTGGTGGGGCGAGTTTTGATGAGACCCGCAAGGTGGCTCCCTTTAATGCGCGCGCCTTGCGACGGGTCGATGCAGAGCAGAGTTTACGAGCTTGGGCAAAAAAATCTCAAGCGCAGTGTGCCATTTTGCGGGTACCAGGAATTTATGCGGCTGATCGATTGCCAGTTGATAGACTACGTCAAGGAACGCCTGCGCTTGCAGCAGAAGATGATGTCTACACTAACCATATTCATGCCGATGATTTAGCCGCTATCATCAAACTGGCATTATTCCGCTCTCAATCTCAGCGTGTGTATCACACAGTCGATGATTCTGATTTAAAGATGGCGCAGTATTTTGATTTAGTTGCTGATGCATTTCAGTTGCCGCATCCACCACGTATGCCGCGCAGTGAACTCGCTCAACACGTATCACCTATGTTGATGTCATTTATGTCGGAATCACGCCGTTTACAAAATCATAGAATGAAAGCGGAGTTAGGTGTAAAGCTGCGTTATCCGCATGTGAGCGATACCTTGAAAACTTTGATCTAAGCTATGGCGTTGAACTATAGATTTCTCAACGGTTTATTAATTCCATGATTTCAATCCATCTACCCAAGATTTAGCCGGTAGCTTGGTAATATCTTTAATGATGGCAGCACGCTGATAGAGCTCGGTGAAATCTTGCAAGGGCTGCGATTTGAAACCAAACGCAACCACATTTCCTTGATGGACTTCAGGCAAACAAATCACTGTATGAAAAGCGAACTGCATGGCTTTTAAATTTTTTAAATAGCTAGGATGGTCGCCAAACAGATTCACAGTCACCATGCCATTATTCTTAAGACAAGCTGCACAAGCTTGATAAAACTCTGCACTATCTAGCATGGGTCCACGCGCAGTAGCATCATATAAATCAATTTGTAAGACATCGATTTGATTATGATTCGCGCTGTTTAATACGAAATCCATCGCATCCATTTCAAGTACCGATAACCTATCATCATCGGCAGGCAATTTAAACATACTGCGACAGACTTCGATCACAGAAGGATTCAGTTCTACTGCAGTGACATGACTTTGTGGATACCACTTACGACAAAATTTTGTGAGTGCCGCAGCGCCTAAACCTAATTGCACAATGCGAGTGGGCTGATCAACAAAGAGCATCCAAGCCATCATTTGCTGGGCATATTCCAACTCTAATGAATCTGGCTTACGAAGTCGCATCGCACCTTGTATCCATTCCGTTCCAAAATGTAGATAGCGCACACCATTGTGTTCCGACAAAGTGATAGGTGCATAGCGCGCATTTTTTCTGGCTGGGCGCGAGGACTCGGATTTTTCTATTGATTTTCTTTTGATAAGCATGATGTTCTCAATTAGCTTGTAACAACTCAGGGTCGTGCTGACAAACAAGTTAGAATCCTTCGCATTCTACATTTGTGAGGCAAGAGCATGAGTAAACCTATTATGTTAATTACCGGCGGTAGTCGTGGCATAGGTGCTGCAACCGCGCTAGGTGCAGCTAAACGAGGCTATCGCGTCGCACTGAGTTATCTAGGTAATGTGGCTGCGGCGAATGAGATTGTGCAAAAAATTCAGCAGACTGGCGGTGAGGCGATTGTGATTCAAGCCGATGTGGGCATTGAGGCCGATGTACTTCGCCTCTTTAAGACAGTTGATGAAAAAATGGGCACCCTGCATGTCTTGATAAATAATGCTGGCATGTTAGAAAAACAAATGCGCTTAGATCAAATGGATGTTGAGCGTTGGCAGCGTGTTTTGAATGCGAATGTGATGGGAACATTTTTATGTGCGCGTGAAGCAGTGTTACGCATGTCGAGCAAACATGGTGGTAAAGGTGGTGTGGTTGTAAATGTATCTTCCGCTGCTTCGCGCTTAGGCTCACCCAATGAATTCATTGATTATGCTGCTGCCAAAGGTGCGGTTGATTCTATGACCATAGGACTAGCGAAAGAAGTCGCTACTGAAGGCATACGTGTGAATGCAGTTCGTCCAGGATTGATTTATACCGACATACATACCAGTGCCGGTGAGCCAGGCAGAGTAGATAGAGCAAAAGCAGGTGTGCCTATGCAGCGCGGTGGAACAGCTGAAGAAGTAGCAGAGACAATCTTGTGGTTAGCGTCTGAACAATCATCTTATGTGACTGGAACGCTATTAGATGTGACGGGCGGTCGATGAGGTTTGCAGATCTGAAATTAGATGCATGATCTTGTTAGTAGAGATGTTCGAATATCGAACAATTAAAATAATTATTTAAGTTACCGAATAAAAGACATATTGCATTTTAAAAATGTTTATTAAAAACCATAAGTAGTTAAGAAATACCGATCATAGAACATATGTTCTTAAATAATCACTGAGGCTAGGCTTCCCGCTAATTTTTCTGTTTGGAAATAGCGGAGCTTAATAATCAATCTCATTATTTAAGGAGTTGTCTATGAAAAGTCTTATAGTAAGGGCGTCGCGTTCTGCGACACCTGTCAATTCAATAAGTACAAAATCTTTCATTGCTGGTGAAGGAATCGATAATCCAGAATCAAAACCGCCGATGATTCGACAAAGTTCTAGTCTGACGGTTTGGAAAGAAAATCTTCCTATGGTTCGGAAAATCTCTGCTATTGAATTATATAAACCGAATTTTCCTCAGTATATTAATGAAGATGGCGCATTAGAAACTCAAGAAAAAAATCCACTTACGTTACTAAGTAAATATAAAGCCGAGATAAAAGAAAATTCAAATTCAGGCGAAGATGAAATTATATTTAAAAATAAAATCGCAGTAATGTTGGATAAATTTTTATATGGGACTCCTCCAAAATTCAAAACAGAGCATGAAAAAAATTATTATTATCGAAGCTTAGCTTTTTTTGCCAGCATTGCAAGCCGCACTAGTGCTGAGCAAGACTTGGAAATTAGTCCTGAAAAAAGATTTATGACTTGTTCTGATTCGGAGTTGAAAGTTTTTCGTCACGATAAAAAACCAAACAATAAAATTATTCTAAGAAAAAATTTTAATAATTCAAATAAAACATTATCTGGACCTAAAGGCGAGCAAATATATCCTAATATCATCACTTACTTTTCAAAAAGTGTGGTTGATTCTCGAGGTAAAATTATTCCAGTTAGTGCATTAAATCCAGATATATTTTCTGAAAATTTCCCCAAAGAGCTAGCTAATATTGTCTATAAACATGTAGCCGATACAAATAAGGCGGTAGTTCAGCAAGGTTATGAATTTGATTCATTTCGAGAATATAAAGCGCAAGACCGAAGCAATATGTTGAAACAATTGGAGAGGATGGAACCAAAGGCATCACCTCTGACTTCGGCAGCACGCAATCCTTCACGACCAGCTTTATTTAAGAAATGGGGTAAGCCAGGTGAGCATATAGAAATTGATGCTGCAAAAGTAAGAATTCTATCGACTGACCAAATAGTTAATTTAATTTTATTTGCGGCAGATGATGAACATGCGAACCAAAAAACTTCATTTAAATGGAGAGAGCACAAAAAAGAACTTTGGGATGAGAAATCTCTGCAAGAAACGGAAAAACTTTTAATTGAACATGGTATTGATCCAAACGGAGAATGGACGGAACGTGAATTAACTGCGTACTATACTTTGGTTGCTGGAGAATGGCTGATCATAGGCGCAACATCAGAAGACATAGCCAAAATAGTCCATAAATTCTAATATTTTTTTATTTTCACAGCTGCCTAGTGCAGCTGTTTTTTTGATGTTTACGTGCGACAGTAGAGCGAAATTTCAGCAATAGAAGAAATTTTGTAATCAACTAATCTACATTGATAATTTACTTACTAAGGCAATCTACTAAGATGCAATGCGCTTATTATTAGGATGAAAAATGTTTAAGGCAGCTTTGCAGAGAATTATTCGTTATCCAGAAAATTTTCATCTGCCTACTAAGTCAGCTCTACCCATCCAACCAAGTGAGTCAGTCAAAAATCCAGTTGTGCGGCCGCGTAGTTTATATACTTTATCTGAGTCCGCGCATCACATTTGGCTTAAAGCGCATGATCTACTCCAGAATCAAAATAATTTACAAGAACAATCTGTAAACCGATTTAGATTTTTGTATGAGATTGAAGATTGTTTGAAAAATTCAAAAGATTTATCTGTGTCTGATCGGTGGTTTTTGCGTGAGTTATGTACTTGCTTGCATGTCTTTGATGGATTTTTTATAAAAAAATATACCTTGCAGTCGAATGAAGAGCGACTCGCCGGTATGACGGATAAACATTATTCTGAGCTACATTTTGCGATACGTGATGCGTTCAATTCGAATTCTATAAAAGAAAAAATAATTTATGCATCTTTATTAGAGCCAAACTTAATCAAAAAATTTAGTCTTATTTTGAGTGAGGGTGAGTTAATCGAGGTGGCGAAATGTCGCGCAACTAGAAATGTACTGTTAAATCATTTTGAATTATTGGCATTAACAGATTATCTGCATCCATCAACTTTTACGTTTAATGTACTCAATGGCGCTAAGCGCTTAGAAAAATTTTGGAAGCTCGATGCAATTGCTGTCGGTGTAGAGCCCGTTTATGCAGCTTATTATTCTGCTTTAGAAAAACTATCTGATTGCCCAGAGTTGAAAGATCAATCTGGCATGCTCTATAAAGGAATCAACGGTAAAAAAGATTTTAATCAAAATCAGCGCATATTGAGCTATTTGCATTCAACACGTGGTGAGGTATTAGTACCGCATCCTATTTCCACCACAAATAAATCGGATTGTTGTTTCTCGAGTGATATTGAGCGTGATGAAAATATCGAATTACGAATACGTTCTACTTACGGTATACAAGTAGGAATATTTCATAAAGCAATGGGGAAATCATTAAATGAGGTGATCTTGCTAGATAAACGCTTGCGATTGATTCAGCGAGAAACGGTATATAGAAAATCTATGCGACAAGAGCAATACACCTTAGAAGCAGAAAAGTAAAAAAAGGGAAATACCCATTTATGAATATTTCCCTTATTACGTTTATTTCAATGACATACCTAACAGCATATCATTAAGTTTTTTCACAAACCCTGCTGGATCAGTGAGTGTACCGCCTTCGGCTAGCATGGCTTGATCAAATAAAATGCTAGACCAGTCGTTGAATTTTCCATCTTCATATTTCAAGCGCTGCACCAAAGGATGATGCGGATTAATTTCTAAAATAGGTTTTGATTCTGGTGCTGCTTGACCTGAAGCTTTTAACATACGTAGTAAATTGCCCGATAGTTCATCGTCACCCGACACTAGACAGGCAGGTGAGTCAGTCAGGCGGAAAGTAATACGTACATCTTGTGCTTTTTCATTCAGCGCAGTTTTCATTTTTTCGACTAAATCTTTATATTCAGTCTGCGTTTCTTCTTTCTGTTTTTTCTCTGTTTCATCTTCAAGCTTACCTAGATCTAAATCACCTTTAGCAACGGAGATGAGTTGCTTGCCTTCGAATTCAGTCAGGAATGACAGCATCCACTCATCGACACGATCCGTGAGTAATAAAACTTCCAGACCTTTTTTACGGAAGATTTCTAGATGTGGGCTATTTTTAGCTGCCGTCCAACCATCTGCAGTCACGTAATAAATCTTATCTTGCTCAGGTTTCATACGGCCGACGTAGTCTGCAAATGAAACAGTTTGCGCATCGTTGTCGTTATGTGTGGAAGCAAAACGCAGCAACTTAGCGATTCTTTCTTTATTGCTCGCGTCTTCACCTATGCCTTCTTTTAAGACTTGTCCAAACTCTTTCCAGAAGTCTGCATATTTATCTTTTTTCTCTTGTTCATCCGCATTCGCTAATTCTTCCAACATGCCTAATACACGCTTGGTTGAACCCTCACGTATGACTTTCACATCACGCGATTCTTGTAAAATTTCACGCGATACGTTGAGAGGCAAATCACTGGTATCGATCACGCCTTTTACGAAGCGCAGATAGACTGGCATGAGCTGTTCAGCATCATCCATAATAAATACACGTTTTACATACAGCTTAATGCCGCCACGTTTGTTTCTATCCCAAAGATCAAAGGGTGCATTCTTGGGTAAGTAAAGTAGCTGTGTGTATTCACTACGACCTTCTACACGGTTATGCGTCCAGCTGAGTGGGTCTTGATAATCATGTGAGACATGCTTATAAAATTCTATATATTGCTCATCCGTGATATCTGATTTTGATCTCGCCCATAAAGCACTGGCTTGATTGATAGTCTCAAGTTCATCTTTAATGACTGTTTCTTTTTTCTCTTCATCCCATTCTTCTTTCTTCATACGTATGGGTAAGGAGATGTGATCGGAATATTTGCGGATAGTCGACTTTAACTTCCAAGCAGAGAGAAATTCATCTTCGCCTTCACGCAGGTGCAAAATGATGCGCGTACCGCGCTGTGGTAATGAAATATTTTCAATAGTGAATTCGCCTTCTCCACCCGATTCCCAACGCACGCCTTGATCTGCAGGCAAACCTGCACGTCGCGTTTCTACTGTAATTTTGTCGGCAACAATGAAGCCTGAATAAAAACCAACACCAAACTGACCAATCAATGCTGCGTCTTTTTGTTGATCGCCTGATAAACGTGAAAAGAATTCTTTTGTACCAGATTTAGCAATTGTTCCAAGATGGTCGATCGCTTCTTGTTGGCTCATGCCTATGCCATTGTCACTAATGCTGATGGTGCGCGCTGTTTTATCGAAATCAACCGAGATAAATAATTCACTTTGATTTTCAAACAAGGCATCATTATTAATTGCCTCAAAACGTAATTTATCAGCTGCATCCGAAGCATTAGAGATCAGTTCACGTAAGAAGATTTCTTTATTCGAGTACAGTGAATGAATCATCAGCTGAAGTAGCTGTTTGACTTCGGCCTGAAAGCCCATGGTTTGTTTGGTATTACCAGACATGTGATCCCCTAAAAACTAAGTTGCAAGAAAAATAAAATAATTGGATATTAAATTGGGTTGACGCATCAGATTTCAAGAGGCGTAGAGGTAAAATCCTGGGTATTCAGGCTTTTTTTTCCACCATTTCGTAGGAGTGCACCATGTCTATTCAACAAAAATTAAAGGATTTGCACATCAACTTGCCGCCAGTGGCGACACCAGCTGCTGCTTATGTCATGTATGTACAGACTGGCAACACCGTTTATTTGTCCGGCCACATAGCCAAGCAAGATGGCAAGGTGTGGGTAGGTCAATTGGGTAATAACATGACGACTGAGCAAGGTAAGCAAGCAGCACGTGCAGTGGCAATCGATTTAATGGCGACCCTGCAAGCAGCCTGTGGTGGTGATTTATCTAAAGTAAAACGGATAGTGAAATTAGTGAGCTTAGTGAATTCAACTGCTGAATTTACTGAACATCATCTTGTCACTAATGGCGCATCAGAGTTGTTAGGTGAAATTTTTGGTGAAGCCGGTAAACATGCACGATCTGCATTTGGGGTAGCACAATTACCGATGGGAAGCTGTGTAGAAATTGAGATGGTGGCGGAGTTGGTTGGTTAATTAATTATATTTTTCAGTATTAAACCTCTGCATAAACTCTTTCGCGATAGGTAGTACCACATCTTGTTCAGTCGCTAGTGTGAGTGCGACATAGGCATCTGCTTGTGGTGTAACGATTTGATAAATCGCTTTGCATACATCATAAGCAGTCGCTCCTGGCCAATCTGCACGTAATAACTCGG
>JACCDP011522335.1_pt1 | contig 10049 bp, 6 predicted proteins | sample 7445841 | NCBI WGS metagenome assembly JACCDP01 (sample SAMN15323441, study PRJNA562643) | freshwater metagenome | isolation source: river surface water | place: USA:Blue River Watershed | collected 2017-08-17
CAAATCTTCCTGACCCAAATCAGTAGTGGCCAACGCCGGGGGTAACAACGGCGTGACCCTGCCCCGATTGCGCTCCAAGCGCCAGCGTGCACGGCTTTGGAATTGCCACCAAGCGGCCTCCTCCGTGTCAGCAGCCAACGCAGACACACAAATGGTGGCCTGGGGCTTGTCCAAATAGGCGCTGGGTTTGAATTGGCTGCGGTACAAGTCCAAGGCCGATTCCACACCCACGCCATCGCTGAAGAAATACGCAAAGGCATACGGCAAACCCAAATGCGCCGCGAGTTGTGCGCCATAGTTTGAGCTGCCCAAAATCCACAGAGAAGGAACACTTGCACCTGTGGGTTGCGCCACCACACCATGGCCAGGGTGCCCAGAGGGGAATGGCGTGCCACTCACCCACGCTTGCAATTCGACCACTTGCTGAGGAAAACGCTCAGACGCGTAACGGTCTGGATTGAGCAAAACAGAAGTGCGGCCATCGCTGCCGGGTGCACGACCGAGCCCCAAATCTATGCGCCCGGGCGCGAGTGCATCCAGCACGCGAAACTGCTCGGCCACTTTGAACGGGGCGTAGTGCGGCAACATGATGCCTGCACTGCCAAGGCGGATGCGCTGGGTGCGCGCCGCGATCGCTGCCAACAAGACTTCGGGCGCGGTGCCTGCAATGCTGGGCAAATTGTGATGCTCGCTGACCCAGAACCTGGCGTAACCCCATTCCTCACAGCGTTGTGCAAGGTTCAGCGTATGGCGAATGGCGGCATCCTGCGGTTGACCATAAGACACCACAGACTGGTCCAGCACAGAGAGTTTGAGCATGGTTTCATCATACGCATGCCAAACACCCCGCCGCTGTGTTTCAGCATGGGGATTTCCATCCCTTGGACTGAGTCAAAACCGGTTTAGCATGGGGTCTGGCAATGGAAGCTTCGTGTTTGCGTCGCTTTGTCACAGGAGGTATCCATGCTGATTCGCGCTTTTTACATCAGTCGCAGTGCCGGGCCACAAACCAGCACCATCACCGGGTCTATCCTGAAAACCGCTTTGGGCTTCAACAAAGTCAACCAAATCACCGGTGTGCTTTGCCAAGGCAAAGGCTTTTTTCTTCAAATGCTCGAAGGTGAACGCTCGGTGGTCAATGAACTTTATGGCCGCATTCTTCGCGACTCGCGCCACAAAGATGTGCAGATGGTCAGCTTGCACGAGATCAGCACCAGAAAGTTTGGCGCTTGGTCAATGGCCTTGATCGATTTGTCTGACAACGACCCGATGGTGATGTTGCAGCACCCCGAGTTCGACCCATATTCAGCCAGCAGTGAATTGCTGTCGCAACAAATCGATGAATGGGTGGTCAGCGGCAAACCGATACAAAACTGAGCCGCGCCAACCTCACTGTGCTTTGGCCATTTCTGCTTCTTGCAGACTGCGCCACATCACCTTGCCACTGCCACTCTTGGGCAGGGTGTCCAGAAACTCCAGCAAACGGGGCGCTTTGTAAACCGCCATGTTGTCTCTGCACCAAGCCAATATGTCGTCCGCGCTGACCTGACCTTGGTGTGACTGACGCAGCACCACAAACGCTTTGACGGTCTCTCCCCGGTAACTGTCGTGCGCGGCCACCACACAGGCTTCTTGAATCGCGGGATGGCGAAACATCAACGCTTCCACTTCGGCAGGCCACACTTTGAACCCCGACGCGTTGATCATCCGCTTGAGCCTGTCGGTGATGAAGAAGTAGCCCTCCTCGTCGACATGGCCCAAGTCGCCCGAGCGGAAATAGCGTTGGCCTTCAAACAGGAGAAACGCAGCATCGGTGGCTTCAGGGCGTTGCCAATAGCCGTCAAAAATTTGCGGGCCGCGCATGATGATTTCGCCTTGTTCACCGACGGCCACTTCTTGCAGGCTCTCGGGGTCGATCACGCGTGCATCTACCCCAATGAAAGGAATGCCTAAACATTGTTGCTTGGGTCTGTCCGGCGGGTTGCTGTGAGAGGGTGCGGCGGTTTCGGTCAAACCATAGCCTTCCACATAACGCAGTCCATACAGTTCCCACAAACGCTGTGCCACCGCTTGGGGCATGGCCGCACCGCCGCCGCCGATGGCGATCAAGGAACTCATATCGTATTGATCGAACTGGGGGCTGCCCAACAAATCGATCACCATGGTGGGAATGTTGGTCCAGTGGGTGACGCGACGTTGTGAAATCAATCGGCCGGCGTAATCGCGGTCCCACCGCGGCATCAACACCACCGTGGCGCCGGCATACACCGAGGTATGCATCACCGCGACCATGCCGGTGATGTGAAACATCGGCACCACGCACAACGCCACGTTTTCTTGGGTGGCGTTGTGCCACATGGCAGCGGCCACGGCGTTGTGCATGATGCTGCGGTGCGGGTGCATGCAGCCCTTGGGTAAACCGGTGGTGCCACTGGTGTATGGCAACACCGCCAAATCATCAGGACGCACCCCATACGCAGGCGGCGCATGCGTGTTGGCCAACACGTCCACCCAAGGGTGCACCGTGCCTTGCGAAAGTTTCACGCGCGGGTGCTGGGCGACCAACCAGTCGTTCCAAGCAGTGGGCCATTGCTCGGCAGCTTGTGCGGTGGGGTCGAACGCATCGGTGTAATCGCTGACCACCAAATGATGCAACGCGTGCGCAGAGGACAAAGTGTCGCTGGCTTGGGCCATGTGTGTCGCCAAATCAGACGTGGTGATGGCCACCTTGGCTTGCGCGTCTTCGATGTAGTGCTCGAGCTCTTTGGCCCGGTTCATTGGATTGACTGGCACCACCACCGCATTGGCGCGCAAGATGCCAAAGTGCGCAGCCACCCACTGCGGGCAGTTTTGCATGTAGAGCAGCACCCTGTCGCCTTGCTTGACACCCGCTTGTGCTAACCATGCAGCGATGCGTTCAGATTGTTGTGCCAGTTGACGGTAACTGGTTTGGGCCCCTAAAAAATCCAGCGCGGTTTTTTCAGGAAAGCGTTTTGAGCTGACATGCAGGTTGTCCCACAAAGTGGTTTGGGGTGGCGTGAACTGGTGGGGAACGCGAAGCGGCCAATGGGCGTGATGGGATTTCATGGTGACTGAGGCTAACCAGTGTCGCCGCAAGCCGCAAGAGTAAACCTACTGAGTTCCTGTCGCGGCAGGCTCAGTGACGGGCGAGGGTTTATTCGGAATCCAATGAGGCGGTTGCCCGCTTGGGTGGGCTGCGCAAACTGAGCATGGCTTGGAAATAGCCTTTGAGCCAACCCATGTCCACCGGTTTGCGAAGCACATGGGTACCTGCGGGCAGTTCACCATAAGCGGCGATTTCATCGTCGCTCAAGCCGGTGATGACGATGACAGACATTTTGGTGAATTGCGGGTGCGCGCTGAGTTGGCGCAGCATTTCCACGCCGTCAATGCCCGGCATGCGCAAATCAGCCATCAGCACTTGCGGCTTGACCACCGGGATGTCCAACAAGGCCTCGATGGCAGATACCTGCATCACGGCGTCAATCGGCAAATCCCAACTGTCGAAATGCGCTTGGTACATGGCGCGGCTGTTGACATCGTCTTCGACCACCATGACCCTGAGGTATTTGCCGTTGTGCGACTGCGCCTTGGGGGACAAGTTGGCGCGGTTTTGGTATTGGTAAATCGACTGGATGGAAATGCGGCGGTGGCCGCCTTGGGTCTTCCATGCAACCAATTCGTTTTTTTCCACCAGGGACTGGACAGAACCCACCGACAAATTGAGCAATTTGGCGGCATAACTGGTGCCGCAGTATTCGTCCGTTGAATCAGGGATCGCTTTGTGGCTCATGGAGGCTCCGCTGAGCTTGGGGTTGGACCAAGAAATGGGTGTTTATCAAAAAGCGTATTTTAATAGTATTTAAATCAAACTTTTCTTCATTTTATTAATTTTTAAGAATTAATAAATTTTTTCTCGGTTTGTCCCATCAAAGTCTACAAAAAGTGTGGTGAATTTACTTAAGTGCTTTGTAACGCATGCGTTTGGGTTTGGCGCCTTCTTCACCCAAGCGTTTTTTCTTGTCGGCTTCGTACTCTTGGTAATTGCCATCGAAGAAAGTCCATTGCGAATCACCTTCACAAGCCAGGATGTGCGTCGCGATCCGGTCCAGAAACCAGCGGTCGTGGCTGATCACCATGATGCTGCCGGCAAACTCCAACAAGGCATCTTCCAATGCACGCAATGTTTCGACGTCCAAATCATTAGAGGGTTCGTCCAACATCAAGACATTGCCACCCGCGATCAGCGTTTTGGCCAAATGCAAACGACCGCGCTCACCGCCTGAGAGGGTTCCAACCCGTTTTTGCTGGTCACCACCGTTGAAGTTGAATCGTCCGCAATAGGCACGACTGGCCATCTCAAACTTGCCGACAGTGAGGATGTCCAAACCGCCAGAGATGTCTTCCCACACGGTTTTTTCATTCGCCAAGTCGTCGCGGTTTTGGTCGACAAACGCCATCTTCACGGTTTGACCGAGTTTGATTTCACCGCTGTCGGGTTGCTCTTTGCCAGCAATCATGCGAAACAGCGTGGATTTACCCGCGCCGTTGGGACCGATGATGCCCACGATCGCGCCAGCAGGCACTTTGAAACTCAGGTTGTCTATCAACAACCGGTCGCCAAAGGATTTGCTGACGTTGGTGAACTCAATGACTTCGTGACCCAAACGCTCAGCCACTGGAATGAAAATCTCTTGGGTTTCGTTGCGCTTTTGGTATTCGAAATCTGACAACTCTTCAAAACGTGCAATGCGCGCCTTGCTTTTCGCCTGGCGGCCCTTGGGGTTTTGACGCACCCAATCGAGTTCTTTCTTCAAAGCCTTGGCACGCGCCTCTTCGCCTTTTTGTTCTTTTTCTAAGCGGTCCTGCTTTTGCTCTAACCAAGTGGTGTAGTTGCCTTTGTACGGAATGCCGTGGCCACGGTCGAGTTCCAAAATCCATTCGGCCGCGTTGTCTAAGAAATAACGATCGTGGGTGATGGCCACCACGGTGCCAGAAAAGCGCGCCAAAAATTGTTCCAACCAATCGACAGACTCGGCGTCCAAGTGGTTGGTCGGTTCATCCAGCAACAACATGTCAGGCTTGGAGAGCAACAACTGGCACAAGGCCACACGGCGTTTTTCACCGCCGGACAAATGTTCAATGACCGCGTCCCAAGGCGGCAGGCGCAACGCATCGGCGGCAATTTCCAGTTGGTGCTCGCTGTTGTCGCTTCCGGCCGCAGCGATGATGGCTTCTAACTCGCCTTGCTCGGCGGCCAAGGCATCAAAATCCGCGCCATCCTCGGCATAAGCCGCATACACCTCTTCCAAACGTTTCTTGGCTTGAATGACTTCTTCCATGCCGCCTTCCACCGCTTCGCGCACGGTTTGCTCGGGGCGCAATTTAGGTTCTTGCGGCAAGTAACCGATGCGCAAACCTGGCATGGGCTGGGCCTCGCCCTCGATTTCCTTGTCCAGTCCCGCCATGATTTTGAGCAAGGTCGACTTGCCCGAACCGTTCAAGCCGAGCACACCGATCTTGGCGCCAGGAAAAAAACTGAGCGAGATGTCTTTCAAGATGTGGCGCTTGGGTGGCACGATTTTGCCGACCCGGTTCATGGTGAAAACGTATTGGGACATGGAATGACTCTCTGGACGGTGCGCCACACAGCGTGGCGGCGGATAACTGGGGATTATCTCTGCTTCAGGTGTCTGAGAGATGGCGCTCTGCCAATTTGGCGCGCACCGCGTTCCCGCGCGGGGCGAATTTCTGCGAAGAAATGGGCTGCTTGGGTATGAATACCATTTCATGCCACAATAGCCACCAGTTGTTGCCACCAGTTGCTTCAACATCAGCGCTTCTGCTGGGGCCGGATCAAACCAAGCGTTTGTCACCTACCTGCCCAAATGTGTTTCCTCGGTCTTTAGCTGGCTGCCCTGTTTGGCAGAACAGACCGAAACCCCAAGCGTCGCTCAACCGCGCGCTCCACTATGAATTTTGATGAACTGAACTTGGCTCCGGCCATATTGAAAGCTGTGCGCGAGCAGGGCTACGAAACCCCCACCCCGATTCAAGCGCAAGCCATTCCTGCTGTACTGGCAGGGCAAGACTTGTTGGCAGGCGCCCAAACCGGCACAGGCAAAACCGCAGCGTTCACCTTACCGATGCTGCACAAATTGAGCATGTCGCGCAGTGCCACCAACCGGTTTGGCGTGTTTGGCATTCGCGCGCTGGTGCTGACCCCCACCCGCGAACTCGCGGCACAAGTGGAGGAGTCGGTACGCCAATATGGCAAGTACTTGCAACTCAAATCAGCGGTCATCTTCGGCGGCGTTGGCATGGCCGCGCAAATCAGTGCGCTGAAAAAAGGCGTGGACATTTTGGTGGCCACACCCGGGCGCTTGCTGGATTTGCAACAACAAGGTTTTTTGGATTTGTCGACCGTGCAAATACTGGTGCTGGACGAAGCCGACCGCATGCTGGACATGGGCTTTATCCACGATGTCAAAAAAGTCCTGGCCTTGGTGCCCAAAGACAAGCAAAGCCTGTTGTTTTCAGCGACTTTCAGCCAAGAGATTCGCGATTTGGCGGCGCACTTGCTGCACAACCCCCAAAGCATTCAAGTGACACCGGCCAACACCACGGTGCAATTGATCAAACAAGTCATTCACCCCGTCGGGCGCAGCCAGAAAAAAGCCTTGTTGGCGCACATCATTGAAACCAAGCAATGGAGCCAAGTGCTGGTGTTTTGTCGCACCAAGTTTGGCGCCAACCATGTGGCGGATTTTTTGAACAAGCAAGGCATCACCGCCATGGCGCTGCATGGCAACAAAAGCCAGACGGCGCGCACACAAGCCCTGGCGGGCTTCAAGAGCGGCGACATCCGTGTGCTGGTGGCCACCGACATTGCCGCGCGCGGCATCGACATTGACGATTTGCCGCACGTCGTGAATTATGAAATTCCCAATATCAGCGAAGACTATGTGCACCGCATTGGTCGCACCGGTCGCGCCGGGGCCAGTGGTGAAGCAGTCAGTTTGGTGTCTTTGGACGAGGAAGGTTTTATGCAAGAAATTGAAAAATTCACACGTCAAACCATTGCAGTGGAAAAAGTCGAAGGCTTTGGCCCTGCGCCAGATGAACGCGCTGAACCCATCGCCATGGGCCGTCAAACATTGTGGGGCGGTGTGGGCAAACCACCCAGCCGTGAAGTGATGGCCTCCGCGGCCCGCGCTGCACGTCAAGAAATGATGGAGCGCATCCGAGAGAAAAAAGGCAGCGCGCCGCGCAATGAAAACCGCCACGACGGACCGCGTTCAGAACCGCGAGGCGACCGCCCCCCTCGGCCAGCGCAATCGGCCAAACCCGCTGGCGCGCACCCCGGTTCGCGTCCCCCACCCCCGAGACGTGATCGCAATGACCGCGGGCCTCGCTCGAATGCGCCTGCCCATTCGGGCGGTCACGACTTGGACACACAACCGCCCAAACACTTTGAAGACGACTTCCAACCGCGCGCCAACGCGCATTTGGGCACGCAAAGTGGCGTCAACGCTTTCGGCCATAAATCTGGTGGCGGCGCAGGTCGTCAACCCGACCCCACCATGACCTCTGTCGATCTACTCAGCCGCAACAACCGCGGTGGCGGTGGCGGCGGTGGCGGCAAACGCCGAGGCGGTGGCGGCGGCAAACCCGGTGGCTTTGGCGGCGGTGGCCCCAAGCGCAGCGGTGGTGGCGGCGGCGGTTACGGCCGCTGAACACACTTCAGGTTCAGGCACATTCCGGCACCAAGGCCGGTATCGGTTTGCCTTCGAAGTAAGCCGCCATGTTCGCCAAGCACAAATCGGCCATCGCCTTGCGGGTTTGTTGCGTGGCGCTGCCGATGTGAGGCGTGAGCACCGTGTTTTGGGCCAAGCGCAATTCACCCGGCACACGCGGTTCTTCTGCAAACACATCCAACGCCGCGCCCGCAATCGTTTTCTTTTGCAGCGCTTCAATCAACGCGTTTTGGTCAACCACCGAGCCACGCGCCACATTGATCAAATAGCCTTTCGGGCCTAAGGCGGCCAACACGTCGGCATTCACCAAATGTTTGGTGGCAGTGCCGCCGGGCGTGATGACGACCAAATAATCCACTTGCGCGGCCAACTCTTTGGCACTCGGAAAATAGCTGTAAGACACCGCTTGTGCAGGGTGACGCGAGGTGTATGCAATAGACATGTCAAACGCCAACGCACGCTTCGCAATGGCTTGACCAATGCGGCCCATGCCAATCAAGCCCAAACGCGCGCCACTCATTTTGCTGCTGAGTGGAAACGGGCCTTCAACCCAGTCGCTGTTGCGCACAAACTTATCCGCTTGAGGCAAACGTCTGGCGATGGAGAGCATGAGTCCCAGCGCCAAATCGGCCACATCGTCATTGAGCACACCGGGGGTGTGACCCACCTTGATGCCGCGAGCCATCGCTGCAGCCACATCGACACCGTCGTAACCCACACCGCAAATCGAAATGAATTCAAGCGCCGGAAACAAGGCCATGAATTTTTTGTCGATGACCGCGTCACCACCGCCCACCATGGCGCGAATGCGGCTCAACGCGCTGGGGTCGGTGATGTGCTCGCGGTCATGCACCAAATAGTTGGCTTGCAAATCGGACATCAAACCGGAGGCCAGGTTGGTGACACGCAATATATCGATCATGATGACTCCTTTGAGACTGGGCTCCGTATAAACACCACGCCGAGACCAGCCCGGTCAAAGGTAGTATAGGCACACCTTGCATCCACACCACAGGCCCTTGAAATGACGACAACTCCGCGCAGAAAAAAACCCGAAGAACTCCGCAGCCAACAATGGTTTGGTCGCCAAGACAGGGACGGATTCGCTTACCGCAGTTGGGTCAAGGGCAAGGGCGTGCCGCACGACCAGTTTGATGGCCGCCCGGTCATCGGCATTTGCAACACCTTCAGCGAATTGACGCCTTGCAATTCGCATTTCCGCACGCTTGCCGAGCAAGTCAAGATCGGCGTCTATGAAGCCGGTGGTTTTCCGCTGGAATTTCCCGTCATGTCCCTCGGCGAAACCTTGTTGCGCCCCACCGCCATGCTGTACCGGAATCTGGCCAGCATGGATGTCGAAGAAAGCATCCGAGGCAACCCCATAGACGGCGTCGTGTTGCTCATGGGCTGCGACAAAACCACCCCATCACTGATCATGGGCGCGGCCAGTGTCGACTTGCCCACCATCGGTGTCAGCGGCGGCCCGATGCTCAACGGCAAATGGCGCGGTCAAGAACTCGGTTCGGGCACTGGCATGTGGAGCATGAGCGAACAAGTGCGCGCAGGCACCTTAAAGCTGGCCGATTTCTTTGAAGCCGAAAGCTGCATGCACCGCAGCCATGGTCACTGCATGACCATGGGCACCGCCTCGACCATGGCTTGCATGGTTGAAGCCTTGGGTGTAGGATTGCCGGGCAACGCAGCCTACCCCGCGGTGGATGGACGCAGAAACGTGTTGGCACGCAACGCCGGCAGGCGCATTGTGGAGATGGTGCACACCGACCAAAAACTCTCCAGCATCCTCACCCGCGAGGCTTTTGAAAATGCCATCAAAACCCTGGCTGCGATTGGCGGCTCTACCAACGCAGTGGTTCACCTGATTGCCATTGCCGGTCGTTTGGGCGTGCCTTTGAGCGTCGATGATTTCGACCGCTTGGCGTCTGAGTTGCCTTGTCTGCTGAACTTGCAACCCTCTGGCGACCATTTGATGGAAGACTTTTGCTACGCCGGTGGCTTGCAAGTCGTGATGAAAGAAATTGCCCATTTGCTGCACACCAGCATCGTGACCACCAGCGGTCATACCGTGGCTGACAACATGGCGGATGCGGTGAATTACGACGAGCGCGTCATCAAGCCATTCGACAAACCATTCAAAGACAAGGCGGGCATTGCCATCTTGCGTGGCAACTTGGCAGAGCGTGGTGCGGTCATCAAACCCAGCGCCGCTTCACCCCATTTGATGGTGCACACCGGACGCGCCGTGGTGTTTGA
>JACCDP010824824.1_pt1 | contig 10048 bp, 9 predicted proteins | sample 7445841 | NCBI WGS metagenome assembly JACCDP01 (sample SAMN15323441, study PRJNA562643) | freshwater metagenome | isolation source: river surface water | place: USA:Blue River Watershed | collected 2017-08-17
CCTCGCGCCGTTCGATACGTGCCTTTCTTCCCACTGCGGTACCGCGTGCAGACATCGAAGCCTTGCTGGAAGTCGCCGCGCGAGCGCCCTCAGGCTCGAACACCCAGCCCTGGAAAGTGTATGTACTTACCGGTGCAATACGTCAGCGACTCTCTGATGCGATCCTGAAGGTCTACCTGAATCCTGAGGACGCGGCATCGCACAAGGAAGAGTATGACTATTACCCCCGCGAGTGGGTGGCGCCCTATGTGGACCGACGGCGCAAGGTCGGCTGGGATTTGTATGCCTTGCTGGGTCTGACCCGAGACAACAAGGCCGGCATGCAGGCACAACACGGTCGCAACTATGCTTTTTTCGATGCGCCGGTCGGGTTGATCTTCACTATTGATCGCGTGCTCGAGCAGGGCTCGTGGCTGGATTACGGCATGTTCTTGCAAAACATCATGGTGGCTGCACGAGCGCGTGGTTTGGATACTTGTCCGCAGGCGGCCTTTACACAGTTTCATCGCGTGATTGCCGATACCTTGGGTTTGCCCGAGAGCGAGCAGCTGGTTTGCGGGATGGCACTGGGCTATGCGGATCACAGCAAGACGGAAAATACCTTGGTGACCGAACGCGCGCCAGTTTCGCAGTTTGCAAAGTTCATGGAGTGACTTCATGAAAAAAATCGCAGTCATTGCCGGTGATGGTATCGGTACCGAAGTTGTCCCCGAAGGTTTGCGCGTGCTGGATATTGCTGCGCGACGCTTTGACGTACCGCTGTCCTTTGATCATTTTGATTTTGCCAGTTGTGACTATTTTGCGCGTCATGGGCAGATGATGCCCGATGACTGGAAGACGCAAATTGGCGGGCATGATGCGATTTATTTTGGTGCCGTTGGTTGGCCTGCGACCGTGCCGGATCACATCTCGCTCTGGGGTTCCTTGCTGAAGTTTCGGCGCGAGTTCGATCAGTACGTTAATTTGCGACCGTGCCGACTGATGCCCGGGATTCCATCGCCACTCGCCAATCGCAAGCCGGGTGATATTGATTTTTATGTTGTGCGGGAAAATACTGAGGGCGAGTATTCATCAGTGGGCGGTCGCATGTATGAAGGTACGCCACGGGAAACGGTTTATCAGCAGAGTGTTTTTTCACGCCATGGGACCGACCGCATTTTGAAATATGCATTCGAGCTGGCACAGCGCAGACCCAAAAAGCATCTCACCTCGGCCACCAAATCAAATGGCATTGCGATCACCATGCCTTACTGGGACGAGCGAGTTGAGGCGATGGCTCGCCACTATCCCGATATACGCTGCGACAAATTTCACATCGATATCTTGTGCGCGCACTTTGTTCAGCATCCTGACTGGTTTGACGTCGTGGTGGCATCGAATCTGTTCGGCGACATCCTGTCTGATTTGGGCCCCGCTTGTACCGGCACGATTGCGATTGCCCCATCGGCCAATATCAATCCCGAAGGTACTTATCCATCGCTGTTCGAGCCCGTACATGGTTCAGCGCCTGATATTGCTGGCAAAGGTGTTGCGAATCCGATTGGACAGATCTGGTGTGGGGCCATGATGCTCGAGCATTTTGGTTATGCAGAGGCTGGGCAGGCGATCGTGCGTGCGATTGAGCGCGTGCTCGAAGCAGGTCCCGCGCATGCGCCGTTCACGCCTGATATGGGAGGGCGAGCCGGCACGTCAGATCTCGGCAGAGCCATCGCAGAAGCCTTGTAAATTTTGAAATTAATAAAAAAATAACCAAGGAAGATATCAATATGAATATCAGTACTGATTGATAAACCTGTTTAATTAGTCGCCCTAAGCCCTTAATTCTCTTGCAGATTTGCATTGATTTGCTACACTACAGTCAAATTTTGCAACATGGCATGGAGTTGGGATGCGACGTTTTTTCCTTGGCAAATTGATTTTCACTCTGACAGCAGCGCTGGTTTTTTCCTCTGCCTGGAGTGCAGCCCATCGCAGTGACCAGCGACAGGTTGTCAAAAAAGCCAGTCATCCCGCTGACGCTGGCAGAGGCTCGCGCAAGTTGGAGTCAAAGTCCCGCGTCATGAAACCTGCGGTGCTCTCAAACAAACGCAAGGCGGGCTTTCAGCGTGTTGCCTATGCGCCTACATTATCCGCGCCGCATTCAAGCACAGTGGGCGATCTCGCCGGTCTGGGCCTGACACGTGATCCACTGGACCTCAGCGCTAATGTGGCGCTGGTCATTGATCAGAGTTCGTCCGAGACCCTGTTTGAAAAAAATGCTCACGTTGCTTTGCCCATTGCCTCCATCACCAAGCTGATGACCAGCCTCGTTGTGGTTGAGGCGAACCAGAATCTGGATGAAATTCTCACGGTGACCGAGGAAGATGTCGATCGCAAGCGCTATAGTCATTCTCGCTTGCGCATTGGGTCCCAACTCTCACGCGCAAACATGCTGCACATTGCCTTGATGAGTTCTGAAAATCGCGCGGCGGCGGCGCTTGGCCGGCATTATCCAGGTGGCCTTCCCGCCTTTATTGCAGCGATGAACGCCAAGGCAGCTGAATTGGGCATGACGAATTCGCGCTTTGCCGATCCCACGGGACTCTCCAGCGCCAACGTGTCCAGCGCGCGCGATCTGGCGCGCTTGGTCGTCGCCGCTTATCAGCACCCATTGATCCGCGAATACTCGACGGATAGTCACTACGTAGTAGAGCCTGGTGGCCCCACGCTTGAATATCGCAATTCCAACGGGCTGATCGAAAATCCCGAGTGGGCGATTGGCTTGCAGAAGACCGGCTATATTGCCGAGGCAGGTCGTTGTCTGGTCATGCAGGTGAGCGTTGCCGGACGTCCTGTGGTGATGGTCTTCCTCGACTCCAAAACCAAGCAGTCACGACTCGCCGATGCTGATCGTATTCGCAAATGGCTGGAAAATCGTGCGGCTTCCGCGATGACGCAACGGCAAGCAAACCGGAGCTAATCGCTCACGACATAAAAAAAGCGAACCGAGGTTCGCTTTTTTTATGTTTCAGATCGTCACTCGCTTTTCAATCAGGTTCAGACATTTTCCATTGCGCGAAAGCCCAATACATTGGAAATATCGTTGGCGGTGGCAATCAGATCATCCAGCCATTCGTCCTTGAGCCGGTCGGCCGGCGCGGAAATGGACAGGCCTGCGATCAATCGCCCCCCATCATCGCGAATGCCAGCAGCCATGCAGCGCACGCCGAGCTCGAGTTCTTCATTGTCACGCGCGTAGCCACGCGACCGCACCAGCGACAATTCACGTTCGAGCTTGCTCAAGTCTGTAATCGAATTCTTGTTGTGACCAGCCAGGCCGGTACGCGTTGCGTAGCTGCGCACCAGTTTCGGATCATCAACCGACAGAAACAGCTTGCCGGTCGAGGTCAGATGCAAAGGGCCGCGTCCGCCGATGGCGCGTACCACTTGCATGCCTGAACGCTCGGAGAACGCGCGGTCGATGTAGACAATTTCATCCCCCTGCCGCACGGACAGATTCACGGTTTGCTGAGTCTTGCGATGCAGTGACTGCATGAAGGGCAGGGCGGCTTCGCGAACATTCAGCCGGCTTTTGACGATATTGCCCAGTTCGAGCAGGCGCATGCCCAAGCGGTAGGCGCCCGGTTCGGTGCGGTCAACGAAGCGTTTGGCGACCATATCGTTGAGGATGCGGTGCGCGGTGGAGGGGTGCAGACCGGTGGCCAGCGAGAGTTCTTTGAGGCTGACCGGGTCGGGGTAGCCTGCCAGGGCATCCAGCAGGCTCATCATGCGCTCAATGACTTGAATCGAAGTTTTATCGGAGGCGGGTGTGGCGTCAGGTTTCATGGTGATACGGGCGGTACGTTGGTGCAATGCAATATGTGGTTTATACCACAATGCGAAAAGCCATCACAAGCCGCTGGCGCAAAGATTTACCCGGGAGACGCAAATTTTTTTCATCCCGAGTAAAGCAGTCGCTTGCGGTACAAACGCCGGATAATGCGGTCTCTGAGAGTCCAAAGAGTGGGGAAAAAATGCGTGTTGGATTACTGGTGACCTGTCTGGTCGATGTGATGCGTCCGGAGATTGGCTTTTCTGCGCTCAAGTTGCTCGAGAGCGCCGGTTGCGAGGTGATCGTGCCCGAGCAGCAAACCTGCTGCGGCCAACCTGCGTACAGCTCCGGCAATCGGGAGGCAGCACGCGAGTTGGCCAGAAAATTCATCGAAGATTTCGAAAGCTTTGACTACATCGTCATCCCATCCGGGTCTTGCGGTGGTACGGTCAAGACGCATTACGATGACATTCTTGGCGATCAGCCCGAATTGCTTGCCCGGTACCATAAGATCAAGCCGCGTGTTTTCGAGTTGACTGATTTTCTGGTCAATGTCGCTCATGTCGACAAACTTCCAGCGCTCACGCAATCCAGTTTCAAGGGCAGCATCACTTATCACGATTCCTGCTGTGGCTTGCGCGAACTGGGTGTACAGGCACAGCCGCGCGAGTTGCTGGCCAAACGCGAGGGCGTGCAATTGACGGAAATGAACCAGGCACGCAACTGCTGCGGTTTTGGCGGCACCTTTGCTGTCAAGTACGGTGATATTTCAGCCGCCATTGTTGACGACAAATGCGACAACATCCACGCCAGCGGTGCCGATGCGGTAGTGCTCGGCGATCTCGGATGCATGCTTAACATTGAAGGACGCTTGCGGCGCAGGGGCGATAACAAGACCCGCGTGCTGCACGTTGCCGAAGTTCTCTCGGGAGACGCATGATGCAAATCCAGTCGATGCATTTCAAAGCCCGGGCTGGCCAAAAACTGGCTGACCAGCGTTTGCAGCAGACGCTGAAAAAATTCTCGACCAAATTCGTTGGTGCACGTGCCAGTGCCATCACCGAGCTCGATGATTTCGAGGCGACTCGAGACGCTGCCGTCGAACGACGCATGCGCGCGATCGAGAATCTGGATGTATGGCTTGCTACCTTCGAAAAAGAAGCTACGCGTCGTGGCGCAACGGTGCTGTATGCGGAAACTGCCGAGCAGGCATCGAAGCTGGTGGTCGAGATCGCCAAAAAGCATGAGGTCAAAAAAGTCATCAAATCCAAGTCCATGGTGTCGGAGGAGATGGCACTCAACAAGGCACTGGAAGCCGCAGGCGTGACGCCTGTGGAAACTGATCTTGGCGAGTACATTCTTCAGATTAATGACAATGAGCCACCGTCGCACATCATTGCGCCCGTGATTCACAAGGACAAGGAAGAAGTGGCCGATCTGTTCGCCAAAGTGCACAACAAGCCGCGACTGACTGATATTCACGAGATGACGCGCGAGGCACGCGAGGTATTGCGTCCTCATTTCCTGTCTGCGGATATGGGTGTCACCGGCGGCAATTTCATTGTCGCCGAGTCCGGCTCTGTGGCAGTGGTTACGAATGAGGGCAATGAAGGCATGTGCACCATCATGCCGCCCAAGGTCCATGTGGTCGTGACTGGCATAGAAAAAGTATTGCCAACCTTGTCGGATCTCGCCACGGTGATGCGATTGCTTCCGCGTTCTGCCACCGGGCAGTCGATATCGAACTATTTCTCATTGCTGACCGGGCCCCGCGCCAGCAATGAACAGGATGGCCCCGAGCACATGTATTTTGTGTTGGTCGATGCAGGACGTACGGGTCTTATTGGTACTGAATTTCAGGAGATGCTGCGTTGCATACGCTGTGGCGCCTGCATGAATCATTGTCCCGTTTACAGCAAGATTGGTGGCCATGCGTATGGCTGGGTGTATCCGGGGCCTATGGGCAGCGTGCTAACACCTTCTTATATCGGCGTCGACAAAGCAATGGATCTGCCGCAGGCTTCGACCTTGTGTGGTGAATGTCATGTAGTCTGTCCGGTCAAAATTCCCTTGCCAGATTTGCTGCGCAAGCTGCGAGAGAAACAATTCGAAAAAGGTCTGCGTCCTGGTTTCGAATATCTGGCTTTCGGTATCTGGTCCTTTGTCGCCCAGCGTCCCGCGCTCTACCGCCTTGCGATGCGTGTGGCAGCACGTGCACTGAGTGTGATGGGTGGCAGCCGTCGCATGATCAGCAAGCTGCCACTGGCCGGCGGATGGACCGATCATCGCGAGATGCCCGCTCCCTCTGGAAAAACTTTCCGGGAACTTTATCGTGAGCGCAAAATATCCTGATCGATGACGAACCGCGAATCGCCTGTCAGCCAGTACAAGAGCAAGTCTGGCATCAAACGGATCTTTTCAGCCATCTTCAATTCGCTGGACGGATTGCGGACCGCATGGCGCCTTGAGCACGCTTTCCGTCAGGAGTTGGGTGTGGCGATACCGGGCGTCATTGTGGCTTTACTGCTGCCGGTGACTTTGCTTGAGCGGGTTGCTCTGATCGCCGTATTGATCCTGATGTTGATTACCGAGCTGGTGAATTCCGCCATCGAGGCAGTGGTCGATCGTATTTCGCTTGATCACCACGAACTCTCCAAAAATGCCAAGGATCTGGGCAGCGCCGCCGTGATGCTGGCGGTGATCTTGGCGGTGCTGACCTGGGCCGCAATTCTTGGCGCCTTGTGGATGCGCTGAGAGCGCAAGGCACAAGGCGGCTTGCCGATCTCTTACTGTCCGGGATTCGTGAACTCCGCATGAATCTCATTGACGGCCTTCACTACTTCATCCGATAGCTTGATCGAGTACGCGTCGATGTCATACGCCAGCTGCTCTATGCTGGTGGCCCCAATGATGGTGGAAGCGATGAACCATCGTGTGTAGCACCAGGCAAGCGCCAGCTGGGTCGCTGTCATGCCATGATCCTTCGCCAATTTCATGTAACGCCGGGTGGCATCGACCACGCGGGGCCGCAGATAGCGTGGGCTCCAGTTCGGTGGGAAATGGGTGAGTCTTCCCGCTGCTTGAGGATTGTCGACGTATTTGCCGGTGAGTTGACCGAAGGCGAGCGGGCTGTAGGCCAGCATGCCGACATTCTCCCGGTAGCAGGTTTCATCAAGACCACTCTCGAAACTCCGGTTGGCCAGATGGTAGCCATTCTGTATCGATACGATGCGCGGCAGTCCCATGGTCTGTGACAGATGCACAAACTGTGAAACGCCCCAGGCACTCTCGTTGGAGCCGCCAATATGGCGGATCTTGCCGGCCTTGATGAGCTCTTGCAGAACCGTCAGTGTCTCTTCGATGGCCACACATTCACGATCATGCGCGGGATTGAAAAACAACTGTCCAAACACTGGGACGTTGCGGCTGGGCCAGTGCAGCTGGTAGAGATCAATGTAATCCGTCTGAAGGCGTTTCAGGCTACTCTCAACGGCGGCACGAATATTAGCCGCATCAAAATTGCTCTGACCATTGCGTATCCAGGTCATGGCTTTTGACGGCCCCGCGATCTTGGTGGCGAGAATGATGTCCTTGCGACGCCCTGTTTTTTTTAGCCAGGTACCGATGATGCTTTCAGTGGCGCCCTGTGTTTCCGCGCGCGGCATGACGGGGTAGAGCTCTGCCGTATCGATGAAGTTAATGCCGCGTTCGAGTGCGTAATCGAGCTGACTGTGGCCTTCGGCTTCGGTGTTCTGTTCGCCAAAGGTCATCGTCCCGAGGCAGATTTTTGAGACCTGCAGATCACTGTCGCCGAGTTTTATTTTTTCCATGCTTGTCTCCGTCCGTTTATTTTTCTGAAGTTTTTGATGCAATCAATGGATGCTCGCGCACGCGTTGGCGCATTCGCTTATCAGTGCGGGACCGCGATAAATCAGCCCGCTGTATAACTGAATCAGACTGGCACCTGCGGCCATTTTTTCTCGGGCATCGGTTCCGCTGAGTATGCCGCCCACGCCCATGATGGGAATCTCGCCTCGCAAGGCTTGATGCAGCGCGCGGATGACACGCGTCGAGAGATCTCGCACAGGTGCACCCGACAAGCCTCCGATTTCATTCGCATGAGCGAGGCCTTGTACCGCCTCACGCGTGATGGTGGTGTTGGTGGCAATGACACCATCAATGTGATGACGCAGCAGGGCGTTCGCGATGGTATCGATCTGTTCTTCGTCGAGATCTGGTGCAATTTTCAGCGCCAACGGCACATAGCGTCCGTGTGTATCGGCCAGTCGCGCCTGTGCCTGTTTGAGTGAGGACAGCAGCGCATCAAGTTCGGTGGACTGCTGAAGCTGACGCAGATTTTTCGTGTTGGGTGAAGAGATATTCACCGTGACGTAAGAAGCGTAGGGATAGACTTTATCCAGGCAGTGCAGATAATCGTCAGTCGCGCGCTCTATGGGCGTATCTGCATTTTTACCGATGTTCAGTCCCAGAATGCCTCGTCGTTCCTGATAGAAGCGCGAGGCTTGTACGTTGCGCACGAAAGCATCGACACCGCCGTTGTTGAAGCCCATGCGATTGATCAGCGCCTGCGCTTCGGGCAGGCGAAACATTCGTGGTTTTGGATTGCCTGGTTGGGCGCGCGGCGTGACAGTCCCAATCTCGATAAAGCCAAAACCCAGCGCGACCAACCCATCTATGTAAGCGCCATCTTTGTCCAGACCTGCCGCCAGTCCAACCGGATTGGGGAAAGTCAAACCCATGACCGTGCGCGGATCGGGCGCGGGTTGAGGCATTAGTCGGGTCAATCCGGCAGATGCTGCAAAACGCAGAGCGGGCAGTGTCAGGTCGTGAGCCTTCTCGGGGTCGAGCGAGAAAAGCAGTGGGCGGGCAAGCGAGTAGAGAAATTTGTCTGACACGATGAGCGGGCGTTATAGGTGAGCCCGAGGATTGTAACCCTGAGTCAGTTTAATCGGCGGGCAGTACATCCCAGCGGCCACGACGCAATGCTTCGATTGGGCGGAAATTGACTTTGTAGGCCATTTTTTCGCTCTCTTCTATCCAATAACCGAGATAGACATACGGAATGCCGAGCTGTCTGGCCTGTTCGATTTGCCAGAGGACGTTATAGGTGCCGAGACTGGACTTGGGCAAGTCCGGATCGAAGAAGGTGTAAACCGATGACAGGCCATCGTCGAGCACATCGATGATGCTGACCATGCGGAGTGCGCCATCGGGCTCACGGAATTCCACCAGTCGCGTGTTGACTTTGCTTTGTAAAAGAAATTGCGCGTACTGGTCACGGCTATCCTGATCCATTCCTCCGCCTGAATGGCGCACCGACTGGTAACGCAGATAGAGTTCGTAATGCTCGTGAACATAGGCCAGTCGAGAGACCCAGGTCGAGAGGTGCTGATGCTGTTTCCATGAGCGACGCTGGCTGCGGTTGGCGACAAAGTCCGCCGCCCGCACGCGCACTGGAGTGCACGCCTGACAGCCATCACAATAGGGACGATAGGTAAAAATACCGCTGCGGCGGAAGCCGTTTTTTACCAGTTCGGAGTACACATCCGCATTGATCAGGTGCGAGGGCGTCGCCACTTGGGAGCGCGCCTGTCGGTCATCCAGATAGCTGCACGGATAGGGTGCCGTCGCATAAAACTGCAGCGTCGAAAAAGGCAGGTCCTTAAGATGTGTCATTGTGCGTTGTGGCGATCAGCGACCATAGGCCAGAATTTACACTGATCGTACCGAAAAGCGCAAAGCTTTGCTGTCATGCTGGCTCAGGGAACATCAGTCTGGGCGCCCAATTTTCTATCGCTGGCTGGGCAATCGCGGATTTCATGTGCGAAATGAAAGCGTTGCGCGGCATGGTTCGCCCCCCCAGCGAGCTCAGATGACTCGTCTCTTGCTGGCAATCGATCAGTTCGACACCCTGGGCGCGCAGGAATTCAACCAGGTAGGCCAGCGCGGTCTTGGATGCGTCAGTGACCCGGGCAAACATGGACTCGCCGTAGAACATGCGCCCTATGCAGATGCCGTAGGCGCCGCCCACGAGTTCATCATCCCGCCACAGCTCCGATGAATGGGCATAACCGAGTGCATGGAGCTGGCAATATCCGGTAACGATTTCCTCCGATATCCAGGTGCCCGAAGATCGCTCGCGTGGTGCCGCGCAGGCCCGAATCACCGACTCGAAGGCGGTATCGAAGCGAACCTGCCAGCGGCCACCCGTGCGCA
>JACCDP011524910.1_pt1 | contig 10047 bp, 6 predicted proteins | sample 7445841 | NCBI WGS metagenome assembly JACCDP01 (sample SAMN15323441, study PRJNA562643) | freshwater metagenome | isolation source: river surface water | place: USA:Blue River Watershed | collected 2017-08-17
AACAGACCTTGAGCTTCGAGGCGCGTCAGCACAAGCGTGTCGATGCGCTGTATCTGCCGACATTCATCTACAACATGGGCTCGTGCCATGTCGCCATCGCCCATGATCTGCACGGTCCCAACACGACACCTGTGATGGCCTGTGCAACCGGCACCTATGCCATTGGCGAGGCCTTCCGGATGGTCCAGCGTGGCGACGCAACCATCGCAGTCGCCGGCGGCAGTGACGCCGGTGTAACGGCCCTCAACGCAATGGCCTTTGGGGTGATAGGCGCCATCGCCCCAGCAGGTGCCGATCCGAGCCGGGCAGTCAAGCCGTTCGACCTCAACCGCAAAGGCACCGCCGGCGGTGAAGGCTGCGGCGTGCTCATCCTGGAACAACTCGACCACGCCCTGGCCCGTGGCGCGCGTATCTATGCCGAGCTGGTCGGTTTTGGCGCCACCGAAGACGCGTTCCATCTGACTGCGCCTGCGCCCGGCGGCACCTACGCTGCGTTGGCGATGACCCGCGCCATGGAAGACGCCGAACTCTCCCCAGTCGACATCGACCATATCAGCGCGCATGCCACGGCAACCAGTATGAACGACAGCGCCGAGACCGCCGCCATCCATACGGCATTTGGTGCGCACGCGCCACATATCGCAGTCAGCGGGATCAAGTCGATGCTGGGGCACACCGCCGGTGCGGCCGGCGCTTTGGCTGCGGTCGCTGCCGTCAAGAGCATCATGCACCAGGTCGTCCCACCAACCATGGGGCTCGACACCCCCGACCCGGCCTGCGACCTCGACTACGTCCCCAATGCCGCCCGGCACACCCGCGTGCGGACGGCAATGGTCAACGCTTTCGGCTTTGGTGGGCAAAACGCCGTGGTGCTGTTTGCCCAATATCAAGCATAGACTCGTCACATCAGAGAGGATCGAGACGTGATTATCATCGCTAGTGCAAATGGTGACATCGGGCTCAAGCAGGGGATGGACATCCTCAAAAAAGGCGGCACCGCCATCGAAGCCGTCGAATCGTGCTGCTGGCCCGTCGAAGACAACCCACTCGATAATTCGGTCGGTTACGGCGGCTACCCCAATGTCCTGGGAGTGGTCGAACTCGACGCATCGATTATGGACGGCAAGTTCTTGCGTGCCGGCTGTGTCGGTGCAATCAAGGGCTATCGTCATCCGATCAGCGTCGCCCGCAAAGTGATGGAAGAACTCCACCACGTCATGTTGGTCGGCGAAGGCGCCGAGATGTTTGCCAAAGAAAAGGGCTACACGACCGAAAATCTGCTCAGCCCCGAAGCCGAAAAGACCTGGAAAGATGGTCTGGCCGGCAAGTTCGGCCCCGAATGGGCCAACGACGGTCTGGCCAACATCAAAGCCCTCATCAGCCAAGCCAGTGCACTCGCCACCGACCCTCAGAAGGTCGCCGGCACCGTCAATTTCATCGCCATTGACGGCCACGGCGACATGGCATCGTCGGTCACCACCAGTGGCTGGGCATGGAAGTACCCGGGCCGATTGGGAGACTCGCCCATCATCGGCGCCGGTAATTACTGCGACAACCGCTACGGTGGTGCAGCCTGTACCGGGCTGGGAGAGATTGCCATCCGCACCAGCCTGGCACGTACCACAGTCATGAACATGCGCTACGGCATGAGCGTCGAAGAAGCAGTCCGCGCTGCGTTCGAAGACATGCGCGCCCTAGGCATGCCCAAGGACAAAGTCAACATGAACATGGTTGCTATGGACGCACAGGGCCGCCACTTTGCCATGAGCACCAATCCGACTGCCGACTACGCCTACATCACCGATACCATGGACGCGCCGGCTTTGATCCCACGCGCACGTTTCGAGGTATAACCCATGCATCTGCGTCGCGTGTGGCTTCTGTGGATCCTGTGTGTCGTGCTGGCCGCCTGTGCCACCCCGGCCCAACCCCCCATAGCCACCGCGACGCTGCCGCCGCCCAAAACAGCGACCACGCTGGTTGTCTGGCACGCGTTCGGCGGCAACGAAGCATTTGTGTACGAAGACATGCTCCAGTCCATCGCGGCTGCCAATGGATACACCATCGTCAGTCAGCGGATGCCCGCCAGCACGCTGTTGGCAGATATTACCACCGCATGGCAGAGCGCCAAAGGGCCACACGTTGTTATTGTCAACAATAGCCATGCCATTGCACTTGCCCAACGGGGGCTGGCACTCAAACTCGATGCACTCGTGGCTGCGCCGCGTCGTGATGCCTTGAGTCAACCGGTGCGTGACACGACACGGTACACCGACGCTTCTGGGGCAACCGGATGGTACGGCGTCCCAATTACCTATGCATTTCCGGTGCTGTTCTATAACACGCGCGTCGTACTCCAAGCGCCGCAGACGACCGACGATATGCTCGTCATGGCACGCGCGCTCCATAACCCGCCGGATTGGGGGCTCGGGGCAGACATCACGTTTGATACCTTTGGTGGGTATCTCGCGGGTTTCGACGGCGCAGTGTTCGACGCAGACAATCGTGTCGTGCTCGGCACGAGCGGCCGCGACGGTGCCGAGCGCTGGCTGGCGTGGCTGGCTACACTCAACGCAGATCCCGACTTATTGACGCGCTTGCATGGTGTCCTCGATGTCGAACGGACCGTCGGTGCGGGGCAACTCGCCATGGTCATCGACTCGTCCGCACGTCGTTCGACCTACCAACAAGTGTGGGGCGAAGCGCTTGCTGTTGCACCGCTGCCGCGCTATGCGCAGAGCGACAAAGAAGCGGCACCGGAGTTGTCCAGCACAGCGGTGGTACTCAACCAGCGCCTTACCAGCGACGAAGTACGGGCAGCACAATCACTGATAGATGCGCTCATCAGCAGCGAACGCCAAATCAGTTTTGCTCAGCACGGCATCCAACCGGTCAATCGCACGGTCGATACCAGCACGTTGCCCGCTGTTGCGTCCATCCAACGCGCTGCCGGCAGTGCGATTGCACCATCGCCCCTCATGCTCCGGTATGATGTCCAACATGTCTTGCAGACTGCAATCCGCCAAGTATTGGCTGGTGTGGTCACGCCCACCGATGCCATCACGACGGCAGATTCACAGCTCCGTACCATAGTCGAAGGAACGAACCTCCCATGACCTCACCACTCGAAGCACACATTCGCAATGTCCCCGACTTCCCCATCCCGGGCATCCAATTCAAAGACATCACGACGTTGTTGCGGAACGGCACTGCCATGCACCAGGCCATCGACGTATTTGTCGAACGCTATCGTTCGATGCAGATCGACGCCGTGGTGGCAATCGAATCACGCGGATTTATCTTTGGGGCGCCGTTGGCCTATGCGCTGGGAATCGGCCTGGTACCTGTACGCAAAGTCGGCAAACTGCCGGCCGACACCTATCAGGTCGAGTACGCTCTCGAATACGGTACCGCCACCCTCGAAATTCATAAAGACGCCTTCAAACCCGGTGCACGCGTCGTCGTCATCGATGACCTCTTGGCCACGGGTGGCACCATTGCCGCAGCCTGTGAGCTAGTCGAACGCGCCGGCGGGGTGGTCGTCGAGTCAGCTTTTCTCATCGAGTTAGCATTCCTCGGTGGCCGCGAAAAACTGGCCAACCGCGCAATCTACACGCAAATCACGTACTAAACGACGCAGAAAAGACGCACGGAGTGTTGGTCACACTGTGCCAACACTCCGTTTTTGGTTGCGGTCATACGCCCACTAGCGCACGTCGAACGAAATCTCTGTTGGGTACCACCCACCATTGTCGAGCAGATCTCGATTGCTCAGCCACACAACATAGCGACCTGCTGGTGCACTCTCGCTCATGGTGATTATTTGCTCATAGATTCCGTCTTGTGCAGTGCCATCGATCCGTGTCGCAACACCGAAGCTCGCAAATGGATTCCCCAAAACATCGACAAAATTCCCGTTTTCCGCGGCCATGTACGCGCCACTCCCCTCGACGCCGGTTGCATCAGTCAGGCGCCACTGCACACGGATGGTCCGTGTGTCATCCGACTGGTCAATCCGCACCGTGTCGAAGAGCGGCCCTTGGGTATCATCACTCCCACCCGTCACAGCAAACGGAATTTGCTCGGTTCCGAGGTAGGTCGCGTTCCCAAATACATCCGTACCCCACACAAACAGCGAATATGTCGTGTTGGGTGCGTTCGCAGGTATTTGGCACCGATACCCAAATGTCCCACCATACCGATCACCATCGATCTGTTCTGCGATGAGGCCATCACACCAGCTCGCCCAACCATTGGGTCCGCCGATTTTGGCGTATATCGTGGCAAACCCGGAAGGTTCTTCGACGTTCCAACGAAACTCCGCAGTGGTCCCGGCACGCACGACACGCTCTTGTGCCGTGTCCCATGTGAATATCGGACCCGCACCGTCGTCAGTCCTGTCGTAGGCAATAACCGTAAAGGGTACATCGAAGCTCCGGATGGTGTTGCCTAACGAATCCTGTGCATCAATACGCAACACATACCGTCCACCTTCTGCGTTGCGTGCCGTGTCGCATTCCATCACATAGGTACCGCGAAACATGTCGCCACTGACGAGTGTCAATGCCGTCGGACACCAATCCATACCAACACCCGACGGTTGTATCACGCGCGCGGTGGTAGATTCGACGCTTGATTCGTCTGCGATGTCGACCGTCAATACGATTCGTTCGCCGGCATTGAACGTTGCCTCAGCAGCACGGGATCGGGTGATGGTTGGCTTGGCGACATCTCTGGTACATGTGCCTACCACGCGGTCGGTACGATCCTCGAGACACTGATTTTTGCCGCTCCCGGGTTGTATGCTATCCCCGCCGGTTCCACCTGCGAGTGTGTCGTTGCCTTCAGCACCCCGGAGGATGTCTCTGCCATCGTTCCCGTGCAGGATATCTTTGCCGCTCCCACCAGAGAGCACATCATTGCCTGGGCCACCAATGATAATGTCATTGCCGCCGAGCCCGTTGATGGTGTCATGGCCAGCGAGCCCACAAATGACGTCGTTGCCGTTCGTCCCAGTCAACACGTCATTACCGGATGTACCGGTGATGGTACATGCTGGGCGAGAAGCAGCCTGTGTCGAAGGGATGTTCAATAGAAATGCTGCAAGTATTACCCCAAGTGCCGCCAACAAAGATGTCTTTCGCATACTTTCCTCTTTGTGAGAACCACGCTCGCGCAATCATATGCTCGGATGTAATCGGTCTAATTCCTTTTTGCGTCTTTTGCTTCAACGCAATCTGGAATCCGCAGCTACACTGTACTGGTCCTGGCTGCGTACCATTGCTTATAGTGTACCGAATACGCCATTGCACAATGATGAAAATTTCATAAACATGACGTGTACCTTCGTTTAAGGCTCCTCATGTTGATGGTCACCGAGCTCTGCGGGCTGATTGTGCTTCAGCAACGCATGTGTACGCCGCCCAAGTACCACGAGATAGCCCACCACCAAAATCACCGCAAAGGCAAACCACTGGAACGTGTACCCCAGATGGGAACCTTGGCCCATGTCGGTCGTCAACGCAGGATAGGGCAATGTTGCCGGGCGTTCCGGATCATCAATAGGTTGAATCTGCGCAAAACCCGCGACGAGTGGCACACCCAAAGCCGCACCGATCGCACTGGTATCGATGGTGAACCACTTGGTACTGCTGGCCTCGGGGGTGTTTTCGCGTGCTTCTTGGTCGATACGCCAGACTGCGGCAATCGTCTGTGGGCCAGTAGGGACTGGGAACTCTGTTTGCCAGCGTTCGCCGACACCTGCCTCATAGGGGATCCACCCCCGATTGACCAATACTGCCTGGCTATCGTCGGTGCGCAACACGCTCAAGATGTGGTAGCCCGTGCCACCTTTGAACGCCCGGTTCCGCCAGAGCACTTGATCAGGCTCGTAGCTCCCCGTGAGGATCAACGGGCGATACTCGCGTTCTGCAACCGGCAGTGCGAGGAGGTCTGCGAGATTTAACGGTTGACTCGCCAATGACGTATTGATGCGTTGGTTAATGGCACTGCGTTCGAGATGCCGGTCGTACTGCCACAGCCCCAAGCGCATCAGGACAACGGTGAGGATGATAACCAGAACGGTGAGATACTTGGTGCGACCTGCCCACAAATCCGCCATTCGCGGTAGTACGTGCATGCGTGTTCCTTTGCGATCAATCTTGGTCTGCGTTTGACAATGGTCGGACGGAACTGCTATACTTGACAACGTTGCTTCGATGCCGATATAGCTCAGCGGTTAGAGCGAACGACTCATAATCGTTAGGTCGGTGGTTCGATTCCACCTATCGGCACCAACCAAACCCGTTGCCTCTGGCAGCGGGTTTTTGTGCGTCTACTGACGCTGTCGGAGCCGCATGATGGGCTGTTCGAGCTCGCGATGCCAGCTTGTAGCCAGCCAAAACGACCCTACGAAAAAGACAATAGTCACCACAATATCAATGCCGACATTGCTCCCAACCAGGCCCGCAAGCCCCACGACCGTCTGTCGTACCGGGTAGTGTAGCAAGTAGAGGGGATACGATAGCAGCGAAATCCAGCGGAATACCTGTGCGATGCGGCCACTCGACGTATGCTTCACGCCTGCCAAGAAGGGGAACAACCCCATGATCCCGAGACTCATGACAGGGATGATGCTGGCCCGTACCCACGGCGCTTGGTCCCACTGCGGTTGTACGAGCTGCACTGCGGTGATGTATGCAACGACCATCAGGCATGCTGCGCCGAGCCAAACCCAGGCATAGCGTGCCACCTGTGGCCACGTGCGCCAGGCCCATACCAGTGCCATCCCGCCAGCAATGGCATCGAGCCGCAACGGGACGAATTGCCGCAGTTCATCGTTCCAGGACCAGTCTGTCGTGAAAGAAAACCATGTCCGTACCACAAACGGGACGACAATCAGCACGCCAAGGGTGACTGCCAGCGCCCGTTGTGGGCGTAGCCAGTACGCAGCCACACTCAGGAGGAGGGCTGCTATGACATAAAACCATTCTTCGATCGAGAGACTCCACGCAACCAGGAAAAACGGCGGGTGAACCTGCCACATGTTTTGGATGAAGACGACATACGACCCGAGATTCGCGACCGTTGCACCGTTCCAGCCTGCAATTGCGACCATGGCCAGCACAAGCCAATACAACGGCAGGGTGCGTGCCCAGCGCCGATGCAAAAAGAGCCATACTGCCCGTGGATGCCCCCAGCTCGGCAGTGCGGCAACGACCAGATCACCGATGAGCCAGCCACTGAGCACAAAAAACGCTTCGACCGCGAATTTCACCAACCAATGCACGAGCGTGACGACCCACACATTGCCGTATTCCATTACGGTCGGCGTGTGAGCCAGTAACACAAACAGCACCACCAGCCCACGCAGATAATCCAACCCGACCGATCGATGCTGGTCGAGGGTCACGCCCCGACGGATCCCGCCGCCACACAACCATGCATCGATGGTCGGCACAATGCTATACGCAGCAGCCACCACTGCCCAACCGCGGCCTTGTGCAGGATCAGCTGTCCGACCCAGTACCCAAACGACAGCGACGATGAGTGTCGACACCAACAGTACCGACCCCTGCGTCGCCAATAGCATCAGCACCAGCGCGGCAACAAGACGACGCTGTGGACGTACAGCGCGCCACCAGAATCTACGCAGACGCAGGAGCGCAATACTGCCGATGAGCATACCCGCTTGCCACAACGGGTACCAGGCCGACGCACCATGTTGGGTCAGCAACCATACAGACACCCCGATAACCAGGACTGCGAGCACGCGGCGTACTGCCGGCCGTAGCCAAACGGCATATCTGACGGCCAGTAGCAACGTCCCAACAAATGCTACCACCGTGAGGATGGCAGGGGCATCACCGCGACGCAAAAGTATGATTGCGCCGATCATCAGCGTAGACGCCAAGACACGTATGCGGATGTCCCCGTACGCCCGTCGGAGGAACAGGGTCAGCACCCAGACGACACCCAGACTGAGCGCCAACACAGGCACTGCAGGCCAATACCATCCAGCGGGGGTGAGCGTGACCTCGTCGAGAGCAACGCCCAACACCCGCCGTCCATCGCTGGCGGGTTGCGGAACGGTCAAGGTTACATCCACCGTCCCCGAGACGTTGTATGGTAGGGTGATGGGTACAGGATAGCGTGCAAAACCCGGGGCCACGGTCACTGCTGTGGTGTGTTGATCGACCGTGACGCGCATGGTGGTGGGTGTGCTGGCACTTGCCATGAATGTCAACGTCGCAGCGCCACCACTGAACCCATTGAGCATTAGGTGTGACTCTGGGTACGACCAGCGAAACGAAGTCCCAGCGCCGTATTCGATCGGATAAAAACCCGTGACAACGGCACTGTCAAAACGTCCAATATCGACCCGGCCTGGCAGCGGTGCAGCCCAGGCTCCAACGAGACAGAACAGACTGATGACCCATACCCAATGTCGCCTCATCGACGGAACCTCGCGGTAATCTCGCTGAGCACCAATCCCTGCGTGGCCCCAAAATCCGGGAGCTGTACGTGTTGGGCATCGGGAAGCAGGCCGAGGGGGGATTTTTGGGCAACCTCGACATACCCCGAACCAGCCATGAGGGTGACTTCGGTACCCGTCGGGAGCGAATCGTAGGCGCTCCGCACCGCCATGATCGTCGGGATGCCCAAGGTACGCAAAATCGTCGCAGGGTGCGACAATTCTGCACCGAGTTCGACAATAATGCCCGCACAATGCTGTGCAATCGCAATCCACTGTGCATCAAATGTCCGCAATACCAAGATGACATCGACACGATCAAAACCAGGCGGGAGAGTCGCTGCATTGTACGTAGGGCGCCAGGTAACTCCGACGACCGAACCGTCATTGATGCTCCGCCCTTCAAGGACGACGCGCAACGGGGCACCGTCTTCGCGCCAACGCATCGGATCATCGAAGCGTTGTATTGCGCCCGGAACGTCTAAATGCGAGTAATAGGCACGCAGGGCGAGACGTGCTTCGAGCATTTCGACGGGCATGCGCCACCCATGCGAAATACGCACGAGTTCGGCAGGACTGACCATCCAGACGACTTCCTGAGAAGGCAAATCGCCTGCCGCAACGATGCGTTCGGCGTACTGCAGAATCACTTTTCGCGTTCGTTCGAGGATTCTGAGGTAATCTGACCGGATGGCATCGCGTCGTGTCATTGCATACTGGAGGACGACCCATACTGGCCATGCTGCAATGCCACGCAAGGTGTGTCGTGCAGTAGGGATAGCCGTGCTGTGTGCGACAAGGCGCCGCAAAATGGGTTCGTGGTGTTCACGATAGCGCGGCGTCGCAATATCGTACTCGGCGGTCCCCCGGTGCCCGTAGCGCGCCATCAGTTCTTCCCATTTGCCGACAAACACCGGATCGCTCGGCATGCGCCCTGCCCGGATATCATCGAGGAATTCTGGCCGCGCATCGACAAATTTCTGGATGGGGATAATATCAGCCAAAATGGTCCGCTGGAACGATTTGTAGCGCACACTCCACTCTGCATAGACACGCCGGCGCCGCATCCAAGACTCGAGTGGGCCAATGATGCGGGCGGTGACGAAGTAGCCTTGCACAGAGATGACGGCTGCCTGTTGAAGCACCGTGATGAGGTCGTCGAGGTCGCCGTGGTGCTTGCGGGTGCGCTCGAGCAGTGCCGCCAAGGTCTGTCGCATCCGGCGCGGTGCTGTCAGGGCCTCCCAGAGCAAAAAAACCAGCCGCCACCAACGACGCCGCAATCGTTCAGGGTTCGTCGGTATCGAGACCAACAGTGCATCGTTCAAATCTGCCAAGAGTGTGCCAGGAACACCCCAGCGGCGCGAAATGTCGGCCAGTAACGCATAATTGACGCGTACCCGGCCAGCAAACACCTCGATGAAGCTCCGTTCGTGACTCAACTGTGTGTCAGCGCGTGTAAACAGCCCAAACACATCACGACCAATGCTGGCGTAGAGTGCCGCACTGAAGTACGACGGTAATTCGGGCATGTGATCGCGGATATCCGCAGACCCGAAGCGCTCATTCCGTCGCAC
>JACCDP010147580.1_pt1 | contig 10046 bp, 13 predicted proteins | sample 7445841 | NCBI WGS metagenome assembly JACCDP01 (sample SAMN15323441, study PRJNA562643) | freshwater metagenome | isolation source: river surface water | place: USA:Blue River Watershed | collected 2017-08-17
ATTCATATCTTGACTTTCTTGTTGTTCTTGTATGTTCTTATTGTTTACAACCAATCTTTTCAGTTGTTCTTCGGTTATCTTCAATTTCTTACTCATTTTAGTATTTTTATATAAATAGTTGGTTTTTAGTAATAAATTGGTTATCTTTTAAACATGTCATTTATTAAAATTAATAAAAAATACAATAAATTAGTAACGTTTGGATGTTCGTTTTCTGATGGATGGATATATGGTAAAGAAAACAGTTGGGGATTTTTCCTATCCGAATTATTGGGGTGTGGTTATGTTAATTATTCAAATAGTGGGTCATCAAATTATGCAATTATGAGTAATGTGGTTAGATACTGTGAAAATAATGACATGTCCAATTGTTGTGTTGGTATCCAATGGAGTGAACGGAACAGAAGAGAGATTTGGTCTAAAGATAATAACGAATATATTACATTTAATTTATCAACTTTAACCAGTAAAAATACTGTACCAAAAGAAATTGAGGTTTTAAAAAATAATGTTGAATTTTATTCTGATATATGGTTTGATGAAAGAGAAAATGTTTTAAGGACTATTCAATCGATGATTTTAATTAAAAATTATTTGGAGAATAAAAAAATAGATTATGTGATGTTTGAAGGAATTGGTTCAATTTCAGATGAATATTCACCTTTGAATAAAGATGAAAAAATTATTGACATTTTAAATAATTTTGAGTTTTTTACAAAATATGGTGATATGAGAAGTCACATGTTAAAAATAGATGAGTGGGATAAAAATGACGGCCACCCGAATCCACAATACGCTAAGTGGTGGTCTAATGAAATTTATAATTATTTAAAAGAGATTAATTTATGAGAATAACAGTTATTGGTGAATTATGTGAAGATGTATTCGTATATGGGGATACATTAAGATTAAGCCCTGAAGCTCCCGTTCCCGTTTTAACACCCAAATTTACCGAAGAAAATCCGGGGATGGCGGGTAATGTTGTTGAAAACCTAAAATCTATGGATGAAAAAGTAGAAATTAATTTTATTCACCAAAAAGAAAATATAATTAAAACTCGATATGTGGATGAAAAATCTAATCATATGTTTATTCGTGTGGATAAGGAAGGTTATGTTGAACCTCTTGTTTTGAATGACTTATATGTCGATATGATTAAAGAATCTGATGCTGTTATTGTTAGTGATTATAACAAAGGGTTTTTAACCGAGACGGTATTGAGAGAAATTTGCTATCATTCTAAATTTATCATTATGGATACTAAGAAAAAAGTATCCGAACATACCGTATCTCATTTTAATTTTATAAAATTAAATTACCAAGAATATCTTAGATTTGATAAAGATGCTAGAGACATATACATTGATAAATTGATTATTACTTTAGGTTCGGGTGGTGCCAAATATATTAATACAGTTTATCCTTCACCGGACCCAAAAGAAACTATAGATGTTAGTGGTGCTGGCGATACTTTCACTGCAGCATTCACATTAAATTATTTACAAACTAAATCAGTAGAGGAAGCCATTACATTTGCAAATAAAATGGCATCTATTGTTGTTTCAAAAAGAGGAGTATCAACGCCATGGAAAAAGTAATTGTAACTGGATCAAAAGGATTTATTGCAAAAAATTTAATAAAAGAAATTGATGGTAAATATGATTTAATGTTCATTGATGAAGATATTTTTAATGACTCTAATTGGGTTATAAATTTATCTAATATATTACACTCATTTGGTCCCAATATAATATTCCACATTGGTGCTTGTTCTGACACATTAGAACTTAATGTGAATTATATGATGACAAGAAACTACGAATTTACTCGTATCCTTTCAGATTATTGTCACGATTTCAATTGTAAAATGATATATTCATCATCGGCAGCAAATTACGGAACAAATGATTTGTACCCTTCAAATCTATATGGTTGGAGTAAATACGTGGCGGAACAGTATATAATTAAAAATGGTGGTATTGGTTTACGTTACTTTAACGTTTATGGTCCATTAGAAGACCATAAAGGGAAGATGGCATCTGTGGCATATCAAATGTTGGAAAAACAAAAAAACGGTCAGGAAATCGAAATATACCCACTTAAACCACAACGTGATTTTGTTTATGTAAAAGATATAGTAAATGCAAATCTTTTTGCATCCAAATGGTATAGTGATTATTCAGGTAATTGGTATGAAGTTGGTAGTGGTGATGCTAGAACTTTTGAGGATGTTTTAGATATTTTAAAAATTGAATATAGTTATACCGATGAAAATACAATTCCAAAGGGATATCAATTTTACACCAAAAGTAACCCGAATAAATGGATGTTTGGGTGGAAGCCTCAATACAATTTAGAAGAAGGGTTAAAAGATTATTTAAATAATTTATAATTTTTGGAATTTTCTCCAGTATTTATACTAGTACTAGCTTTCTAGAATAGAATATTATATATTAAACTAGTACCAGTATACTGGAGGATTTTATTTAGTTAATTTTTTTCTATTTCTAATCGCATCATCCCAATTATAAAATATATCCCACCAATTCTCTAATATTGAGGTGTTATAACTGATATCATTATTATAACCAGGAATTGATTGCCACCAATAAATGAACCACTTTACTTGACTATCGTTATTCCAATTCACATTACCTGAAGAAAATGGGCCGGGTGATATCATCTCATTACTAAATGTATAAGTTTTATTTAACCAACTTAAATTGTTTGTGTTTATACCAACACCTCCCGTTGGTTTCCACGATGTAATATCAGATAAAACCGTATTTGGATTATTATAATCGTATTGAGTTGTGGTATTAACCGGTGTGTGGGTGTAACCACCAATAGTGTTTCTATTTTTTGCAAAATTATTATAATAAAATCTTGTGTTGTCAATATAATCTAATTGTCTTTCCAATTGGTGTCCTCTATTGTGTAAATCGGTATCAACACCCCTCCAACCATTGAATCCATATACAACATAAGTTTTATCATATCTAGGTAAATCGGTATTGTTTATTCCACCATTTGAAATGTTTGCAGGGTCGGGAGATGTAATAGCCGGCGACATACTTGATTCAAAAACATTATAACTATTTACACCAACTTCTCTACTAAAAGATGTGAACCAAACTTCTTTAACATCTAAATTATTAACATAATGCTTTATATTAACTTTGGTTAACAAATCATAAAAATCAATATTATACCAGTCGATTGTTACGGGATTGTTTATTTTATCATCACTATCATACATTGTTGTATCTATTGTTCGAGTACCAACTTTTAATAGTTTGATATCATACACATTGATGTAAGCAACCACATTTAAATTAACATATGGTCTTACAACATTAGTACCGTAATCTCTAAATCTACTACCTTCTTCAATACATTTTTTTTCTACTATTTTATCGTTTAATATTTTTTCATTTGCTCTCTTTAATGTTAGTTTATGTATATCGTCCCAAGCAACAGTTGAGTTATGTGTTTTGTATCTATCTAAATAAACACCATCGGAAGTTGGTAGGTAATTTATAATAACAACAGGTACGGTGATGACTCCGTTATTTTTTGTTTGTAATCGACTATCTACAGGAATGATTTCAAATCCTTGACTCTGTATTATTGTATTTTTTACAATATTAATTTGTTTTGTCAATTCTAAAAGTTCCTTTTGGTACTCAGATATTTGATTAATTAAATCACTAATACTTTTAGTCAATTCAGTTTTGTCTGAACTAATTTGATTACTCAACTGAGAAAACTTAGAATTTAAATCCGTCGTTAAATTTAATATTTGATTACTAACTACATCCACTCTTTTATACAAAGAATCGATTTTAGTTGACATTACATTTACTTGTGACTTCGTTATTTTCAATTCATTATTTAAAGAATCTGTTGTTCTTTGTAATTGATTGATTTGACTTTGTAGGACCCCTAATTGAGTTTTAAGGTCATTGATATCTTTACTATAATCGATTTGTTTGGTACACGATAATAGTGTTAAAGTCAATAGAACAAAAACGATAATTTTTTTCATAGATTTAATTTATACCACAAAGATAGTTATTTTTTGTAAACCATCAAAAAAATATTGTAAAAAAAACAAAAAACCCCCTAAAAAGGGGGTTTAATTATATAACTCGTTGATTATTATTCTGTTGGAGGGGTTGGTGAATTTGCGTTAAATCGAGCCATAATTTCGTACCAAGTTACAACTTCATTTGGTTGACCGTCTACTGGTTTCATAATACATTTTAATAGACCATCTTCGTCTTTTGTTAATTTGATGAATCCGATTCCATCACATACTAATTCTTTTTCACCACCTGGTGCTAATCTAGCAGATTCTTCTTTAACATCGAAATCCGCCTCTACATTAGAGTTAGTCCATTCTTTGTATTGTTTTGAATATCCCATAATAATTTGTTTTCTTTATAAATATCAAGGTCTGTATGTAAAATCCTTATAAAAACTATCGTTAACGTTTTTCGGGTGGATAACATCAATTAGACCTGATTTCATAGATATTTGATATAGATTTTTATTATTATGAAAAATCTCCTTTCTATTTTTATATTTTTTTAATTCTGATATGATTTTTTTATCAGTCCACTTAATTTTCTTTTTACTTGGTAAGTGTTCATCCAAATATTTCCCAATTCTAGCAATTTGATATAACGATGGGTTATTTCTATACAATTCCTGTCTTGAGTTATATTTTGATAACTCATTCAATATCAATTCATGTGTCCACTTACTTTTCTTAGTATTTGGGAAAATTTGATCCATTATACCTTTTCGATGTGCTGTATTGTATAAACTTGGGTTTAATTTAGATACTTCCCTTTTACTACTATATTTTTTTAATTCCTCAATTATCTTTTCCTCTGTCCATTTGTGTTTTCTTTCGGGAAAAAGAATGGGTAGTAAATTGTTCCTATGTGCGAAATCATAAGGACCGGGATGTTCTTTAACAAAATCACTTATGAATTTATAGTTTTTAGCCAACTCAGTAACGGACTCCACTGAGTATTTTGATTTTTTTGAGAATCTCATATCGGGAAAAATCTCAGGTAACCAATCATTTGACTTGGCGTATAGATATAATCTATTGTTTTTTGATGCCAAATCCATTCTACTTTTATACTCCTCACATATTTTTTTAGTTTCTTCTAATGAATATGTTAAAGGTTCCTTTTTGGGGAATAATTCATCGATTAACCCTTTGTGTTTCAATGCAGTTAAGAATGCCACTTGATTATTTTCCAAGAATTCAGTTCTTTTACTGTATTTCTTAGCGTCTTCTCGTATTGTTTCAGGTGTCCAATATCCTTTTGGTTTATATTTCTTTCTATTTGGAAATACAACGTCCAATACACCCTTTTGTCTAAGATAGGTATGTATTTTATAGTTTACCTTACGAAAAACGTTAGCATCATCATATTTGGACGCAATCTCCATGTACTCTTTAAGAAGGGTGTCTTTTCTACCATATCTTTTAACACGAGCAGTTTCTTTGGTTTCTTCCGACCATTTTCTTCCGGCCATAGTTTTTTAAATTTTAGACCGCAAAGATAAGGGGATTAAATTAATCCCCCAAAAAAATGTGTATAACTTTTTATGATAAAATATAATGATAATATCTTTATCCTTTAAGTTTCTTTAAAACCTCCAAGTTCTTTTTAACAATGTTTAATGATTTAATACCTGAACGTCTGCTTCTCATAGCACGTGGTTTTTTTGCTGCTGTTCCCATAATGTATGTTTTAATATTGTGCTGAATATGTTATGTTTGTTAATTCACCACCTAGTTTATAAAATTCGTATCTCTGTTCTTTTGTGATAGCTTTATCCATGGACAAAAACAACGCATTAAACGTTTTATCGTCATATGTTTTAACACCATTCTTTTTCTTTTCCAATAACTTTTGTGCCATCGGATAAATGGTTTTACTATTAAACATCATATTCTTTTTCAATTGTTCGATTGGTGTGTTTTGGAACTCACCTTCTTCTCCTCTTAAAAATCTATCAAGAAATCCCAACAATGTTTGTTCGGGTACCGTTAAATTGCTTTGTTGTTCATTCAATGGTTGTTTATAACCATTTTGAATGTGTTGTAATAATATCTCTTCTCTTTCTGATTCGGTTAATACAAAATTCTTATACATAATTTATTTGTGTTTTATAATTAATTCACCAAGAACCTCCAAACGACCAACTTCAACTTGGAATTTGGTTTGGTCCATATCCAATGATATACTCTTTAATGTTTTAGCAAATTCTTTTTTAGATTCTTCCATATCGAATTTACCTTCACTTGCTTTTTTATAATAAGGTAATTTAACCTTAAAATGGTGATATGTCAACATAGAAGGTCCACCTTTTTCTTTTGCATTATTTGCAATCTTTTCGGCACCTCCCATTCTCTTTTCAGCAAATTCATCAAATGATAAACGTTTCGCTTGTTCTTCGGTTATAATAATCTTCATGATAATAAATATCCCCTTTCATATAAGGAGATTTAGTTAAGACCCACAAAACGCGAACGGGGGTTCCGGCGTACGAATACCGGTTTATGAGAATAGGACTGTCGGAAATTATCTTTATGTTCAAATTTAACGAATACCAACATAGACAGGATAATCAAATCCATCGGGGTTCATAATAAATAACTGAACCAATCTATGCCAACCCTCCCACATCTCCAATTTACCCCTTTCTTTCGGATTCATAACCATAATCAATGGTTTCTTACTACCCGACTTAAGGAGTTCCAATTGTTTCTCATGACGTTCCTTATCACCGGGGAATAACATCGCACCCTTAATACGTGGTCCAATGTTATGTCTTGACTCAGAATCCAACTTATTCATGGTAATGTGAAGGTTAGGAAAGAATTTCCATTTCATCTTCTTAAGGTCTTGAAAGTATTGGTACTTAGAGTGGGTGGGGTCCATCATCTCAGGATTAAATCTGGCTGTGGTATAATAAAGGTCATTAAAGACCCATTCAGGGACATTCGGAAGTTCTTTTCTCAATTCCCTATATAAACCACCACGTAGTTCGTAGAGGTCAACAGCGGTCTCATATAGGGTATTAATTAACTTCATATTACATAAATATATTGTATACCAAGAGTTCCTAGGGTGGTATAAACAAAAAGGACAGAAGTAGCGAATTTCTGTCCCAACGGTACTATGTAACTAGTTCCGGTCCTAAGTCGGGTCTTCAAACCCGAGGTATCTTTATATAAATCTTTTAAACTCAGATTTAATCTTCTTAATAGATTCATCCATCTCATCAGGTTCGGGACGTTCAGTACGTTCGTCATCTTCCACACCATAGTTAATTTCGTCTTCACGACTATAAAACTCATCATCGAACTTTTTATCGTCGATATCAAATGTTTGTTCCGGTTCCACATATGGACCACGTTTTTTTCTGTGACGAGATTCTGACAACGTTCTAAGTTGTGTCTCTGTAAGTATAATTTTCATATTACATATAAATACATAAAAAAACCCTTCAAATGAAGGGTTTCTATATTTTCAATTTATTAGAGATAATCTCCCCATTCCTTTCTATCCATATCATACAACAAATATGGTGTAATTTTAATCATTTTAGAATCAATTGCTTCTTTAACCAATTGCAAAATATGTTGTCTCATTTCTTCAGAAACAGGACTCAATTCTGTTGTTTCGTCATACACATTAATAGATTCAACATCATAACCATCACTTGTTATGTAAACCTTTACTTCTTCTTGTAATTCAGGGATATAAACGTCAACCACCCAATCTTTAGGATGTACACCATATCCTGTGATACGAATCGGTCCATTATCCTCATCTTCTTCATCCTCATCGTCATATTGTTCCTTCATGGAAACTTCTTCTTCTGATGTTATATTAAACTCTGATTCGTTAATTCTTCCCATCATATTCTTAATGCGGGATATTTCTTCGTTAAGTATATTCTTTTTCATACTATATAAATATAATAATTCAATAAAAAAAACCCTCCGTGAGGGAGGGGTTTCTATTATGCTCGTTTCTTAGTTTTACGTGTATGTCCTTTACGGATACAACTTTTAACTACAGGACCGTTCTTGGTTTTAACGATTCTTGAGAAATTATGGGGTCTTACTGTTGTTGCCATAGGTATAATGTTTTTACAAAGATAAGTATTTTATTTTATAAAACAATTTCTTTTGTATTGAAACGTTTGGTTTTTTCGGTATGACAATCAATACATAACATTTGAAGGTTATCGATAACGGTTTTACCTCCATTGGTATGTTCGGTGATATGATCACCTTGCATCTCAGTTATAGGTAGTGGTTCCGTTCCGTGGTACTTACATACTTCACCATCTATACCTACACAAATTCTATTCTGTTCGATGTATTTGATTTGTTTCTGTACTTGTGTGAATAATCTTTGTTGGTCATATTCTATCAATTTACCAAATAACTCTCTATTATCATATAGGAATTCTCTACGATATTCAAACTTATTATCTTGTCCTTTACCGAAATAACTAAAGAACCCTTTATACCAAGTATTATTCACCTCCATATCAATGGCATCATAATTTCCAACTTGGTAGTCCTTAAATTGGTTATTGTTATAGTAAGTTGTATGTAATGTATCCAAAACAGATGTCAAATACCAACTATACTCTTCCAATGATTTGATTTCGTTTCTAAGGTATAAATCGTTCACAAAGGTAAGAACGTCTCTCATACAACAAGAACCCGGTCCGAAGTGTCCATTGAACTCGGTGTACTTATACACCGTATCCGTCATAACCATAAACAACTTAATAAAGGATTTGAATTTGCCAGGATGTTCATCTTCAGAATAGGAATGAATAAGATTAAATCCATCTTCATTAGGGTCTTTTAACATATTTGGATTCATATAGTGAAAGAATAACTTCTCCACAAACTCATTGAACTTATTCTTAGTAGAGGATTTGGAAACCAATAGAGACAATTGTTTATCCAATGGTATATTATTCTTAAGTTGTTGAACTATATTGATGTTTAAATCAGATGGAAATGCTCCTCTTTTCTCAGCGGGACTAAGTGCTGTACCATTATTCCACTTCTTAAAGACATATGATTTAAGATTACGTAACTCATTGTCGTCCAAGTTGTTATTGAGAATAACTTTAACGGTAATGGTCTTTCTTTCAATCTCTCTACTAAACTCTTTCCATTGATTTTCATTCTTTGGTCCCACATTATAGTATTTGGTAGATTCCGTAAGTTCTTTTGAATAGTATTTGAAGTCAGGATTGGTTAAAACCTCTAATAAAATACTACGAAGCCTCTGATGACCATCGGCAACATAGAATTTGTTCCCGATTTTAATGAGAACAATCTCAGGTAATAAGGTAGGAGTATGTAGTAGTGTATGGATTAAAGAACAAACCTGTTGTTTGTTCCAACAATAATCCCTTTGAAACCAATCCTGTAGAATTAGTTCTCCCTCTTTGTACATTTCACCTAATCTTCTGATGTCCCAGTTCTCGGCGTTCTGAAAGAACACCCTGTTTTGTGTTTGGTAGTTAATTACCGTTTCGTAAAGTTCGTTGATTTTCATAAAATAATAGTACGGACATGTATGTCCTGGTTTTTTAAAATGTACTATTAATTAGGAAGAATCTGTACCGTAATTTCCTAAAAATTTCTGGAAAATTTTTTTTCAGTTTTTGGAAATATATTTCCATTTACAGGTTTTTTACCCCCCGATGTATGGGGATGTTAAAGGAATTAGAAATATAGTTCTAATTTGGGATTTATAATTTACCCATAATAAAGTTAAATATGTGATTTTGAAGTTGTTGGTTACCTATAATGAAATCACTCATTTGATTTGATACTTTGATGTAATTCTGAACAATAGGAGAATCAGTAGTATAGTATTTTTTTAAATTTGACACAAATCCTTCCTTAAAGAACTTCTGACCTGTTAATAAGAAAGTTTTATTAATTCCTTCTTTAATTTTACCCCTACCTACGG
>JACCDP010315409.1_pt1 | contig 10045 bp, 9 predicted proteins | sample 7445841 | NCBI WGS metagenome assembly JACCDP01 (sample SAMN15323441, study PRJNA562643) | freshwater metagenome | isolation source: river surface water | place: USA:Blue River Watershed | collected 2017-08-17
CGTGTTGAGGGGCAATTAAACCATAAACGCCTGAACGGTGATGCAGTCTTAAAAAGACTGAATCTTTATCTTCCGTATCTAACAAAGATACCTCGTAGGCATTATAATTAAGTAATCGATACTTTTTGCCAGGTTCCTCTTTAGTACCATCTTCAAAGACTGGAGTTCCATGTACATAAGATAATCCTAGGGAAAAGCCCAATCTCATGTGAACTGATGAAATTGCAAAACTTGGTGTTTGAATATTATAGGAAATAACTGTTTCTATTAAATCCTTTGGCGAATGATTTGCAAATATGTACTCAATATGACTGTTGGCTTTACCAAGAATTACAGGAGTTTGAATTTTCTGCTGATAAGCTATTCCAATAATTTTGTGTTGCTCTATTTCTAAATCATTACTTATAGCCTTCTTTGGAAAATCTATTAAATTGCTATCCACTGATTTTCCACCAAACAAAGATATACTGTCAGCATAACTATGATTTGTGAGAAATAAAAAAAATATAATAAATAATAAAAAGTAAGACTTTGCTAAAATCAGTGCCCTTTTAAATTGTCTATATAAATATGGTTTTTCAATGGGAGACTTAGTATTTACCCTCCAATACGCATTTCTTTCCTTAACAATTTGTCTGATAACGTGTTCACAAGTAGTCTTTTTATTTTTCTTATAATCCCAATAAATTGGATATTTTATTAAACATCCATAAACCAATTCTTCTAAAGTAAGCTTTCTCTTTCTTCTTTTAAAAGCTGGAGAAGATTTATCCATATCAACGGTGAGCCCCCAGCCAGCATAAAAAGGAGCGCCATAAGTAAATACTTTCTTTCCCCTTATCAAAGCTTCAAATCCAGTCAAGGATGTAAGAGTATGGATTTCATTTGAATATTCTATGCATTCATTTGTAGAATAATGATCAGCAAATAAATTTACTTTTTTTTTAATGATTTCAAAATTAATGCCTTTTCGGTTCATGGAAATTATATCTGGGTGTGGCTTATAAATTATAAAAACATTTTTTTTTTTATTATATTTTATTAAATCAAGCTCAGACTTAAATTTAAATGTCCCATATTTGATCGAATCATCTGAAGGTACTTGTCCAATAATAAATATGATTTTTTTTTTTATTCTTAATTGATTTAAATATATTTTAAGCTTATTTTGTAATTTATTATTATTTAAATTATATTTTGATATTTGCTCATGATTAATATATTTTATTAATTTTTTTGATTTAATAAGTGTTATATTATTGAGTTTAAGAGTGCTTAATATTTTCTCTAAATCAGATTTTGATCTGCTATCATAGTAATTAGATAAACTATCAAAAATTAGTGAATAAGGTTTCGTGAAATCACTTCCAAGACCAAAAGATCTTATTAGACCATCTTCTACAAAAATATATCGAATATTATTTTCTCTTATATAATTAAAAATTTTTGGGCAGATTTTATAACCCCATATATAAATAATATCATTGTAATTAACTTTTTTAATAAAACTACATAATGAAATATTTTTTTTTAAAAAAATACAATGCTCAAAATAATTTTTAAAAAACTTTTTCCATGGAGAAAAACCTATTAGATATTTTTTCATAATTTAAATATCTTTGCTTAATTAAATTTATTAAATTTATTTTTTAAAAAAAATTTAGATTTTAATGCTATTAGAAATTTCTAATATTTTAGATATATAATTAACTAGATGCGCTCTAAATTTTCTATCAAGACTTAAATTTTTTTTTATAAAAAAAACATTGTACTGACCTGGAGTTTGAAAATCTCTTGTAAAGGGTACAAAATCAAATTCTTCTAAAAATGGGTATATATCAAATACTGTTTTTTGATTTTGCCATACTTCATAATCTTCAACTTCTACATAAATTGCACTAGTCTTTTTTAATAAGTTTTGTCCAGATTTAAGTACATCATACGCACCTCCTTCAGCGTCTATCCTTAATGAAATATTATTTACACTTGAAATTAAATTTTCAAAAAATTCATCTAATCTTATATTTTTTATAGTGACAACATTATATAATTGATTTTTTTTTTTAAAAATAGAATTATTTGAAACTAAACTAGAATCAATTTTTTTATAAAAATTTAGATAATCTTTTTTTTCATTACTTACAATTGCATTTAAGTAATTAAAATTTTTTTTATTTTCAAAAGACGAGGTAAAATGATTAAAATTTTCAGGGTCAGCTTCAAAGGCAAAAACTTGTGACATGCTATTTATTTTTGAATATTGATAGGAAAAAGATGCCTCATAAGCGCCAACTTCAACTAACATATCAGGTTTAAGAATATTAAAGATTAAATTTTTAAATAGTTTTTCATGCTCTATGTTTGTTTTTAAAAAAAATTCTTTTTGATGAGTATTTTTTAATAAATTACTAAAGAGATACTGGTTAATTAATTCAAAATAATACCAAGAGTTCATTTTTATATTAAAAAACTATTTTTTAAAATATTTCTAAAAGCATCCTTAAAAAATAAATAAGGATTATTTTTTAATTTATTAATTTTTCTAATTGTTTTAAAACTTGGCTTTAAAAAATTATTTATTTTGACATCTACATTTACTTCATAAAAAAAATTTTTTTTAAGATTAGATGGAATTGTTACGTCAATTAATAAATCTTTAATAGAATATATATACGTTACAAAACTTTTATATTCATTGATATTTAAATTAAAATCAAAATTATTAAACAAATCAGTAAGCTCATTTTTTAAATTATTAATATTAACATTATAAACAAATTCTCTTTCACCGAGCAATGATTTGTCTAAACAGATTGTTTTAAAACCTTTGTATGTAGCTTCTATTGCTGATTGCGAATTTATAGTTATAACGCAATCTGACAAATTAAATAATTGATTTAAATTATAATTTTCCACAACAACCATTCTTTCGTTATTAAAAGTTTCTAAAAATCTCAAAGTAGAATTTGTTTTAGTTTTCACCCTTTCCCAAGGATGGATTTTAAAAATTATATTATAACTTGTATTTAATAATAAATAGTTGATGAGTTCCTTATAATAATAATGTGGATGTATTACTTTATTATCTTGTACTAATGAAAAATCGTTTATCACTTGACCTAATATTAAAATATTCTCTTTTGAGTTATGAAAACTTATTGGCTCTTCTTTTTTTTTTGGCTGTTTAACATTTAAATTTATAAAACTTTTCCAAAATTTTTTAAAAAATATAATTTTTTTATCATAGTCAATATCGTCATATTTTTTTAAATTAACATTTTTTATAATTGAATTATTAGGTGTGCTTGATATATTTTTTTCGATAATGTAATAATTTTTATGAAATAAATTTTCTGTAACTCCAACTCTGCATGTCATATTTTTTACTAACTCATATAAAGATGATTGATAAATTAGTGAACCTGAAAATAAAAAAACATAAAAAAAATCATTTTTATTAATTTTTTTTACTTGGTCACTCCAATAATCAATCCAATAACATCCAGCTGCTAAATTTAATAATAAATCATTTTTATGTTGCTCCGGTATAATTTGATAATTAAATTTATTGATATTTATACCATTTTCTTTAATAATTATATTTTGGGTATACTCTCTTTTGCAAATATTATATAAATTTATTTCTTTATATTTTGCATTTTTGATTTTTTCTAAATCTAGTAAAAAAATAAATTCATATTTTAATTTTAAAAAATTTTCAAATTCAACATAGTCACCAAAACTATCATAATTTAATTTTGGAATATCTAAACTAACAATTGATAAATTTTTATTTAGCCATTCAAAAATTTTATTATTTTTTCTTGGTTTAAAATGAATATTGTCGGAAAGTAGTAATTTTTTTTTCACTAAAATTTAACACCTTTGATTATGTTTTCATAAACTTCTTCATAATTAAAAATTACTTGTTTCCATGAAAATATTTTTTTACTATCAATTGATAGTTGATAAGAATTTTTCAATAGGTTATTTGAAAAATCTATATTTTTGAGACGATTAATTTTATTTAAGTCTTCGATTAAATTTCCAGTTAAAAAAAATCCATTATATTCATCTCTCAAGAAATCATTGACCATGCCAACTGCTGTGCCCAAAATTGGAGTGGAAGATTTGACTGCTTCTGGCACAGAAGCTGGTCCACCTTCATATATGCTTGTAATTAATAAAAAATGTATTTTACTATATAAACTTATAAATACCTTGTAAGGTAAAAATTCAAATAGTTCTACTTCATATCCTAATTCATCTAAATATTTTTTTTCTAAAAATCTTGAATCTCCAAACAAAATGAATTTAAATTTTTCTTTATCTAGATATGTGGCTAGTTCTAAAAAATAATTCTCTCCTTTTACTTTTCTCGCGTATCTTTTTGAAAAAAAACCAATTGATATTTTTTCATTACAATTTATTTTCTTTTGGCAAGATACAATATGTTTGTTATATCCGTGTGGAATAAGATGAACATTTTTAATTTTTTTTTTTTCTAAAATTTTTTTTTGATTGTTATTTAAACAGATAATTTTATCAAGTTGTTTATAGGTTTGAAAAACATCATTTTGATCAGGGGTATAATCATTTAAATCATGGTGGACGGTTGTAATTGATGGATTTAAGATATGTTTTTCCAAAAAAGTTCTATGATAATGAAAAAGACTAGCGCCATAAATCGGCTCATTTGAGCTTATATAATTGAACTTTACTCCATATTTTACAAAATAATTAAAAAAATCATCAAAAATTTGACTATGCAAATCAGAACTAAATATGTGATTTATTAATTGCATTTAAAAAAAATACTTATTTCCAATTAATATTATTTATTCTACCGTCAATATTTTGATGAATTTTTATTGGAAAATATTTGTGAACAATATCAAAAGGCACTAAATCAGATTTTATTTTTTTATTTAGAACAATAAGTGAAATATTATATCCATAAGCTTTGAGTATTGCATCACTACAATCTATGCCGCTTATAATTACATTATAAATTAATGTTAATGAATTGAATAAATTTATGTGACCGCTTACCACATTATGCTTTAAAGGTGGGACAGTAATACATATAATTCCATTATCTTTGGTTACATCAGATATTTTTTTTAGAAAATTTTGAATATTAGGTATGTGTTCTAAAACGTGAGAAACCCACGTCAAATCAAATTTTCGCTCAATTTCTAAATCCATAAAATCACCACTTAAGTCAGGTTTGTATTTATGGTAGTCGCCTCGATCTAAAGTTGTTACAAATTTATTGTATGATTTAAAATATTCAGCAGCTTTTCCAGCTCCAGTTCCAATGTCTAAAACGTTAGAAAAAGAATAGCTTTTTATTAATTTTTCAGCAGCATCATTGCCCAAAAAGTTTAGCTTTGACTCTGATTTTGGTATGTCCCAAAAATGTAAAAAGTCCATATAATTTAATTTATTAAGCGATCAATGTTTACGAGTGGATAAACAATTGAAACAATAATGTTTAAGAACTTTTGTAATTCTGCAGCCGGTGAATTTGCTACATAAATTACATCTTTATTTTTAATTGGAAAATTTTGCGCAACAAAGAACGTTGCAGGATCATCCATTTTAACTTGGTAAATGATTGCAGCTTTACCGTCGCTTGTTAACACCTCAGGTTTATATTTCTGACTTAAAGATTTTGGATCTTCAAATCTAAAAATAAATAAACCTTTAGAATCTGCTCGGTTATCATTAAATCCGCCAACTCGACCTAGGGCTTGTGCAAGGGTTATACCTTGCCCTTCAAAATTAACTTCATCGTTTTTAACGGTTGCACCAAGAACGGTAAAGCTGTTAGGTTGAAAAAATACTGTAAGAACATCCCCCGGTTCTAATTTGATATTTTGCCTTGAATCTTGAATAATTTTATCAAGGGATAATGATTGAACAATATTTCCCCTTGTCAGCTGAACTGTTATTTTATTAACAGCCTGTTTAACGCCACCAACAGCTGCAATTGCATCTAAAATTCTCTCTCCTTTTGGCGTTAATGAAAGAAGAGCGCTCGAATTAACTTCTCCAACAACGGTTATTTGCGATGTTAAGTTTTTGCTCATCCTAACCATAACCTGAGGCTGGTTAGCTCTTGCTTTTAAAGATGCTAAAATACTATTTTCGATATCATTCAAATTTTTATTTTTGGTAGATATTTTTCCTGCAAAAGGGATACTTATAAATCCCTCTGAATTTACAATTTGTTCAGGTAAGGTTGTTTTATTTGATCCTGGTAGACTCATACCCACCTGACCTTGAGATCCAGAATTAAATAAAATTGGCGGATCTGCTTCCCAAATATTTACCTCTAATACGTCTCCTGGTTTAATTTTATAATCAGTTGTTTTGTTTTCTTTAAACACTTCTGAAAATAATGAACTTTTTTCATTATTTAATATGCTCTGTGTTAATTCAGAATTAACTTCAATAACTTGAATAATAGGAACCTTTCTGCCGTCTGCAAGAATAACAGTTGCTCTGTTTGGTCCTGAAGAAGACAAGAACCCCCCACAGGCAGAAAGACTTAATAATATAAATATTACTATTAATTTATTTGGATAATTCTTTAAAAACATTAATTTGTTCCGTAATAAAATTTAAGAGCTTCAGGTACATTTTCAAAAGGGCAAAGGGTTCGATTATAAAGAACATAAGCTTTAGAACAGTATCTTGATATTAACTGATCATTATGCGAGACCATGATCATGCCTCTATTCGCTCGGTTGGTTATTATTTCTTTATCGCACTTCATTCTAAATTTTGCATCCCCCACCGAAAGTAATTCATCGATTAAAAAACAATCAAAATCTATGGCCATCAATAATGCAAAGTTTAGTCTTGCTCTCATTCCAGATGAGTAATTGCTAAGCGGTTCTGATAAATCGTCTTTCAATTCTGAAAATTCTTTTACAAACTCAACGACATGACGATAATCTTTATTATAAATTCGACTTATAAATTTTATGTTATCAAGGGCTGTAATGTTATTATTAAACCCACCCGTATAACCAACTGGCCAAGATACTCTCATTTGTTTTATAATTTTTCCAGAATCTGGTCCTAAAATTCCAGCTATAATTCTAACTAAAGTGGTTTTTCCAGCACCATTTATGCCAATAATTCCAATTCTTTCACCCTTTAAAATTTTACAGTTAATATTACTTAAAACATTTTTATATCCGTCTTTAGTTTCAAAAGTTTTTGAAACACCCACCAACTGAATCATGAGGCCTCTTCTAAATTTCTTCTAACTTTTTTAATAACAATCAAACCAATAAAAAATATTAATATAGAAGAAAAAAGGAAATAATTTACGGAATATATTGCATTAATATTTCCAAAATAACCTTCTCTAAATATTTCCATTGCATGTACAACAGGAACATAAGAGACAATTTCTCTTTGTTGTGGTGGCATCCAATTCAACATTGATAAAGCACCAGAAAATGGAGTTATTAAAATTAGAATAAGAAATCTATTCCTTCTGAGCAAAGGTATTTTAAATGTAGCGTAGGATAAAATAAGACCAATTGAAAAAATTATAAAACCAAGAAATATCCAACCTACGGATGTTTTGAGAAAATTGTTTGGAAGAGGCATAAGATTAAAAAAATAGAACCAAAAATTTAAAAAAATTAATACAAATGATAAGCTTAAGAACTCTAATAAAAACCTAGCATAGAATAGATCCATGACTTTCACGTTTCTATGAAATAAAATTCCTCGATTAGACTGAGCTGCTCCACCAACAAACCCAATGGCTCTACGTAGAAGCATAAAAACTACATAACCAGTTAATAAAAATCCATAAATAGGAATGGTTCCTTTAATATGAGTTCCAAAAATTAAATTTTTAAGCAAAATAATTGAAAATATAAAAATTAAAGGTTCTAAAAATAACCATAAAAAGCCTAAATTTTTTCTTCCATACGTGGTTAACATTTCTCTAACCATTAATGCTCCGATAACTCTTATCTGCACATAAATTGAATCAGCAAGTGTTCGTGAATTATTTTCTATTAAATTTTTCATCAACTGTAGTGTTCTTTAACCCCTGAGATCATTAGGCTTAAGACGCCCCATATAATTAGGGTGGTTACAAAAATGCCAAGAATAATTTGCAATCTTTTTGGCTCTATTGGATTATCTGGTATTTGTGGATTAGATATTTTCTCAATATATATTTGCTTTTTTGCAGCCTCCGCCCTTGCCATCTCTAATGATGTTAACGCCGCTTGAACTTGACGATCAGCAAAACCTTTTTCTAAATATAAATTTTGTAATTCACTGATATGTTTGTCTGGATCTTTTATTATTTTTTTGTTTTTTAAAGAATTAATTTTAATTGTTAATTCTTGTATTTTATTCTTAGCAATCTCTACTTCGCTTTGTGAGGATTTGATTAAATCTGATCTTACTCTATCATTAAGTTTATTAACAAGGGCCTCACTTTGTTTAAGTAAACTTTCATTTATCTTAAAAGACAAGTCTTTGTCGTAAGAGTATATATTTAAAGTAGTAATAGAAGTTGCTGTATCTACCATAACTTTAGTTTTGGTTTGGTAGTAACTATAAAAGTTCTCAAAGCTTTTATCCCAGAATTTTATTCCGGGAAATCTTCCTATAAAATCAATATTATTTTTAGAAAACTCTTCTTTAACATTTAGGTCATTAACAAGAATATCCAAAGCATCTCGAGATAAAATATACTCTTGAACACTAAATGAATCTGTTGGTGATTGTCCAAAGATAACCTGCGATATTCCGTTTAAAGGCAGTGCTTGGTTATTTTGAGAATTTTTAACAACAAATCTAGATTCAGTTACAAAAGTATCAGAAGCAACAAACCCAAAATAAAGGAAAGATAAAATATTTGGCAAAATTACAGAAAAAAAAAGTATTTTATTCTTATAAATACTTATTTTTGAACGTTGGTATGTATGACCTTCAAGAATACCTGGGGTTGTAGTGTATCCAAAAGTTATTCTTTTAATAAAATCTTTAACATTATCAATGAATTTTCTGGATGAACTTTGCTGATCAACTTTATCTATTTCTTGAAAATGTTTAACGACTGGATCATTTTCTTCAATTTTATTTTTATTATTCATTATTATTTAGCCAACGCTCCGCACTTTGTCTTTGTTGCTAAAGACATTATGATTTTCATATAAAAATTTTCTATAAAAAATTAATAGCCACTTTTCTTTTATCGACAATAATAGGAGCCAAGTAACCTTCTATAGAAACTGTTAAACTTTTTTTATTATTTTGAAGAACATTAAAAAATAAGTCTTTAAGAGGACCTGAAAGAAAAACGCCTTTGGTATTTAAATATTGATAAAATAAAGAAGGATCAATAATTTGATCCTGTTGCTCATTTGATTTTAAATAATTTATAAAATCAACGATTTGCTTTTGGTAAAAATGACACCCGCTTAAGAAATAATTTAAACCTTTAGTAAATCTTAAGTTTTGTAAAATTTTAGTTTGTGAAAATGCTTCATGTTTTATAAAGCAATAAGTCCCCAGGATAGATAACTGCTTGTTATTTTTTATGTAGCAAGGTCGATAAAAAACAACACCAGTTAGTGATTTTTGTAAGTAATCTTGAAAAATATTGTATTCTGCACTTTTATATTTTGCTATAATCCACATATAGCGTTAAAAGTGCATTATAAAATCAAAAAAATATATTATAAAAATTATATATATTAATTTTACTTAATAATTTTTCAGAGTTTCAAAAATGCAAAAAAAAAAATTATTTAAATGTTATACTTGGTTTATGAAAAAAATATTCCTAACTTTTTCAATCATTCTTCTCTCAACCGTATTTGCATTATCATCTATGCATCATGGTGATCATAAAAATCATGGTGATGTTCCATTTAAAAAATCTATGGATAAAATGCACAAAGATATGATGATGAAATCTTCAGGAAACATTGATATCGATTTTCTAAAAGGCATGATCCCTCATCATCAAGGAGCTATTGATATGTCTGAAGAA
>JACCDP010601634.1_pt1 | contig 10044 bp, 13 predicted proteins | sample 7445841 | NCBI WGS metagenome assembly JACCDP01 (sample SAMN15323441, study PRJNA562643) | freshwater metagenome | isolation source: river surface water | place: USA:Blue River Watershed | collected 2017-08-17
GCAAAGATGTTGAGATTGGTTTCCGCACTCAGGTATTTGTAAAAGTCTGGTTTTTCAATGATGTTTCCTATTCGGCCCAATACCTCAACTTTGTTGGACTGGATATCCTTTCCAAAGAGTTCGATTTTCCCTTGATTGGGATGTATGAGACCGAGCATACAACGCATGGTTGTGCTCTTTCCGGCACCGTTAGGCCCTAGAAATCCGAAGACATCACCACGATGTACTTCAAAGTTCACACCTTGCAGTGCGTGGAAGTCGCCGAAGTATTTATGCAGATTGGATACGTGAACTATGGTTGACATACATTTTAAACTAGTGAACGGGTCAAAGGTTCAGCCTTCGCGTTGAATTAAATTCACTTCTCCAATCGTTTTTTTTTGACATAATCTGATTGGTAAAGGAATAAATTCGCAACTCACTTCTATCTCATGAAAGAACAAATTCAATTGATCACGAGAATATTGGGAAATATTCCTTCGGCTGAATTTACCATTGGTTCGGGTTGGGGAGTAATGTGGCGACGTAGCGTTTTAGCGCGTTTTCTTCTGGAAGAAGCAAAGCTGAATGATGGGGTGTTTGTGGATCAGTCAGGTCAGGGAATCATTTTGTTTTTCCGCTCGGATGACAAGAAAAGTTTGAGTTGGATAGGGATGATGAGATTGGCATTGTTTGGAATAGGACCGTTTAGGATTTTTCGGGTTTTGAAAAGGAAGCGACAGGTGGAGCGCATGCGCAGTCAATTTCCTCCGCATATTTATTGTTCCTTCCTTGGCGTTCTTCAAGAAGCACGCGGCACCCAAGCTGTGGTTGAGCTAAGGGATATTTTGTTTCAGAAGTCTGCGGAATGGCAATTGCCCATTATGGTGGAAACGGTCATCATCAAAAACAAAATTGTATACGAGCGAATGGGTTTTCAAACCTATGGTCAATTTGAAATAGACGGCATGATTACCTATTGTATGATCCGTCCCGTAAATCAATCAGTTTCTTAGAATGCAGGTGGTGGTGTGAAATTAATTTTGGTCATTTCCCATTTGTCCATTTCTAATTTGTTAAGCAAATTCTTTTCTTCTTGCCAGCCATCTTCCTCCCAAATGAAAAATAGCGAAGGACTCCATCTTGTGGTATCCTCGACATGGTAATCTGAGATTTCTATTTTCGCATAAGGGATATTGTTTCTGATAACGGCATAGAATTCTTTTTCGTTTTTGATGCTTCTAATGCTGCCAACGGAACCTCCCGGTGTGGCGGTGTGTATATAATTGTACGTAGTTGTAGGTCCTAGTACACGAAGCGCGTTCCATTGATGCAGGGTCAGTAGCCCCATTGTTGGGTTGTTGTTATCCATATATGCCGCAACATTAGAAATAGTTGTTGTAATCTATTTACGATTTGATTTGCTATTTTTTTATCGTAATATTGCGATTGAAAAGGAAAGAGGCAATGAGGAGATGAAGGGATGAAGGGATGAAGGGATGAAGGGATGAAGGGATGAGGAGATAAAGGGATACGAGGATGGCTGTGAAATCAAAACAAAAATTATGGGAGTTACAAAATCGGATCAGTTCTCGGAAAGAGAAAATGAAATAGCGGGGTGGTTGAAAGCACTGGCGCATCCGGCTCGCATTGCCATTGTCGAATATCTCTTGTCTGTTGATTCTTGTATTTGCGGAGATATCGTCGATCATTTGCCATTGGCTCAATCGACTGTTTCGCAACATTTGAAAGAGCTCAAGTCCGCAGGAATAATTCAAGGAAACGTAGAAGGTACTTCAGTTTGTTATTGCATTGATGAAAAAGTGTTGGGGAAATTGAAAAGTTATTTTGGGAAACTCGAGAGTAAAATAAAATCTAAATGTTGTTGATATGAAAGTTAAAGAACTAATTAAAGTTTTGAGTGAATTGGAACATGTGCAATTTCAACTTCAAGATGGAACACCTGTTCCTCCTCATTTCCATGTTACTGAAATGGGATTGATATTGAAGAATTATGTGGATTGTGGCGGGAAAATGCGCAACGAACGTTGGACATCCTTTCAAATTTGGGTGGCAGGAGATACGGAACATCGTTTGTCACCTTCGAAATTTATGGGCATTATTTCATTGTGCGATGGGCTTTACGGCGTGCAGGATTTGGACATTGTGGTCGAATATCAGATGGATACCATTGGTTTATTTGATATGAGCTTTACTGATGGTAAGTTCATATTGCATCCCAAGGTCACGGCATGTCTGGCTGAAGATGCTTGCGGAATACCGGAGGCAAAAAGGAAAGTCAGTTTATCTGAATTGAACAAATCCAACGCTTGTACACCAGGTGGGGGTTGCTGCTAATTTTTGATTATGAAAACAAAGTTGAAATTTTTAGATCGATTCTTGACTTTATGGATCTTTCTAGCCATGATAATTGGTGTAGGTCTTGGAAGTGCATTTCCACAAATCCCCAATTGGTTGGATGCTTGCTCATGGGGAACAACCAATATACCTCTTGCGATTGGATTAATTGTAATGATGTACCCTCCATTGGTAAAAGTGGATTTGAAAAGAGTTCCACAGGTATTGTCCAAACCTAAACTTTTAATTTCATCATTAATTATTACATGGGTGGTAGGCCCTTTTTTGATGTTTCTTTTGGCGACTACTTTTTTGTCTGATTATCCAGAGTACATGACTGGACTTATTATTATTGGTCTAGCCCCATGCATTGCAATGGTCATTGTGTGGAATGATTTGGCTCAGGGAAGTAAAGAATGGGTAACTGGTTTGGTTGGGATAAATAGTATTCTTCAAGTTCTATTTTTTGCATTTTATGCCTATTTATATTTGGAGGTGATTTTGCCATTTTGGGGGCTGAATATTGTACATGTGGACATCTCCATGTTGCAGGTCGCGCAAACTGTCGGCCTATACTTGGGTTTGCCTTTTGTTGCTGCTTATTTTTCACGGAGATGGATTATCCAACGCAAAGGCGAAATGTGGTTATCAACCAAATTCATTCCTATTATTTCACCAATGACATTGATTGCATTATTGTTGACCATTGTTGTGATGTTTAGTTTGAAGGGGGAGATGATGGTCTCTATTCCAGGTGATGTTTTGATTGTAGCTATCCCATTGGTCATTTTCTTCGCTGTAATGTTCAGTTTGATGTTTGTTGTTGGTAAATGGACCGGTGCCAGTTATGCTGAAAATGCGGCAGTTTCGTTTACCGCCTCTGGAAATAATTTTGAACTAGCAATTGCTGTTGCTATTGGCGTTTTTGGGGTCAATTCAGGACAAGCTTTTGCCGGTGTAATTGGTCCTTTGGTGGAGGTTCCAGCACTGATATTGATGGTGAAATGGAGTTTGTATTTAAAGAAAAAATGGTATGGAAAGTAAAAAGAATATTTTGGTCCTTTGCACCGGAAACAGTTGCCGCAGTCAGATTGCCGAAGGATATCTGAGACATTTTTTTGGTAATGTAGCCAATGTATACAGCGCTGGTGTTGAAACCCACGGCGTGAATCCTCGTGCTGTTGCGATAATGGCAGAAGATGGGATTGATATTTCCAATCACACTTCCAATCATGTTGATGAGTATGCTGAAATTCCATTTGATTTGATACTGACAGTGTGTGACAATGCCAAGGAGCGATGTCCTTTTTTCCCCTCCCAAGCTGTGCGGCTACATTGCAATTTTCCCGATCCTGCAAAAGCAACTGGCACGGAAGAAGATGTAATGATGTCTTTTAGAACAACGAGAGATTTGATTAAATCCTATTGCCAAAATTTAACATCGGTAATCTTAGATTAGATAATTAAATTTGGCCATCAAAAATCAAACTCATGGCAAAAAAGATTTCTCCATCCTTCAATAGATTCCTTTATTTCGGCTTTGTATTATTTGGTTTCTATTCAATCCTTTTTAAGCACAATTGGGGTGATGCAGCGATGTATTTAGGGATTTCACTGGCATTCGATCCTTTTGATCAAGAAGTTTCCTGGAAGGAAAGACCATTGTGGCAACGTACTTGGATGGTGATTCATTTGGCGATTGTTGCGGCTTGTTTTGGAATGGAGGTAGGAACCAATGATTCGGTAGCAGCTGGAGTTAGAGATGGCTGGAACGGTAAATAATTCATCTGAATTTATCAACCTATCGCCCCGGATAGTAGCGGAAATCCTCACGAAGTGAGATTGAAGCGGATAGCCGGAAATGGCGCATAAAATTTGAAATGAAAAAGGAAGAAGTATACCAAGCGTTGCTGGCGCAATTGCAGGGGCGGGTTGGGGAGTTGCAGCAGGCTTGGAATGAGCTTTTGGAGAGCAATCAGCAGGAAGGTAAGAGTTCGGCTGGAGACAAGCATGAAACGGCTGGAGCGATGGTCCATTTGGAGATGGAGAAGTTGGCCAAACAGTTGGATGAGGCCAGAAGACAGTTGTCAGAAGTAGAAAAGTACAATCCGGATCGAATGCCTGAATCTAATCAAGTTCAAATGGGTTCGTTGGTTCAAACAACAAAGGGATGGTATTATTTGATAACGTCTTTGGGTAAGATAATTTTGAACGGAGAGGTTTGTTTTGTTCTGAGTGGTGCTTCGCCATTGGGAAGGTTGATGATGGGGAAGGGTATGGGAAATGAAATAGAAAGAGTAGGGTTCAAGACGAAAATAATTGGGATACTGTAATGGTGTGTAGTTGGGGATTTTCAAGAAAAGAATCGCTCCACAATGCTATTTTTTTTCGCTTTCAAGAATTCCAAGTACGCCTGCGCAACAGATGAGTTTTTTTTCTCTTTCAACCAAACCAACTGCCAAGTGGTTTTGATCGGCAGTCCTGGGATTGGGATGATTTCCAGTTCTTTGTTTTTTAGTTCATTTCTCAATCCTATCAAGGGCATAATGGAATAGCCCATACCAGCCAGTATCGCTTGCTTCACGGCCTCATTGGATGTAAGTTCAATGGCTTTAATGGGTTGAATTTTTTTACGCTCTATGAATTTTTCCATCGTTTGTCTGGTGCCTGATCCAGGCTCCCGATAAATCAAAGGATGACAATCGCTGAGTTTGATAGTCTTGGCTCTATTCTTTTTTTGTTCTTGATGACGACCAATCATGTACAACTTATTTTCAACCAAATCCAATTTGGTTAAGTTCAATTTTTCAGGCAAAATGGAAACCAAGGCAAAGTCAACTTCGTTGTTTTTTAATCTTTCAATGACCTGTTGCTTGTTGGACACCTCCATTTGCAATTCAATATTGGAATGCTCGCCAAGAAAGTCACTCAAGAAATAAGGCATCACATATTTGCCTGTAGATACAACGGCAATCTTCAGTTGACCTTGGAGCTCTCCATGGGTTGTTTGCGTCAACAATTGAACATCCTCCAATTCTTTGATGATGGATTCTATTTTGTTGTTCAACATCACTCCAAATGGCGTAATGTGAATCTTTTTTCCAATCGTTTCAAAAATGGGTTGATCAAATTGACTTTGTAGATTTTTCAATTGTATCGAAATGGCAGGCTGTGTCAAATGCAGTTTTTCGGAGGTCTTGGTTACACTCTTTGTGTCGCACAGCATGCGAAATATGTTCAATTGTTGTAGTGTGAAATTCATAATTAAATTTAATGAATGTTATTGCGAATATAAATATATGTAATTTAAGGTTGTTTCTCAACTTTGCAGCCGGAAATACTGAAATGCTATTTCAGGATACAATTTAAATGCTTTGAATGATGCAATGGAGTGAAGTTTGTTTGAATTTAACCAACCCGACAATATTGTTCTTCTTATTGGGTGTGCTTGCGGTTTCAGTGAAAAGTGATTTAGAGATTCCGCCATCCTCCAGTAAATTCATAGCGCTCTACCTCTTGTTTTCAATAGGATTCAAAGGCGGTCAAGAGCTTTCGCATGCGCACATTACCTTGGAGGTGTTGTTGTCTTTGGGATTTGGAATTCTCATATCAGCGCTTATACCGCTGTATACTTTCTTCGTATTGCGATGGAAGTTGGATGTGCAGAATGCGGCAGCGGTAGCTGCTTCCTATGGATCAGTGAGTGCTGTGACTTTTGTGTCGGCTATGGCGGTGATGGAAATGCACAGTATTGCTTGTGGTGGACACATGGTTGCAGTAATGGCGATGATGGAGGCTCCTGCTATCGTGGTGGCGGTTATTCTAATGATGCGTTTTGATAAAGAGAATGTTGGCACGCACAGTTTAGCCCAGACAATTAAGCACTCTCTCACCAACGGAAGTGTGCTATTGATTTTGGGTAGTTTGCTTATCGGATATTTTGCAGATGCCAAGCAGGCCGAAGGTATTCGTCCCTTTACAACCGATATATTCAAAGGGTTTCTTGCTTTGTTCCTATTGGAAATGGGAATGGTAACGGCCAGAAGATTTTCTGCTTTCAAGCAATATGGATGGTCAATGACCTTGTTCGGAATAGTTATTCCATTGATCAATGGTGTAACAGTAGCTTATTTGAGCCAGTTCGTTACTACTGATGTGGGAAATCGTTTTGTATTTGCAGTTCTATCAGCTAGCGCCTCTTACATCGCAGTGCCAGCGGCAATGAAGATGGCTGCGCCCAAGGCCGATCCGGGTTTATTTGTTCCCATGGCCTTGGGCATCACTTTTCCAGTGAATTTGACAATAGGGATGCCCTTGTTTCTTTCAATCATTTCCAATTAATATCCCTGTTTACATGATATGATTTCATATGATTGATTCAGGCGGTAGCATATTTCTGGGAAGGACAGCGAGCATCGCTTCCATGCACAGAAAGCATGAAGCGATTGCTCCTATTTTATCAGACGAACTGAAGGTGAACTCATTTTGCGAATTTGAAATTGACACGGATGCATTGGGTACATTTTCAGGTGAGGTAGAAAGGAAAAATGATCCAAAATCTACGGCTATTCAGAAGTGTATGTTGGGGCTTGAAATGAGTGGACTTGATTTGGGCATAGCCACTGAAGCTTCATTTGGACCGCACCCATCAATTCCATGGGTAGGTGCTCATCAAGAGATTGTGGTTCTTGTTGATGTCAAAAATGATTTGATTATTTCAGAGTCAATTTTGACCCTGGATACCAATTTCAATCATCGTTTGGTTGGCAGTGAGAGCGAACTGTTAACTTTTCTCGAACAATGTAAGTTTCCAAGTCATGGTGTAATTCTCATTGGTCAGTCAAATAATGAAAGAAAGGAGATTGTCAAAAACTTAAATAACGAATCGGATTTACTCGATTGCTTTCGTTCTATGCGCAATAGAAATCTTATGGTCTCTGCGGAAACGGACATGAGAGCCATGAATAATCCAACCCGAATGCGGGTCATTGAAGATGCTACGCGAAAGTTGTGTCAGAAAGCGAAAAGCGTTTGCCCCAATTGTAAAACCAATGGCTTTGGTGATTTTGAGTTAGTACCAGGTTTGCCATGTTTCAATTGTTTGTTGCCTACAGAATCTCCATTATTTAAAAGAACACGTTGTGCGAAATGCCAATTTGAAGTCGAAGAAAAATTTCCTTTTGGAAGGACAAATGAAGATCCCATGTATTGTAATTTTTGTAATCCGTAAACCATGAAAGGCTATACACTAATAAAGAATGCCACAGTTGTGACGACTGATAGCTCAAGAAAGCGAGATGTTCTCATATATGAGGACAGGATAATCAGAGTAGATAACTTGATTGATGTTGAAGACGCGTTTGTAGTGGATGCGACTAATAAAGTATTATTACCGGGTGTCATAGATGCGCAGGTTCATTTCAGAGATCCTGGGTTAACGCACAAGGGCGATTTGGTCTCGGAATCTAAGGCGGCCATTGCTGGTGGAGTAACGACCATAATAGATATGCCGAATACGCTTCCGCATGTTTTAACTCCGTCTATACTTGGTGATAAGTATGCCAATGCACAAAATCGTTCGTATTGTAATTATCTATTCTTGTTGGGTTTGGGCAAAGACAACTGGAAAAATTGGGATGAAGCGGAAGTCAAACATTTAAAGGCTTTAACCGATGATGGGTTGTACTTCGCTGGTCCAGGTAATCTGTTGTGTCAACATCCTGAAGCACTGAAGGAAATTTTAAATCGATTTCCTGATAAAGTGGTGGCTTTGCATTGTGAAGATGAAGATGTCATTGAAAGGAATTTAATTCGCCAAAAAGAAATTTCGGGTGATCATATTCCTTTTCAGCTTCATGGTCAAATTCGATCAGAGGAAGCCTGTTTCAATGCAACATCAAGATGCATTGAGGTGGCATCACAAACCGATGGCAGATTGCATGTATTGCATTTGACTTCTGGAAAAGAAACCGCTCTCTTCTCAGCAAATTCAGACATTACTTCCAAGCGAATTACAACGGAAGTATGTGTGCAAAATTTGTACTTTTCAGAGGATGATTATACTGCGCTGGGTCCACGAATCAAATGGAATCCTTCTATCAAGTCAAAGGAATCACGGGAATTATTGTGGCAGGCGCTTTTGGAAGATCGGATAGATTTGATAACCACAGATCATGCTCCGCATACTTGGGAGGAAAAGAACAAGGAATATGTCAATGCTATGTCAGGAGCACCCATGATTCAGCATGCTTTGCTCGTGATGATAGATTTTTATTTGGATGGAAAAATATCGTTGGAGAAGATCGTAGAAAAGATGTGTTTCAATCCTGCATGGTTGTATCAAATTGAACGCAGAGGTTCAATTCAAGAAGGATTTTATGCTGATTTGGTTTTGCTGGATTTGAATGAAGGTACGCAAGTAAAGAAGGAGGATTTGCATTATGCCTGTGGATGGTCACCTATGGAGGGAAAAAGTTTTAGATCAAGTGTCGTTTCTACTTGGGTCAATGGTCAGCTTAGTTATCACAATGGGCAAATTTTAAATAGACCCAATGGCAGACCTTGCGAGTAGTAAACATTGGATATGGATTTACAATTTTCAAATGGAATAGTTGATCATCCTAAGGTATTTTTGTCGGATGAATAAGATACTTACGTTCGGTTTTATTTTGTTGATTCAAACCTTGGCACAAGGTCAGAAATGGATTGACTTGACACATCCTTTCGATTCAACTACATTGTATTGGCCCAATAACAAATTAACATTTTCACACACCAAAGATTTCAAGGGTTATGTCAAACCCATGGGATATTTTTATTCATCCTATTCGATAGCAGCACCAGAACATGGAGGTACGCATTTGGATGCCCCAATCCACTTTGCCGATGGACGACAATCCGTGGATCAAATCCCGTTGGAGAATTTGGTGGGCAATGCAGTGGTGATTGATGTTTCTGAGCGAGCGCTTAAGGAAAGGGATTACTTGATTTCTGTTGCGGACTGGAAGAATTGGGAAATGAAGAATGGCCGAGTTCCCAATGGAAGTATTGTTTTGTTTAAGACGGGTTATTCTCAATATTATCCCAACAGGGAGAAGTATTTTGGTACTGGATTATTGGGCCAAGAGGCCATTCAACAATTGCATTTCCCTGGCATCTCACCGGAGTTGGCCAAATGGGTGGTGAAGGAAAGAAGCATCAAGAGTTGTGGAATTGATACGCCGAGTATGGATTACGGTCAATCTACCGATTTCCAGGTTCATCAAATTTTCTTAGGCGAGAATATCCCTGGATTTGAAAATGTGAATTTATCTATGGACCTTCCAAGCAAGGGGCTCTATGTAGTCGCAATGCCCATGAAAATCACGCAGGGCAGTGGAGCTCCGTTGCGCATCATGGCAAGTATTCAAGAGTAATGGAGGTCTACAATACATCATTGGAAACACCCCGCTTGATTTTGCGGGGCTTCAATCAAGAATCATACGATTCACTATTTGCTTTAGGAAGTGATTCTGAAATTTCAAATGTTCTTGGCCTCTCAACAGCGGAAGAATTGGAATTGGAAAAATTTCGATATAAAGGTGGTTATAGCACCTACAATTTGACGATTCAGTTTTTTCAGTTGGTTGACAAAAAAGACAATCGTGTAATGGGATGGTGCGGTTATCATTCTTGGGCCAAGCAGCACCGAAGAGCGGAAATTTTTTA
>JACCDP011006071.1_pt1 | contig 10044 bp, 7 predicted proteins | sample 7445841 | NCBI WGS metagenome assembly JACCDP01 (sample SAMN15323441, study PRJNA562643) | freshwater metagenome | isolation source: river surface water | place: USA:Blue River Watershed | collected 2017-08-17
AATTGCTGAAGGGTATAGGTCGCCGAGGGGGTTCGAACTTGGTCCTGAAAGCGTCTTTTCAATATATAAAAAAAGAAAGATCAGAGACAAACGCATGAACGAATCGATACGGATAGAAATCGTTCGCCTTGAGGTCCTTGATGCCTGAATAGAAAACCGCATTTCTCTGTTCAAGCGGATGCGACCACTACCCAAGTGTTCAAAGTTGAACTACGACTGTCATTAGCTTAGAGTTCAGGGACTGGGAATAGGTGAACTGTTTGTTGGGGGACTTGCGGATGACTTCCAGCAGTTTGTCCTTGCTGATAGTTGTTCCCGCCTTCTCTGTAAGTTTGATTGCCTCTTGGCTCATTGTTCTTAGTCCTCTTCTTATCTTTTGAATAAATTGGCTTGGCTACCCATCGTTTAAAGCTCACCATTGCTTTATCTCAACCGCGATCACTACCATCAGAACATTTCCTTGCGAGCTCGTTGAAAATTCTCCGGGTTGTTGAAATGTTCATTAAAAAATTTCTTTAAGCAGTAACGAATAACCTCAGAACGGTTATAGCCCAACCGATCACACAAACCATCGAACTTGTTGATGAAATCGCTGGTAGTGCGGATTCCCAAAATCTGATTTCGACCGACCTTGTTGTTCACGTAAACACTCCTTTTTTGTGGTTTTTTTATTTAGGTGTTTTTTTACTTGAGTTTTACCAGGGGCTTTAATGAGTTAACTCAGATCGAGACTTTCCCTTCAGCATATAAGCCAACCAAGAAACTGCTTCTTCATTTCTAAGCGGTTCGATCAGAAAAGTAGAGACGCTATTCATTGATTTCAGATCTCTAAGTAGCCGAGCGTCCATTTCATTGTTCTGAAAGTCATAAATTCTTTCTGCTACTTCCTTTTGAACGGGAAATAGACCGTGAACATGATGAGGACTATTTGATTTCGGGATTGGCTTGAAGTAACTTCCTTGCTCAAACTCGTACTGAAAAAAGTAATCGATTGGTAAAACTTGGTTCCATTTTGAACTTGAGCGACAGAGTCTCCTTTTGACCTTGTTGAGTACTCGTTTCCGATATTCGTATTCAGTAGCTTTTCTGATCCCATCAGAGGCTTCGCAAGCAACAAGGTTTTTAAACGTAATAGTGACAGTGAACGGAGTCCAATCATGTTCATTAATTATCCAATTCAACTCAAGCTCATGTTGATTGTTTGGACTGGACAGAGACTTTCTAACGATCTCTGAGCCGTAGCGTCTGTTATGTTCAGTATCAGGTAGATCTTCTAGTTTGGTAATCATTGGTATTTCACTTTCTTTTAGGTGAGGCAAGGCTTATCGACCTCGTCAATAAAGCAGGATGGGCGCAAACAAGGCGACCTCTACGGAATCGATACGGTCTTAGTAAGATGCGTAAGCGGTTCGTAAAACTATTTATAAGAATTAGGAAGCCAAAATGGGAAATTCAAGAAATATTTCAGAAATATCTTGATATTTCAGTGTTGGCGAAAGGGGCTAGAACTTCGCTTGACGGCACGACGTAAGAACCAATGAACCATTTTTACGATAGTCGACTGGTCTGAAATGCTGTCGTTCGGAACCTCTACAACAAAGTCGAAAATCTTCGGATTTTTAGACACATTCTCGATCTGCGTTTCCTTGGATTTGAGGAATTGCTCATTCTGTGTATCGCCCCGTTGCTTATGTCTAGACTGTTTCAGGGAATTGGACACCATTAGTCTAATCAAAGCAAAGTTAACATCGCAGTCGATAATTTCGATCAGCGTCTTGCTTGTTACAACATTCGCTCCCTCAAACAAGATATTGACAGGTTTATTCGCATTTTCACGAATAAACTTTACCAATTGGGGAGGCACTGCTTTACTGAGCTTATCTGTACCTTGAAAAGTCCCTAAAGAGTCCTCATAAACGCCAAAAACCCATGTGTTGAGCTTCTTGCTGTAGTAGCCATCAAGAAGTTTGATTGGCTGAGTAAGTTCAGACCAATCATCTGAAAAAGCAAAAATCTGTTTCATTAAAGTGGTCTTGCCACTTGCCGGTGGACCACCTATCGCTAAAACATTGGCTCGTCCTAGCCGATTAGGAGACTTATAAGTTTTCAGTCTTATCGGAGACATCTCGCTGAACGGTGTAGGAATAAATTCAGCACGAGTTTGTAGCTTTTTTGTTAGTGAACTAGTGTCTTCCACGTGGTGAAGAACTGATCTTTGTAGATGACCAAGTATTGAGGGCTTAGTAATTTTGATAGTGTCTTTTTTAGTTCGATCGCTTGATCTGATGGGTGTAAGGGTTGAAAGGCTTTGAAAAAGCCAAAAATTCTCACCATTTGTTAAAACAGCTTGACCTGTTTCTGCTTCAGACACTTTATGTTTCCAGATGCTCAAGGAAGATGAAGTCGGAACTTGTGCTGAGCAAATAATTGCTGACTGAAATTTGCTTTTCCACGATAAATCAGTGACACCAGCTTTGCTGAGCATGAAATGATTGACTGTTTTTGCTCTAACTTTTTTATCAGTATTGAGTTTGTTTCCAGTCCATCCATAAAGACGAAGGTGTATTTGATGAGGTGTAACAGACCAATGATGTGGCTTTCCCGCTAACGAGCGATCAATTGGTTTGGCTGGCGGTTGATAAGTACCAACACGCTCATATCTAGACTTATAGTCAGCAGAACCAAAATTAAGAGCTCGCTTTCGCCAGTGGGTAAGTTGAGTTTCTAAATATGCTTTTTCACTAGGTGATGAAACAGTAATCGATTCGCAGGCAATAGGTTGATTTTTCGTTTCTTTAACGAGTTTTCCTTGTCGCTTCTCAACTTGTTCAAATCCCAAATCACATATCCAATCCGTTTGAGGCAGATTCTTATACGAATCTCGAAGAGCAACACCACCTCCACCCTCATAAAATTCAGATCGGCACTTTGGGTTAGTTCGCAATCTACGCAATTCATTGACAATTTTTGATTGGCTCTTAGTCGGCTTGCTTGCTAATTGAGCTTCTTTCTTAGTAAGCGTTGTAAGTGCGACTCTGTAAGGTGATTCAGGGATATTCGTAGGAACTCGTACTAAGCTCACAACGACTGGTTGATCAGAATTGGAGTTCTCCCAATGCTTGCTTAACCAGTTGAAAACATCTCTTGAAATTCGATTTAATTGCGGAAGTTTGAAGCTTGATAATTTACCTACCGAATTAACGTTGAAACGGTTGTTGGAGAACTTAACAGCACCACTTTCACTTACACAGTAAGAGAAGCACCACCCATCCGCCCGTATGTATACGGAGTCAATTTCAGTAGGACCATCTTCGTCGTTGTCACGAATCCATCGATCTTGTCGTGGTGACTTGAAATGAACTGTGCTGAATAATGCCTTCAGGGCTTCATAATCAGAATGGTCAGACAGAGAAGCTTCACCGATAAATTCCCATTTTTCAGAGTTGAATAAGGCGTCGTTCTCAAATCTATTGGATAAAAGCAAAATCTCATTGTTGAGACAACCTGCTAAACGTGACTGCTCAACTAACGTCGCACCATAACCCAGCTTTGCTCTCAGAAAATCAAACCATTTTTTTGACTCCCACATACGAGAGAACTTTTTGTTTTTGATGACAAAATCACTGCGCAGCTTTTCAAACTCTAATGTTCCCGCGAAAGCTAAATCCTCACGTGCGTAACAGACTAGTGATAGTCGCTCGGATTCGGGATCATCATTCTGAATTGCGGTGTTTTGGTGGATGTACTCATGATTGGCAACAAACAATAAATCACCTGGTTTAAGACAAACTTCAATATTGAACTCAGGCAGAACCAAGTGTCCTCCTGAAAATTTTCGACCGTTCGAAAAAACTGAAATATTGGAAAACCCTTGGCTCAGATCACCCGCATCTCTGTGTGGCGCTGTCCGATAGTTCTTGTTTACGGTGATTGTTGTGAAGCAAGTACCAGTGACAACGAAGCGTGGGTCTAATTTTTCAACAAACTCTTTTTGTAAACGATAGCGATCAGGTAGCGCTTCCTTAAAAGCCGCATCAATACGTCTGATTAAAGGTAACACCCTTTCAAATAGGAATGGATTATTCTTGTTCCAAGAGCATTCACGAGCCCAGTTGTTGTTTGGGTCACGCCCGAAGAAACCGATAGTTCCAGAGAGCGCCGACATTCCATATTTCCGGGAAGAGAGGTGCTTTTTGTGAAATTTTGTGACCTCTGAGATACGCTTATTAAGGGCTAGCTTCGCAGTACCGAGCCACCAAGCATCAAATTCCTGCTGACTTAGACCTTTACCATCAACCCACTTAAAGGCTTTATTTGGTTTTAGCCCTCGGTTGTTCTCTATTGCTATTTGAAGCGCACTTAGCCTTTGCTTAATCGTCAGTTCATCGGGTAATGAGCGGAGAGTATCAAGGATTGCTTCTTGTTCTGGAGACACAAATGCTGTCTTGCCACCAATAATGATCGCGCCTGTTGAGGTTGCTCTGTTGTCTGTTTTGGTTGCGGCTGAGTTAAGTAATCGATAAACAAAGTCTTGCTCCTCCCTCGAAAAAACATTGGGTAGGTAACGCGCGGCTGGGTTCGATTTGGTAGAAAACCACTTCATTAGCAACTCCGAAGACGGGCACCTTAGCGTTAGTCCCACATCAAATGGTCAGATTTTGAACCGCTCAAAAGAAAAGACATGATAATCTCTGATAGTAAAAATTTAAATGTATTTAAATTTTGGTGAACTCCTATGAATAGACCCCTGACCGCGAGAACCAACTCCGGGCTTGAAATCCTTGGGCGAGACTTTGTTCGCAAACTCGACGCCCTTGTGAAAACTAAGAATCAGCTTGTCGACGCAACTGCTGAGCTAACCGAGCGAATGATTCGGTTTGCCTCTTCGCTTACTGAGCTAGAAGAAGAAGCGAAGCGCTTGGACAAAGCTAACAAAACCAAAGTCCATTTAGAAGAATTTGAAAAACAGTTGTCATATAGGGCGCTAGGCTTATCTGCGCCCATAAGAAGCCGATGGAATACTATTGCGTCACAAGCTCCAGCTTTGCTGAGGCTACACACATCCCTACCAGCTACCCGAGATGCTCTTTATGAAACAGCTCGGGCTCTTAAGCAGGATGAAAATGTTGCCGCTTGGGTAAAGAAAAAGCAAATTACCCCTCTAAGTACCGTTCAAGAAATCAATAGCCTCCGAGCGAAGGGAAAAAGGACACCCCCAACTCATAAGAAATCCAGAAAAGCCAAGACTTCAGATTCAGCCAAGAAATGGAAAAGTGGCACTAAAAAAGTTCGGCTCGGTATTTCGTTAAAAGACCTTCCCACTGATAAGCCTGAGCTGGCTTTTCACAACGACTTAATGTTGTTGGTAGTGAAACGTGAAGTAGACCCCGATACGAGCAAGTCAATACTAGTGGCGATTGGCGTCGTGAACGACCCTGCCATACTTGGTGAATAAAAATGCTGATGCCCAGACTTATTTGACATGTAGTTGTGGAACATCAAGTATCTGGACAAACGCCTTCTTCTTTCGTTACGGCTTCCATAAGTGCGTCGCACTCCACTTGACTAATACGTAACAGCCTTTTCCCTTTTAAATTGAGGGCTGCTACCTCACCCTTGAGTTGACCGCCAATACTAGGCTCGCATACAAATGAGTTTTCAACGACCCAATAATCGTATGGCGGTGGGGAGTTGTCATGAGTCGAGGATCTTTGAACAAGCGCATCAAGAAGGCTGTCGCTTGATCCGTATTTAATAAGCTCACTTATCCAATTAGTTTTCTGAGCGTCATTCCATATCACCGCTTCTTCTAAACGTCCCTCAAAGCCTACGCCCCCATCGTCATAGGTCACTAACAAAGAACCAACGTTAGGTGTGTTGAACGACCACTCAGATTTGAATTTCTTACCTTCATATTGGTATGGCTCAACTCTACGAACTTGCTTACCCTGAGCAATTCGCTTCCAAGTCCGCTCAGCCATAGGACATTCGTATTGCTCATTACCCCATTCAACGCTGACAACTATCGACCTTGCTGGTTTAGAAGGTTTACTCCACAACTTTAAGATCGCTTCATCCGTCAGATTTTGCTCTTCTGTATCTAATAAGAGTCCCCGATCGCTTAGGAGTTGATAGAAATTTTCTTTGTCGACAAATGCGCCCTGAAACTCAGCTATTGGACCGCCTTGTCCGTGGATTTCAACAAGCCAACCTAAAGCAGCGGAGTCGCCGTTAGGTTTTTTAATTTCAACAGCATGAACACTTGGACAATCGTATCCATCACTTTCTTCAAAAGCTTCAGAGATTAACCTCCTTGCGTAACCAAGTCTAAGATCGTCTGTGAGGGGCTCAACTAAATCTTCGCAAGCGATCATTTCTTGATCATCAAATTTCAAAGACGCTAGGTAATCTAACTTCAGAGCGACATGCTCATTACCCCAGCCTGACAATATTTCGTCCCAGCCTTCATCTTCAAACCAAGCAACTAAGTCACTGAAATTTTCAGGAACTGGCGTGTTTTTACGAACATGATCAATAACTTGATCACGAATTGAAATTAGGTTTTTGGGAAATTTGATCATTTTGAAAACCTACCCAGAAATCCAAGTTCAACTTGCTTCACAGCATCGGCTATTGTTTTGAACCCGATGTACACGAAACCCTCGTTTTCAGTTAAAGCTGTATTGGCGGCTTTAAATTTAATTTCCGAGAATTTAGATTTCATTTGATCAGGGATTTGTCCGATGTGAGCATGAACAAATCGGTTTCTAATTTCCCTTAAAACATCAAAAGTTGCCCAAGTATCTTTGGGAATAACAATTTCACATTTGGCGACATTAGTGAGCCACTTAATGTAGCGGTTGGCTAAAGGTATGTTGTCTTTTTGAATTGGCTCAGAAAAGTCCATTTCAATTCGAGCTGCTTCTATGACTTCTAGTAAGAAACTTTCAAACAATGAGAACATCTGAGTCAGCATTGACGAAAATATAAAGTCGTCAAAATACTGGATATCTGAATCGGTTATTTCAAAGTGAAGATCAGCAAGTTCCGCAGAGTGATTCTTAGCCTTAGAAATTACTGAGGATGTTTTTGATTCAAGGATGAATTGTCTGGATGCTTTCAAATTCATAAAAAAATATCGCTGTAAAGAACCGAACTTACTTTCGAACTCAAAAAATGGTTGGTAAAAAATACCCTCAGTTGTATAAAACTGTTCAATGCTGAGCAATTCATTTAGATCAAAGAGGGGTTCTGAACTCATCCTGACGATCTCATCTCTTTGAAAACACTCTTAGCTAGCAACTCTTTGAAGCGCTGGCGCAACTTCTCGTCGTTCAGCAACTTGGTCGTCATGGCTCGATGGCTATCCATGCTGGAGATTAAGCAGTCAAGCATCTCGGTCTCAAAACGAGGAGACTGAACGAACTGAGACTCGTCGTTAGCCTTTGCTTGCTTATTGAGCTCCTCGTTCTCCATCATCTTGCTATGAGCGTTTCTGAAGAGGTTAATGCGATCGGTCTCGCTGATCTCTGGGAATAGGTCATTGAGCTTGCTAACCAGCTCTTCTAGCCTTACAAGCTCTGGGTCTTTGGCTTTACCGCTTCCTGCGCTTGTGATGCCCTTAAGCCCTGTTTCGTCCTCGTCAGCAGAACCCAATTTAATTGAGACCGCCTGACCGATCTTAATCTTGTAGTGGGTCATCTCTAGCCCAGCTAATTCGAGCGGTAATTTACGGTTCTCAGGCTTAATCAGGGGCGCAAGGTGGCGATAAAAGAGGTATCTTGCTTCTAGCTCGGTATCAGCGTAATTGACAATTTGAGATAGAAATTCATAAAGCCGACAGAAGCTACCCAAGTCCTTTTCGAACATAGTTAGCTGGTCGATCATCTCTTTGTCGTTCCGATCCTCAGCGTCAATGAACTGACCGTTGAAACGGGATACGGGACTACTCAATGCGGCTTGAATGTCTTTCTGTCGGGAGCTAGGTTTTCTATAGGCGTTGACGAAGTTTTCTATGTCTTGCTGGCTATAGATGTTTTGCTTGTCTAACTTAGTAGACAAGTCATAAACGATATCAGGATTCGTTGACGCAAGTAGCTGAGAGTGTTCGTAATAAGGCTCAAACGCAAGGCGGATAGTCTCGACGTCATTCACAAAGTCCAAGACGTAGGTTAGCTCTTTTCCTGGATAGGTTCGGTTCAATCTTGACAGTGTTTGAACCGCTGTTATCCCGTCTATTCGCTTATCTACATACATAGCGACCAGTAGGGGTTGGTCGAAGCCTGTTTGAAATTTATTAGCAACGATCAGGATCTTGCTTTCCTCATTGGTGAAGCCTTCACGGATCCCTCCCCCCTTTAGCTGCTTGTTCATATTCGTTTCAGTAAACGAATCAGCCCCATATTCAGGATCATCTACTTCGCCCGAAAACGCAACGAGGATAGACATATCCTTGTCAAAGCCTTCCGACTTGATGTACTTCTCCATTTCAATTTTGTAGCGAACCGCAGCTTGACGAGAATCAGTCACCACCATGGCTTTGGCTTGACCGCTCAAGCGCCACATCACGTTGGCTCTGAAATGCTCAACGATGATCGACACCTTTTGAGAGATGTTGTGCGGATGAAGCCTTACCCAACGAGCGATAGTTTTTGCGGCTTCGGACTTATCCAGGTCCTTATCGTCCCAATCCTTACCGCAATGCGCCAGTCTATAAGCGACACGATAAGGTGTGAAGTTTTGAAGCACATCCAGAATGAAGCCTTCTTGAATCGCTTGCTTCATGGTGTAAAGATGGAAAGGTAACGGTAGTCCGTTTTCATCCTTGCGACCGAATAGCTCTAAGGTCTTTCCTTTTGGTGTCGCTGTGAAAGCAATGAAGCTGATGTTGCTTGGTAGTGCGCGTGCTTCTGTTTCTCTAATGAGGTAGTCCTCATAAGACTCATCTTCATCGATCGCTAATTGATCACCACCAAGAACTTTTCTTAATTGGCTTGCTGAAGACCCAGTTTGAGATGAATGCGCTTCATCAGCAATCACTGCGAAGTTTCTGTTCTTAAGCGTTGTGGTTTCTCGAATTTCTTTGAGGATGAAAGGAAACGTCTGAAGCGTGACGATCACGATCATCGCCCCGTGGGTAAGCGCTGTAACCAACTGTCCTGACTTAGACCCCTTGTCCGAGTCAATGGAAATAACAACTCCAGCGGTAGAGGAAAACTGAGCAATCGTGTCTTTAAGTTGCTCATCAAGAACGGTACGGTCAGTAATCACAATCACCGTATCAAAGAGTTTCTTATCGCTAGCGTTATGAAGTGTTGAAAGTTGATGTGCGCTCCATCCAATCGTGTTGGACTTACCCGAACCAGCAGAATGCTGGAACAAATAATTCTTTCCAGCCCCCTCGGTCTTAACCGCATTGATCAACTTCGTGACTGCGTCTAGTTGGTGATACCTTGGAAAAATCAAAGTCTCACTAGTCTTCTTAGCGCCAGCTTTATCAGTTGTCGTTTTAACTTCAAGCTGAATAAAACTTTCCAGAATCTTTAGCCATCTATCTTTTTGAAAAATCTCTTCCCACAGGTAGGCTGTTTGATAACCGTGAGGATTAGGAGGGTTTCCCTTCCCACCATCAAAGCCCTTGTTGAACGGTAGGAAGAACGTGTCCATCCCGTTCAGCTTTGTCGTCATCCAAACTTCAGACGTTGAAACCGCAAAGTGGACTAACGCTCCTCGTTTGAACTTAAGAAGGGGCTCCTCTTTTTTTGTTTGCGGGTCCCGTGGGTTGCGATCGGTTTTGTATTGATTTTTGGCGTCATCGATACCTTGCGTGAAGTCGGTTTTGAGTTCAATCGTTGCTACGGGTACGCCATTAACGAAAAGCACCAAGTCAATTGAATTGCGGTTGTTAGTCGAATAATGAACTTGGCGCATTACACGCAAACGATTCTTTGCGTAGCGCTCTTTGACCTCTTCGTTGAAACCGTGAGAAGGCGCAAACTGGATTAAGTCGAAACCGTTTGAACCTGCGCCTGTGGCTTTGAAGCC
>JACCDP011122536.1_pt1 | contig 10044 bp, 12 predicted proteins | sample 7445841 | NCBI WGS metagenome assembly JACCDP01 (sample SAMN15323441, study PRJNA562643) | freshwater metagenome | isolation source: river surface water | place: USA:Blue River Watershed | collected 2017-08-17
GGGGATGGCGTAAATCCTGGCAATGAAGGGCGTGGCTATGTTTTACGCAGAATGATGCGTCGCACCATTAGAAATATGCGGTTATTGGGCTCCCAAGATTTGGTCATTGCGGAATTAATAAAAAGCTCAATCGAAGCTATGGGCCCACAATATCCCGAGCTATCAAGCAATCAAGATCGTATTTTGGCTATTGCTATCGCGGAAGAGGATAGCTTCTTGCAAACACTCAAGAGCGGAACAACGATATTTGATTTAGCGGCTGTCGATTTAAAGAAGGGCAAACAAAGCTCCTTGCCCGCAGAGACCGCATTTAAATTGCATGATACTTATGGTTTCCCTTTTGACTTAACTTTAGAAATGGCCCGCGAGCAAGGCCTAGAGGTTGATGAGACAGGCTTTAGAAAATTGATGAAGGAACAAAAAGATCGAGCAAAAGCTGATGCAAAAGCGAAGAAAAGCGGCCATACAGATCTTACTGAATACAAAAATATTGTTGATAAAAATGGAGCATCTAAATTTATTGGTTATAGCCAAATAAAATCTGAAGCTAAGTTAACTGGAATATTGGTTGATGGAAAGTATGTTAATGAAGCAAATGTAGGTTCTGATTTAGAGATAACCTTAGATCAAACACCCTTTTATGCTGAGGGTGGCGGACAGCTTTCTGATGGTGGATTAATCAAACTAAGTAGTGGCGCAGTAATTGAAATTGATGATGTGCAATCACCAGTGCCTGGTTTGATTGTTCATCGTGGAAATCTAATTTCTGGCTCAATTAGATTAGGCGATGAGGTTTTGGCAGAAATTGATCTAGAACGTCGAATGGCAATATCAAGGGCACACACTGCAACACATATGGTTCACAAAGCATTTCGTGAGGCATTGGGTGAAACGGCAACTCAAGCAGGATCTGAAAATTCACCAGGCAGATTTAGATTTGATTTCCCATCTACATCAGCTGTTCCAACCTCTGTAATGAATGAGGTTGAAAATAGAGTAAATGAGTTATTAATCGCTGATTTAGAGGTACAGGCCGAAATCATGTCGCAGGCACAGGCAAAGGCGATGGGCGCGATGGCTTTGTTCGGTGAAAAGTATGGTGATGAGGTTCGCGTTGTCAGTGTGGGAGATTGGGCGAAAGAGCTGTGTGGCGGAACGCATGTGACAAGATCTGGTCAATTGGGAGTTATTAAGTTGCTATCTGAATCCTCAATTGGGGCTGGTGTACGTAGAGTTGAAGCACTGGTCGGCCACGATGCCTATAAGTATTTAGCTAGAGAGCACATTCTTTTAAATTCATTGACGGAGATAATCAAAGGTTCTCGGACAGAGGAGCTGCCAGAAAGAATCAGTGATCTAATTGAAAAATTAAAGGTTATGGAGAAAGAATTATCCGGAGTAAGAGTTGCAACAGCTATTTCAAATTCTGCTGATCTATTTAAAAATGCTAAAAAGATAGGCAGTTCAACTCTGATTACATCTATGATGCCAAATGGATTAGCTGATGATGAGTTAAGGGCAGTGGCCTTGTCCTTAAAATCAAAGGCCGAGGGTTCAATTATTGTTTTAAGTTCAATATTAGATGACAAGGTCAATTTGATCAGCGCGGTTTCGCCGGAAGCAATCGCCTTGGGTGTTAAAGCTGGAGAATTAATAAAGATTGGATCTGCAGTTCTTGGCGGTGGCGGTGGCGGCAAGGATGATTTCGCTCAAGGTGGCGGAAGCGCTCTTGATAAGGTTACCGAAGCTTTCTCAGAGATTGAAAAAACTATCATTTCTAAATTGAAGTAATTCCTCATGGCATCACAGTTTAGTCGGGGCAGAAGGATCGGTATCGATTATGGTGATGTTCGTGTAGGAGTAGCAATCTCAGATCCAGAGGCAATTTTGGTTTCACCATTAATAACTCTGAAAAATGATAGTGAATTATTAAAAAATATTGCAGAAATTGTCGAAGAGCATCAGCCAATATATGTAGCACTGGGCTCTCCCGTGCATTTATCAGGTGAATCTGGCAGCAAAGCTGCTTCTGTTGCTGAGTTCGCTGCTAAATTAAAAAGTGGTATTTCTGTAGATATCTATATGATCGATGAAAGATTAACTACCAAATCTGCCCAAATTCAATTACGCGAAGTTGGAATTGCTGCCAATAAAAGCAAAGCAATTATTGATCAAGTGGCTGCGGTTAATATTTTAAACCAAGCATTAAATTTGGAGTCTTCGCAAAGCGGTTTGGGAAATCCACTATGAAAAAATTAGGGTTGGGAATAGTTTGTGCTCTAGTTTTTACATTTTTTGCCGTGAGTATTCATAATACCTTTCTATTAATAGATTACCGCTCAAAAAATGGAACGGACCAAGTAGAAGTTATAATTAATAATGGTGATACTGGATTAGAGATTGCGAAAAAGCTATACGAGGCTGGCGTGGTAAAGACCAGCAAGGCTTTTTATAGAGTTGCACTTATTGAAAAAAGTTCTGCTGGCATATCTCCTGGAATTCATACTTTAGATAAAGAAATATCGGCTAAAAGTGCTTTAGATCAATTGCTGGATAGCAAAAGAAATCGCGGACTCTTGCGTTTTAATGAGGGTTTGCGCGCCTATGAGATTATTTCAATCCTAAATAATTCCCCTCTATTAGATGGGGATGCATCAGGAAAAATTACGCCGGATGCAAAGTGGGGGACTAGAAACATTGAGGGCTTTTTATTTCCTGCTCAGTACGCTTTTGGGCCAGGTACAACTGTGGATCAAGCCATTACTTCAATGGTGCGAAGATTTGAATCTGCTGCGCAAGAAACAAATTTGTATGATTGCTATGAAGATTACACCGCTTATCAATGTTTAATTATTGCCTCTATTGCGCAAGCAGAAGGTGATCCTCAGGATTACACCAAGATTGCTCGAGTAATTTATAACCGCTTAGCAATTGGTATGCCGCTGCAGATGAATACCACTGTTGAGTATGCCGCTAAATTACGCGGTCAGATCAGAATGAGTTACAAACAGTTGGAGATAAACTCTAAATACAACACATATAAGTATCGCGGATTGCCCCCTTCGCCAATTGGCAGCCCCGGAGAAGCAGCCATGAAAGCATCAGTAAATCCGGCAGATGGAGATTGGTTGTTTTTTATTACAGTAAAACCGCAAGATACTCGGTTTACTAAATCTATTGATCAATTTAATATTTGGGTAAATGAATTTCGGAAAAATGAAGAGGCTGGTTTATTTAAATGATCAAGATGAAGGTTGCGGGATCACCAATTGGCCACTCCTTGTCGCCTTTGCTGCACAATCATGCTTACCAAATCTTAAATGTAGCTGCCGAGTTCACATCTGAAGAGGTGAATGAACTTACATTTCCAGATTTTTACTACAAGAGCAGGGACTCTGGTTTTAGAGGTTTGGCATTGACTATGCCACTTAAAGAGATTGCAATTGGATTTGCCGATCGCGTTGATCCTGTAGCAAAACAAATTGCTTCTATAAATACCATTATTTTTGAATCTACTGGAAGTATTGGTGTATCTACTGATTTATTAGCATTTAAAAATTTACTCGCACCTTACTTTGGAAAGCGAGTGGCAATTTTGGGCGCCGGTGGCACAGCAAGGGCGGCGATCGGAGCCTTAAGTGGCACAAATACACAGGTGAGTATTTTGACCAGATCCATGAACCGTCATGATCAGTTGCATGCAGCTGCCTCAGATCTAGAGTTAGAGTTTTTAGATTGGCACACATTTGCTGACATTCAAGATCGAGATTTAATTATTTCAACCACTCCAGCAGGTGCAACTGATGGTCTATCGATTATTTCCAGCAAAGCAGATTTCTTTGAGGTTATCTATCATCCTTGGCCCACCGAGTTGGCAAAACGTTATCAAAACTTAGGCCGTCATGTCATTGGTGGATTGTCGCTACTGGTTGAACAAGCGATTTTTCAGATTCAATATTTTTCTGGGGTAAAATTTGATCAAGCAGTCATGCGTGATGAGTTGTTAAGAGTTGGTCGGGCCGCAATCGGCCGTTAATCCACAACCTTAAACTCTCCATAGCTTTTCTTATTACGCTCTAAGTATGTTGGCGAGCTTAGGTTATATCTTGCTTGCATTTTTCCTCATCAGAATAACCATGATTGATCTAAAAAATCATTACATCAAAAATATTGATCTGCTTGGCTTGCTATTTTCTATTACTTTGTTCTTTGACCATGATTTTAAAATGGGATTTTTTAATTTAGCAATATATCTAACTCTGTATTTTTTGACTGGTAAGAAACTTGGTTTTGGTGATGTAAAGCTCTCCTTTGTTATTGGCTTGGGATTCAATTCACTGACAGCATTTCTGATTGCCCTCAACGGATCCTGGATCATGGGTGGAGTATGGGCGATGGCAAGTAAGCAAACCAAGATCGCTTTTGCACCCTGGATGCTGATTGGAGCCATAATCCCGCAATTTTTGATCAAATGAAGTTTATTGTTGGCAAGATTAGTAACTTTTCTGAGAGAATTACTCCTCTCAAAGCTTTGAATGGATTCTAAAAATGTTGCGTTGGTTAACCGCAGGTGAATCACACGGCCCTGCGCTCTCAGCAATTATTGAAGGCTTACCTGCGCATATTGAAATCACCACCTCTGATATTGATGCAGCACTGGCACGGCGCAGGTTAGGTTTTGGCAGAGGTGCTCGGCAAAATTTCGAAGCGGATAAGGTAAGCATTATTGGTGGAGTGCGTCTTGGTTTCACTCAAGGAGGACCTATCTCAATTCAGATTGCTAACTCTGAGTGGCCAAAGTGGCAAAAGGTTATGAGTGCTGATCCAGTTCCGGAGGATGAGATTAAAGATTTAGCTCGTAATGCACCATTGACTAGACCTCGTCCGGGTCATGCAGATTTAGTTGGAATGCAGAAGTACTCCTTTGATGATGCACGAGCAATTTTAGAACGCGCAAGTGCGCGTGAGACTGCTGCCCGTGTTGCATTAGGTGCGGTTGCTAAAGCGTTCTTAAAGCAGGCAATAAATATTGATATTTTGAGTCATGTTGTTTCAATTGGAAAAGCAAAATTGGCTGAGGATTATAAATTACCGAAGTTTTCTGATCTCAATAAGATTGATGCAGATCCAGTTAGATGTTTTGATCAAAAAACAAGTGATGCAATTGTCGCTGAGATTGAATCAGCACACCGGGACGGCGATACCTTAGGTGGTGTTGTTGAGGTTTTGGCATACAACCTGCCACCTGGACTTGGTTCACATACTCATTGGGATCGAAGATTGGATGCCAAATTAGCTGGCGCAATGATGGGCATCCAGGCAATTAAGGGAGTTGAAATCGGAGATGGCTTTGCCAGCGCCATGCGCAGAGGATCAGTTGCACATGATGAGATTGAAAAAAATAACAGTGGTGAAATTGTTCGCAGAACTGATCGCGCTGGTGGCACTGAAGGCGGAATGAGCAATGGCGAAGTTTTACGAATAAAGGTTGCGATGAAACCAATCTCGACAGTTCCGAAGGCGTTGGACACAATTGATGTAAGTACTGGTGAGGCAGCTAAAGCAATTAATCAGAGATCAGATGTTTGTGCCGTACCAGCAGCTGGTGTTGTAGCGGAGGCAATGGCTGCCCTTGTTTTGGCAGATGCAGTCTTGGAAAAATTTGGTGGAGATAGCGTCAATGAAACCAAACGCAATTACCAAAATTATCTAGCAAATTTAACGATCAAATAACTATTCATATGGTTAAAAGCAAGGTTGTTTTAATTGGTCCACCTGGTTCAGGTAAATCAACAGTCGGTAAAGCACTTGCTAAATTACTTGGTTTAAATTTTATTGATAGTGATCGCGAGATCGAAAACCGAATAGGGCGAAAAATTTCAGAAATATTTGTTGAAAATGGGGAGGAATTCTTTCGGCAGATCGAGTTGAATGTAGTTAGTGAATTACTTAATAATTTTAAGGGTGTTATCTCTCTAGGAGGTGGGGCTCCAATTAATCCCAAGATCCAACAAATCCTTAAAAATGGCGGTTATCCTGTAGTTTTTCTAGATGTTTCAATCTCACAAGCTGCCAACAGAATTGGCTTTAATAAAGAACGACCCCTTCTCTTAGTAAACCCTAGGCAACAATGGATCAAATTGATGAATGATCGGCGGGGTATATATGAGGACGTCTCTACCGATTATTTTTTAACAGACTCGAAAAAACCGGCGGAAGCAGCTGAAGAGATCTCATCAATGCTGGGGAGCTTAAAGTGAAAAATCTTATAATCGATGCCGACCGAAAGTATCAAATTCTAGTTGATGTTAAATGTGCTGATGCTATTTCTGAAGTAGCTAAGAAACATAAGAAAGTTCTTTTAGTTTTACCAACAACTTTATCTCGATTGATCAAGATAAAGTTACCAAAAAATGTTGATATGTTGATTGTGCCAGATGGTGAATCTCAGAAAGATTTTAAATCTCTTCAACGGATATGGTCTGAATTAGGTAAAAATCAGTATTCAAGATCTGATGCGTTAATCGGTCTTGGAGGAGGTGCCACAACAGATCTTGTTGGATTTGCAGCAGCAACTTGGTTACGAGGTATTGCATGGTATGCAATACCAACCTCGTTAGCTGCCATGGTGGATGCCGCAATAGGTGGCAAGACTGCGATAAATTCTCCCGCAGGGAAAAACCTAATTGGCGCTTTTTACTCACCATCTAGCGTCTATGTTGATTTAAATTTTTTACAATCCTTACCAAATCGAGATTTATCGGCTGGCATGACCGAGGCGATTAAATGCGGATTTATAGCGGATGCAAAGATTTTAAAATTGTTGGAAGCTGATCATTTAGATTTTCAGCAGATTATTTATCGGTCAATTAAGGTAAAGGCCGATGTGGTAAATAAAGATTTCAAAGAGAGTAGATTAAGAGAGATTTTGAATTACGGTCACACCTTAGGTCATGCAATAGAGAAGCATTCTAAGTTTAAGTTGCGACATGGCGAAGCGGTCTCAATTGGCTTGGTCTTTGCAGCGGAGTTGAGTTATTTGGTTGGTGGATTATCCGCAAAGATAGTTGAGGAACACAGAAGAGTACTTACAGCCTTCAACCTTCCAATTACTTATCCTAAGCAACATCTGAAGGCGCTGGAAAAGTTAATGAATTCAGATAAAAAGGTAAAGGCTAATCAAATTAGGTTTATTGGATTAAAAGCGATTGGAAAGCCACAGTGGTTAGAAAATGTAACTACCTCTCAAATAAAGGTGGCTTATGAGAGAATAGCCAAGTGAAGATACTCGTCCTAAATGGTCCAAATTTATCCCGATTAGATTTACGCGAGAAGAATCACTACGGGGATTTAACCTACGCACAGTTAAAAGCTGCCATTGAGAAGGATGGTAAGGAACTCGGCTTTGAAGTTGATGTAAAGCAAAGTGACAACGAAGCAGAGTTGGTTGGCTGGTTACATGAGGCTGCAGATTCTGCAACTCCGGTGATTATTAATCCAGCGGCATTTACACACTACTCATATGCAATCAGAGATGCCGTATCCATGCTTAAAGCGCCAGTAATCGAGGTTCATCTTTCAAACCCATTAAGCAGAGAAGAGTTTCGCCATACATCGGTTGTATCTGGCGTAGTAAATGGAACAATCGCAGGCTTCGGTTCCGAAAGCTACGCATTAGCGTTAAGGGCGATGCAAAACTTACTTCGCTAACAAGGTAGAATTATCGCTTATTCAAATTAATTCGAATGGATACAAATGGCAACCACAAATGATTTAAAGAATGGCATGACCTTAAACCTAGATGGTCAGCTATGGACCGTTGTTGAGTTTCAACATGTTAAACCTGGCAAGGGCCCCGCATTTGTTCGAACCAAGATGAAGCAGGTTTTGACTGGAAAGGTTGTAGAAAAGACATTCAACGCGGGTATCAAGGTTGATGTTGCGGTATTAGAGAAGCGAGATATGCAGTACTTATATCGCGATGGTGATGACTTTATGTTTATGGATTCCAATACCTTTGATCAAATATCTATCTCAAAGGCCACTGTAGGCGAGGCAGCTGACTACATGTTGGAGAACTCTGATGTAATTGTGGCGATGCATGAAGGCAATGCACTATATGTCGAGCTCCCAGCCTCAGTTGAATTAACAATTACTTACACCGAACCAGGAATCCAAGGAGATAGATCATCTGGCGGAACCAAGCCAGCAACGCTCGAGACTGGTATCTCTATTCAAGTTCCGTTATTTATCAAGCAGGATGAAAAAGTTTTGGTTGATACTCGAAATGGTTCATACCTCGGCAGAGCGAATTAATAATGGCCGCCCGTAGTAAAGCTCGTAAACGGGCGCTTGATTTTTTGTACGAGGCTGATATTAAAAATGTCTCAGCAAAGGACTTGTATGCCCAACGAGGCGCCGCTGAGTTGTCGCAGGAGCCTTATGTGGGTGATTTAATCTCCGGAGTAACCGAACACATTGGCAAAATAGATGAATTAATAATGACCTACGCACAAGGCTGGGATATGGACCGGATGCCACCAATTGATCGAAATATATTGCGCATCGCTCTATTTGAAATCCTTTGGGGAGTGGAAATACCTATGCAAGTTGCAGCAGATGAGGCGATCGAACTTGGTAAATCCTTATCTACTGATGATTCATCTGCGTATATCAATGGCGTAATCGGCAGAATTATAAAGATCAAAGATTCAATTGCGATCTAGCTGATCACATATCTATTTTCCTTCAAATAATCTAGAGCACCCTCGTCGCTCGTATTTAATAGCACTCCAAGAAATTGGATATCTGTTGATCTGAGGGATAAAACCTCGCCATTCCAATCTCTGCGCTTAGCTACAACAATACTGATCATTCGCTTAACACCATCAACTGTTTTATCGGTGCTCTTCAGTAAATTTCGTTGGTCAATAATTATCGCCTTTTGATAGGGGCGGTTACTTTTACTGGGCTCTTCGCTATCAAAAAGAGCAGAAATTGGCACTTGATAGAAGGCCATTAGCTCAATGGTTTTCTTTAATGAGATGGCGCGATCAGATCTCTCATAGGAACCTACAACGACCGCCTTCCATTTTCCTTTGGAAACTTTCTCAACATCCTGCAGTGACCAGCCCTTGGATTTTCTTATTTCACGGAGTTTTTTAGCGGCGAAATCTTGTTCTATTCTCATGCTGGCAAGGTTAGCCACTCCGAAAAAAGGTATTTTTAGATATCCACAGATTTGATGGTAATCTTCCTGCAGTTCCTTTAACGATCCGTCCAGAGAGGCGGCGAAGGAGATTTAAATGGGTATTTTACTGTCAAGCGATGATATCAATCGTGCTATTAAGCGAATCGCTCATGAAATCATCGAACACAATCAAGGTGTATATGATCTTGTTTTGCTCGGAATTCCAACTAGAGGTGCATTTCTAGCTAATCGGATAGGCGCGTTCATAGCTGAGATCGAAAGCCAAATTCCAACTGGAGTTTTAGATGTAACTCTTCACAGAGATGATTTGCGGATTCGCCCACCAAAACCGTTGGTACCTACCAACTTACCCAAGGGTGGTATTGAAGGAAAGAGTGTTGTTCTAGTAGATGATGTTTTATTTTCCGGCAGAACAATTAGGGCTGCCCTCGATGCAATTGGTGAACTAGGCAGACCTAAAACAGTTCAGTTGGCTGTTTTGGTAGATCGGGGACATAGAGAACTTCCCATTCGTGCAGATTATGTAGGTAAAAATATCCCAACCGCATTGGATGAGAATGTAAAGGTTCATATGCGCGAACTAGATGGCGATGATCTTGTGGAGTTGATCAAATGATTAATGGCCACCTCTTATCGATTGCTGATTTAAGTAAAGCAGATGCCCTTGGAATACTCGCAACAGCTCATGAATTAGCGTCAATCACCGACGGACCAAATAAGAAGTTACCAACTTTGCGAGGCAAAACCATTGTTAATCTATTCTTCGAAGATTCCACCCGAACTCGAATCTCCTTTGAAACTGCAGCCAAGCGATTATCTGCAGATGTAATTAA
>JACCDP010121112.1_pt1 | contig 10042 bp, 5 predicted proteins | sample 7445841 | NCBI WGS metagenome assembly JACCDP01 (sample SAMN15323441, study PRJNA562643) | freshwater metagenome | isolation source: river surface water | place: USA:Blue River Watershed | collected 2017-08-17
CGACCTGAACCGGGCCACCAAACAGTACCGGCTTACCGGAACGTGACATCTCATCAGTACCTATCTCGAGCGACAACTCGAGCCGCTCGAACAACACACCCATGGTCATATCGGTCGGTCGGTTAATGATCATGCCCAGTGCCCCGTCGCTATTGTGCTCACAAAGGTAGACCACGGTGCCACCAAATACCGGGTCGAGCATGGACGGCATCGCGATCAGAAAGTGATCGGCGAGCTGTAATTCAGGTAGGTTCGGAAAAAAATCGACGCGGCCCGCGGTTGGCGCGGTGGTCTCGGCGGAATGCGGCTTGCCTTGCTTGGCCATAGCGCACATTCTAGCAGCATTACACGCGACAACCCCAGCGCCGTTACACTGGTCGGTCTGTTGATCAACCTCACCTCCGACCACCTCATGAAATCCTACGACCGTGCGCTGGTCTGGTTCCGCCGCGACCTGCGCAGCTTCGACCATGCAGCACTGCATCATGCGCTGGCCAGCGCCAGGCAGGTGTTTTGTGTTTTCATTTTTGACAAGGACATCCTGGACCCACTGCTCGCCCATGGCAGCATGGACCGGCGGGTGGCATTCATTCATGCCAGCCTGCGCGAGCTGGATGCGGAACTCAAGCAGCACGGCGGCGGCCTGATCGTGCAACACGCGCGTGCGGCCGAGGCTATCCCGGCGTTGGCGAATACACTCAACATTGACGCGGTGTTCTGTAATCATGATTACGAGCCCTATGCCAAGCAGCGCGACCAACACGTCGCAGACGAACTCGCTCGGCAGCAGCGCAAGTTTTTCAGCTTCAAGGACCAGGTGATTTTCGAGAAGGACGAAGTCCTCTCTCAGGTAGGTAATCCATTCTCGGTGTTCACACCGTATAAGAATGCCTGGCTGAAAAAATTTCAGCCGACAATCGGTGTGCTCGATAGCACGCTACTGCCACACTTTGATGTTCAACCCGTACCCGGGCAACTCGCCGCGCCCTCACCCGCGCCTAAGATGCCATCGCTGGCCGAGATGGGATTCGAGGATATCGACCTCAGCGCACAACATCTCCCGACTGGCATGCAGGGTGGTCAGCAGTTGATCGATGATTTTCTGCCGCGACTATCGCGCTACGGCGAGGCGCGTGATTTCCCATCGGTCAAAGGGCCGTCCTACCTATCGGTACATCTGCGCTTTGGTACGGTTTCCATACGTTCATTGGCCCGACATGCGATGGATGCGATTCGTTCTGGTACCAGAGCCGATGGTGCTGCAGTCTGGCTGGCAGAACTGGTGTGGCGTGATTTTTATTTCATGATTCTGCATCACCACCCAAAGGTGGCTGAGGGCGCTGCATTCAAAGCGGAATACGACCGCATTGCATGGGAAGAAGGCCAACAAGCTGATGAGATGTTCGCCGCCTGGTGCGAAGGCCGCACCGGCTACCCACTGGTCGATGCTGCGATGCTGCAGCTGAACCGCAGCGGCTATATGCATAACCGCTTGCGCATGGTCACTGCCTGTTTCTTGATCAAGGATCTGGGGATCGACTGGCGACGCGGAGAAGCCTACTTCGCGCGCATGTTGAATGACTTCGACCTATCGGCAAATAACGGCGGCTGGCAATGGGCCGCCTCATCCGGCTGTGATGCCCAACCCTACTTTCGAATCTTTAACCCGATCACGCAATCACAAAAATTCGATGCCGATGGCAAGTTCATCAAGCGTTATTTGCCACAACTCGACAAGCTGGATGCAAAACAGATTCATGCACCATGGCTGGCACCGAGCATGACGCTTGACATGGCGGGCATCACGCTGGGCAAGGATTACCCAGCACCGATTGTCCAGCACGATGAAGCAAGGAAAAATACCTTGGCGCGCTATGCCGTGGTCAAAAAATCCTGACCATTTAATCACTCACGATCACAGTCGACATATTGGACATGCTGTCGATCTCGGTCGCGGTGTTTGTCGAGGTTTTTGTCGCGGCGTTTATTGCAGTATTTGTCTCGATGTTTATCGTATTACTTGTCACGATACCACTGACGATTTTGCTCGAGTGCTTATCTGCCAGCATCTCGGACAATAACGCGAGCAGGGCGTCTTCGCGGTAAGGCTTGCCCATATAGGCGTTGGCGCCGAGTTGCATAGCGCGCTCGCGATGCCGATCGGCCATACGCGAGGTGATCATCACCACCGGTATGTCACGCCAGCGCGTATCGTCGCGCAGCGTGGCGAGTAATTCGAAGCCATCCATGCGCGGCATCTCGATATCCAGCAGTATCAGTGCCGGGCTAGCATTGTCCAGATACGCCAGCGCCTCGACACCATCGCGCGCCAAGGCCACGGCGTAACCATGGCGCTCAAGTAATCGCTGGCTGGCACGACGCACCGTAAGTGAATCATCAACCACTAGTACCGTCGCTAGTTGCTCTGATGCCGGCGATGCATACGATGCTGTCGCGGAGGTGGTTTCCGGCAAACGGAAAGGATGAATGATGAGTGCAATCGTTCCATCCGCCAGCACACTCGCACCCGCCAGACCCTGCACACGCGATAGCTGCGCCCCGGGGTGTTTGACAATCAATTCGCGCTGTCCCTCGATCGCGTCCAGTTGCAAGGCGATTGTTTTTTCTCCATCGCTCAATATAGCAACGGGAACTCGGCCTTTTGTTATCGGTGCAGTAGTGTCGCCCAAGGTTTGACCGAGATGACGCAATGGGAGTGTTGTACCTTGCCACTCGATCTGCTGCTGAGCATCTGAGCGAATCGTCGCTACATCTATCTGCAAGGCTTGCTTAACCAGTGCCGCAGGCAGACCGATGCGCCACTGACCGGCACGCACCAACACAACCATCACGCTGGCCAAGCCCATAGGAACGCGCAGTGTGAAACGACACCCCTTACCCGCTTCACTCTCAACCTCAATCTGCCCGCCCAGCGAATGCAACTCGGCACGGACCGCATCCATGCCGATGCCGCGTCCCGACAAGGCCGTTACCTCAGTGGCAGTAGACAAGCCCGGCGCAAAAATCAGTGCGCCAAGCGCGCGCTCATCCAGATCATCATCGGCTTGCAGCAGACCCGCTTCCACTGCGCGCTGCTGAATGCGTTGTAAATCCAAGCCACGTCCGTCATCCTGCACAATCAACTGCAACTCGTTACCCGTCAGCGCGGCACTAATCATCACCCGACCAGTTTCTGACTTGTCCAGCGACAGGCGTTTTTGCGCTTGCTCGATACCATGCACGACGGAATTACGCAGCAGATGCTCGAGCGGACCAAGTAACCGATCGAGTAACACTCGCTCGACCTCGACCGAGCCATGATGAAGTTCTAATTCAACCTCACAGCCAATTTCGCGCGCTGCCTGCCGAAGTACATGGCGTAGTCGTGCCTCAACTGAATGCAAAGGCTGAGAGCGTAAGGCTTGCAGTTCGGATTGCTGCCGACGCAAATCGCGCAACTGCTCAGCAGCCGCTGTAGTTAGGCGCTCCAACTGGCTTGCCAAGCCACGCTGTACGCCCACCACATCCGTGATGCTCTCTGCCATCATGCGGGTCAGCTCGTGCAAGCGGGTATATCGATCAAACTCGAGCGGATCAAAGTCGGTGCTAACCCCCTGACTAGCGCGCGCAAGTACACGTGACTCTGCTTCGATTTCCAGTTCGCGTAGTTGCGTGCGCAGCCTGCTCAGATCGTCAGAGAGATCAGCAAACGAACGCCGCTGCTCTTGTAGTAGCTCGCGCAGCCTCGCGTTGCTACTCCATATCTCGGCGCCAGTATCTGCAAATTGCGTCAATCTGTCGGCGCGCACCCGCAGCATCGGCGATCGCTTCTCCGCAGATGAAGTAGCCGGTGATGCGCTATTGTCAGATTTGGAATCTTGTAGCGGCGGTATTGATGCTTCGAGGAGTTGGGGTTGGCGTTGGGGTTGGCATTGTGCAGCGAGTTGTGCAGCGAGTCCCGTATCGTCGGCAAGTTCAGCAGTCGCTGGGTGTGGATTCATTGGAGTTGATACAGAGAGCGCATCCGCTGCCTGGGTCAGTGCAAAGATCCAAAAATCCACACGATGCAGTAGCTCCGCAACAGCAGGTGCGCGGCTGCTCGGCGCTTGCTGCAACAGCGCGCTTACTTCTGCCTCGGCATGATGAAATTCCGCACCGAGGTCGTCACGACCAGCCATCCGCGCACTACCCTTCAGAGTATGTAGTACCCGCAGCAGCTGTGCCGCCTGCGATCCATCTTCAGGATGAAGTTGCCACTGACGTAGAGACTGCTCAAGTTGCGGCAGCAAGTCGGCGGCTTCCAGCTTGAAAATCTCGAACAACTCTTCCTGTTCATCTGACCGAGTCGAAGAGATTTTTTCTGTAGTGAGCGCTACTGCTGAAGATGAAGATGAAGATGACGCTGAATTTGATGGTAATGATGATGGTGATGGTGATATTGATGCCGAACTTGCTGTACCAATCTCTGCCACTGCCTGAGATGCCCCACCTGAGTCGCCTGAATCGCCTGACTCGCTAGATTCGCCCGATTCACTTAACTCGATTGACTCACTATCATCATGAGCCGTGTACTGCGGGGTATCGATGACAAGCTCATCCAACGTCTCGATCAGCATCGCCCCAGCCTCTTGCTGTACGAATGGATCAATGGTGGGGTCAAGCGTCTCTGCTGTATCGTTGGCACCCGGTACCACCGAGTACTCACGCAGGCACTGTGCTAATTCGGATGCATCACCGCGCACACCATGACTCGCAAAATCCTCAATCAAGCATGCCAAAGTCGTCAGCACTGTATCGAGCAGCACATCATCTAGCACGGCCCCGCGGGCCAGCAAGTGCTCTAGTGTCGACTCAAGCGTAAGCGATAACTCCGCCAAACCGCTGAGCCCGACCGTCGCTGAACAACCACCCAAGGTGTGCGCAGTTTGCGCCATGCCAACCATATCTGATGCTGCGGCATATTCACGCATACCTTCAACCAGCGCGCGTGCTTCTTCAATAAAGATGGAATCCAGCCCACATGCTGGCTGTGATGATTGCTTTGCTTGCAGCATTTTCTGCCAAGGCAGTTGGACTAACATCGTCTGCAGTAACACCCACTGCTGCGCGAATGTCTCATCCATCCAGGCAGCTGTGTTTTTCTGACCCAGCGTATCGCGCAGTTGCATAACCCGCTCACGCTCATCGGTCAGACCCAACAATTGCAGCGCACCCGCGATTCGGGTCAGCACCGCCAATGCCGCCTTTAAAGTAGTGGCAGCTTCCATGGGCGGCTCAGCATCGAGCAAATGCTCCACCTGAGTCATGTCAGACCGTATGGAAAATATCAGCTCCACGAACAAGCGATGCGCATTCTCAGCACGTGACCATTGCCCTAACTGGTTTAGGCATTGTCGAGGCTCAGTACTGCTCAGTAGCTGCTTCATCGTTTGGATAGTGAATCGCAGCGCATTAACATCGCCGCTTTCACGCAAACAACACAAACCTGCAGCGATTCCCTCAGCATGAATCGGCTCATCTGACTGCGACGCGATTTGGGTGACTAGGTCTTTCAATGGATCGGCGACCGATGAAAGCGATGCCCACGTACTAGCTGTGTCGACTAATACATCCCATGCTGCAGATTCGACTATGCATGCAGGATTGGTTTCGATCGCAGAAATCAGCTCATCGAGCGCGCTAGTCCATGCTGCGAATCCCTCATCGATGGCAGGATCAGTCGCCATGCGGTTCGAAGTCACAGCAAACTGCTGCTCGATTCGAAACAACTTCACTACCACGCGGGCAAGCGCAGTCTGCAATGGTCGCTGCGCCAAGTCGAACAGCGCTTCGCGGGTCACTGACCTGAGCGCAGACCCTGCTGACGCAGTGCTTTGATGATCTCTTTGGCGCAGTAAACGTATACCAGCCGCAGCGATTTTCTTGATGGGGACGGCATCGCCACCCACAATCGCATATTCGAGCAAGCAAGCCTGTACCGCCTGCCAGTAGTAGCACTCATTACGCTGGTTGAATCGAATAGCGGCTTGAGCAAATAAAGTGGCGATCTGCTGCGCAGCCTCACGCAGATCAAGATCATCTTGCGCCCGCAAAAGCTTCAGTAGTGATTGATCGGGGTCGGGATGCGGCTGATCGGTGACCTCCGGCGGTTGTAAATCTTCCAACGCATTCGGATCAACATCAAGCGCCACTAACATAGCGGGTTGTAGTGTCGACGGTCCACCAATCGCCAGTTGCTGATGCCAGCATCGAAGTAACTCACCGGCGGTAAGTGTTTGGCTGCGTAAGCAATTGGCTAATGCTTGCCGTATCAGCTCTTGAAACCGCTGCAAGATCAAACAGCTCGAGTGCTGCGAGGTTGTGACTTGCTGCCCCGAGGTGATCAGCTGATCACGCACCAACTGTGTGAGTGCTGCCAAACCATCCTGATCTATCAGCAGTAGCGCGCCTTGAACCTGTGCCAATCGTCGTGCAGCATCAATCAATGGCGCAGGGTCGATGCCTGCTACGTTTGGTTCGCGTAATGACAGCGCGAGCTCACTCAGGTCACGCTCTATCGCTTCTGCCAGCGCAGCAAGGCTAGCGACTGGTGCTTCATTGGCGATAAGATCACCCACCATAGTCTTCACCGTCGATCAGGCGTCGATACGAAAACGGTTGATCGCACCGCCCAGCTCGTCGGCCAGCAGCGCCAGCTCACTCACCGAGGCTGCGGTCATTTGAGTACCCTGACGGGTATGCTCGGTGACCGTCAGAATGCTATCGATATTGTGCGCCACATGATCTGCCAAAGTAGTTTGCTCACCGGCGGCAGCCGAGATGCCACGAATCAGATCTGCCAGATGCTGAGATACGCGATGAATCTCGGCCAATGCAGCGCCCGCGCTGTCTGAACGCTGCGCGCCCTCGACTACGCGCTGGGTCGAGCGCTCCATGGCAGCAACCGCCTCTTGTGCATCGGCTTGTACGGTCTTCACCAACTGCGCAATCTGCCGCGCAGCATCGCCACAGCGCTCGGCTAGCCGCTGCACCTCCTCTGCCACCACAGCAAAGCCGCGTCCCGCCTCACCGGCCGACGCTGCTTGTATGGCGGCGTTCAGTGCCAACACCTGCGTTTGCTCGGTGATGCCAGCAATCAAATCAACGATGTCACCAATCTCGAGTGAAGAATCACCTAATCGCTTGATGCGCTTTGCACTTTCTTGCATCTGCTCTCGCAATTGCTGCATGCTGCCAATCGCTCCCTGCACCGCACTCTCCCCTTGCGCAGCGGCGTTGAGCGACGCCTGTGCCACATCCGCTGATTCACTCGCCGCACGAGACACTTGGTGAATCTGCTGCGCCATCTGCAGCACGGCCTGACCGGTTTGCTGAATCTCTTGCGACTGCCGCGCGGCTAGCCCCAACAAATCGCCGGAAATACCTTGCGCTGTCGCGCAGCTACTGGCGACTTGCTGCGCGGTCGTTCTGACTTTACCTAGCAGTCGACGTAACTCATCCAGTGTGAAATTGACCGAATCAGCGATTGCACCGGTGATGTCCTCGGATACGGTCGCCTGTGCCGTCAAATTACCTTCGGCAACCTCCTGCAGCTCGTTCATGAGTCGCAATATCGCGGCCTGATTCTGCTGATTGATTCGGCGTGCTTCTTCTTCATCAGCTAGCGCTTTTTGGCGTTGCTGCTCTGCCTGCGATCGGGCCTGCTCAGCTTGGACGGTGCGTAGTCGGCTCTGCTGCAGCTGTAATACCGCTACTAACAATCCCAATGACAAGCTCAGTACCGCACTAATGCCGAGTGCCCAGCGCAAGGCGCCACCACCCTCGCTGCCGCGATAGTCTTGCTGCAGTCCGAGCAAACGCTCACGTAAAGATTCATTGTCAACAAAAATACGGCGCTCAGCTTCTTTGGCAGCGATGAAGTGTTTCAGATTACCGAGAATACCGGATAGCTCACGGTGATAAATCGCGAACTGATTGCGTAATTCGGATAGACGTCCGCGCGCATCGGTATTCGTTACCGCTGGCATGCGCAATACAGGACCACCTTCGAGAAAGGCATGCACAATGTCATCAAAGGTACCCGCGTCGCGGCCCAGCAGAAACGCGGTATCTTGGTTGATGCCATCCGGTGTCAAAAACTCGTTGGCACTTTTCCCGAGGCGCTGTGTCAGCATCACGAGCTGACCTGCAGCCGCAATCTCGCGCGGCGAGGCACCACTTTGTGCAAGCAAAGTGGCCACCTGCTCACTCAACTCCAGCAGCACAGGATTGAGGGTGTTCAGCTTTTGTAGCGTGCTACGAAAACCTGTGAGCTGTTTTTCCAGTGTGAGCAACTGCGCTGATGCTTGCGACGAGCGCTGCCAGGCGGAGCGTATTGCTTCGATGCGTATGATCAGCGCATCATCGGCTTTGGGTAGCGTATGCCCTTGCCACTGCCCGCCTTGGGCCAGCACCTCGAGCGCTTGATTGATTTCGCTGCGACTTTGCTCGAGCTGACGAAATGCATCGCGATTTCCCTGAATCGCATTCGGAGCTGCCTTGCCGAGACGTTGCGAGTGCATCAGTAGCTCACTCGCGATTTGTGTCTTGATAGCCGCAGTCAGTGTGACGTTGGTGTAAAACCATGCCAATGCAGCGCACGCGATCAAGGACAATCCAAGCCCCCACTTCAGCGACCGCAACAGCTTTAACATCGGCCAATGCCTGATCCACGTGAACCAGGTTGATTTTGTTTTCGGCAGCCGCAAGCGCAGTAGACGCCACCACTCAGCGACCCGAGAGGTCGTTCGGGATGGTGCGGGAAAGGCGGCCAGGTCGAGCCGTTTGTCAGGATCCATGCAGTGCTCCGGAAAAAACGATGAATCAGGCTTGGTATTGCGCAATGTCGAGAAAAGATGGCTGTGCCATCAGCATCATGAGATCGACACCGAAATAATGGCTACCATCGCTATCGGTAAAACTGTGCGGCGCCCAACTCGGTGGCGTAGCGCTGGGGACTATAGGATTTACATGCGCTGGGTTGAGATGCGCTTGATCAATCACGCCGATCATTTGGGTCACTCGGATGGCGCAAGGCACCGGTAGCGTGCTTGAGAGAGCCAGCAAACGATCACCCTGCAGCCACGGCTTGGGCTCGGCACCGGCGAATCCTTCAAGATCAATCACACCGATCAGCTGGCCGCGATGACTGATTAAACCGAGATACCAGTCACGGGTGAAGGGAACCGGTGTCGGCTGTTCGCCGCCCAGTATTTCGTCGGTATGCGTCAAATCGAATAGCCAACGCTGCCTACCAGTCGCGCAAGCCAGATAAGACTTCGCACTCCTGGTCGACTTCTGCGCGAATTGCAGGCGCTGGGCGAGCTGCTGCTGAAAACTTTGCAGCGACCCAAGACGGGCGACCGTCGATGTCTCCACCGCACTAGACAGATGCGCGCGATAGCGCAGCGATCTTTTGCAACAGCGTGTCGGGATCGAGCGGCTTCACCAAGTATTCGCGCGCGCCTTGACGTAAGCCCCAGATACGGTCGGTCTCTTGATGCTTGCTGCTACAAATGATGATGGGTATATCGCGCGTGGCCGGGTCACGTGCGATCTCGCGCGTCGCATGAAAGCCATTCAGGCCGGGCATCACCACATCCATCAGGATTAGTTGCGGTGGTTGTGCCTTGATCTTCAGCATCGCCACCTCGGCGTTATCAGCAGTGCTAACGCTGTAGCCATGGCGACTCAGCAAGTCGGTGATGAAATGACGCTCGGTCGGTGAATCATCAACAACAAGAATGTGCTTGATTGGCATAGTGGTGAGGGCTAGTGTGAAAGAGCGAACTTCAGGCAGCAGCATGCGTTGGCAATGCGTACTTGCGCACGGCCTGTAACAAGCTGTCTTTGGTGAATGGTTTGGTCAGGTAATCCGAGGCACCGGCAAGCAGACCGCGCGCGCGATCAAACAGACCATCGCGCGACGACAGCATCACCACCGGAATGTGAGAACAGCTTTTGCTGTGACGGATCAGCGCACAGGTCTGGAAGCCATCCAGCC
>JACCDP010378286.1_pt1 | contig 10042 bp, 7 predicted proteins | sample 7445841 | NCBI WGS metagenome assembly JACCDP01 (sample SAMN15323441, study PRJNA562643) | freshwater metagenome | isolation source: river surface water | place: USA:Blue River Watershed | collected 2017-08-17
CGTATTGCACCTTCATTAATCTCTCATGCAGGAATTTGAAAGCCAAAAGAATCGTTACGATCGGGAACAGTGAGCCAAAAACCATAGCAATAGAAACCAATCCTTTGGTGGTTGCAACTCCAAGCAGAAAATTAGCGAGAAAATCCGCAACTCCAATAAAAACGAGTAGGGGAACATTACTTTTTACAAATCCACCAATGGTCTTAAATTTAAGGGCCAAGAAAATACAAACCGTTACGGAAGCAACTCGCATTGCGGTCATGGTGTGAAGTGAGTCTGTTTCAGAGCCAATTGCAATAAAGGTTAGAGCGGTTCCAAAACCCAGTGCAGCAACAACTGCAAAAATTAAGGGTTTTATTGGCAAGCCATTTTTAATCTCAGGTCCGCTCGCCATAAACGCCCCAGCTATAGCGATTACGATTCCCACAGTTTGTAACGTCGTAGGTCTCTCACCTCTTACTAAAGCAAAGATCAATGGAATGACAACCGATAAGGAGCTAATTGGTGAGACAACCCCCATGCGACCGGTTGCTAGCCCGGTATAAAACGAGATAAGTCCAATGAATCCAGCGATTCCCGCTATAACGCCGGGAAGTAGATAGCCGTTCCAAGAGAGGTTGGGTTTAATAAAATCGCTAAATAAAAGTATCGCGGATATACCAAAGAGCAATCCGAAAAACTGCGAAACCCCTGTAACCGCTATAGCTTTGTAACGTTTGGATAGATTCCCAGCCAAGTAATCAGCTGTGCCCCACAAAACACTGGATAAAAGCGCAAGCAATGAACCCATTTGCAAAGGATACTGGCTACCCTTGTCGTGTGAGGTTTGTTTCGTGAGGAATGAAACTGATTTCTTTCATGCCGTTATTGAAGAGATCAAACAACTCAAAACCAGAGCGCAGATTTCCATCTCTGAAATTCCAGCGCCCCAACGTCTTGCCCCTTTTGCTTATGCCATCTCCGCAGATTTAGTAGATGGTGATATCGATGTCGCCACGGGCCGTTTTGTTTTGTTGCATGATCCGGAGGGACAAGAGGCTTGGGAGGGAAAGTTTCGTTGCGTAACATTTGTTAGATCCGCACTGGAGACGGAGATGGAGTCCGATCCACTTCTTCCAGATGTTGGTTGGTCTTGGTTCATTGATGCTCTAAATAATCTTTCGGCAAATTACCTGGCACCAAGTGGCACTGTTACACGAGTGATGAGCGCTTCATTTGGACAACTCTCACCTCAAGATGAGTCATCAGAGATTGAGATTAGGGCGTCATGGACCCCTGCTGATCCCAAAGCTTTGATAAACCATGTAAATGCATGGCTCGAGTTAATGGCCAGCGCTGCTGGTCTACCACCGGTTCCCGAAGGTGTAGCAACTCTGCCAGCTAAACGTTAAGCAGTTAAATCGTGCGAGCTTTGCTGACCCCCGAACAGGGAACCCCAGAACTAATCACAACTGAATCGCAGTTAGCCGAGTGCATCAAACAACTTAGCTCGGGATACGGAGCTATTGCCGTTGATGCTGAACGCGCCTCCGGTTTTCGTTACAGCTCTCGCGCTTATTTGATTCAATTATTTCGACGGGATGGCGGTTTACATCTAATCGATCCGATACCGCTAAAAGACTCCCCGCTAATTAAAGAGTTAAAGGAGGTTTTAAGTGGTTGCGAAACGGTTATTCACGCCAGCACCCAAGACCTACCCTGTCTCCGAGAGTTTGGCATTCATCCGACCTTACTTTTTGACACTGAGCTTGGGGCACGAATAGCAGGGTGCGAAAGGGTTGGTTTAGGGGCGCTTTGTGAATCACTTCTTGAAATATCACTGGCCAAAGAGCACTCTGCAGTTGATTGGTCATTAAGACCACTTGAGAAAGAGTGGCTTGATTATGCCGCTTTGGATGTTGCAGTCCTTCTAGATTTAAAAGATGAAATTGCAAAATTGCTAGAGAGTCAAGGTAAGTTGACTTGGGCGATGCAGGATTTTGCAGCCATACTAAAGGCGCCACCACCAAAGACAAGAAATGAACCTTGGCGCCGAACCTCAGGGATGCATGAGATTAAATCTAGATATCAATTAGCGATTATTCGTGAGCTTTGGCATAAAAGGGATCAAATTGCATCCGAGATTGATTTAGCTCCTGGACGATTACTTTCTGATTACGTAATTGTCGCGCTGGCAAAATCACAGATTAAAACCAGAGCTGAGTTATTGAAACTTCCAGAGGTAAAAGCCCGGGTACGCAATGAACTGCAGAAAAGTTATATTGATACTTGGCTAGAGATTTATCTTGCAGCAAGCAGTTTGAAGGAGTCTGATTGGCCCCAGTTGCGTGGTAAATCTGATTCCCTGCCTCCTGCCAAGATTTGGAAAGTTAAATTCCCTTTGGCGCATGCGCACTTGTCTCATGCCAAACATAATTTGGCAGCCGTTGCCAGTGAATTGGCAATGCCACTGGAAAATCTTCTTACCCCTGAATTGGTTCGCAAGATTTGTTTTGATGACGGCAAAGAGCGGGTGCTGGAGTTAAACCCAAAACTCATTGAAACTACTCAAACTCAACTGCGGCTAAATGGTGCCCGAGAGTGGCAAATTGAAAAGTGCGCATCCATTTTGAGCGCCGCTTTGGCAGAGAGTGAACCGTTACCACCTCCTCCAGAGTTGGATCACTCCGCAGCGGCGGAAAACCCGACCACATCGGAGTGAGATGAATTACGCAACACTTATGTTGCGTAATTCCAAGCTTAGGCCTATGGTGGCGCCATGAGTTCAAAATTGAAGAAATCACGTGTATTCCTGGCTTTGGCGAGCTTTGCCGCCCTAGCCTCAACATTGGTCGGATGTAGTTCCAACAGCAGTGAGGGCCAGAGTTTGGTCATTTACTCGGGTCGTAGCGAGGAGTTCATAGCTCCATTCCTTGCCGAGTTCACAGAGAAAACCGGCATCCAGCTAGATGTTCGTTATGGAGATTCAGCGGCCCTAGCGGCTCAGATTTTGGAGGAGGGAGAAAACTCCCCCGCCGACCTGTTTCTTTCGCAAGATGCAGGATCTCTGGGTGCGGTGAGTGCCGCCGGTTTATTACGTTCCTTGGATCAAGATCTACTTGGGAAGGTTGATGTTAAGTATCAATCCGCAAATCAGGATTGGGTCGGCATTACAGGCAGAGCCCGAGTGTTTGTGTATTCACCTGAGCGCGTAAAAGTTTTGCCCAAATCTATAGATGACTTGTTGGCGGCCGAGTGGAAGGGTCGCCTGGCAATCGCCCCGACCAACTCCTCATTCCAGGCCTTCACATCCGCCTTGATTCAGAGCCGCGGTGATGCAGCTGCTGAGCAATGGTTGAGAGGTCTTATGAAAAATGAGCCAGAACTATTTGAGAAAAACTCTCAGATTGTTGAAGCGGTTGATGCTGGTGAGATTGATTTGGGATTGGTTAATCATTACTACCTTTGGGAGGTAGCTCAAGAGCTGGGAAGAGATTTAAATGCTGCGATTGAGTTTTTCCAGCCAGGAGATTTGGGCAACCTAATAAATGTATCTGGCGCTGGAATTTTAAATACCGCCAAGAACTCTGAAGGTGCTCAAGATCTGATTGCTTACCTACTCGAAGAAGAGACACAGGCCAAGTTCGTCTCCGACACTCATGAGTACTCGATAGTAAATCCATCCCTAACCCCTGAGGATTTACCAGCTCTCTCTGCGATTAAATCACCAGCAGTTGATTTATCAACATTGGCGGATTTGAAGCGCACTCAAGAGCTATTGATCAGAGTGGGGTTGTTGTAAAAAATTAAACTGAACAGCGCACTTTCTAAGGTGTCCAAGAAGGCGCATGGTCAAGCTACTAAAGCGAGCCATGTGCCTTTTGGGCTATTTGCTGCTGCGCTTTTCTCTTTGATATTCATCGCCATCCCACTTATCTATCTCGTCCGCCGCGCACTCGAGGGAAATTGGAGCTCATTCAACACCCTGATCATTAGGGAAAAGACTGCACAGATCTTCACCACCACAACATCGTTGGTAATTATCGTCGTCTTAATTGCATCAGCTCTGGGAGTGTCCCTGGCCTGGTCTTTGCATAGCGTTAGAGTTCCCATGCGTAACTTGCAGCAAGCTCTTGTAATTTTGCCGATTGCTATTCCTAGTTATGTATTTACCTTTAGTTGGATTTCGGTAAATCCTTCTTTTTCGGGCTTTTGGGCAGCGGTGTTTGTATTGGTACTTTCCACCACCCCATATGTCTCTTTGGCCGCGCTCTCTGGCTTGCGAAGAGTTGACTGGTCACAACATGAGGTTGCAATGACTCTAGGTCTAAATCCTTTTAGAACTTTTATAAAGATCACCTTGCCTCAGATTAGAAACTCGGTTGCGGCTGGAACTCTTCTTGTTGCGCTGTATGTATTAAGTGACTTTGGAGCGGTTTCTCTTTTGGGCGTAGATACATTTACTAGATCAATCTCAAATCTTTATCGTGGCTCATACGATAGAAGTTCAGCTGCGGTGTTAGCTCTGATCTTAGTTATGCTATCCGCAACTTTGATTACGATTGAATCTAGAACGCGCGGCAAGGCCAAACAATCCCGCAACTCTGCGCGATTGTTGAAGCAGCCAATTTTAATCAACAGTCGTGGAACAAAGTTCACTGCACAAGTGCTTATAGCGCTTTATTTGGTTTTAGGTTTGATAACCCCTATGGGTTTATTATTACTCCGCTTTTTTAATTCCGCATCAAATATTGATTACCCTTCATTACTTTCTGCATCCATCTCAACCATGGTTGCCGCATCTTTGGGTGCGCTAATTTCAATATCTTTGGCTCTACCTATTGGTTTGCTGGTAACAACGGGATCACGTCTGGGCAATTTGGCAGATAAAGGTGTGCTTCTAGTTCATGCATTACCTGGAATTGTTATGGGCCTGGCGCTTGTAGCTTTTGGCTCAGAATTTCCTTGGCTCTATCAAACCCTAGGATTATTAGCCTTCTCTTACGCTCTACTGTTTATGGCGAAGAGTGTTGGATCGGTTCGCTCTTCCCTAACTCGAGTTCCACAAAACCTAATTGATATTTCAGCGACCTTAGGAAAAAGCAGGGCCCAAACCTTTCGTGCTGTAATCCTGCCTTTAGCCGCTCCCGGCGTTTTAACGGGAACTCTATTGGTGCTTCTGGCGGCGATGAAGGAGCTCCCCGCCACTTTGATGCTTAGACCAACTGGTTTTGAAACTTTAGCCACTGAGATGTGGGCCCTAACTGCAATCTCTCGGTTTAGCGAAGCCGCTCCCTACGCATTATTCTTGGTTCTCATTGCCGCTGTACCCACTTTTTTAATTAATCGACCCGACAGAGGAAGTAACGAAGAGGGAGATATCGCATGACATCTCTAGAAATTCGCGACTTGGGTGTGCAGTTCTCTGGAGTTGCAATTCTGCACAACCTCGCTTTGACCGTGGAATCAGGACAATTTGCAGCGGTTCTCGGACCATCTGGTTGTGGCAAGACAACTTTATTGCGGAGTATTGCGGGCCTTATTACACCCGCTGCCGGAACCATCAGATTCGGAAAACAACTAGTGAGTGTTTCTTCACTTGTTTTGCCACCTCACAAAAGAAACATCGGCTATGTTCCACAAGAAGGTGGTTTATTTCCGCATTTATCAGTCTTTGAGAATGTCGCCTTTTCGTTAGGCAAATTCGACAAAACAGAAAAGGCTCCAATCGTCGAAGAGATGTTGAACTTGGTTGGCTTGAGTGGTTTTGAGAATCGCATGCCACAACAATTGAGTGGTGGTCAACAAACCCGCGTTGCATTAGCCAGAGCACTAGCGATGAGGCCGGCAATGGTCTTACTTGATGAACCTTTTGCCGCATTGGATCAAGCATTGCAGGCTGAAATCAGTGAAGAGGTTGCGGCACTTCTCAAACGCACCAAGACCACCACCATCATGGTCACACATGATCGTGAGGATGCTTTGGTTTCCGCTGATGTCATCGCCTTGATGCGCAAAGGTCAGGTGGTCCAATACGGCTCCCCAGCTGAAGTTTATCGCCAACCCATTTCTGCAGATGTCGCGCTAAGCACTGGAGATGTCGTTACTTTGCCAGCATTCAAAGATGCAAGTGAAGAAATAACTTCTCCGTTACACATGCACTCTTTTGATTTGCAACCTAATGGCGATCTTTTAATCCGACCTGAAGAGATTCAAATCAGCGTCGAGAAGTTGGATAAAGGGGTTCGAGCTGAGATCTCCAAAATCAATTATTACGGCCATGATGCCTTGCTAGAACTCAAGCTCCCCGGCTACCCCACTCCTATCAGAGCCCGGGTTGCTGCACCCTTGGATTTCAGGGTGGGCCAAGAAATCTACGCCCACGTAGATGGCCCATTGCGTTGGGTGCCAAGAAAGGCTACTCACCAGTAACCTAGCGGCATGAATACTGCCTCTACCTCCACAAATGTTGTTCTTGTCGATGCGGTCCGCTCTCCTTTTGGAAAAGCTGGCAGCCTCTACGCCGGCACCCGTGCCGATGACATCGTCGTGCGATGCATCCGCGGATTGCTTGAGAGAAATCCGCAGGTAAAACCATCTGATATCGATGATGTTGCAATCGCTGCGGCAACACAGTTTGGTGATCAAGGAATGAATATTGGCAGAAGCGCATCTTTGCTCGCTGGATTGCCAAATACAGTGCCTGGTTACTCAATTGATCGTTGGTGTGCAGGTGCCATGACCTCTGTTACAACTTTGGCGGGATCTATCAATATGGGTGCTTATGATCTTGCTATTGCTGGTGGCGTTGAGCACATGGGAAATCATCCGATGGGCGAAGGTATGGATCCAAACCCTCGCTACTTGGCAGAAAAATTAGTGGACACAGATGCGTTATCAATGGGAAATACAGCAGAGAGATTGCATGACAAGTTTCCGCATTTAACAAAGGAACGTGCTGATCAGTACGCGCTCAATTCACAATTGAAAACCGCTGCCGCTTACAACTCTGGAAAGATTCAACCAAATCTGATTCCAGTTGCGGTGCGAAATGCAGAGCTAGGTTGGGGGGTTGCCACAGTTGATGAACCACCACGCCCCGGAACCACACTTGAAGGATTAGCTGCACTGAAAACTCCATTCCGTGCTGCTGGAAGAGTTACCGCCGGAAACGCTGCCGGATTAAATGATGGCGCAACCGCTGCATTGCTGGCTAGCGAAGCAAAAGCAAAAGAGTTGGGATTAACTCCAAAAGCTAAGTTAGTGACATTTGCCTTTGCCGGTGTAGAGCCGGAGATTATGGGTTATGGACCTGTGCCATCGACTTTGAAGGCTCTAGCAAAAGCTGGATTAAAAATCGAAGATATTGGCTTATTTGAGATAAATGAGGCCTTTGCAATCCAGGTTCTCTCCTTCCTAGATTACTTCGGTATTGCCGATGATGATCCTCGAGTCAATATCTATGGTGGCGCTATTGCAGTCGGTCACCCACTGGCCTCATCAGGAATCCGCTTGATGCTAAACCTTGCCGAAGGTTTTAAGGAGCGTCCTGATGTTCGTTATGGAATCACAACAATGTGTATTGGACTTGGCATGGGTGGAACTGTTATCTGGGAAAACCCAAACTACAACGGTAAGGCGGCTTAACCATGAGTGAAATGACAACTCCAGCTGGCGCCCCTGAAGAGGTAGTCACTAAGGCGTTTGTACGCGAGATAGATCTCGCCGCTTTTGGTGCCTCAGGAACCCTTTCTCTAATCACAATTGATAACGGCATGGATCACACTCGGCCCAACACCCTAGGTCCAAAATCTTTACAGGAGTTGGATAACTCAATTACAGCGGCTGAGAACTCCTCATCAGTGGCAATAGCAATCACTGGTAAACCATTCATTTTTGCCGCCGGTGCAGATTTATCAGCTCTACCATTTGTTTCAGAAAAGAGTCAAGCTTTAAGCATTGGAAAGTATGGCCATGATGTATTCAAGAGATTAGGGCGCAGCAAGAAGCCAACTTTTGCTTTTATCAATGGCTTGGCATTAGGAGGCGGCCTTGAAGTTGGCTTGCATTGCCATTATCGAACCTTGGCCTCAACCGCCTTCACTGCACTTCCAGAGTGCTTCTTAGGAATTGTTCCTGGTTGGGGTGGAGCGACACTGCTGCCAAAGCTAATCGGACCAGAAAAAGCTGTTCAGGTAATTATTCTCAACGCGCTAAATAACAACACCATGATGAAGGCAAAGGATGCATTTGGTCTTGGGGTTGTTGATGCGGTATTTGAACCAGCTGATTTCCTCGAAAAATCAGTCGCTTTTGCAGCAGGAATAATCTCTGGCAAGCAAAAGATTGAACGTAAGGATTACTCATCTGATAACGCTGCATGGGATACCGCTCTGGCTACCGGCAAAGCTGCGGTTGCCAAAAAGTATGGTGGCGCAGAGATCGCTGCTCCATTGCGTGCCTTGGAGTTAATCTCAGCGGCCCGTACCAATACATTAGATCAAGGCTTCGACGCTGAGGATGAAATCCTTGCCAATTTAGTTATGGGAAATCCGCTTCGCGCCTCGCTTTATGCCTTTAACTTAATTCAAAAGAAACGCAAAAAAGTTGAAGGTGCGCCAAAACCAGCCTTAGCACGCAAGGTAACCAAAGTCGGTGTAGTTGGTGCTGGATTGATGGCATCTCAACTAGCTTTGTTGCTGGTCAGAAACCTAAAGGTTCCAGTTGTTATGACGGATCTGGATCAAGCCCGAGTGGATAAGGGTGTTGAGTGGGTCCGTAACGAAATCACAAAATTAGTTGAGAAGAAGAGGTTAAGCGAAGAGGCAGGACGCCGTCTCTCACTTCTAGTTTCAGGTTCAGTAGATCAAAAGGTTTTTGCCTCAGCAGATTTCATAATCGAAGCGGTTTTTGAAGAGTTGGCTATCAAGCAAAAACTCTTTAAAGATCTAGAGGCGATTATCTCGCCAGAGTGCGTATTGGCAACTAATACCTCATCTCTTTCTGTCGAAAAGATGGGTGAAGGTTTGTCGCATCCAGAGCGGGTTGTTGGCTTCCACTTCTTTAATCCAGTAGCGGTTATGCCGTTGCTTGAAGTTGCACGTACCTCAAAGACAGATGATGCAACTACCGCTACCGCAATCAATGTGGGTAAAGAGTTAAAGAAAACGATGATTATCTGCAAAGATGCTCCGGGCTTTGTGGTTAATCGCTTGCTAACCAGATTTATGGGCGAAGTTACAGATGCGGTTGATGAGGGAACTCCGGCAGATGTTGCAGACAATGCTCTGCGGCCGCTCGGCTTCCCAATGTCACCGTTCGAGCTATTTGGCTTAGTTGGTCCAGGTGTTGCACTTCATGTTTCAAAGACTCTGCATAACAACCTTGGTCCGCGTTATCGCATCTCTCCAACCGTTCAACGTCTAGTTGATAATGGAGTAAAGAGCTTCTACATCAAAGATGAGGCTGGAAAGTTAGCGCCAAATCCAGAGGCCCTAGCCTTGGTGGAAAAAGGCAGCAAAGCCTCAACCTCTGAAGAGGTTCGCATGCGTGCACTGAAGGCGTTGGCAGAGGAAGCTCGGATGATGTTGGATGAAGGCGTCGTCTCAACGCCAGCTGAGATCGATCTCTGCATGTTGCTCGGCGCAGGATGGCCAATGCACTTAGGTGGAATTCTTCCTTATCTAGATAGAGAAGGAATTAGTGAAGCGGTTTGCGGTCAACGGTTTCATCCGCATGGAGTTGCATCGCTTCCTGCCTAATTGAAGCCCAGCCAACTAATTGGCGGGCCACATTTTGCGCGGTAATTCCTAGATCCTCCATGATTTCATTGCGCTTAGAGTGTTCGATGAACTCAAGAGGTACGCCAATTGAGTGAATTGGAGTACTGACAGAGTTTTCTCGGAAGATTTCAGACAAGGTGCTTGCGATTCCCCCATGCTTAATCCCATCCTCTAGAACCACAACTCGGGTGTATCTGCGCGCCATAGAGATAAGGGCCTGAGCAGGTAAACGCTTAACCCAACGGGGATCGATAACTGTCACACCAACTCCCTCCCGATAC
>JACCDP010460170.1_pt1 | contig 10042 bp, 8 predicted proteins | sample 7445841 | NCBI WGS metagenome assembly JACCDP01 (sample SAMN15323441, study PRJNA562643) | freshwater metagenome | isolation source: river surface water | place: USA:Blue River Watershed | collected 2017-08-17
ATCGGCAATATCGCCGAACCGATGATCACCTTGCTGGCGTTTGGCTCTGGTCTCGGCAGTCTGTTACAGCAGATCGAGGGCGTGCCGTACATCGAGTATCTTGCCAGTGGCTCGATCTGCATGTCTGTGATGATGGCGGCCTCGTTCGAATCTTTGTATTCCGCATTTTCGCGTATGCATGTACAAAAGACGTGGGAAGCTTTGTTGAACACTCCGCTGGAGCTCGACGATATCGTACTGGCCGAAATGCTATGGGCTGCCAGCAAAGCCATGATCTCAGGCTTGGCCATCTTGCTGGTACTGTTCGCGCTGGGAATCGGCCTGCATCCCACCACGCTGTTGGTGCCACCACTGTTGTTAATCATCGGCGTGTGTTTCGCGTCGATTGCATTGATAGTTAACGCGATTGCCAAGGCGTACGATTTCTTTACCTACTACTTCACCCTCGTACTCACCCCAATGATTTTTCTGTCCGGCGTCTATTACCCAGTAAGCCAGCTACCGAGTTGGCTGCAGTCTGTCGCTGGCATCTTGCCGCTCGGCGCGGCGGTGCGTCTTGTGCGACCATTGCTGCTGGGTGGTGTGCCTGAGGATCCAATCAGGGACCTGGCGATTTTATTGGCTTACATCGTAGTCGGTTTCTATCTCGCGACCGTACTCACCCGCAGGCGTTTATTGAAGTAACTGTTGCAGAGGTGGTGATGAGCGATGCGCAGGTTTTGATGGTGATGTCGAACGCGCCAGATAAGGCAAGCGCGCATGCGTTGGCACGCGCCCTAGTCGAAACCAAGTTGGCGGCGTGTGTGAACATTTTGCCGGGTGTGCAATCCATCTATCGTTGGCAGGGGCAGATTGAGCAGGCTGATGAGGTCACATTGCTGATCAAAACCACGCGTCAGCATTACGCCCAATTGCAACAGACGCTCGTCAGCGCCCATCCCTACGATGTCCCCGAGCTGATCGCTTGGCCAATCACCGAAGGCTATGCCCCTTATCTGCAATGGGTGGCGGCTGAAACCGCTAGCGACAAACATGCGTAACTGGTTTGGTCTATGCGATCTGGTCAGAGCTGGCCTCTGCCTTGTTGCGGCCCTATGCTTTGTCACGCCGTCGGTGCAAGCGCAAGATTTCCTGGCACCCGAGCAAGCGTTTGCTTTTGGTGCGCGTATGCGCGATGCGGCGACCATCGAAGTGAGTTTTCGTATCGCCGATGGTTACTACATGTATCGCGACAAAATCGCGGTATCCGCCGAGGGTGCGACGCTGGGCAAGGTCGAGATCCCACGGGGCACAATCAAATTCGATCCGAATTTCGATAAAGAGTTGGAGACCCTAAGACAACAACTGACATTAGCGATTCCGGTGCAAGCCAGCGGGTCTTTTAAGTTGAAAGTAACGAGCCAAGGTTGTGCTGACAAAGGCCTGTGCTATCCGCCGATGGAATCAGTCGCAACCTTGTCAACAGCGAACAGTGGGGTTGATGTTGCAGCGCCGGCTGCGGATGGCGAGATGGGTCGTATCGAAGCGTCGCTTGCGAGTGGCCGTCTGCTGCTGATCCTGCCACTATTCCTGCTGCTTGGTGTGGGTCTCTCATTCACGCCTTGCGTGCTGCCGATGGTACCCATTCTGTCGTTCATCATCGCCGGTGAGGGTGCGCAGACCAGCCGCCAGCGAGGCTTGCTGCTGGCGGTCGCCTACTCGCTGGGTATGGCATTGGTGTACACCGCACTCGGTATCGCCGCCGGCCTGATCGGCGAAGGCCTGTCGGCCACGCTGCAAAGCCCGCCGATTCTTTCTGCGTTTGCGATCCTGATGGCAGTCATGGCGCTGTCAATGTTCGACGTCTACCAACTGCAAGTGCCTGCGTCATTACAGCTTGCCTTGACGCGTTTGTCTGAGCGCCAGCGCGGCGGCAAGCTACTCGGTGTGTTTGTTATGGGTGCGATTTCCGCATTAATCGTTGGGCCTTGCGTGGCTGCGCCGCTGGCCGGTGCGTTGGTCTACATCAGTCAAACACGCGACGTATTCATCGGTGGCAGCGCCTTGTTCGCAATGGCGGTCGGTATGAGTGTGCCTTTGCTGCTGGTCGGCGTGTCAGCCGGCTCGCTGCTGCCACGTGCGGGCGCGTGGATGCAAACAGTGAAGCATTTTTTCGGCGTCCTGATGTTGGCGCTCGCCTTGTGGATGGTGTCGTCGCTGATACCGGCTTGGCTGCTGATGCTGGGCTGGGGCTTGCTGGGTGCTGGCTATGGCGTGTTCCTGATGCGCGACAAGTCGCTAGGCTGGCGGGGACGACTGTTGGGTACGTTTTTTATCGCTCTTGGCGGAGTACAACTTGTCGGGGTAGCCACGGGAGGGCGTGATGCATGGTCGCCGCTGGCTCAGCTAAGAGGGCAGCAGCATCAAAAGACCGTATTCACACGCGTACGCAGCGTAGCGGAACTCGACGCTGTGCTTGCTAACACCGGTGGGCGGCGCGTGATGCTCGACTTCTACGCGGACTGGTGCGTGTCTTGCATCGAGATGGAAAAACTCACCTTCACTAATCCGGAGGTGAAAACGAAGCTGGACCAGATGCTGCTGCTACAGGCGGATGTCACTGCCAACAACGACGACGACAAGGCACTACTGAAACGCTTCGGTTTATTCGGCCCGCCCGGCATCATTTTGTTCGACGCACATGGCACCGAGATTCGTGGCACACGCGTGATTGGCTATCAGGCGCCAGCACAATTTCTTCATTCATTACAAAAGGCGGAATAGACAGTCATTCATCTACGCAGCTTCAGACCACCGGCCGCGCTTGTTGTGGGGAACTGCCAGTTTAGATATCTGGCGGTAGCTCGGGCAGGATGACTTCTTTCGGAAGCGCACCAGAGGCAGCGTTGTTTCGAGGTATTTCCGCATTGGCGGCATCGACAAATCGGACCTGCTTTTGCACGGGAATGCGAAATCCCTTATTGGCTAAGTGAAAGGAATCCGCACTAAAGAACTCTGCGGAGGCAGTCGGCATATCGCTTTTTACCTGTGCGGGCATCAAGTTCAGCAGTTTACTTTTTTGACTAGTGCGTATTTGAAGACTTGAAATGACATCACTAATCTTCGCCTTGGCTTTGATTGCGTAGGATTGCAAATTGCCAGATTTGTCGTCGCGGATACGCTCCGCACTGACACGGGAGAACACTCGGACTCTGCCCTTGTTGCCATCAGGCGTGATGAATTTTTCTTCTTTCGCGATGACAACATCGTAGGCGCCTTTCACGCCTTCGTTGCTTGTGGCGCCTAGATTGGGATGAACGACTGTGGGTGTTAGGAAGGTTCTGTTCATTTTCATTCCCCACATAGAACATGTCAGTTAATCAAAAATTTGGCTGCATCCTTTCAAGGCTATGTGTCGATTATCGGAATTAGGTTCGAATATGTCGTATTTCTACAAATTCAGACGCCTTTGACCAGGCGCGCTATATCCCTCGCAAAGTAGGTCAGCACACCATCGGCGCCGGCGCGTTTGAAGCAGAGCATCGCCTCCATCATGGTTTTATCGTGATCGAGCCAACCGTTTTGCGCCGCCGCCTTGATCATCGCGTACTCGCCACTTACCTGGTAGGCGAACGTGGGCACTTTGAATTCCTGTTTCACGATGCGCACGATATCGAGATAAGGCATGCCGGGCTTTACCATCACCATATCAGCGCCCTCGGCAAGGTCGAGCGCAACTTCACGCAAGGCCTCATCTGAATTGCCTGGGTCCATTTGGTAAGTCGCTTTGTTTCCTTTACCCAGATTGGCTGCCGAACCCACCGCATCGCGGAAAGGGCCATAGAAAGCCGAGGCATACTTTGCCGAATAGGCCATGATGCGCGTGTAAATGTGTTGGTGTGCTTCGAGTGCAGTACGGATGGCGCCGATCCGGCCATCCATCATGTCTGACGGAGCGACGATATCGACACCCGCTGCGGCTTGTGTCAGCGCTTGCTGCACCAAAATTGCTGTGGTCTGGTCATTCAATACATAGCCGTCTTCATTTAGCACACCATCCTGACCATGACTGGTGTAGGGATCAAGCGCTACATCGGTCAGCACCCCCAGTTCCGGGAAGCGTTGCTTTATCGCGCGCACCGCACGCGGCACAAGACCGTCGGGATTTATTGCTTCGATACCGTCAGGGGTTTTTAGCGTTGGATCAATCACCGGGAATAGCGCCAGCACTGGTATGCCCAGCGACACACATTCCTCGGCGACGGGCATTAACAGATCGACCGACAAGCGTTCCACCCCCGGCATTGATGGCACTGCCTCGCGCTTTTTCTCGCCGTCGAGTATGAACACGGGATAGATAAGGTCGGCGCTTGTAACCACATGCTCTCGCATCATCGCGCGAGAAAACGCATCTTTACGCATGCGGCGCATACGTAAGGCGGGAAAGCTTGGCAAGGGATTCTGGCTCATGATGAATGTCGTGCAAGTATTGTTGTTGATGATTTTAGGTGCGGGACAATTTTCATATGGATGAACTTCTTGCTGAGGCAGTACTCCTAGCTATGGGTGTTGATCACCCCCCCCGCTTACCCTCCCTGAGCGGGGCTGGCTCAACAGAGTCAGTGCTTTGACCCTGGAGGCCTCTCCCGCTCTCCAGGGTTTTTTTCTGCTTGAGTCGATGAGATCTCAGTCCCAACGCTTTGCTCAAGTTGTAGCAGATCACAGATCATGCGGTCTGCTTCCTCCAATCCGATACGCTTGAGCGCAGAGAATAGCTGAACAGAGAATGGCAGAGGCTGGCCATGCTCGTCAACATAGCTGGACAGCACGGTTTTCGCCAGTCGTATCGCATCCGATTGCTCGCTTCGGTTGAGTTTATCTGCTTTGCTCAATAGGCAATGGATCGGTTTGCCGGTTGGTGCGAACCATTCCAGCATCTCGATATCAAGCTCGGTGAACGGTCGACGTGCATCCATGATCAGCACCAAGCCCGCTAGCGGCGCCCTGATCTGAACATACCGCCCCAGCAACTGCTGCCAGTGGTTCTTGGCCGTGCCGGACACCTCGGCATAGCCATAGCCGGGCAAATCAACTAAAAACGCGCGTATCTCTTCGCTGCGGGCAGTATCCCGGCGGTGCTGACCAACGTGAGCGCCACCAATTGAAAAATAGTTGATGTGCTGTGTACGTCCGGGGGTTTTGGAGGCGAATGCCAGCTTTTTCTGGTTGCAGAGCAAGTTGAGCGCGGTTGATTTGCCGGCGTTCGACCGACCAGCGAAGGCCACTTCCGGGACTTGGTATTTTGGCAAATCCTGAAGTCGATTCACGGTCGTGAAAAATCGGGCTTGCCAGAGAATAGACATCGGAGATGGGGCCGGCAAACGCGGCGGCTGTAGACAGGGGGGGGCGAAAAATCGCTGTTAGGCATTGTAGTACAATGCCGGGCTGTATTTCGCTGCCAACCCAACCAATTATTGCCCGGGTGTTTGAATGAATCGAGTGCTCTCGTTGTGTTTGAAATTCCTCTCCATCGCGCTGTGTTCGGCGCTTGTGACGGCTGAGGCTACGGAACAAAAATCAGCTGCAGTGGACCCGGCCAAGGGTGCAGCACTGTACTCTGGTGGTGATCCTGCGCGCGGCATCACCGCTTGTATCGCTTGCCACGGCGCAGAAGGTAACGCCATCATCACCCAAAACCCCAAGCTCGGGGGTCAACACGCGGCCTACATCAAGAAGCAACTGCACGATTTTCAGGGCCCGGATCGCAATAACGCCATCATGACCATGATTGCCAAAGCGATGACCCCTGAGGATATCGACAATATCGCCGCCTATCTTGCGAGCCAAAGGCCGACCCCGGGAGTGGCCAAGGTCAAGGAAACTGTCGAGCTGGGTCGCAAGATTTACCGCGCTGGTATCGCAGAAAAGAATGTACCGGCTTGTGCAGGCTGCCACAGCCCGAACGGCGCTGGCATTCCAGCACAGTACCCGCGTATCTCTGGCCAGCATCAGGATTACTCGGTCACGCAGCTGACCAACTTCCGCGCTGGTACCCGTAGCAACTCTGCGCAAATGACGGTCATTAGCAAGCGCCTCACCGATGACGAGATGAAGGCAGTCTCCGACTACATCGCTGGCTTGCGTTGATCACGTTTGTCCCCCGATGAACAGTCGGCGCGGGAGGAACTAACCGATACTAGGGGTGGCCACAAGCCGCCCCTTTTTGTTTATGCTGGCAGACATGGACACTCTCGATACTAGCGATTCACCATCGACCACAACGCAGGGCATGCTATTGGCGAACCGTGGCCGCTTCCTGACGGAGCTGGTCGAGCTGGTATCGTCGATGCGCTTCGCAATCAGCTTGTTGACCATCATCTCGATCGCTTCGGTGGTTGGTACTGTTGTGATACAGGGCGAGCCCATGCCGAACTATGTCAACCAGTTCGGGCCATTCTGGTTTGAGGTGTTCGCCCGGTTTTCGGTTTATTCAGTCTACTCGGCGTGGTGGTTTTTGCTGATCATGGCGTTTCTGGTGACGTCGACCTCGCTCTGCATCATTCGCAATGCGCCGAAAATGATCGCCGACATGAAAAGCTGGCGCGTCAATGTGCGCGAGCAGTCGCTGCGAAATTTTCATCATCATGCCGAGTGGTCATCCAATCGCGCGATGGATCAGCTGGCGCGTGAATGCACACAGCAGATCGCTGCAGCGGGTTATCAGGTTCGGCAGACGCCGAAAGATGACGCGATCTTACTGAGTGCAAAGCAGGGTGCTGCAAACAAGCTCGGTTATATCTTCGCGCATTCAGCGATTGTGATTATCTGCGTGGGCGGACTACTTGACTCCAACTTGCCGATTCGTGCGCAGCAATGGCTGTTCGGAAAAGAAACATTCAAGGGCAGCGGCGTGATCGCTGAAATTCCCGAAAAACACCGGCTAGGAAACAGCAATATTACGTTCCGAGGCAATACGCTGATTCCCGAGGGACAAAGCAGTAACACCACAATTCTCCAGATGGGCGACGGCGTCTTGATTCAAGATCTGCCTTTTTCGCTGCAGCTGGAAAAATTCATCGTCGATTTCTACTCGACCGGCATGCCAAAGCTGTTCGCTAGTAATGTGATCGTGACTGATAAGGAGACCGGTAACAGTTTCCGCGCCACCATCAAGGTGAATGAGCCGTTGATCTATAAAGGGCTCGCGGTATACCAGTCGAGTTTTGAAGATGGTGGTAGCCGCTTGAAGTTGGCCGGTTATCCCATGGCCGGACCCAGTCATGGGCAATTCCCGGTCGAGGGGCAAGTCGGGAAGGCGTCGCGTCTCGCTGGCAACGATGGTGATTACACCATTGAATGGTCGGGCTTTCGTCCGTTCAACGTCGAGAATATGGCGGGTGATCCACGCGCGGTGAAGCAGCCAAAGGGCTTTAACGAGAACCTCGAGAAGCGTCTGGGTTCGGCCGCCAATCGCGAGCGTGGAAAAGATCTGCGGAATGTCGGCCCAAGTGTGCAGTACAAGCTGCGTGATAAAACTGGTCAGGCGCGTGAGTTCAGCAATTACATGATGCCGGTGACTATCGATGGCGAGGACGTCTTCCTGGCGGGTGTGCGCGACAACCCGTCCGAGGGATTCCGCTACCTCCGTATTCCCGCGGATGCCAACGGCAAGGTTGACGAGTGGATGCGGTTGCGGGCAGCGATCTCTGATCCTGCCTTGCGTGAGAAAGCAAGTAAGCGCTACGGCGCGAATGTACCGTTAGGGGCGAATAGCTCACCGCAAATGCGCGAGCAGCTGCAGCTATCTGCGTTACGTGGCCTGAATGTATTTGCCGGTGATGCTGAGTCTTCTGGCTATATTGCGGTCGCGCGTTTTATCGACAAGGTTCCTAAAGATCAGCAAGAAAGAACCGTCGATATTTTTATGAAGATCCTGAACGGTGCGATGTGGGAGCTGTGGCAAGTTGCGCGCGAAAAGGATGGCTTGCCGGCCGCGGTGCCCGACGCCAAGAATGCGCGTTTTCTGCAGCGTTCGACAGATGCGCTCGCGGATTCCTTCTTTTACGGTGCGCCGGTCTACCTGCAATTGCGGGGCTTTGATGAGGTGAAAGCCTCGGTGTTCCAGGTCACCCGATCCCCTGGCAAGAACGTGGTTTATCTAGGCTGCTTGCTGCTGGTGCTTGGGGTGTTCGCCATGCTATATATCCGCGAGCGTCGCCTGTGGGTATGGATTCGACCCGAGGCGGCGGGTGGCGCGCGCGCCCTGATGGCCATGAGCACGCAGCGACGCAGTCTGGATTTCGACAAAGAATTCGAGCAGATGAAGGCGCGTTTGCCAACCGCGTAAACAGTCTGTCTACCCGGCACATCTTGGCGCACTCAACTATACTTCGCAGCGCGCAGTGCTACTGCCTGATCGACGGAGATGAATGATGGAGCTCACCGAGAATACAACTTACGCAGAGAGCAGCAGCCTGTTTAAAGGGCGTAGCTGGTTCGACTGGCTTTTTGCCGTTCTGTTACTCGCGGGCGCATTATTCGCCCTGAGCCGCTATGGCGAGTATATGGATATCTACGAGAAGGGTATCCTGCTGGCAGCAGTTCCAACCTTCGTCGGCCTCGGCTGGTACTGGAAATCCGCGCGCACACTTTTTCTGTTGATTGCTGTCCTTTCTTTGTATGGAATAAATCTGTACGGTGGGAACCTAGACGCAGCGCAGAGCCGTTTTTTCCTCAAGTACATGCTCTCCAGTCAGTCCGCGATTTTGTGGATGAGCACCTTGTTCTTCCTTGCTACGCTGTTTCACTGGGGTGGATTGTTAGCGCGCTCTGCCTTCGGCGGTTCTGTTGGCAGCAAACTGTGCTGGGCGGCGATTCTGCTGGGCTTCACCGGTTTGATGGTGCGTTGGTATGAGTCGTATCTCCTGGGCCCGGACATTGGCCATATTCCAGTATCTAACCTGTACGAAGTATTCATCTTGTTCTGCCTGATCACCGCTTTGTTCTTGGTGTTCTACGAGCAGAAGTACGAGACCTACGCTTTCAGCGCTTTTGTGATGCTGGTGATCTCGGCGGCGGTTGGTTTCCTGTTGTGGTACATGACTACGCGCGATGCACACGAAATCCAACCACTGGTACCTGCATTGCAGAGCTGGTGGATGAAAATTCATGTGCCTGCTAATTTCATCGGCTATGGCACTTTTGCACTGGCAGCGATGGTCGGTATTGCTTATCTGCTGAAGGCCAAGGGCAAATTGGAAGATCGTTTGCCACCGCTCGAAGTGCTGGATGATGTGATGTACAAGGCGATTGCGGTTGGCTTTGCGTTCTTTACCATCGCCACGATTCTGGGGGCTTTATGGGCCGCCGAGGCGTGGGGCGGCTACTGGTCTTGGGATCCCAAGGAAACCTGGGCACTGATCGTCTGGCTTAACTATGCGGCCTGGCTGCACATGCGGCTAATGAAAGGCTTGCGCGGACAAGTCGCCGCTTGGTGGGCAGTGGTCGGACTATTGGTCACTACCTTCGCTTTTCTGGGGGTGAATATGTTCCTCTCGGGTTTGCACTCCTACGGAGAGCTCTGATTAGTTGATCGCCTGGCCACTGCCTCAGGCATGGCCAGGAAATACGCCATCATCATTATGTGGATCAAGATTCCGCGCTACCGCGAACCATTGCCTTCTGAGATCACGCCACGTGAGATCGCGCTCTCGCGTCGCACTTTCTTGCAAGGTTTAGCTGCCACTTCACTGGCCGCCACTGGATACTCAGGCTCTGCGCTAGCGACCGAGCCTGTGCAGCGACCGCGCTTGCCGGCGCAGCGGAATACCAAGTACAGCGCAACAGACAAACCAACTACCTACGCTGACGCGACCAGTTATAACAACTTCTATGAGTTCGGTACCGACAAAGGCGATCCGGCACTTTACGCAGGATCACTCAAGACCCGGCCATGGACTTTGAAGATTGATGGAGAGGTCAAGAAGCCGCTGACGCTGGACCTCGATGCGCTGCTCAAGCTTGCGCCGCTCGAAGAGCGTTTATATCGTCTGCGCTGCGTCGA
>JACCDP010665755.1_pt1 | contig 10042 bp, 8 predicted proteins | sample 7445841 | NCBI WGS metagenome assembly JACCDP01 (sample SAMN15323441, study PRJNA562643) | freshwater metagenome | isolation source: river surface water | place: USA:Blue River Watershed | collected 2017-08-17
GCCGCTGCCTCGACAGCCTAGATTTTTGTCAAGAAATTGTCGTAGTAGACGGCGGCAGCACCGATCAGACAATTTCTCAAGCAAAGGAATATAACGCCAAAATCATCGAGAATAAGCTGTGGCTAGGTTTTGGAAACCAAAAACAAATCGCTATTAATTCCGCAAGTAATGATTGGATCTTATCAATTGACGCAGACGAGGTCGTTACTGTCGAATTGCGGGAAGAGATAATCCGGTGCGTCCAAGAGTCTTCCTATGATGGTTTCTACTTTAATAGGCAGTCGATATTCCTTGGAAAGCAGATGCATTATGGCGATTGGCGTTCGGACCGAGTGCTAAGGCTCGCAAGAAGGAAGTCGTGCTTTTTTGAGGAAAAATTAATCCATGAAAAGCTTGTCGTAACCGGAAAGACTGCGTCATTAGGCGGGTATTTACTACATTACAGCTACCCAGATATTCAGACGGTTCTTACTAAAAACACTAGATATGCCCTTACATCCGCAAAAGCCAAGATCGGAGAATCAAAACGGTATTCGGTTTATTATGCTTTGGTGTCAGCTGTTTGGACGTTTATCAGAAACTATATTCTTAAATTGGGTTTCCTCGATGGGCAAGAAGGTCTCCTAGCTGCAGTATCGAAATCACAAGAAGTTTTTTGGAAGTATGCTGCAACCCGTTATCTGAAGTGATGCCTTCACCCATCCGATTAGCAATTGTTAGAAAAAAGTATACACAATCCGGTGGCGGAGAACGATTTATTGAGCGGTTACTTTCTGGGCTTGGCGGCGATGATAGTTACGACATAACGGTAATCTCAAATGGTTGGCCTGAGTCGATTATTGACGCGCACAAAGTCATTACGCTTGGAGAGTCCGGACTTACGAGAAGCGGCCGTCTTAAGCGGTTTAACAGGGCTGTCTCCCGTATTATTCAGAATGGAGAATTCGACCTTGTGCAGTCGCATGAGCGACTGCAGGACTCTGATATCTACAGACTTGGGGATGGAGTGCACGCATCGTGGATCGACCGACAGGCAGCCTGTCTAAGCGCCCATAGAAAGTTTTATTTGAGTATTGATCCTTTTCACAGAAACGTACTCCAAATCGAGAAAAAAATGGCGGAGTCTGAAAGGCTAACCTACGTCGCAACCAGTACCTTAGTCAAAAACGAACTCCAAGAGTATTATTCTGTCCCCGATTCAAGGATTGCGATTATTCCTAATGGAGTAGACACAACGTTTTTTCAACCTCCTAGCCAAGAAGATAGATTCGACGCTAGGCGGAATCTAGGGATAACAACAGATGCGAGAGTAGTGTCATTTATTGGATCCGGATTCGAGCGTAAAGGGCTCTACGAGTTAATTTCAGCCGTTTCACGTGTCGGGGATCTGTGTCTCATCGTCGCCGGTAGAGATAAAACCGAGAAACAGCTGCAAGATCTTATCCAAAGATTGCCGAAAACGGTCAGCGTTCGTTTTGTAGGATCTATCTCAGATGTAAGGCCAGTGCTCTGGTCTAGCGATTTGTTCGCTCTGCCGTCGATTTATGATCCATCACCGAATGCGCTCCTCGAGGCTTTAGCGTGCGGACTACCCGTAATATGTACGGATTCGGTTGGCTACGCAGATGAGTTGTTGGCCGCGGGTTGCGGACTAATAAGCACCAGAGAACCCGAGGACCTTCAGAAATCAATTGAAGCCCTCTTCGAGTTGATCCGAAGTAGCAACGCACTATCCTCTGCAGCACGTACCCTTGCCCTAAGGCATTCTTGGGACTTGATTATTAAAAGCTGGCTGCATCTCCACAAGTCGCTTCTTGAGTCTCGACTATGAAAGATCAGCTTCGCATACTGCATACAGAGTCGTCAGTCGGATGGGGTGGCCAGGAACTCCGAATTCTTAAAGAGGCAGCGTTGTTTCGGGAGCAGGGTTATGCTTTGATCATCGCCTGTAATAACGAATCCAAACTGTTTTATGAAGCTAAAAAGTTAGGATTCATTACTAAGGCAATTAACATCAAGAGGAAAACGCCTCTTAGCCTGATAAGCGTCATATGTTTTTTGCGGCGCGTTAATCCAGATCTCGTTGTTGCACATTCGAGCACAGATCACTGGTTAGTTAGTTTGGCACGACTAGTCACACAAAGTCGATTCCCAATAGTTCGTATTAGGCATGTGAGTGCGAAAATATCACCAAACGCTGCCACGAAATGGCTCTACAGGAGGGGTGCAGATGCAGTTGTCACAACAAGCTCTGAGATACGGCAGCATGTAATCAACACACTCAAGCTGCCCGAGTCGAGGGTTTTCTTTATTCCGACAGGGATAAGTCCTTCGGTTTTCTACCCTGGGGATAGAGACTGCGCCAGAGGAGCCCTAAGAATTCCGTCAGATATCTATCTCTTTGGAACTGTTTCGACGCTAAGATCGTGGAAGGGGCACATGGATCTGATCAATGCCTTCCAAAAGCTTGATGAGCCTAAAACTATGCTGATTATCGTCGGAGATGGCCCACAGAAGGCGGCCCTCTCAGCATATGTTGCCGAACGACACTTAGGTAGAAAAGTACTCTTTTTGGGTCACCAATCCGATGTTAGGCCCTATTTGGACGCACTCGACTGCTTTGTATTTCCAAGCTATGCAAATGAAGGGGTGCCGCAAGCCTTACTCCAAGCGATGGGGCACGGATTAGACATTATTGCCTCTGACATTGATGGAGTAACTGAAGCACTCAAAAATTACAAGAAAAAATCGATCTTTCAAAGACGCCACGTTAGGGAACTTGCTCAGAAAATGAGCGGTTCAACAGGGGCTGCAAGACAAATCAAGACCCTCGAGCCAAGATCTGGGCATTATCCTTATTTAGAAAGTGACATATTGCGTTTAAGCCGGCATGTTTACAACTTTGTCGCCATTAATAAAAGAAATTAAAATACCCGTTACAGCCATCACCAGTAGACCATGTTCGTGATGTAACGTTGTGTTGCCAACTGACATTCCGATTACCGAAATCCAGATACTGAATAATACAAACCTCATTTGTTCCGCATTCTGCAGCATAGAAGTAGAGGCCCTAAGACTCCTTGCCGCCTTCAACAAAAAATAAAAATTGAGGTAAGCAATAAGACCAACAGCTATCAAACCGCGCTCCACGAGCCAGGTGACAAAGAGATTGTGGCCGTGATCGGAAAAAACCAAGGGCTGACCCGAGCTATTAAATCGTCGATACTCGAGATTGGCGCTAATTGCTTCCTTGGTGACAGCTTGGCTATACGAGTCTACACCCGTTCCGAGCAAAAGATTATCCAAATCAATAGCGTAAAAAGCGGCCCGCCAAACCCCTTCTCGACCAGTATCGAGCGAGCCTGAAGCTAGATGTGCTAGCTGCTTATGAATCAGATTAGAATCGAGAAGAATTAACATAAGAGCAACAAAAACTATTAAAAACGTAACTTTTCCTGAAACCCAAGAGCGAACAAATACGTTATAAAAAATAAAAGCAGTAATTAAAAACAGAGTCGCATAGAATGCATTCCTTGAGCCTGTGGCTACTATAAGTGCTAAAAGTCCGAAGATGATGCCTAGCTCTAAGATACGCTGAATTTTGTTTTCTGTGCGCGGTAGACCTCCGATAAAAATTGCAACTGTTGTTGCTAGATAAATAGCTGCTTGATTAACATGTCCGACAGAGTTTAATGAAGGGAAAGCGCCCCCTCTTAAAATTCCCTCTACGATTGCAAATCCAACCCCGAGAATAATAGAGAGAAAAACTAGCGACAACTTTCGTTCGCACCAGTAGGTTCGTGACGTCGCTATCGCGATTAAGCCCAACCTCAGCCAATCGAGATGATCAGACCAATGTTTTAGGTACAGCCCGTTGTTATAAGCCGTAGTCAACAGGCTCAAACCAAAAATAGCCCAGACTATTCTCTCAAAGACTTTATCGCCGCTGCCCCAAGCTGACGCTGGCAACCTCCTTATGAACCAGTATAAGAGGTAACAACAGAGTAGTATGTTCTTCGGTGCTTCATAGAGAGGAAGAAAAATAAAAAAAGCTAGTAACAGCCCGAGCTCCACCTTGTCAGGGCCTAGCCCATAAGTTCTATGCATCAACGTCAAGCTCCGAAATTAAAGACTCGACGGCATACAGGACAGAACTGGATGGCATCGTAATCAAACAATCGCTTGCTTTGCTCCCGCCACACCCATCTCGCCCACAGGGTCTACAAGGGAAACGAGATGACTGCTCAACAATTCGGTAGGGCACTCCCCAAGGAGCCCAATTTGCCTCCCCAGACGGTCCAAAAATTGCAACGGTAGGCAGCCCCACTGCACCGGCCAAGTGAATAGATAAGGAATCAATACTAATGAGAAGATACGCCTTTGAATATAGAGCAGCCGTTTCAGCGAGCGAAAAATCCATCGGATAAGGCAAAGAGGGGTGAACTAACCGTGAGAGCTTATCGTTTAAAAAAATATCACCCGACGAGCCGCTCAAAATAATCTCTAGAGGAAATTTCGTCCTTAATTGACCTATCAACTCTACCCAAACAGTTAACGGAAGCTGTTTAAAGGTCCAGCGTGAAGCAGCATGGATCAACACAAATCTGCGCTGAGCAAGGCTATGTTCTCTAAGCCAACGATCAACGCGGGTAGCTGCCGAATTGGTTATGGGGAAAAAATAATTTGGCGGTTTCGATAATTCGGGAAAGAAATTTTCTGATCGTAATAGATCTAAATCTAATTGCACTGAGTGTCTATTCACCTTATTAATTCGTACAAGTCTCCAACCCAGAAGCTTTTTGATTAAAAGGTTTCTCTGATCATTTAAGATTACCTTTCGCCTCGCATTTGAAAACGACCCAAGAAAAACACCCCTCAGTTCGCCAGAAAAGTTTATACAAACCTCATAATTTTCCTGACATATTTTAGCTATCAATCGTATTTTTGAAAATATTCTTTGTAGCTTTGTTCCCTCTCTGCTCATAGAGAATACGTGCCGAACTCTCGGATTCGACACAAAAATTTCTTTCGAATCTTCGAAGCAAAGCACATCGACACCGAAAGAGGATGGCATCGCTTGAATCGCTGATGTTAAAATCACCGAGTCACCTAGATTTCGAAATTTTATAAATAACGCGTAGTTCATTAAACTTGATTAACCTTGATGGCTTCTGACTCGACAAGACACTACCTGATTATCCGGCGCGATAACCTCGGTGATATGCTGCTCACTACGCCATTATTAGCGGCAATGAAACTGCAACTAGAACAGCCCTATATTACTGTTTTTACTAATTCTTATGCGGCTAAAGTCCTTGCCGGAAACCCAGATGTTGATCTTCTAGCAGTTTATACAAAACACAAGCATTTATCGGGCGTGAAAAAGTTTTCCGCTTATGCTCAAAAGATCTGGGTAATTTTAAAGCTCTTTTTGGTTGCTTATGAGGCAATTATTGTTTTCGACAATCGTAGTCTGAGTCTTGCAAAGAAGTTAAGGTCTCAAAGGGTCATTAGCCCAGCGACTGATTCTAGCCTTCCAGAGGCCATAAATGCCTGGTCTGCCGGTTTGCTTATTGGCTTACGGGGGTCACCTGGTCCGACCAAAATCTATGTCGATCGTGCTGTGTCACAGGCTATGAGGCATAAGTATCGAATCAATGAAGCGCTTGGGAGTCAGCTTATTGTAGGTATTAACATTAGCGCTAGGCGATTGAATCAGAAGTGGCCTAGTGGTTACTTCGTTGAATTGATTCGATTAATTCTGGATAAATTTTCCTCCGCTAATATTTTCTTATTCTGGGCGCCAGGCGACAGTCAGAGCTTAACTCACCCCGGTGATGACCAGCTTGCGCAACAAATTCTGTCTGATTGTCTATCTGGACGATTACACGGAATGAGGACTGAATCAATATTGGAAACGGTAGCTGGTCTAGACATTTGTCATATCGTGATTACTCCAGACGGAGGCGCTCTCCATATCGCAGCTGCCCTCAAAAAACCGGTGGTTGCGTTATTTGGTGACTCAAACCCTCAGAGATGGGGGCCGTGGATGGTGCCAAATAGAATTCTAATAGGCCAAGACAGGACGGTAAACTCAATTACGCCGATCCAAGTCTATGAGTGTTTTTGCGAACTCAATTGCCATGTCTGAAAGAACTCGCTACCGATTGAAGGTGGTTTTACTATGCATTTTTTCCGTTTTTCAACAGCTGCGGAAAAGTAGAAGAAAACCATATTTTCTGGAGGTAAAGAAGATTTTAATACCTACCCAGGCTCGATTCGGGGACACAATTTTATTGGTGCCTCTGCTCGAAAGGTTGTCGAAACGTTTTCCGAGTGCATCGATAACCCTTGCCCTACCTCGCTTGACCGCTGATTTATTCAAAACCTCACCATTCAAGCTCCATGTACTTGAGTGGTCTGAGAAGGAGTACGGCAGCGTTAAGAGTTTGCTTAACCAAGGACCTTTTGATTTGGCCATTGTTCCCTGGGACAACAGAATGTCATGGGTCGCTCGGGCGGTTGGTGCTCGATGGATCATAGGTCTTGCAGAAACGCGGTTAACGTGGAAAAGCCTATTTCTTGATGAAGTAGTTCAGTGGGAAGAAGGTGCGGTCTCCGACAGTTTGGCGGCTCTCGTGGCCGACTCTGAACGTAACTGCGCATACTCGTGGACGCTAACTTTGGAAACTGTCGCTACTACGCGGCAACCGCTCCCGTATGCCGTTTTGCATCTTGGCGCGAGTAGCCCGATGCGTCGATGGCCTGCTGTAAAGTGGCAAAGTCTCGCTGGACTTTTAAGAGTAGGGGGGTTTTCCATCGTTTGGAGCGTTGGCCCGGGCGAAGAAAACCTCATCGACGAGTGCGAACCTCAAGCTTGCGACACGAATTCTATCGGGCCAAAAATTGTCGATTTATACGCCACACTATGTCAGGCTAGCCTCATAGTGTCTCCGGATACTGGAGTTGCTCACCTAGCAAAGCTTACGCAAACACCGACGATCTGCATCTTCGGCCCTGGTTCCCCAACCTTGCATGGCTCAGGGATGCGTTGGCGTGACCTGGCTTGGGAACCAGTCTGGAACGAGTCAATTGCATGTCGCGATCAGAATGATTTGTACGGTAGAAAGTTTGACTGGGTCAAGCGATGTACTAGAAATCTGAGTCAGTGTGCCGATGCTCGCTGTATTCGTGAAATTGGGGTTGAGGAGGTTTATGCCAAAGCACAGGCCCTACTTCAAATCCACTCAGAGAGAGCGTTAACGAAATAGTCCAATGCGTAAGACCCAAATACTATTTCTAAAACGCGACAAGATTGGGGACGCGCTACTTTTAACCCCCACATTGCGGCATTTGAGAGAGGCGATGCCCGAAGCCGTAATTGACGTTCTGGCGAACGACTATAATGCCTGGGTATTTCGAGACAACCCGAATATAGATAATTTACATGTCTATCCGAGAACACGCCACGCTGGGCATCTCAGGCCAAAGGGCGCAATACAAGAACTTCTTCTCACTTTTAAGCTTCGGCGGGTGCGCTATGACTTCGTTATAGTCGCCGGAGGTGTCATTTCACCAAGGGCAATAAGCCGAGGAATAAGACTTGGGGGCAAAAGGACAGTTGCTTTTGCGGACGAAGGTGTTTCCGGGCTCAGCGACCCACTAACACTAATTGAGGGATCACACGAGGTTGATTCAAATCACAGGTTACTAACACCTCTGGGGATTAAGCCCCCAGCGCGGCGAATTTATCCTGAATTACAGCTTAACGAGAATTGGGTATCCTCCGCCAAAAAATGGTGCGTTAACGCTCAAGTAAGTAATGAGTATATTGTGATGGGAATTAACTCGAGAAAATCAAAGCGGAAACCCACGTTCGACCAGATTCTATCTTGGAGTAATTACGTCCTAAAAAAATGGAATCTAAAAACGGTCTTGGTGTGGCAACCGGGTGAGGAGAGCAACAAGCTCTACCCTGGGGATGATTCTAGAATTCGTGAGTTCTGCGGTGCTTTTCCTGCCCATTTGAAACTATTTGGGCCACGTGAAAATATCTACGAAGTTATGGGATTGATCTGGGGAGCCCAGATAACGATAGTTCCGGATGGCGGGCTTGCTCATCTCGCCTCAGTAAGCCCCGGTGGCGTCATTGCTCTTTTCGCCGACACCTCGGTGTCCCCGCACCCCGATAATTGGAAACCTTATTCACGGCGAGGATTTTATTTAGAAGGTCCTTCTGCGGTTGAAGAGATACCAGACAGAGATTTATTCAACCTACTGGATAAGCTGCTATCAAATGAAACCCGAGAAAATGTCAAATGACCAATATGAAAGAGTCTGATTCTGTAATTGTTAACACGCAGGATCTAATCCGTGCTTGGATGTCATCACCCCATCCATCAATAAAGACTTCCTCGTATTTCCCTGTATACGCAAAGTTGTTTGCACACTTACGTGATACTCAGTGTACTTTCGTTGAGACCGGTATCCTTGAAGGTGGCTCGCTGTTTATGTGGCGCCAATGGCTGGGCACCCAAGCCCGAATCGTCGGCATAGATCTCAATCCGGATGCGAGAAAGTGGGAGAATTTTGGCTTCGAGATATTTATCGGAGATCAAGCGGACCGAAAATTTTGGGAAGACACCTTAGGAACAATTGGATCTTACGATGCACTCCTAGACGACGGAGGGCACCAATCATTTCAGCAAATTGTGACAACGGAAGCGGCGATTAAATACGCTACCCGCCCTTGCCTAATCGTAATTGAAGACACCTATACAAGCTTTATGAATGATTTCGCTTCCCACGGAGAAAACAGCTTTCTGCAGTATGCCAAGGCCTCGACAGATTGCCTGACTGCGCGATCGCACCAGATGTATAAAAATCGATTTCCAACCCCCAGTCCAGAACTACTGGAAAGCTTCGGGAAAGTATTTAGTATCGAGTTTTTTAATGGAATTACAGTGTTTAAGATAGATCCAAATCTAATCCTCGACCCCGAAAATAGAAGAAATCGGCCCTCTACAGGTAGCGCTTCTGACTTCAGGTACGAGGGTTTGGAAGAGGCAGAAATTGTATGGCCCAACATTTTTGACCCAAAGAAAAAGATCATAAAAGGCCAGCGTAACCCCAAGAAGAAATCTTAGAGTTATGTTGGTTCACTGGCTCACCGCTGAAAATATTTCTAGTCAAATCGAGGCTCAGTGTTCCAATTTAGCAAGCGTCCGCCTTAGGCTCGGCAGTCTGCTAGAGTACACGAGCACTAAAGTGGGGGTACCGCTAAGCGTCAGCTTTGGGAGCAATATAAACCCGAAGGCGGATACAATCATTGTAGGTAAAGTCGGCGCAGACGCTGAATTACAGTCGAAATGGATTAGTCAGTTAGCCGAAGTGTCAGGCAAAAAGTCAATAGTTATTGACTACACAGATCATCATATTCGGGAAGGGTCGTCAATGCGGCGTTTTTATCAAAAGACGCTCAGTATGTCTCGTTTAGTTGTCTGCTCTAGCGCCCAGTTGGAACGCTGGGTTCGTGAATCGGGATTTCCAAATACTGTCATCATTCCCGATGCTATCGAGGTTAGCATTGTTCCGCCAAAAGAGTGGATTCACTCGCCATTGACCTGCCTTTGGTTCGGTCACGCAACTAATGTGCCAGCGTTAGTAGACACGCTGAGCAATAACAGTTTTCAGAAGTATGTAAAAAGATTACTGATAGTTTCAGATTCTCAAGGACTAAAACACTTCCAAGCAAATACTAGTGCCAAAAATCCTGTGGAATGTCTAGGTGCGCTTTGGTCCCTCAAGACGCTGAAAGAAGCAGCAACCGCCGCAGATCTGTGCATTATTCCTTTTCGAAAACACGACACCATAAAATCCGGGGCCAGTTCAAATAGGCTTCTGACAGCGTTCGCCTTAGGTCTGCCTACAGCCGCAACGAGTATCGATTCGTATCTTGAGTTTAAGGGGTTTTTTGCTGAACTCGATACTGATGAATTCAATGAATTGGCTACTAGTCCGATTAAATCTCTTGAGAAAATCA
>JACCDP010077805.1_pt1 | contig 10040 bp, 7 predicted proteins | sample 7445841 | NCBI WGS metagenome assembly JACCDP01 (sample SAMN15323441, study PRJNA562643) | freshwater metagenome | isolation source: river surface water | place: USA:Blue River Watershed | collected 2017-08-17
CGAACACGGAGGGAGCCAAATCGTTGCCGAGTTCGGCGGGATCCGCGGCGGGAGCCGCGACCCAGGCCGCCAGGCGCGCCTCCGCGACCGTCGCATCCTGGTAGCGGGCCGAGCGGGCCAAGCCCGCGTAGGCCTCCGGCGTCGGGACGCCGAAGGGGGGCTTGATGATGAGCACACGCCGGCCGGACAGCGCGGCCGAGGCCGCGGGCGGCAAGGCGGCCAAGACCTCTCCCCTGCCCCGCATCACCTTGAGCCCGCCGCGCACGAAGTAGGGACAGTCCGAGCCGACCTCCGCGGCGAGGCGTTCGAGTTCCACCGGCCCCAGGGGGGTCGGCGCCGCCCGGTCGAGCAGGCGCAGGGCGGCGGCCGCGTCGGAGCTGCCGCCACCGAGCCCGGCCCCATGCGGGATGCGCTTGGCGAGGCGGAAGGAGCCCCGGACGCAATCGGGGCGGCGGCGGGCGTAGGCCTCCGCGGCGCGGAGCACCAGGTTGGTCCCATCCGCGGGAACCGTGGGGTCGTCGCAGGTCAACGCGAAGGCCGGGCCCGGCGAAAAACCCAACGTGTCGGCGAGCGCGACCCCGGCGACGAGGCTCACCAACTCATGGAAGCCATCGGCCCGCCGGCCCGTCACGGCGAGGGAAAGGTTGAGCTTCGCGGGCGCGTCGGTGACGAACACGCCGGCAGGATGGCGGCCGCGCGGCGCGGAGGCGAGGCGATTTGAACCGCTCAGGACCGCGGGTGCGCCTTGCGATGGACGTCCCGCAGCCGCGCGACCGACAGGTGCGTGTAGATCTGCGTGGTCGAGAGCGACGCATGGCCGAGCTGCTCCTGGACGAGCCGGAGGTCCGCCCCGTTGGAGAGCAGGTGCGTCGCGCAGGCATGCCGCAGCTTGTGCGGGGTGAGGTCCGCCGGCAGGCCCGCCAAGGCCAGTTTCTTCTTCAGCATCAGCTGGACGGCGCGCGCATGGAGCGCCCCGCCGCGGGCGGCGAGCAGGAGCGGGGCGCCACGCGCCGGCGCGCCGCGGAGGTCGAGGTAGGCCTTCACGGCGGCCACCGCGGCGGCGCCGACGGGCACGACGCGTTCCTTGGAGCCCTTGCCCAGCACGCGCACCAGGCCCGTGCCGAGGTCGAGGTCGCCGCCGGTGAGCCCGCAGAGTTCGGACACGCGCAGGCCGCCGCCGTACAGCAGCTCGAGGATCGCCTGGTCGCGCGCGCGCCGCTCCGGCGTCTCGCCGGTCGCCTCGGTCGCCTCGGCGTCGAGCAAGGTGTCGGTCTGCGCCTCGGTCAGGAACTTCGGGAGCGATTTCGGGAGCTTGGGGAGGATGAGCCCGGCCGCCGGCGACGAGGTGATGCCGCCGCGCTCGCGCAAGTCGGCCAGGAAGGCGCGGAGCGCGGAGACCTGGTTGTGCACGCTGCGGCGGTCATGGGTGTTCTGCCGCTCGATGACGAAGTCGCGCAGGTGGCGCGCGGTGAGCCCGGACCAGTCGCCGTCCCAGCCGCCGTTGGCCCGCATCCAGAGGGCGAAACCCTTGAGCGAGCGCCCGTAGGTCAGGCAGGTGCGCGGGGCGAGGCGGCGCCCGGCCAGCTGGCGCTGGAGGTAGCCGGAAACCAAGGCCGAGCCCGGCCAATCGGTGGGATCCCCGTCGTCCGCGGACTGGACGGGGCGGCGCTTCACGCCTGCGGCTTCTTGCCGTGCTCGGCGCGCACCGTGATGCCGATGCCGCCGCGCACGCCGAAGGCGCCGACGACTTCGCACCAGACCGGATCCAGCGCGGCGACGAGGTCGTCGAGGATCTTGTTGGAAAGGTGCTCGTGGAACATGCCCTGCTGGCGGTAGCTCCAGAAGTAGAGCTTCAGGGACTTGGACTCGACGATCCGCGGGCCCGGGACGTAGCGGATGGTGATCTTCGCGAAGTCGGGCTGGCCGGTGGCCGGGCAGAGGCAGGTGAACTCATCCGTGGTGAGTTCCACGGTGTAGTGCCGGCCGATGTTGCGGTTCGGGAAAGTCTCCAGCGTCTGCTGGGGTTTATTCTGGGTATTCCCGAGGTGGGAGAGCCCGGCGAGGTCCTGAGGCTGAGTGGCCATGCCAAGAGGCAAGCGACCGCGGCGAAAGAGACAAGCGGAGAACGCCCTTTCCCGCCCCCGAGACCCGAAACCGGCTTGCCTCAGGGCGGGGTGGCGGTTGCCTTCCCTTCACCCATTCGTGCATGGAACCCAGGGCCATCGCCATCCTCGGGGCCACCGGCTCCATCGGCACGACGACCCTCCAAGTCGTCCGGGCCCATCCGGCCCTCCTGCGGGTCGCCGGTTTGGCCGCGCATTCCCGCTGGCGCGAACTGATCGGCCCGGCCCGCGAGTTCCGGGTGGGGACCATCGCCCTGGCGGACCCCGCCGCGGCCGCCGCCGCCCGCGCGTCGGGCGAGTTTCCCGCCGGCACCCGCATCCTGGAGGGCGAAGCCGGGTTGACCGAGGTCGCCTGCCTGCCCGAAGTCGCCATGGTCGTCTCGGCGGTGGTCGGCACGGCCGGACTCGTCCCCACGCTCGCGGCGCTCGAGGCCCGCAAGGACGTGGCCCTGGCCAGCAAGGAACTCCTCGTCTTGGCGGGCAAGTTCGTCACCGCGACGGCGCGGCGCACCGGGGCGCGGCTGCTCCCGGTCGATAGCGAGCACAATGCGATCTTCCAGCTGCTGCGCGACAAGCCGGCCGACGACATCGACCGGCTCGTGCTGACGGCTTCCGGCGGGGCCTTCCGGGACACGCCGCCCGCGCAGCTCGCGGGCGTGACGGTGGCCCAGGCGCTGAAGCACCCGAACTGGGACATGGGGCCGAAGGTCACGATCGATTCGGCGACGATGGCGAACAAGGGCCTGGAGATCATCGAGGCCCGCTGGCTCTTCGACCTCCCGGTGGACCGGATCGACGTGGTCGTCCACCCCCAGAGCATCATCCACTCGATGGTCGCGCTGAAGGATGGCACCCTGCAGGCGCTGCTGTCGCCGCCCTCGATGGCCTACCCCATCCAGGACTGCCTGCTGTACCCCCGGCGGCTGCCCTGCCCCGCCCCGCGGCTGGACCTGGCCGCGGCGCTCAGCCTTTCGATGTCCCCCCCGGACCCGGCCCGGTACCCCTGCCTCGGCTTGGCCCGCGCGGCCGCCCGCGCCGGTGGGACCGCCCCGGCGGTCTTCAACGCCGCCAACGAGGTCGCGGTCGCGGCCTTCGTCGAGGGACGCCTCGGGTTCACCGGAATCGCCGAGCTCGTGGCCGCGACGCTCGCCGCCTGCCCCGCCGGCGAGCCGTCCGCGCTGGCCGAAGTGCTCGCGGCCGATGCCGACGCCCGCCGGACCGCTTCCAGGCTCGCCCCGGGGCTGGTCCGCTGAAATAACCCCCCTTTACCCCTTTCATGGACCAATTCTCCGTCTCCGACCTCCTGGGTAGCCTCCGCGGCATCCTGCTCGTGGTCCTCTTCTTCGGTGGTTCGATCTTCGTCCACGAGCTCGGCCACTTCCTCGCGGCCCGCAAGCGCGGCCTCAAGGTCGAGCGCTTCTCGATCGGCTTCGGCCCGCGCCTCTTCGGCTGGACCGGCAAGGACGGCGTCGACTACCGGGTATCCCTGATCCCCTTGGGCGGCTACGTGGCCCTGCCCCAGCTCGCCGACATGCAGGGCATCGAGGGCGAGAACTCCGAGGAGGCCGAGGCGCTCCCGAAGATCTCCTACGCCGACAAGATGATCGTCTCCGTCATGGGGGCGGTGTTCAACGTCATCTTCGCGTTCGTCCTGGCGACGATCCTCTGGTTCACCGGCATGCCCGTGGCGGAAGGCAACGGCAGCACCGTGGTCGGCTACGTGCCCGAACAGATCGTGACGGGCTCGGCGCACCTCGCCGAACTCGGCCTCGGCCAGACCATCCCCGGCCCGGCGTACGCCGCCGGCATCCGCAGCGGCGACAAGATCCTCGCCATCGACGGCCAGCCGGTGAAGACCTTCGCCCAGGTCATGGAGGCCATCATGCTGGGCAACCGCCGCGACGCCCAGGACCGCCCGACCTCGATCTTCACGGTGGAACGGGGCGGCCAGACCCTCGAGATCACCGTCAACCCGGCCCGGCTCGAGCTGAACGCCCGCAGCGGCGACCGCATCCGCGTGGCCGGCATCCAGGCCCGCGCGAAGGTCGTGCTCGACGAGCCCCTGCCGGATTCCCCCGCCGCCAAGGCCGGCCTGCGCAAGGGCGACCGCGTCCTCGCGGTCGACGGGCAGGCGGTCAATAACTCGTCCGAATTCCGCGAGCTGCTCCGCAAGGGCGGCGCGGTCGAACATCAGCTCAAGGTGGAGCGCGCCGACGGCACGACGGCCACCCTGCCGGTGACGCCGCGGATCAACACCACCGTGCACCCCGTGAGCGTCATCGCCTACGGCGAAGAGGGCCACCGCCACTCGCTCATCGTCGTGCCGGTGACCAAGGACCTACTGTCCCGCGACCCCTCCGCCCCGCGCGACCAGCTCATGGTGCTCGGCGTCTCGCCCGAGGACCCGGCCCTCGCCGAGGCCCTCCGCATCGGGACCATCGTCGACAAGGTCGACGGCAAGGAGCTCGCGGCCATCCGCTCCCTCGAGGACCTCGACCGGGTCGGCGCCGGCGGCCCGCGCGAACTCACGCTCTACTGGAAGCGCGCCAACGGGGACAGCGGCAACCTCGCCCTGCCCAACGCCTCCGTCCGCCGCGGCAAGCCCACGGAGGTCGCCCAGGTCGGCGTGGCGTTCCTGAGCCGGCCCGACATCCAGCAGCGCAACCCGCTCGAGACCTGCGTCGACATCGTCCGTTCGACCTTCACCACCCTGCGCCGCCTCTTCGACCGCGACTCCGACATCAAGGTCAACCAGCTGGCCTCGGTCATCTCGATCACCAAGACCTACTACAACATCTCCGAGGACATCACCCGCGTGCTGTTCTTCACGGTCCTGATCAACCTCAACCTCGCCATCCTCAACCTGCTGCCCATCCCCGTCCTCGACGGCGGGCACATGCTGATCGCGACTATCCAGCGCTACACCAACAACGCCATCAAGGCCTCGGCGGTGATCATCCTGCAGTACACGTTCATGGCGCTCCTCTTCGGCCTCATGGCCTACATCATCCTGAACGACGTCCGGCGCTGCTCGGGCGACAGCGAGATGCAGCTGCGCCAGCAGATCCTCGAGCGCCACGTCTACAAACCGGCGGAATATCGGAAGTAGGAAGGGGTTGGCGGGTAGCGGTTGGCGATTGGGGAAGCATGGGACAGGGCTAGGGCCGGGGTCAGGCGACAGGAGTTGCAAAGCAAAAGCCAAGCGGCCGGCCGCGGACGAGCAGGGACGCTTGTCCCTACCCGCGCGTAGCGCGCCAAATGCGGCATTCGCTACCCTCGACTCAGCACTCTGCACTCGATTCAGCGCTCTGTACTCTGCCCCTGCCCCCCATTTCTCCCCCAACCGCCAACCCCGAACCGCCATCCCCCATCACCTAAGCCCATTCTTCTCGTCCTGGGGAACCGTCTCCGCCAACCTCCTGTCCTCCCTCCCATGGACCAGCCTGCCTCCTCCCGCCGCAACTTCCTCGGCAACCTCGGCGCCACCCTCGCCGCACTGAGCCTCCCGGCCGGCCTCGCCGCCGCCCAGGCCGCGACCGACGCCGCGGGCAACCCGATCCCGAAGAAGGTCATCTCGAACCCGTACATCTACAAGTTCTCGATCGGCAAGTTCGAGGCCTGGTCCATCAGCGACGGGTTCGGCACCTTCAAGCAGGGCGTGACCAAGAAGATGTGGCCGCCGGCGGAGCGCGCCGAGATGTCCAAGGCGCTGGCGGCGCTCGGCGAACGCCCCGACGACATGACGCTCTACGTGAACATCCTGCTCCTGCGCAAGGACAAGGAGGTCATCCTCGTCGACGCCGGCTTCGGCCCCCACAAGAACGCCACGTGGGGCTGGCTCGCCGACGCGATGGACGGCATCGGCATCGACTTCAAGGACGTCACCCACGCCCTCCTCAGCCACTCGCACATCGACCACATCGGCGGGCTCGCCAGCGGCGGCAAGATCCTCTTCCCCAACGCGGCCGTCCACGTCCTCAAGGACGAGGTCGACTTCTGGCGCGGCCCGCAGCCCGACTTCTCGAAATCGCACCGCACCGACGACATCAAGGGCATGATCCGCAGCGTCCGCGGCTCGTTCGACACGCTCCAGCCCAACCTGGTGCTCCACAAGGACGGCGACCAGATCCTCGACGGCGCGATCACCATCCTGGCGGCGCCCGGCCACACCGACGGACACGCGATCTTCCGCATCAAGTCGGGCAACGACTCCCTCCTGCACATCTCGGACCTCGCCCACAACCACGTGCTGATGCTCGAGGACCCGAATTGGTTCATCGACTTCGACCACCACCCGGAGGTCGCCATCGCGACCCGCAAGAAGGTCTTCGCGGAGATCGCGGCCACCAAGGAGCGGGCCTACGGCTTCCACCTCCCTTGGCCCGGCCTCGGCGTGGTCGTCCCCAACGGCCGCAAGGGTTACCAGTGGATCCCGTCGTCCCACCGTTGGGATTTCTGACGCACGTTGACCTCCGGCGGCAAAGGGGTTGAGATGACCCCATGCCTCCGGACTATTGTCCTTCCCGCCACCGCACGGTCCGCCGCCCGACCCGCGTCGTGAACGTCGGCGGGGTCGCCGTGGGCGGGACCAACCCGCTCCGGCTGCAGTCGATGACGACCTCCGACACCGAGGACGTGGCCGCGACGGTCGCCCAGGCGATCCGCCTCGCGGAGGCGGGCTGCGAGATCATCCGCATCACCGCCCCGAACAAGGCCGCGGCCGCCGCCCTCAAGGAGATTCACCGCCGGTTCCGCGCCGCAGGCTTCGCCCAGCCCCTGGTGGCCGACATCCACTTCCTGCCCATCGCCGCGATGGAGGCGGTCGAGCACGTCGAGAAGGTCCGCGTGAATCCGGGCAACTACGCCGACAAGAAGAAGTTCGCGGTGCTCGAATACACCGACGCGGCGTACGCGGAGGAACTGGAGCGGCTGCACGACGCCTTCAGCCCCCTGGTGCTGCGCGCCAAGGCCCTCGGGCGCTCGCTGCGCATCGGCACCAACCACGGCTCGCTCTCGGACCGCATCATGAACCGCTTCGGCGACACGCCGCACGGGATGGTGGAGTCCGCCCTGGAGTTCATCCGCATCGCGGAGGCGCACGGTTTCCGCGACCTGATCCTGTCGATGAAGTCCTCGAACCCGAAGGTGATGGTCGAGGCCTACCGGCTCGCGGCCGCCCGCATGGACGAGCTCGGCATGGACTACCCGCTCCACCTCGGCGTGACCGAGGCCGGCGAAGGCGAGGACGCCCGCATCAAATCCGCCATCGGCATCGGCGCGCTGCTGGCCGACGGCCTGGGCGATACGGTCCGCGTCTCGCTCACCGAGGACCCGTGGCACGAGCTCCCCGTCTGCCGGGAGATCGTCCGCCGGGCCGACGCCTTCGCCGCCCTCGGCGCCGGCTCGTCCGTCCGGCTGCCCGCCGACCCGGCCGACCCCTATGCCTTCACCCGACGGCCGACGGCGACGGCGGAACTGTCGCCGAAGTGCCTCGTCGGCGCCGCCGAGGTCCCACGCGTGGTCGTTCGGAGCGTCGCCGGTCTGGCCGATTGGCAGGCCGCGGCGAAGGAGCTCCTCGACGCCCACGCCGCCCAGCGTGAAGTCCGCGCCGAAGGCCTGCTGGTCCGCCTCGATGACCCGGCCCACGCCGCGAACCTGCGCTCGCTGCGCAAGGCGCTCGGGCCGAGCTTGCCCGCCCTCTTCGTCGAGACGGGCCTCGCGGCGGCCGACTTCCCGTTCGATGGTCCCGGTTGCCGCCTGGTGGTCGTGAAGGCCTTCGGTCCCGGCGACGGCGCCGCCGTCCGGAGCTGGGTCGCGGCGCTCGGGTCGCACGACGCGCTCCTCGCCGCCGATGTCGACGGTCCGACCCTCGCGGCGCTCGCCCCGGAGCTCGCGCAATTGCCGGCCGGTCGCCTCATCCTGACCTCCTCCCAGCCGCAGGATGGCCTGCATGCGACGGGCACCTACCGCGAGCTCGCGCGCGTCGCGGCGGAAACCCGCCTGAACGCCCCCCTGTGGATCCGCGCGACGGTCGCCAACGCGGTCCTCCTCGACGCGGGTTTCCAATCCCGCCTGCTCGAGGCTTCGATCCACGCCGGCGGCCTGCTGGTCGACGGGTATGGCGACCTGCTTTCCTGCGAGACGCCGACGTCCACGGCGAAGTCGCTCACGCTGGCCTACGACATCCTGCAGGGCGCGCGCATGCGGCAGACCAAGACCGAGTACGTGGCCTGCCCGAGCTGCGGCCGCACCCTCTTCGACATCCAGTCGACGACCCTGAAGATCAAGGAACGCACCGGCCACCTGAAGTCCGTCACCATCGCCGTGATGGGCTGCATCGTGAACGGACCCGGCGAGATGGCCGACGCCGACTTCGGGTACGTCGGCGGCGCGCCCGGCAAGATCAACCTCTACGTCGGCAAGACCCCGGTGAAGTTCAACATCCCCCAGGAGGAGGCCGTCGAACGACTCGTCGACCTCATCAAGGAAAAGGGCCGCTGGGTGGAGGCGTGAGTGCGGCCTGATATCGAGGGACAGGGTCAGGAAAAACGCCCCCTGCGCTGATTCCACCCTTCAGGTAGGGCTGACCGTCCCCGGTCGGCCGCGGACGAGCAGGGACACTTCAGGGCCAGGGCTAGGGCCAGGGCCAGGCGACAGGAGTTGCAAAGAAAGTGGCACGCTGTCCGCTTCTGGCCAACCGATCAACGGATCAACCCTGCCTCAGGTAGGGCTGACCGTCCCCGGTCGGCCGCCGGCATGGGGCCTGGCTTCGGCACGCGTAGCGTGATGGTGCCAGACCCCATTGCCGGTTCTACGGCAAGGGACTTCGGCCTTCAACACGAGGTCAGGCACGCCATCGCAAAGCGAGGCGAAGCCCGACCCCGTGTTTCGGCCGCGGACGAGCAGGGTCGCTCGTCCCTACCCGCGCGAAGCGCGCCTAAGCAGCCTCCGCTACCCTCGACTCAGCACTCTGCAATCGATTCAGCACTCTGTACGCTCCCCTGGCCCTTCGCCCACAAACCCCTAGGGCAGCACGCGGTGCTGCCCCTACCGTCACTTCGCTTCAGCCATCAGCACCTCGATGAGGGGCTTGGGATCGGGCAGGCCGTGGGGATGGTGGTCACCGCCTTGCTTGGGGAAAACCTTGAACTTGCCGCCGTGCTTTTCCCAAAGCTCCACGACGGGCTTGGCGTTGTCGACGAAGGGCACGACGGTGTCGGCCGTACCGTGGCAGGAGATCAGGAAGACACCCGCCTTGATCGCCGGCTCGAGGCCGTCGGTGGGGCGGAGGGATTTGGCCTGCGCTTCCTCGTCGGAGGCGAACTTGAACTCGGCCTTGTAGAGTTTCCAGTCGCCGGCGCTGCCCTTGCCCTTGGCGGTGAGCGGGAAGCCGCCCGGCCACGAGCGGATATCGCACACCCCGTTGTCGAGGTAGAGCACGCTGACGCGGTCCGGGTGTAGGCGGGCCCACGCGTTGACGTAGAGGCCACCGCGAGAGATGCCGAGGAGCGCCGGCTTGGCCGAGAGGCCGCGCTTGCCGTTCAGTTCCGCGTAGAGCTTCTCCCAAGCCTCCATCGAGCGGGGGGAGCCGAACTGATTGGAGACGCCGATGGAGGCCACATGCCAGCCTTGGGCGACCAGCCCCTCCTCCAGGCTCTTCAGGTGGCCGGCGAACTCGCCGACCCAGAGCCAAGGCTTACCCGGAGCGGCCTGGGCGGGGACCTTCAAGGTGACGGATTTACCGTCGAGGGTGAACTTCTCGACCGTGGCGGCGGCTGCGACGGCGGCAAAGACCATCCCAAGCAAAGCGAGGAGGAAGCGGGGCATGGCAGGAGACCTAGGGACAAAGTCCGGGAAGTGCAAAGGAGTTCAGCGAAGCCAGGTAGGGGCAGCACCGCGTGCTGCCCTAGCCCTCCC
>JACCDP010173681.1_pt1 | contig 10040 bp, 11 predicted proteins | sample 7445841 | NCBI WGS metagenome assembly JACCDP01 (sample SAMN15323441, study PRJNA562643) | freshwater metagenome | isolation source: river surface water | place: USA:Blue River Watershed | collected 2017-08-17
TTATTGATTCCGGACTCATCACTCAAATTGATAATTTAGTCGGGGATCAAGCAAGAGCATTACTATCGACTGGATTAGCGAAAGATTTGAAATCTCTAACAGAAGCACTTCAAGATACCAATTCAGCAGCTAGTGCAGAATCACAACTTAAAGAAATAACTGATTCAATTGCACAACGATGTAGCGATGCAGGAGTCAGTGGAGTAGGTCAGTAAGGCTTGCTAGAATTGCCGGACATCTGCAAGTTACTTTGGCCTTCCAGAGAGCCGAGTTATCACTCTCGGTACGCAGATGGATTTGTAGCAAGTACCTGGCTAATTAAGCGACTCTTAACTTATTACTTAATTTGAATTAGAAGTTTGAACGAAGTGATTTGGTTAGAAGTGCCAAGATTGCAGTAGATGAAAGTATTGTGGCTAAAACTATGTATGTAGTACTAACTCCATAATTCTCAACTGAAATTCCTGCTAAGACCATGCCTAATGGTGGTGCAGCATAAAAAACTGCAGTCTGTACTCCAAAAACTCTCCCTTGTTGATCAGCCGGAACTCGCTGCTGAATAAGTGTGCTCACTAGAGGAGTGAAGGGTCCCCAGGATAAACCTAGAAAAAATCCAGCAATAACAAGAATTGGCAATGGTGGAAGGAATGCCATTGGAAGAATACTTATTGCAGTTCCTATAAGAGTTGCTCGCACAAGATTTCTTCGTGTGAGTCGAGTACTTATCCAGCCATAACCAAAGGATCCAATTGCAGATCCGGCAGCAAGTGCGGAAATCACAATTCCAAGGCTGGCGGGCTCACCTAAATCTTCAAAGTATGTAGATAAGACAACGGTTTCAGTTGGTAGATAAACGGCAGCAATAATTAAAATTGAAATACTTATAGTGCGAAGTAGTTTGTCATTCCAAAGTACCTGGAAGCCAACACGAAGACTTTTATCTGATACTTCGCCCATTTCTTCAGCTAGATCACGCGCATCTTTGCCCTGATTGCCAACCTGTAAGAAAGCAATTGTCAGTGCTGCAAAAATGAATAAGCCACCAGCGACCCAGAATGAATTAATCGCACCAACAGTTGAGATTAAGCCTGCTCCAACAGCGGGTCCAAAAATCCATGAAACCCCCATGAAACCTTCGTGGATTCCATTTAGTCGATCAAGTTTCACATCTGATGCTTTAGCAACATCAGCCAGTAAAGTTTTACGCGCTGTGTAACCTGCGGGATCAAAGATCGCACCGATTACAGCAATGATTAAAATTGTGGAACTAGAAAGTTCGGAAGTTAAAGCAACAATAGGGAATGCAACTACCGCTGCGGCAGAAAGTAGGTCAGCTGCGATGCTAACTGTGCGTCGACCTATGTGGTCTACTAGCCAACCCCCAATAGGTGAGATCAATAATCCAGGTAGTGCAGAAATCGCTGCAACCAATCCGGCAAAGGCTGGGGAACCAGTCTCTTCAAGAATCAACCATGGGATTGTGATCATGACAATTGAATTGCCTAGACCGGAAGAAAAATTTGAAAGCTGATGAAGAGTGACTGGGAATTTCTTTTTCATTAACTTTCAATCCTCTTCAATATGTTGCATTAATGCTACATAGCATATATGCTATTTCTATGAGTCGCAATCCTGAAGAGCCAGTTTATAACCGCATCGAAGAAGCACGTGTTGCTTTAGGTCTATCTAGGCAGGAGCTTGCCGATAAGGCTGGCGTGCATTATCAAACCATTGGGTATTTAGAGCGTGAGGAGTACAGCCCTTCACTTGTCCTCGCTTTACGGATAGCTAAATCACTTAATAAAGAAGTATCAGAACTCTTTTCACTTAGTCCATTGAAGAAAGGGAAGTAAGGATGTCAAAGAAGAACAAGTTTTATTGGTTTGAGGGAGTTACCAAAAAAGGCGTTGAAGCATTACTCAATGATGAAGACTCAAAATTCAAATGGCTCAGGCCGCAACGTAATCGAAGAATTTTAGTACTAATTATGGTGCTTGGCTTGGCCCTCATATCTATGGGGAGTTATTGGCCAAATCTAAAGACAAATCTAAATCTAAGTCCCGGAGCAGGAATTATCGTCTACTCCTTTATCGCTATCTTCGTAATCTTTGCAACAGTTGGTGGCTATTCATTTTTGCGAATTGCCGTTAGATCAATTGCAGATGCTCCCGACGAGTTATTGGATGAACGACAGATAGCAGTTCGTAACACTTCATTTAGGTATGCCTATTTCATTTTGGGTTACATAATTTTAGGTTTGATGGTCTTGATGATTTTTGGACCAGATCTGCAAATGTTCCAGCCTGAAGGAAACGATGGCAGCTATATATTCATAGCAATCTTCTTTGCCTGTGCTGCATTGCCTTCAATGGTTATGGCATGGCGTGAACGAGATATTTGAGCGCTATAGAATCTCGTAACACTTTACGACTTTTATGGGAAGATATATAGGCAATCGGCCAAATTAGGTCTGAAGTGAATTGTTCCGGCTTATAGGGCGACTCTACTTTCATATTCAAATAAACCAAACTCGCGCAGTGCTACAAATTCATAACTCTAAGTAATGAATTTTTGTGCAATAATTTCAAAGTCAAAAAGAGAATTGGTAACTCTCAAATAACATTTTTTGACTGGGGCTGGTGACTTAAAGATCCTCAAGTTAACCTTGGGGATCTTTTGCTTTTCCACAAATAATTTTTGCAACACAATTTGATCTTTTAAATTCGGGCAATCTTTGCACGCAGGCTGGTGTGGAGTAGTGATAGCTCATCAACTCTTACCAAGTTGAAGGCACGGGTTCGATTCCCGTCACCAGCCCTGCCTAAAATTTAAATTTAGTTAAAGAAAGTAATAATTGCTCCCGCAATAGTTAAATTAATTGCATCATTTGCTGTTTCGATAATCCACACCTTGAAGCTTTCGCCACCAAATAGCCGATGAGATAAGGACGCGAACATGGCTATTCCTACGCCTAGGGCGAATCCAACTCCGGCACCATCCATAACTGAAAAATCAGAGTTATTTTGCTGCAAAGAATTAACGACAAGGGCAACTGTAAGAGTTTGAATTAATACTCCAACAATGGTTCCGCCAAAGAGAGCAACAGGTTTATTTTGAGATGTGGTTAATTGCCCATCTTTGATGCCTCGGGCCTTCATCCAAATTGGATAGAAAGTCTTAGGTCCAAACCAAATTGCACCACTCACAAAAGAGAAAAAGAAAGCAACAAGCACGCCAAGCAGGTTTAAATCAGAAAATGTCATGCGTAAATAATAGATTAGTGATGAATTTAAATGCGTCTGCTTTGAATGAATCGCTTTCATGTGTCAGAATTCCCGCAATTGGGGAGTACCTCGTTTAGCACCTTCGTCAATACGGATAGCAATATCCCGGAGTTGCGACCATGAAGATGGTTGAGGGAGACCATGGCTTTACGTCATCTGTCCCTCCTACAGAAATAGGTAATTGAAATGAATGTAACTCTTTTAACTTGGGCAATTGTTGTCGGTGCGATTTTTGCGTTAATCATCATTGATTTATTAACAATTAGTCGTAAGCCTCACGATGTAATGTTTAAAGAGGCAGCTGGTTGGTCAATTTTTTATATTGGCGTAGCCATCATCTTTGGTATATGGGTTTGGCAGACCGCCGGCTCTCAATTTGGAACTGAGTACTTTGCTGCTTACTTAGTTGAAAAATCCCTTTCTGTAGATAACTTGTTTGTATTTATAATTATTTTGGCACAATTTAAAGTTCCCTCGATTTATCACCAGAGAGTTTTAATGTTTGGTGTAATTCTTGCTCTAGTTCTACGTGCAATCTTTATTGCAGTCGGTGCAGCTGCGTTAGCAGCCTTTAGCTTCACCTTCGTAATCTTCGGAGCAATCTTGATCTGGACCGGTGTTGGTCTATTTAAGCACTGGGATGAGGACCCAACTCCTGAGGATAATTTCTTAGTAAAAGTAATTCGCAAGCGAGTTCCTATGACCGATCGATTTGATGGGTCGAAAGCCTTTACCAAGGTTGATGGAAAACGAATTGCAACGCCAATGTTTACTGTATTGATTGCAATTGCATCAACAGATTTATTGTTTGCACTTGATTCAATCCCAGCAACATTTGGCGTAACCCAGGAACCATTCTTGGTATTTGCTGCAAATGCCTTCGCATTACTCGGCTTAAGAGCGCTCTACTTCTTATTAAAGGGCTTGCTGGACAAGTTAGTTTATTTGTCACTAGGCCTATCGATTATCTTGATGTTTATCGGAGTTAAATTAATCCTTACCTTCCTACACGAGACTTGGTATGACATTCCAAAAATTCCAACACTAGTCAGCCTTGCCGTAATTGGTTTAATTTTGTTGGTCTCAACGATTGCCAGCTTGATTAAATCAAAGCGGGATCCAAAGGCAGTGGCGCATGCTGGACGTGTAACTGGGACGCCTGACAAGAAGGATCATTCACAACAAGGGAGGTAAAATCAAGGACATCTTGGGTTACTGATCTAACTGTAGAAGTGGGGACAACCAGTGAAGCTCTCTAAGCCGCCACTTCGTGAATTTTTAGATCGCGAATCATCTGGTGGAGTTTTGATTTTAATCTTCGCAGCCCTTGGTTTATTAGTGGCTAACTCACCACTTTCGGAGAATTACTTTTCACTGCTTGCTATCGATTTTCAAATAGGTCAAGGGTCGTTGGCGATTGACTTGACGGTGCAAAAATTTATTAATTATGTATTGATGACTTTTTTCTTTTTTGTTGTAGGACTTGAAATTAAACGAGAGTTAACATCTGGCCACCTTGCCTCATTTAAAAAAGCGTTGATGCCATTTATCGCAGCCCTTGGCGGAATCGCACTTCCTGCGGTTATTTATTTAGTGATTGCCGGCAGCGTTGAAGCAGGTGGCTGGGGAGTACCAGTTGCAACAGATATTGCTCTAGCAGTTGGTTTACTTACATTGATCGGGTCACGAGTCCCAGAGTCTCTAAAAATATTTTTGCTTGCACTTGCTGTAATAGATGATATTGGTGCAATTTTGATTATTGCATTTGTTTACTCTGATGGCATAAAGGTTAATTGGCTACTGAGCAGCGTATTAGTAATTGCATTCACCTATTTAATGAAGAGAGTTAATGTTAAAGCTACATCCTCATATATTTTCATTGGCATGGTTCTTTGGTTTACGCTCTACAAAACGGGAGTGCATCCAACTCTGGCAGGTGTGATTCTAGGATTACTCACACCAAATATCAGAAAAATTGAAGATAATTCTGAAACGGTAATCGAGTGGCTAGAGGATAGATTTCACCCATTCAGCACATTTTTTGTAGTTCCACTTTTTGCATTTGCTAATACAGGCGTGACCTTTAATTTTGATTCACTGACTTCAGCTAGTAAATCATTAGTTGCATGGGGAATTTTCTTTGGATTAGTAGTTGGCAAACCCCTTGGAATACTTATCTCAACTTTGTTAGCCGGAAGATTGAATATTGCTGATATTCCTGCCGGGGCGAATAAATCAATGATTACTGCCACTGGAAGTGCTGCAGGTATTGGCTTTACTGTTGCCATATTTATTGCTCATATTGCATTTGATAATCGACAAACCGAGGAGATTGCGAAAATTGCAGTAATCATTGCCTCGTTAGTTAGCGCCCTACTTTCATGGGTAATGTTCAAAAAATTTTCAAAACCTGCCCATCCAACAATAAAATAGATTTATGAAATTTCTTATTTCAGTAATTGATGATCTAGCCAATTCCGGAACCTCCGCTGAAATGGCCGCGATCGATAAGTTCAATGATGATCTACGAGCAAATGGCCAATTCATATTTGCCTGGGGGCTTGAGGATCCCAAAACGGCCACAGTTATAGATAATAGAAATGATGCAGGAATTGAAACGGGCAAGCCCTTATTTGATTCAAATGAAAACATAAGTGGATTTTGGTTGGTTGAAGTTGCCGATCAAGAAACTGCTAAAAAACTAGCATTTGAAGCATCAAAGGCTTGCAATAGAAAGGTAGAGCTAAGGAAGTTACACGGTAACTAAAGACCTGGCTTAATTCCAATCTTTCTGACCAATAAGGTTGAAAAGACAATTGATATAACAACCGCAACGAGTACCCCGGTGTATTGAGAAAGAGATAATACTTTTTCACTAAAAGCAATACTGCCCAAAACGAATGAAAACTCTCCTATTTGGCTAATACCAGTTGCAAATTGCAATGGTTTTACCTTCAAGCCACCTATTTTTGCAAAGAGTGCAGTCGGAAGAGTTTTTAAAATTATCATTAAAAATAAAATAAGAAGTGCAAATCTCCATGAATTTACAAGCTCTGCTGGTTGAATTAACGAGCCAATTACAACAAAAAATAAAACCGCAAAAAGATCTCGAAATGGCAGAATCGCCTTTCTTACCTCTTCAGTATCCTTACTTTGATTAATTGCAAGACCGGCAACGAAGCCGGCCAACGCCATTGGAATTCCAAAGACAACTGTGCCAAGTGCTGCTAGTACAAGACCAGTTGATACCGAGTAAATAAGAAATAAATCTTTTTCCCATCGCACTTTTTGTAGGATTAGGGGCAAAAGCTTTGAGGCGACATATGCCATTAAACCGAAACCTATAAGGCCACCAATTGCCAAAACCAATGGTTTTTCATTGGCGCCAAAAACAGTAAGAATTACGGCAGCTATTGCAACTCCAACTACATCTTGAACAACTGACCAACCAAGCATTGCTTCTTCGGTAAAAGTGTCTGTTTTTCTCCTAGGACTTCTAGTTATATTAACAATCACAACACTCGATGACATCGCAATAGATAATGAAAGTAGCAAGGCGCCAAGAATGGGAATATCAAGATATAAAAATACGGGCGTGCCAATTGCAATGCCAATTAAAACTTGAAGTGGAGCACCCCACAACAATGATCTTTGCTCTTTACTAATTCTCTTTAAATCAATCTCGATTCCAACCTCAAAAAGCAAGAGAACTACACCGATATCAGCAAGCAAGGAGAGCTGATTGCTATCTGCAACAAAGCCTGGTGTAAATGGCGAAACCAATAATCCAGTGAGCAAATAACCTAAAACAGATGGCAGGCCAAGTTTGCGTGCTACATAGCCCATAGTTGCAGCAGCAACTAGCACTACACCAACATCTAGAACCAAGGGTGCGGTATCAACTATTGCACTAGCCAAAATTGCCCCCTTTCATAAACTGTTTAAGTAAGTCTAACGAGCCAGCCATTGCTTTCGCTCGGAATTTGTAAACTTCTCAATTGAATAACGAAGCATAGTTCGTGGCATTTGATGAGCATTTTCCTTCAAATAATTTCTAAGCAGTGGTCCATCCATCTTTCCGACTTCTCGAAGTGCCCAACCAACCGCCTTATGAATCAGATCGTGATCATCCTTCATTAATAGATCTGCCATTTCTAAGGTCGGGCATGGGTCGCCAACCTTCTGAAATGCGAATGTGAAGATAACTGCCATGCGGCGTTCCCAAAGATTCTTACTTTTAGCCATCTCCTTTAAGGTTTTAAGAGCAGATTTTTCAGCAGTTAAATAGGTGCCCATCCGCACACCCGTGACATCAACTAGATCCCAATTATTTATAAATCCGGTATTGAGCTGCTTCATGTAAAAATCAAATAACTTTTTGCGGATCCCTTTAGGTTTTGATTTTTCAAATTGTGAAACCAAGATTAAAAGCCCGCAAAATCTAACCTCATGAAAATCAGATTCAGTTAGTTTCTTGATCTCGGCCAATGGAAGAACAGCATATCTTTTAGCAATTCTTCTGGTTTGCGGAACCATGACTCCAAGAAATATGTCGCCTTCGGCGTATTGTCCCGGACCTGTTTTAAAGAAACGTTGTAAATCCTTGGCTTTCTTCGAAGAGGAGAGAGATTTAATCTCTGCAATTACATCTTTTGCAGTGCCCATACTTTAATTATAGAACTTTCAAAAAACTTGGTTTAAAGCCAGATCTCCATCTTTAAGCCACCAAATTTACTCTTGGATAGCTTTATCTCTCCATGATGCTTTTCAATGACCTTGCGAATAATCGTCATACCTAAACCACTGCCGCCAGTTTCCCGAGATCTTGATTTATCAAATCTTTGGAATGCTTGAATTCCATCTTGATAAACCTCTTTTGGAAGGCCTGGCCCACTATCTTCAATACATAGATAGGTTGTGTTAGCGTCCTTGCTCAGTCCAATTTCTACTTTTGAATTATCTGGAGTGTGCCGCTTTAGGTTTGTAAATATATTTCCTAACAATTGCTGAGTATATAGGTAGTTCATTTTTATCTGAAGATTTGGTTCAATATTTGATTCCACATTACGACTACCTTGAATTCTGGTCAAATCTATTATTTTCTCACTTAATAATTCAGATAAATTTATTTCATCTGACGAAAATTGATGATCTTCATCTAACTCTGTTATTAAAAGTAGGTCAGAAATCATCTCCTCCATACGAATGACCTCAACATCTATTCGATCTAAATAGGAGGTTTGCTTTTCAACGCCTGCATTTTGAGTCTTACGTATCAACTCAAAGTAACCTTTAATAACTGTTAGAGGAGTTCGCAGCTCATGAGATGCATCCCCAATAAAGGTTTGCATTCGCTCCTGGTTTGTTTGAAGTGCTTTTACCAGTTTGTTTAGTTGATTATCTCCCTTAAAGAGAAGAAGAGAGATTGCAACAGCGATCATTAAAACAATTAAAGTAAAAAGAAAAAGATTTTTTATGAGTTGATTTGTCGAGTCTCGTATTTCTTTGGTAGATAGAGAGAGAATCAAATACTGATCATCTGGCAACTTTAAAGTTCTTACTCGAACACCCGAGCTTTGATCTAAAGTAACTGGATTGTTTAGGGCTTTAGTTATTTCGATATCTGAAGGAGTATTGGATAAATCAGCAGGGCTTTCATTTATTGTTGTTAAATCGCGCTCGGCGGAGATATAGGCAACAGAGAATTTAAGCTCGCTTTGATCTGCCAGCAAAGTAGCTACAGAAAGCGGATCATCTTTGGTATTTGTTAACTCTGTGACTGCTAAATTTAAGCGATCATCTAATCTTTGAATTTGAATTGATTTTGTAGATTCAATTGTGAATAACCCCAGTGCTGTTGAAACTAAGATAATAATTGCAGAAACAAGTGCAGCGAGGCGAGTCTGGAGTTTCATTCTTTATCTACAATCTGGAATCCAATTCCCCGAATTGTTTTAATCCCAGCGAAACCATCTCTATGAAGCTTTTTACGAAGATAAGAGACATAGGTTTCCACCACCGTGGAGCTTGTACCAAAATCAATCTCCCAAACATTTGCAAGTAAAGTTTCTTTGCTAACTACCCGCCCAGCACGGCCAATTAATTCTTCAAGTAACCTGAATTCAGTGCGGGACATTTCTATTAATTCTTGATTAAACGTAACTTGATGTTTATCTAAATCCATCGATATTGGTCCACATTGCAGATTCCTATTTGCTACGGGTGTTGTTGAAGTTCTTCTAAGTATTGCTCTAACCCGAAGCACTAGTTCTTCTATGCTGAAAGGCTTTGTCATGTAATCATCTGCACCTAGCTTTAATCCTTGACTTATGTCAACCTTGTCACCTCGAGCACTCAACATGAGTGCTGGGATTTCCATTCCATCTTTTCTGATTTTTTCTAGAAGTTCTAAGCCATCTAACTTCGGCATATTGATATCCAGAATCATTAAATCAAAGCGATCTCTACGAATCGCAGAAAGTGCAGCTAGACCATCAACTGCCTGCAAGGTTTGGAAATCTGACATATGGAGGGCGTCGCAAATTAATTCACGAACGCCAGGTTCATCATCCACCACCAGAATTCTCGCTTGATTTGCCATGGGATAAAGGTAGTTTGTGGATTAGGTGAATTCGACAGTTTTCACGATTTTTCGATACTCCAAAGATTGGAATATGAAATTCACAAGCTTTTCACAAGGTCAGGGCAGATGGTTATGCCATCCCGAAAGGGCAATCAAAATAAGCAATACTGAAA
>JACCDP010497046.1_pt1 | contig 10040 bp, 6 predicted proteins | sample 7445841 | NCBI WGS metagenome assembly JACCDP01 (sample SAMN15323441, study PRJNA562643) | freshwater metagenome | isolation source: river surface water | place: USA:Blue River Watershed | collected 2017-08-17
GCAGGAGCCGTGGATTCTTGATGAGTGCTGGCCCGACAAGTGGGAGTGGGTCTGCTTCCCCGATGGACACTGCGAGATGTACCGACAGGACCTCGATCCTCTCGGGATCTTTGCGACGCCACCACCGATGCCTACGCCTGAACCACTACCGACACCTGTACCGACTGCGACACCAGACCCAACACCTGCACTGACGCCAGAGAGCACTCCCATACCGACGCAATAGTAAAGAATCAAGCGTTAAAACAAAAAAGCAGGATTCAACTCAGAGGTACAAGTGAATCGACGATCCTACGCAGTACTTGACTTTGAAACAACAGGATTTAATGCGCGTGGCCACGATCGCGTTGTTGAAGTTGGTGTAGCGCTACTTCGCCATGATCTTACGGTTGAAGGAACATGGAGCTCCGTCATTAATCCTGAGCGCGATCTAGGGCCCGTTCACGTTCATGGCCTGACGGGTGCCGCTTGCCTACACGCTCCAACCTTTTCGCAAATTGCGGAACAACTCCTCACCGTGCTCGATGGGCGAATTCTTGCGAGCCACAACTGGTCATTTGACTCCCGCTTCCTTAGTGCAGAGGTAGCACGCATGGGGCCAGAATGGCTCCCGGAGGGGATCTGCACCATGAAGCTCGCGGGACGAGTTGGCCTTCCTCGTTCACTCGATGGAGCCACATCCGAGCTAGGCCTTAGCCGGCAGAACGTTGTGCATGGCGCTCTTGAAGACGCATTGCTCGCCGCCGCAATTCTTCGTCAATATCACGATGAGGTGGCAGACGAACTTCCATTGCCCATTCAATCGCCCCGCCTTCAAGTGGTCTCTAGTCGTACGCCGGTCCCGCGCGAGATTGCCGCACCTGGGGCCAAGCGGCGCGTGCCGAGATCTCTCATCCCAGGCCTTGACGAAATTCCCTGGCCAATACTGGATCCGCAGCATGAAGATTCCGTAGAGGAGTACTGCGCGCTGATGCTTGATGTGCTTGGCGATGGCAAGGTGACGCCTACCGAAGTAGAGATACTGAAGGGGCGTCGGCGCGAACTTGGAATTGATGGGCCGATCGCAGACCAAGTCCATAACGCAATTTTTGACGGAGCGCGCAGGTTGGCTTGGGCTGACGACAAGCTCTTGCAGTGGGAGCGAGAGAGCCTCGCGGTACTTACGGCACATCTAGGCGTTCAGTACGTTGAAGGTAAGCCAAACGATAAAACTGTTGCAATGCCAGCCTCGTTCAGCGGCCAAACGATTGTCTTCACCGGTGATAGCACTGAACCTCGGGCAGACCTTGAAGCAATTGCCTATGCCGCTGGCGCGACGGTCAAAGGCTCTGTTTCCAAGTCGACTACGCTCGTGGTGGCTGCGGACCCGACAACATTGAGTGGAAAGGGGCGACGCGCTAGGGAATTAGGAATACCAATTATCTCCGTAGCAGACTTCCTTACAGTGACGCGCCAGTGAGATACGATAAAGCAGCATGAGCTACGACAACGACGATATTCCCCGACGGCGAAATACATGTATCCATGGCATGCCCGAATTGTCGTGTGGGTATTGTGGCCCAAAGGAAGCAGTTGAAGCACCCGGCTCCCGCATATCCGAAGGCGCTCAATCAGGGGTACCGCAGCCTACGTGCGTTGGCTGTAAAAGAGTGATGATCTTCGGTTCGTTCTATCAAGACCATAAAAACTGTGCGGGTATAAAGAGTCACCCGATTCTTCGACGTAGGGAGGCGGCTCGCCTTGCGAGAATTGCTGTAGCAAAGGCGCGCGGGCACAAGGTGCCTGACGATCTCTGGCGTGTATGTAACAACATTCAGCTTGACCGATTTTCAAGTGTTGAAATCGTTGATCAGCGCTCATTCATCTTCTACCTAGGAACGAATGCTTGGGCGAGCTGGGGCGCTGATCTCCTGGCAGAGATCTAACAGCAGCACAACTCTGAGTACGAGTGACTAACACCCAGTAACTCCTCGTCAAGTGGAGAGTGACGTAGTCAAGTGAGCGAAGAGCAGTGTCCCACTCGCGCAAACCGACACTGAAATCAAAGCCAGTCTAGTCGGTCGATCCGTACAAACTATGGTAATAAAATGGCGGGTGTACAAGTCGCTTCGTCAATGCTTTTGTTGCGATGTTCGTTTGTCGATACCGAATCAGATCAACGACGAATTGGGCATCGGGGGATCCCACAGCTTGAATCCTGCTGATCACCTTCTCACAAAGTGTGTTCATCGCAACTACTGAGTCCAGTCCGGAATCGTGAGGTTTTGCAAGTTGCCTTGCAGTTGCAACAAATGAAGCGACTGTAGTGTTCCTGGCCTTTTGTACCTCAGCTACGCGTGGTATCACGCCGAAGATGCTGAGTTCTGTTTGCCGCGCATAGCCCCCCAGCTTTTCAGCGAGGGCTCTATGAAGCGCTGCATCATTAATGTCCCAATTTGCTCGTTCAGCAGCTGCTCGCATGTAGAGGAGGACGGCTGTCATCGTGAGTGCGAGAGCGCCAAAACGATAGGGAACGCCAGTAATCTTTTCGCGAACCAAGAGCTGCGTGCCGATTGTCACCTCCGATCCCATCTGAGGCCACCACTGATCGAGATTGGACTTATTGAGCATGCCCGCATGCATCAGAGAATCCTCATAACATAAGCCCGTTGGGGTCATCTATTCCGAGAGCACGTAATTGCTCGGGACCCAAATCAGCACTTGTTCGGCAGCCTAGGGTTGGAAGGTGGGCTTCCGCGTCTTCGCGCCGCGAGAATGCGTGCTCAATGCTACTCGGGTGTTCGCCATCACTGGAGAATGCAACAAGAATCCATGACCAACGCTCTACAGTCCCTCGACGGAGTCCGAACAGAATCGGAGTTTCTACGTCGTCAGCCCAATCCCCAAGGATGACATCAAGGAACCTTCGCGCAACTTCAAGATTCTTTTCGTCTGGGGTTCGCTCAAACCAACCATCGTCAAGCGCCTCGCGTAGCCTGAATTTGAATCCGCGGAGTGCATCCCACGACACGAACGGGTCGCCTTCAATTGCCGTGTCGAGGTAATCAATGTCCAGCACCTCAGTGCAAACACTCTTGCATGCCTCACAGAAAGACATGTTACTTCCTTCAGCCCGCATTGATTCAATGAGAACGAGGTCACCAATCACTGGTGATGCAGGAGGATCCGCTAACTCATCAAACAGAATGTGCCGAAGGGAGGTGCTTACCGTTCGGGTCCCGTCAATTACTTCATTGAGTAGCGCAACCTGGTAGGGGTCTAAAATGAGCTGAGGCTGGACGCTAAACAAGGCCCACAGGTCACGTGGAAGAGACCACCGCGTTCCGAAATACCATTCTAGGTTGATGCTGTACATGCGCCTGAGCGTCTCTCCAGCGCCAGTGCTATTGCCTTCATCAGTTACACGTCCTACATAGATTCCTACCCGCCGAACATAGATGACGACAAAATCACCTTTCGTAACGGCCCGAGCGGGCATCTCCGGAAGGGATATCACCCTAGCCCCTAGGTAGATTGATGATCCTTCCTGGACCCAGATAGCCTGCACGCGTACCCCCCAACTCGGCCGTGGTGAACCCTGTGTGGACCAATTGAAGTATGACGACCGGGCCGCCCGAGGCGCAAGGTTCGAGTTGCACGTCAGCGGGCTGGGGAGCCGCCAGATACAGCCACCCCGGAAGGTATCCGGTGCCTCGAAGCCGTCTTGACAGGCTCTGAGAGGGCTGGTACCACGCGCGCACACGCCCGCCCGCACGCCTGCACACGCACACACGCGCACACGCCCGCGAAGGGGGTAATCTCACGCAGTGAATCTGACGAATTATCATGCTAAGTACCTGGCCCACGAGCTCACCCGCCGGGCTGCAGCGGGCACGGTCGAAGGCATCGTCAACGTGCTTGCCGACGCACGCGTTGACCTCAACCCTCATCAGGTCGAAGCCGCCCTCTTTGCCTCCCAGAATCCCTTCTCTAAAGGGGTCATCCTGGCCGACGAGACAGGCCTAGGAAAGACCATTGAAGCAGGTCTGCTGATCGCTCAAAAATGGGCAGAGCGCAAACGCAAAATTCTCGTCATCCTGCCTGCGAACCTTCGCAAGCAATGGGCACAAGAACTCAATGAGAAGTTCTCACTCCCGTCGACCATTCTCGAAACAAAAACTGCAAATCAGATCATTCGGAGCGGGACATTCAATCCCTTTGAGTCTGAAAACATCGTCATCTGTTCCTACCAATTTGCACACAGGAGTGAGCACTACGTACGAAACATTTCTTGGGACTTGATCGTCATCGACGAGGCGCACCGCCTTCGCAATGTCTATAAGGGCACGTCAAAGATTGCTAATTCCATTAAGAAGAGCATTGAGCCGTTTCAGAAAGTACTTCTCACCGCTACGCCGCTCCAGAACTCGCTACTCGAGCTATATGGCCTTGTGAGCATCATTGATGAATACCACTTCGGTGGGCTTGATAGCTACAAGATGCAATATACGCGGTCGTCCATGTCGGACGATACGTATGGGGAACTCAAGCGTCGACTAGCCCCAATTTGCCAGCGAACACTTCGGTCGCAAGTGTTGCAGTACATCAAGTACACCAATCGCAACGCTCTTGTGCAAGAGTTCGTACCTTCAGCACCAGAGCGCAGACTTTACGATGGCGTTTCTAACTTCCTCCAGCGAGACAAACTTTATTCACTCCCATCTGGACAACGCCAGCTGGTCACCATGGTGCTTCGCAAACTTCTTGCCTCTTCAACGTTTGCCATTGCAGCGACACTAGAGAAGATGATCACGCGGCTAGAAGGAGTTGTAACGTACTCCGAGAAGAGTGATGAGTTGGTTGAGGCCATTGCTGAAGACTTCGAAGAGCTTGACGAGCTTGCCGATGAGTGGGAAGACGACGATGAGTCAGGTGAGACTAAGAAAGCTAAAGGAAAACTCACACCTGAGCAGGTAGCGGAGCTAAAGCTGGAGATCGACGAGCTTCGCGAGTTCGCCGATCTTGCGCGCTCGATCGCCAAGAACGCCAAGGGAGAGACACTCCTCACGGCACTACGCCGTGGCTTCGATGCCGCGAACAAGGCGCGTGCAGGCGAGGCGGAGTCCGGAAAGCTTCAGCAGAAAGCCATCATCTTTACGGAGTCGCGCAAGACGCAGCAGTATCTATTGGACCTTCTTGAGAACTCTGAATTCGCCGGGAAGGCCATTCTCTTCAATGGCACAAACAGCGACCCAAAGAGCAAAGAGATCTATCACCAGTGGATTGAGCGCCACCAGGGCACAGACAAGGTAAGCGGCTCTCCGTCCGCAGATATGCGGGCGGCGCTTGTGGATTACTTCCGCGACGAAGCGCAAATCCTCATCGCCACTGAGGCGGCCTCGGAAGGGATCAACCTGCAGTTCTGTAACTTAATTGTGAACTACGACCTTCCGTGGAATCCACAGCGTATCGAGCAGCGCATCGGCCGCTGCCATCGATATGGTCAGAAGTATGACGTTGTAGTGGTGAACTTCATCAATAAGGAGAATGCAGCCGATCAGCGCGTGTACGAGCTACTCAATGAAAAGTTCAAGCTTTTTGATGGAGTCTTTGGAGCGAGCGACGAGGTCCTTGGGGCCGTGGAGAGCGGTGTGGACTTTGAACGGCGCATCGCAGAGATCTATCAGCAATGCCGAACGCCCCAGCAGATCACATTTGAGTTTGACAAGCTGCAAGACGAACTTGGTTTGGAGATTGAGCACAGTCAAAAAGTTGCCCGCGAGAAGCTGTTGAACAACTTTGATGCCGATGTTGTCGATCGCGTGAAGATTGATTCTGGTAAAGCGCTTGACAAGTTCAATGGGCGGCTATGGGAGCTCACGAAGTATCTGCTTCGTGACGTTGCATCCTTCAGCGAAGAAGACCATACGTTTGAGCTGAAGAAGAACCCATTCCCCGATGAGGCGATCAACTCGGGTCCGTATCGCATGGGGAGGGCCGTCGACGACGTGAACAACTACCGAATTGGACACCCACTGGCGCAGCGCGTGCTGGAAATGGGCGAAGCGAGCAGCACGCCCCTCGCTAGCTTGGAGTTCGACTACGGCAGTGCAGATGCAAAGATCAGCGTGCTTGAGCCCCTGCGCGGCGAATCCGGTTGGCTCTCGTGCGCCATTGCCAAGGTTGATGCCATTGCCGACGAGGAGCGGATCATCTTCGGTGGCCAACTCGATATTGGTACCCCAATAGACCCCGAACAGGCGCGTAGGCTCTTTGACCTACCGGCCACTGTTGGCGCTGTGACTGCGCCAAAGGAGAGCGTAAAAAAGGTGCTCGACGAGCTGCTTGCCGCCGAGGGAGCCAGCATGCAGCGAGACATGGAAAGCGAGACCGGTCGCTGGTACGAGCAGGAGAGCGCCAAGCTTGAGCGCTGGGCAGAAGACCAACGGTCAGCCTTCAAGGCACTGCTAGACGAGTCAGAGGAGGCGTATAGGCGTGCCAAGAAGGCGGCACGAGAGGCGGGCACAATGCCAGAGCGCCTAAGGCTTGAGACCGAGGCGAGGAGGCTCGACCAGAAGAAGGATGAAGCCTTGAAAGAGTTTGAAGTCTCTAGTCGCGAGGTACGGGACCAGAAGAACAAGCTGCTTGATGAACTGGGCGAGCGGGTAACGCAAACCCTCACCTCCACCGCGCTCTTCACGGTTCGTTGGAGTCTGAGTTAACCCAGGCGAAAAATCAAATAGGAAATGAGAGGTGGACAAGATGGCTGAGAAAAATTCTTGGTATGAATACCGAGCGACCTACGAAGCTCTGGAAGAACTAGCGCAGCAAGGATTAAAGCGAGAGTATGCGCGCCACCGCGATCCAAGGCTGGATACAGCAGGGGAAGCGGGGAAAACGGCTGTGGGGACGCTTGGGGAACTAGCCTTTGAGCAATGGTGCTCAGAAAACTTAGCAGGTTCGCGCTATATAGCCAACGAGAAAGAAGGGCCAGACGAGGGAGATTTCATCCTTCCAAATAATGAAGTAGTCGACGTTAAAACGCAGGATTGCCAGAAGTACAGCCCTGACGCAAGTTACCGCTGCGAGATTACAGAAGAGCAAATGACCCACCCGATGGATGTAGTTGTTTTCGCCAAATTGACGCGCGAAGCGCATGCGCCAGTCCTACGCTTAGTGGGGTGGCTGCCAAAATCAGAATTCGACAAGATTGCTGAGTATCGACCCAGGGGCACATTCTTAAAGGGAAGACGGGTAACATATCCAAAATTTGACGTAACCATTAGTGAGCTCCACCCTATGGTAGATTTAGTATCACGCGGGAAAATGTGAGGAACATGAGCAAAGCCCATAAACTAACCGCCGACGCGCTCGACAACACCGTAGATCCGCGCGAAGCTCTGCTACTAGAATTCTTTCGTGCAAACTATCCAAACTGCATTGCAGAAGACGGAACAGTATTGTGGGATCGCATTGGAGAAGATAAGTCGCAATCTGCGCGTTTCGGCCTGGAATGGAGAGGCCGATCCCAGGCACAAGCCCTAGCATCCAAGCCATCGCTGTTTACTTTACGGCCCGGAGAAATCTTTGGGAAGTTGACGGGCAACCTCATTATTGAGGCCGATAATCTTGAAGCGCTAAAGTTGTTGCAGAAGTCGTACTTCCGACATTTTGATGTGATTTATATAGACCCCCCTTACAATACTGGTAAAGACTTCGTTTACGAAGACAACTTCGCTGACCCACTTACGGGTTACCTAGAACAAACTGGCCAAATTGTTGACGGCAAAAAACTCTCTACTAACACCGAAACATTGGGTCGATACCATCGCAATTGGCTAGACATGATGGAGCCAAGACTCATGCTTGCCGGCAATCTGCTTAGTGAAGCTGGCGTAATTGTTATTCATATTGATATGCATGAGCTCGCAAACCTATTATTGCTCTGCGACGATCGCTTCGGTCCAGAAAACAGGGTTGGGGTGATCTCCTGGAAAAGCGCTCCAGCTGGGAACGATTCAAGAATTGCGAGTGCCCTCGAGTACGTCGTTGTGTATGCGAAAAACTTAGGGGTTAATCCTGCACCATGGGTCGGAGATATCGGGCCAGAGCCACAAGAGATGTTAGGGAAATACAAAGAGATTGCGAAGCGAGCCGTTGGCGTTGAGGCCCAGAAGATTCTCTGGAAGGAGTATTTGCAGGAGCGCGGAGACTATCTGGGGTCTTGGGGGACGAACTATACAAGGCTTGATGCTAACGGGGTGTACTACGCTTCCAACCTATACCCCCCAGCCAACGGTATTGGAAGCAGCTACGTAGTACTTCATCCAGTTACCCAGAAGCCCGTAAAGATGCCCCCAGCGGGATGGGTACTTAAGGAATCCTCCATGCTCGAACTAATCGCTAAAGATTTAGTGGAGTTCGGCCAAGATGAATCTACAGTGCCAGCGCGAAAGTTGTACCTGGACGATAAGAAAAGAGGGTACCTAAGCGATTTGATCACGCACGTGCCTGGTCGTCGTGGGACCAAGGAGTTAAAAGACCTCTTCCCTGAGTACGCTGCAATTTTTCCTTACCCTAAACCTGTTGAGTTGATAAAGTACATCCTCAGTTTCATGGTCGGGGATAAAGCCGACGCCGCAGTGCTCGATTTTTTCGCGGGGTCCGGGAGCACAGCCCAGGCGGTACTCGAGATGAATGAGAAGGATGGTGGGGCAAGATCATTTGTACTCGTTCAGCTGCCCGAGGTCATCGATCCGCAGGACGACGGGTCTGCAGAAGCGCGGAAGCTTTGCGCAGATCTCGGGGTGCCAGAGAAAATCTCGGAGATCACCAAAGAGCGGGTGCGCCGGGTCATCAAGAAGCTCGATGGCGGCACAAAAGAGGGCCTCGGCTTTGACGGCACGAGGGAGCTTGATCGCGGCTTCAGGGTGTACACCCTCGATCGCTCCAACTTCGTCCCTTGGGATGCCACCGCCGCCACCGATGCCGCGAGCCTCGAGAAGCAGCTAGAGCTCGCCGTCGACAACGTCCTTCCCGATCGGAGCGATGCGGATCTCCTGGCGGAGATCCTCCTCAAGACCGGTTTCCCGCTCGATACCCCCATTACGAAGATCACGATTGCCGGCACCGACGTCTATCAGGTTGCCGACCCAGGCTTCCTGGTCTGTCTCGCTGAAAAAGTGGATGCCCCACTGATCAAGGCCATCGCCGCCACCAAGCCGCACCGCGTCGTCATCTTGGATGCCGCCTTCCAGGGGAACGATGCCCTAAAGACCAATGCCGTCCGGGCCTTCAAGGACCAGGGTGTTGAGATGTTTAGGACGGCATGATGAAAGACGCAGTGCGCATACACGTTGGGACCCAATCACCTGATGAGCTGCTGGCCTCGCAGCTTGCAGGGGCTGTAAGTGCAGTTGCACCCCAAGCCATCACCGACGGCAAGGTCGACCTCGAACGCCTAAAGCAGGCGCTCGGCGAACACGTCGAGACCGGCCGCGAGCGGTACGGCCTCACCTGGCCTGGGAAGGCCGAAGCGATTAAGGCCGCACAGCGCCCCTCCCTCGGCACGCTCCGCCCAAAGGCCGGCGAAGGGATCAACGAAGAGAGCACTGGCAACCTAATCATCGAAGGGGACAACCTCGAGGTCTTAAAGCTCTTGCAGAAGGCGTACCTCGGCAAGATCAAGATGATCTACATCGATCCGCCCTACAACACGGGGAACGACTTCGTGTACGAAGACAACTTCGCCGACCCGCTCGCCGGGTACTTGAAGCAGACCGGTCAGACTGTTGACGGCAAGCGCCTCTCGACCAACACCGAGACCGCCGGTCGGTACCACTCCAACTGGCTCTCCATGATGTACCCGCGCCTCACCCTCGCCCGCAACCTGCTCCGAGAAGACGGCGTCATCTTTATCAGCATTGATGATAACGAGGTCGTTAATCTAATGGCAATGTGCACTGAAGTTTTTGGTGAAAACAATGTCGAGCCAGTGATTTGGCACAAAGTTGGAGATGACGCTGGTCGGTTAAAGATTACACGTCGAGTTCGGCGTGAAC
>JACCDP010545601.1_pt1 | contig 10039 bp, 14 predicted proteins | sample 7445841 | NCBI WGS metagenome assembly JACCDP01 (sample SAMN15323441, study PRJNA562643) | freshwater metagenome | isolation source: river surface water | place: USA:Blue River Watershed | collected 2017-08-17
AGTTTGCATACTGGTTACTAAAAGATAGCGACCTTGTTATTATTGATGTAAAAGATTTATTAAAAGAATTTAAAAAAGAAGTAGGATATGACACCACAACAATTAAATATCTATGAAGTAATAGATGTACTTAGAAAACAACCTAAGTGCTACCTTTGGGATAAACAATATAACCAATGGGAAAAAGATGACTTTACTTGCTTACAAACTATAGTAGATAATACTTACGATGGTAAGATAAAAACTAAGAAAAGAAAAACAATTACAATACTATCACCAGATAAAGAATTCTATACCTTTACTACATATAAAGAAGCAGCTACCTTTTTAAAAGTTAAACTACCTGTAATATCTATAGCAGTAAAGAAAGGATATAATATTAACGGACACAAAATAGTTTAAGATAAATAAAAGAAACTTGAAAAAACTAAAAAAAATACCAGTATATGATGTTTTTAATTATTATATAATTGGATATGAATGCCCTTCAAAAGAAATTAAAATTTTAATTTGTGATAAAATAAATGCTGATAATATTATTTCAAAATATCATTATTCTAAAAAACCTACAAAGAATAGTTTTTTAAATTTTTTAGTTTATTATAAAGGAGAAATAAATGGTGCATTACAAATTGGTTATGGTATAAGACCAAAAGAAAAAGGACAATATAATCCTAATGAAATTAGAGAATTTGATCGTATGTGGTTAAGTGATGAAATGCCTAAATTTTCAGAAACTATTACATTATCATTATTACATAATTTTTTAAAAAAATGTTATCCAAATATAAAAGCATTAATTTCGTATTCAGACACAAGTGTAGGTAATTTTGGAACAATTTACAAAGCATCAAATTATAAATTAATTGACGATATAAAAGCAGATTTTTATATTTTAGAAAATGGAGAAAGAATACATCCAGTTACAATGTGGCACCGACACAAAACAAGAGTTTTTGAAGTATTAAAAAAAATTTATCCAAATATTAAAAAAGCAAACGGAAGGCAACTAAAATTTATATATAAATTATGAATAACAAACAAGAAAGAATAATAATAGAGATTAGTGCTTGGTTAATAATAGCATCTATAATAGGTTTAATAATATATAATACAATATGACAGCAAAAGAAAAACAAAAGCAATCAGATCTACAAAGAATAAAAAGAGTGATGAACTTTTACTATAATAGAGGTTGTAATAAAGAATCAGTAAACGATTTATATAGAAAGATACTTGCAAATAGATTTAACAATTAGTTATTTATATTATTTTTAAATAAACAATAGTTGATTTTTATTGATATGGAAAAGATAGACAAAAGAAAGTTCAATGGTGGTAATAGCACTAAGTCAAATGGAGCTGATAAAAGAAAGAATGAATATCGTAGTGCATTAGAACAAGCTGCAACTGTAGAAGATGTAATATCAGTTATTAAAATGGTACATTCTAAAGCAGTAACTAAGCAAGATATAAAAGCAGCACAATTATTCTTAGAATACTATTTAGGAAAACCAAATCAAAGTATTGATATTAATTCTAGCGAAGGATTTAATATTGACTTTAGAAATCTATTCACATTTAATGATTCAAATAAATAACAAGTATCGAGTTATTGGTGAATCAGATAGTAGATACTTTGTAGTAACAGGTGGTAGAGGATCTGGTAAATCTTACTCAGTGAATCTACTACTAACTATGCTTACTTATGAAGCAGGACACACAATACTATTTACAAGATATACTTTAACATCTGCTTATATTTCTATTATACCAGAGTTTATCGATAAGATAGATACTTTAGGATTGAACAACGACTTTCATATAACAAAAGAAGAAATAGTAAATCTAAGAACTGGTAGCAAGATATTATTTAAAGGAATTAAAACAAGTAGTGGAGATCAAACAGCAAACCTTAAATCTTTACAAGGTGTTACTACTTGGGTATTAGATGAAGCAGAAGAACTTGTTGATGAAGATACTTTCGATAAGATAGATTTGTCTATTAGAAGTAAAGAGAAACAGAATAGAGTTATATTAATACTTAACCCTACTACAAAAGAACACTGGATATATAAACGCTTCTTTGAAAGTAAAGGAGTACAAGAAGGTAGCAATACAACTAAACAAGATACTACTTACATACACACAACTTATTTAGATAACTTAGATAACCTATCGGAATCTTTTATAACTCAAATAGAAGATATAAAAAAACGCAGACCTGAAAAGTTTAAACATCAAATCGAGGGTGGCTGGTTACAAAAAGCAGATGGTGTTATCTTTAATAATTGGAGTATTGGTAAGTACGAACACGTAGGCACAACTATATACGGACAAGATTTTGGTTTCAGTAATGATCCAACAACTTTAATAGAATGCAATATAGACGTTTCTAACAAACGAATTTATATTAATGAATGCTTTTACTTACCTAACCTTACAACATCGCAGATATTCAATTTAAATAAACAATACGTTAACGATGGACTTATAATAGCAGATAGTGCAGAGCCAAGATTAATTACTGAGTTAGCTCAATCAGGTTTAAACATTACACCTGCAATTAAAAGACCAGGTTCTGTTACTTATGGAATTAGTTTGCTGCAAGATTACGACTTAATAGTAACACCTGAATCTGTTAACTTAATTAAAGAGTTAAACAATTACGTTTGGTTAGAAAAGAAGTCAAACACTCCTATTGATGCGCACAATCACCTTCTGGACGGACTTAGATACGCTGTTAGTTATCAATTAGAGAATAAGCACAAAGGTAATTATTACGTTTACTAGTATGACTTACGGCGAAATAATAGCAGTAATACAATGCTACATACATCATAGTACAGGAAAAGAAGTACAGATTAACTTACCTAGAACTGTAGGTGAGATTAAGAAGATGAAAGCTATGTATCAAGTAGCTATTCAAATGTTAAAGTTTTGTTAAAGTTTTTTTAGTTTAAAATATTGTTTGTAGTTTTACACCATAATTAAAAACACAAACTATGAAAACATTTATTAAATTCTTTTTACAGAACAAAAGACCACAGCTTACATTTGCTTATTTAGTTTTAATCTATGTAATAATTCAAATAGCAAGAATATGATAACATTTTATAGAGACCCTACAGAAGAACACGAAATGATTTACGACCCAAGTAAAGAGGATGCATTTTGGAATAACCAAGATAACGAATCAGATGAAGCTAAGATATACGTTAAAGAACTAGAAGCTAAAATATCTAGCGCTAGAAAAGAATTAACTAAGCTTAGAGATTATTTTAAAACAACCGATCAAATACTATTAACAAATGAAATTGAAGGAATACTTAAAGGACTACGATAAAAGAATGGAAGCTTTTAAATGGTGTATAGAAAATGGTATTACAATATACCCTATCTGCTTACAGGAATTTTATATGGAAGGTAAAAGAAAGATTAACAAAGTAAAGATAGAAATAAATATAAACGGAAGTAAGATACAAGGTAAAAAAATATATAAACAAGACCAAGAGTTAAACGATAAAATAAGCGAACTATATTTACATTATAGAGAAAGAGTTTCATAATTAGTTAGATTAAATTTTGTTTGGTTAGGGTAGTCAGAAATGGCTACCTTTTTTATTTATAAGCACTTTATACAAATAGCTTAATTAATTATTTTTAAAATAAAATATGCAGGTTAAAATAACTATACCTACTTCTTTAAACGAAATTACCTTAGAACAATATCAAAGGTTTGTGTCTATTATGGAGAACAACCCAGAAAGTAATTTTGTGCAGCAGAAAATGATAGAGATATTTTGTAATGTACCTTTAAAGTTAGTTGACTTAATGCCTTTAAAAGACGTTAACGAAATTATAGAAACTTTAGATAAAATGTTTAGTGTAGATTACAAGCTTAAACCTATCTTTAAATTAGGTGATACTAACTTTGGTTTTATTCCTAACTTAGATGATATTACTTTAGGTGAGTTTAGTGATTTAGATAACTACTTTGGTAAGTGGAATAAAATGCACAATGCGATGGCTGTACTATACAGACCAATAACAGATAAAAGTGGTGATAAGTATTTAATACAAGATTACAACGGAAGTATTACTTACTGTGATGTAATGAAGCAAATGCCTTTAGATGTAGTTTTAGGTGCTATGGTTTTTTTTTACAATTTAAGCAACGAATTATTGATTTCTTCCCTGAACTATTTGGAGATGAATCCTCAGGTACAAGCTATGATAGACAAACACAATTCGGATCTAAGTGGGGATGGTATAGCTCTTTCTATGCTCTCGCTAAAGGAGATGCTGGAAGATTTAATGAAGTATCGAAGCTTCAGCTCACAGCTGCACTTACCTTCCTAACATTTGAAAAAGAAAAACAAGAAATAGAATCACAAATGCTAAAAAAATATGATATATAATTTAATACAAACAATTAAGGATGCTTTATTAGCAGAACCTTTTTGCAATACAGTAACCGAAGGAGATATATTCGAAGTTGATTTAAACAAACGAACTATATTCCCTTTAACACATATAATGATTAACTCATCTACACACCAAGGCAATGTTATTTCTTTTAATGTTACCTTACTTTGTATGGATGTTATCAATCAAAAAGAAAACGATAATAAAGTAGATATTTGGAATACTCAGCACTTATTAGCTACAAGGGTTTTAGATTTACTTAATAGAGGTGATTTAAGAGATGGTAACTATGAGTTATCAGGCAATCCAAGTTATGAGCCATTTACTGAAAGATTTGAAAATGATTTAGCAGGATGGGCAGTTACATTTGATATAATAGTTTCAAATGAAATGACTATATGTTAAACCAAAAAGAAACATATAAATATTTAAACGACTTTGCTAAGTATGTAATACAACAATCTAGGAGTAATTTAACTAGGTTAGGTAAGAATGTAGATAAAAAACTTTATGATAGTTTAGGAAGCGAAGTAGAAGTAGGGGCAAATAGTTTTAGGTTAGCTTTTACAATGGAAGATTACGGAGTATTCCAAGACAAAGGTGTTAGTGGTACTCAAAAGAAATATAACACTCCATTTAGTTATAAATCTAAAATGCCACCTGCAAAACCCATCACTGATTGGGTAACTAGAAAAGGATTTCAGTTTAGAAAACCAGATGGCAAGTTTATGAGCTATAAGCAAACTAGTTATTTAGTTAGAAGTGCTATTTTTAAGAATGGTATTAAACCAAGTTTGTTTTTTACTAAACCATTTGAAGCAGCATTTAAAAACCTACCAGGCGAATTAATAGAGAAGTTTGGTTTGGATGTAGAAAATTTAATGAATGATACACTAAAAGATTAAGATAAAATGAAAGTATTTAATTGTAGAAGTCCGTATATTATTAGCATAGATAATGGTAATACACAAATAGCAACTAAATTAGAAATTAAAATTTGGAGAATAGGTAATGCAGAAAATACTGCTATAACTAAAACTATTCAAAAAACTAAATTTGGACCAGATCAATATATAAATCATTATAATATAAGTCCTTTTGTTTATGACTTAATAGATACATTTAAAAATAATGTTTTATCATTTGCATATAATGTTAAAGTAACTAAATATTCTGATACTGGAGAAGGTTTTGAAGATATAGGAAACGAATCTTTAGTATCTGTTAATGGTTATAATGATTACGAAAACCCTAATTATAATTATACTAATTCTATAGCTATTTTAAATACAAATGGTACAACTTATAATGCTACAGGTTATGATGTTAATTATTACTATGATACAAACACAATACCTGAAATAGATTTAATTATTGACTTTACAAGTACAACAAGTGATTATAGAATTAAATATAGTACCACTGCTTTTGTAGACGATCATTACGAAACTTATAATAGTTTTGTTAATTATGATAATGATGATTCTATTTTCCAAGATAGACAACCAATGGTAGTAGCTCCTAATGATGGTGTAATAGTTAGTACAGTTTTTTCAATAGAAGAAATTATACCAGAATTTCCAAGAGTTACAATTTATAGTTGTAAATTAATTGCAAACTGCGAACAAAAATATAATCCATTTGCTTTAGAGTATGTAAATAGATTAGGTGGTAAACAAACTATGACTTTATTTAAAAATAGTACACAAACTATTAATACAAAAGCTACTGATTATAATACAAATAATTTTACAAATAATTATCCTACATATAATAGATATCTAGGTCAAAAAAGAATATTTAATAAAAACGGAAATAAAACTATTAAATGTAATACTGGTTGGCTAAATGAAAATGATAATATAAATATACAAGATATATATTTAAGTGAAATGCTTTATTTAACTTCTGCTGATGGTACTATTGATGCAGCAGTTATTTTAAAAAATAGTTCACAACAAATTAAAACGCATTTAAACGAAAAAGTAATTAATTACGAATTAGAATTTGAAATTGCAAGTTCATTAATAAATAATGTAGTATAATGGTAAGTGTAGAAATATATGTTAAAACTCCAGTTAATATTGTTAATACTGTTGCTTTTACTGCCGATACAACTATTTACACAGCAGATAGTGGTATTATTACAGCAGATAAAACTATAGAGGTTACAAATATTAATGGTGATTATTATACTAGATTAGATTTATTTAAAGATGAAAAGATTAGTTTAAATTCATCTATACAAAATGTAAATGATTTGAGTAAAGTATTTACTGATTACACTCAAAGTTTTACTGTACCTGCTTCTAAAAATAATAATCAAATATTTAACTATTGGAATGAAAGCGGAGTTAACGATGGTTTCGATCAACGTATTAGATATGATGCTATTATAGAAATAAATTCAATACCATTTAAAAAAGGACAGCTACAAATAGAAAAAGCAAATGAGAAAAACAATAGAGTTGAAAGTTTTTCAATTACTTTTTATGGTAAAGTAAAACAAATTAAGGACTTATTTAAAGAAGATAAATTAGATATTTTTAATTATAGTAGTTTAAATCATCCTTATACTTTTGATGAAATTAGAAAAAGAATTGATGGTACTATAGTAGACAATGTTAGTTATCCTTTAGTAGGAAATAAAAATAAATACGAATATTTAACAGGTGGGGCAAACGATGTTTCTGTAGGTGGTAGTATAGCTAAGTCAATAGTTTATACTGACTTGTTTCCTGCTATTCCTGTAAGTAAAATATTTGATTTTATGCAATCTCATTATGATATAACTTTTACAAGTACATTATTTGACACTTCTTATTGGAAAGATTTATATTTATATGGTAAAAGAAAAGAGCAACAATCTGTTTATACCGCACCTGTTAAAATAAATTATAATACAAAAACATTTGATACTTTTCCATTAACTGCTTTCGATGGTTTTAATTTGTCAACTGATAATGTTACTATAAAAAAGTTATTATTAAACCCATATTATCCTACATATACAAATCAACAATATGTACCAAAAACACTTGAATCATACCAAATATTAATAAATGTTAGTAATAATACTATTCCATATAGGTTAAAAGTTAAAAATACAAATGGAACTTTAATGCAGGTTTTTAATAACTTGTTAGGTAACACAACCAATGATATTTATGCAGATTTTAATTTAAATAATAACCAAAGTTTTTATTTTGAAATAGAAAGTGAATCACCTTTAACATTTTCATCTGAACTTCGTATTTATACCACAATGTACGGACCACATTTAAATTCTTTTGGAATGTGGGTTAATACTGGTTATTGGAATGTACGTCATTTTTATACTTCTCCTAATCAATCTACTACAGAAACAATAAATATAGGTGATTATATCCCTGATATGAAAATAGTAGATTTCTTTAATGGAATTATAAAGTTATTTAATTTAACTATAACTGCTACAAGTGAAACAGAATTTAATTTAGAGCCATTAGAATTTTATTACGCTTATGGTAACTATATTGATATTAATGATTATGTAATTAATGATAGTGTAGATTTAGAGAGAACTAAACTATTTAAAAAGTTATCTTTTAGCCACGAAAAATCAGATAACATATTAAACAACTTTTTTAGAAATACCTTTCTAAGAAAATACGATTATGGTGATTTAATTTATGAAGATGATTTAAGTAATGAAAGTACAACTTATGAAATAAAATCTCCTTTTGAAAATGTTATGTGGGAAAGATCTACAGCAGGTAATTTTCAAACTACTTCTATAATTGATAAAGATTTAAACCCTTATAAGCCAAAACCTATATTAATGTATAAAAATAATTTACAAAGTTTAAGCACTAGCATTAAATTGTATACAGGTTCATCTTATTATAATTTAAGTACATATCAAAGATTTTCAAATGAACTATTTATAAATAATGATATAGCTAGTTTAAATTTTGGAGAAGAAATATCTACTTGGCAAACATCATTACCAGCTTCAAATTCATTATTTGAATTATGGTATAAAAACTATATTAGTGGTTTGTATGATATTCGCTGTAGGTTAGTTAAATTAAAAGCCATTATACCTATAACCAAATTAGTTGATATTAAATTAAACGATAAAATAATATATAAAGACAAAAAATATATTATAAATCAATTTACAACTGATTTAACTACAGGTGAAGCTGACTTAGAATTAATAACTGATTTTAGAACTGTAATTAATTCTGTAGTTGGTGCTGGTAGATTTGCTTTAAAACAACTATTTACAATAGATAACACAGCACAAGATTTAGAAGTTACTATTTTAAAATTAAATAGTGAGGAATACGATGTAGAATATAACCCTACAGCGTTTGCTGATAGAGGTAATACTGCAGATGGTACTTTTATAGTACCTATCGATGCTAATACTACAGGTGATGTAGCTTATAAACAAATAGAAATTACATATCATAACCCTGATTCAAAACAATATATAGATATTATACAATATGCTTAAAAATATAATTCAATTATTGCAGCTACAAGACCATTATGGAGTTAGCGAAAATATAGAAATTGCAAAAGGTAAAAACGAATTACCTAGTACATTCAAACAAGGATATAGACAAATCAAAAGAAAATTAAAATGGCAATCGAAAAACAAATAAATCTAAATGTAAATAGTAATATTGAAGGTTCTATTTCTGAGTTAAGATCTTTAAAAAGAGAATTAAAAAACACAGCAGCAGGAAGTGAGGACTTTAAAAAGCTTTATAACCAAATAGATGATTTAGAAGATAAAATTAAATCTGCTAAGAGCGTTTCATCCGACTGGGTAGATAGTTTAGAAAATGTAGGAGGACCACTTGGTTCTTTAGGTGCTGGAATTAACAAAGTAAAAGTTTCTACACAATCTTTTGGTGCTGCTTTAAAAGCCACAGGAATTGGTTTAATAGTTTCTGCTGTTGCTGGGTTAGCTGCTGCATTTTCTCAGAATGAAGATGCTATGAAGAAGTTAAAACCTTTAACAGAAGCTTTTGAAAAAATACTTGGTGGAATATTTAGAGCATTAGAACCTTTAATAGATTCTTTTATGGATCTAGCTATGAAAGCTTTACCATATATTACACAAGGTATTGGTTTGTTTTATTCTGGTCTTGTTGGTTTATTTACTTATGTAAAAGAAGCAGGTGGTGGTTATATTAAAATGATGAAAGGTATTGTTACCTTAGATTTTGATGCAGCTAAAGAAGGGTTTAACCAAATGAAAGATAGTTTTAAAAATGCTGTAAAAGGTGGAGAAGAAGCTTACAAAAGATTTCAATCAGGTAGTAAAGAACAAACTAAAGCTGAAAAAGAAGAATTATCTAAACGTAGAGAAGAACAACAAAAACACAATGAAGAATTAGCTAAGAAACAACAAGAAGCAGCACAAAAAGCAAGAGAAGAAAGAAAAAGAATTGCTGAAGAAGCTAGAAAAGCAGAAGAAGATAGAAAGAAAGCTGAATTAGATTTAGAGCAAAAGTATTTAGATGAGTTACTAAATATGAATGCTAAAACCGAGGCAAAAAAAATAAATTTAAAAGGTCAAAGAGAATTAGAAAAAAAAAAAAAAATAACCAAA
>JACCDP011146673.1_pt1 | contig 10038 bp, 13 predicted proteins | sample 7445841 | NCBI WGS metagenome assembly JACCDP01 (sample SAMN15323441, study PRJNA562643) | freshwater metagenome | isolation source: river surface water | place: USA:Blue River Watershed | collected 2017-08-17
AGTTTCCCTACTCTGAAAAAGGCGAGAAAGAAGCCAAAGAGTATGGCAAGAAAAAGGGTGTCCCTGTGACTGTCATGATTGCTGTTGGCAAGCCAAAGATGGGTATGCCCATGCGTGGTGGTCGTACAGCTACCAACATGATGAAGAAATCTTCAAGAGGTAAATAATGGCATCTTTAACTACTCCTGTCACCTTGTTGAGTGCTGTTGGCGCTACAGGTGCTTCTAAAGCAGTTCAGGCTGACGCTGGTCAACCAGCATTCTTGCAAGTTAGTGGCATTACTTCTGCCACTGTTGCTTTGCAAGGTAGCCTTGACGGTACTAACTGGTCAACCATTGGAACTGCTTTGACTGCTGATGGACTCGTTACAGTTGCCAATGCTCCCAAGTATTTGAGAGCAAACTGCACAGTTTATGTAACTGGCACGATTACCGCCAAAATCATGTATTAAGGGATAACCCTATGAAGATGACTAAATCTCAGAAGAAGGTCAAGAAGGTTTTAGGAGAATTCAAGGAAGGTACTTTGCATTCTGGTAAGAATGGCAAGGTTGTAAAGAACCCTCGCCAAGCAGTTGCGATTGCATTAAATTCTGCGGGCGTGTCTAAGTTAACAAAGAAGAAAAAAGTCTGAGTTCTAATTTTTGATGTTCAGAGTTTGTTAAGACTTGCAAGTTTTCAATTCGATTGTCGGTTGGATTACCATTAATATGATGAATGTGTTCGTAAGATTCAAGTTTTCGACCAAGGTGCTGTTCCATCACATGACGATGCTCTCTTACCTGTTTTCCATTGACTTTAATGACAACATACTTTTTAGGCTCTTTCAAACCAGCTCTTTTCATAATTGGGCTGTTTGTTCTAGCTTTCAAAGAAATTTCAGGGTGAGCCAGTCCAAGACATCTGCGAGAACAAAATTTTGCGGTTTCAATTCTGTACTTTGGAACATAAAACTCAATAGAACAATTCTGACAACTTAACATAGAGCCATTCATGCGTTTTTTTGCACGAGATTTACCTACAATTGATGCAACATATTTGCTAGAACATGATCTTGTACAGCATTTTGCGCTAGACCTTTTGGGTTTGAAGAAGTTTCCGCAACCAAGGCAATTGATGTTTTCCATAGCTCAATAGAGATTTGTTTCAATGGCTATAGTTTACACCAAAACACAATGAAAGATAATAAAATGAAAACTGGCTTGTACTCAAACATCCATGCCAAACAAGCTCGTATCAAAGCTGGTTCTGGTGAGAAGATGAACAAGGTAGGTTCTAAAGCCGCACCTACAGCCGCCGACTTCAAACAGGCGGCTAAGACTGCAAAGAAGCCCAAAAAGGTGAAGTAAATGAAGACTCCAACTTGGCAAACAAAAGCTGGTCAGAATGCAAAAGGCGGCTTGAATGCCAAGGGGAGAGCATCTTATAATGCGGCAACTGGTGGCAATTTGAAGCCTCCGGTCAAAGCAGGGGACAACCCCCGCAGAGCAAGCTTTTTGGCTCGTATGAGTGGCAACGATGGTGCTGAATACGACAAGAAAGGTGAACCAACAAGACTGCTTCTTTCGCTAAAGGCTTGGGGTGCTAACTCCAAAGCTGACGCAAAGGCAAAAGCTCAAGCTATATCCGCAAGGAACAAAGCAAAGGCTAAAAGCAGATGACATACCTAGAACTTGTAAACGATGTACTGATTCGGTTGCGTGAACCTAGCGTCACCACCGTAACTGCTAACGACTATTCAACCCTGATTGGTAAGTTTGTCAATGATGCCAAGCGTCAGATTGAAGATGCTTATGCTTGGAATGTCTTAGGCACTACCATTACTGTCTCAACTGTTTCGGGTACATATCAGTACTCATTAACTGGCGCTGGTCAGAAGTTCCAAGTCCTTGACGTTCTTAACGTCACCAGCAATCTTGGACTGAAGAACATTGACTTTGTGTCAATGAACCGCAAACAGAATTTCTCAACTCCTGTCAGTGGCATTCCATACGAATATTCATTTGACGGTGTTGATTCCAACTACGACACAAAGGTGTTGATCTACCCTCGTCCTGATGGCGTTTACAGCATTCCATTCAGCTTGGCAGTGCCACAAGCCACATTGTCTAGTGACTCGACTGTTGTGCTTGTGCCTGATGTTTTAGTCTCCCAGAATGCTTATGCAAGAGCATTGATTGAGCGTGGTGAAGATGGCGGCTTTAACTCATCAGAAGCGTTCCTTCTCTACAAATCTATGCTCTCTGATTACATTGCGTTGGAAGGTACTCGTTACCCTGAGAATCAGGAATTTGTGCCTGTATGAGCAAACCGCTACAAATCTTTAGCATCTCAGCCCCAGGTTTTTATGGGCTGAATACGCAAGACTCGCCTCTAGATTTAGCGGCTGGTTTTGCGTCTATTGCTACCAATTGTGTGATTGACCAGTATGGTCGTATCGGGTCACGCAAAGGTTGGTCACGAGTTAACTCCTCATCTGGCAACCTTGGCGCAAACAACATTGGTGTGATTCATGAGTTAGTGCAAGTTGATGGCACGTTGACTACCCTCTTTGCTGGCAACAACAAACTGTTCAAGTTGGACGGTTCTAACGCTGTTGTTGAGTTGACCTATGGGGGTGGGGGTACTGCACCCACTATCACAGCAAGCAACTGGCAATGTGCATCCTTGAATGGCATTACATACTTCTTTCAGTCAGGTCATACGCCTTTGATTTATGACCCTGCTGTTAGCACTACAACATTCCGCAGAGTGTCAGAGAAGTCTGGTTATGCTGGTACTGTGCCACTTGGTAATGTGGTTACATCCTCTTTTGGTCGTTTGTGGGTTGCAGAGACTACAACTGACAACGTGACCATTACTTTCTCTGACTTGTTAGCGGGTCATGTATGGACTGGTGGCACTTCAGGCACATTGGATGTTTCTAAGGTTTGGCCTAATGGGTCAGATCAGATCATGGGACTTTCTGCCCATAACGGCTTTCTCATCATCTTTGGCAAGCGTCAAATCTTGATCTACTCAGGTGCAACAACTCCATCCACTATGGCGTTGAGTGACACCATTGGAGACATTGGATGCTTGTCTAGGGATTCAATTGCTACAACTGGTTCAGACATCATCTTCTTGTCTAACAGTGGTGTGCGTAGCCTGTTGCGTACCATTCAGGAGAAGTCAGCACCTTTGCGTGACTTGTCTAAGAATGTACGCAATGACTTGATGACTAACGTCAATTCTGAAGTCATGGCTAACATCAAAGGCTGTTACTCAGAGTCAAATGGCTTTTACCTGTTGAATCTGCCAGTCACCAAGGTCACCTATGTATTTGATACAAAGGCACAGTTACAGGATGGCTCTGCAAGGGTAACGACTTGGGACTCTATTGAGCCTACTAGTTTCTATTCCAAGCGCAATGGTGACTTGCTGATTGGTAAGAACGGCTATGTTGGTAAGTATGGTACTTACCTTGACCATGCCAGTAGCTACCGTATGCAGTACTTCACCAACTATGCTGACCTTGGCAACATCAGCATCACATCTATTGTCAAGAAGATTTCAGTTGTGGTGATTGGTGGTTCTAACCAAGGTTTTGTCATCAAGTGGGGTTACGACTTCTCTGGTCAGTATTACTCGACAACATTGAATATTCCAGTTACTACTGTTGCGGAGTATGGGATTGCTGAGTATGGCGCTAATGGTTCACCAGTGGCTTACTACTCTGCTGGCATTCAGTTGAGTACATTGGTGGGTCAGGCATCAGGGTTTGGTAAGGTTGTGCAAACTGGTTATGAAGTTCAGATCAACGGTGCGCCGATTAGCATCCAGAAGATTGAGATTCAAGCCAAAGATGGAAAAATGGTTTAAGGAAAGAATATGTCAAATTACACAAAGACCACTAACTTTGCGGCTAAAGACTCTTTAGCTTCTGGCAACGCTGGTAAGGTTGTTAAGGGTGCTGAGATTGATACTGAGTTCACCAACATACAAACCGCTATTGCGTCTAAGGCTGATGGTACTTTTACCAACTTCTCATTTGTAGAGGCATCCAATGTCCTCTATATCTACAACTCATCTACTGCTGTCGCTAAGATTGATTCAAGCGGTAATTTGACTGTTTTAGGCAACGTGATTGCCAACGGCACTATTTAAGGAACACAAAAATGGCAACAGAACAAGAAGCGGCACAAGCAAAACGTGACCTGATTGAGTCAATTAAAGAGGAGGGTATTGACCCTAATGTGTTGATTCAACTTGGCGATATGGCTGAAGCAGTCTTAAAAGACAAGTCTTTGTATCCTCAGTTCTTGCAAGCTGTTATTGATAACGATTTAGCCGAAGAAGCAGATTTATCTGGTGAGATTGACTATCAGCTTATTGGTTTCTTTGTGGCTACAAGAGAGATTGTCAAAGAAATGATGGCCTCTGGCGAATTAGGAGCATGATATGGCATCAAAATTTGGTAAATGGTTAAAAAAGAACATTAAGCCTATTGCGGCAGTTGCGGCAATTGTTTTTCCACCTTTGGCTCCAGCAATTGGTGCGGCTTTAGGCGCTAGTGCGGCTACTGCGGCTGTTGTAGGTGCGGCGGCGCTAAGTGCTGGTGCAAGTGCAGTTGCGGGAGATAAGCCCTCAGACATTGTAAAGAATGCGGTTCTTGGAGGGGTAGCGGCTGGAGTTACTCAAGCTGTATCTCCAACTGCATTTGATAGTGGCTTATTTAGTGGCGGTACAGGTGCGGCGGCTGGCACTACAACAAGCGGTGTTTCTGGCGGCTTGATGGGAAGCACGTTACCCGCTACCGCTGGTACTGGCGCAACTACAGCCGCATCCTTGTCTTCACAAATTGCATCTCAGGGTCTTGTTGGTGACCTTGTTAACAAGGTTGCTAGTTTTACTGGATTGACACCAGATACTGTTGGAAAACTTGGCGTTTCTGCTGTTCAATCTTTATTGAGTAGTTCTGGTGCTAGTCAACAAGCGGCTCAAGCTCAACAAGCGGCACAAACACAAGCAGATGCTCAAATTCGTGCGGCTCAGATTGCGGCTGATGCCGCTAAGTTTCGTCCTGTTGGCGTAACAACTCGTTTTGGGCAGTCATCATTCACGACTGATGCACAAGGCAATGTCATTGGTGCTGGTTATGCCGCAAGTCCTGAGATTCGTGGCTACCAAGATCGTTTGTCTGCTTTGTCCACACAAGGTTTGCGTGATGCTGAGTTGGCTCCATTGGCTTACCTTCCCTTGGCTGGTGCATCTCAAAGTTTGTTTGGCTTGGGTCAAGGTTATCTTGCCAAGTCTCCTGACCAAGCCGCCGCTGACTACATCGCTAAACAACAGGCATTGATTAGTCCTAGCAGACAAACTCAATTGGCTGAGTTGCAGAACAAGTTGTTCCAGCAAGGTCGTGGTGGTGCGGCTGTTGCTCAAGGTGGTAGCTTGATGGCTACAAGTCCTGAGTATGCTGGTTACTATAACGCTTTGGCTCAACAAGATTTGGCATTGGCGGCACAAGCTGACCAAGCGGCTCAACAACGTATCCAGTTTGGTGCTGGTTTGTTTGACACTGGTGCTGGCTTGCAGAACAAATACTATGCTGGTCAGACTGCGGCTTATCAGCCATTTGCTACCGCTATGGATACATCTAGGTATCTTGAAGGTTTGGCGCAACAGCCAATGACTATAGGCACTGAAATTGGCGGTAAAACAACTGCGGCTAACACCTTGTCTGGTAGTTTGTTGAGTTCAGGAATTACACAAGCGGCGGCTACTATGGCTCCAGCCAATGCCTACTCAGCATCTGGTAATTTCTTGGCTGGTGTTGCTCAGAATCCAGCAGTAGGTAGTGCATTGAGTAATGTGTTTGGCGTTCAAACAACACCATCATCCGCACCTAAGTATCAAATCATCAACGGTCAACTTGTTCAAGTTGCTTAAAGGGGAAAAGAATGGCAACAAGTCAAATCTTAGGACTATTTACATCTCCTGAACAGTATCAGGCAAACCAGTTGGCGCAGTTTCGTCAACAGGCGGCTAGTGAGGTTCAGTCAAACCCTTTCCAGCAAGCCGCTATCAATATGCGTCAGGCTGGCTACCAGTTGGGTGGTGGTATCGCTGGCGCTTTGGGTGGTGTTGACCCGCAATTGCAGAAGATTACTCAGCGTCAGCAAATCCTTGGCATGATTGACCCTGCCAATCCTGAATCTTATGCAAGAGGTATTCAAGCCGCATTGCAAGTCGGTGACCAAGAAGCCGCTTTCCTTTTGCGTAATGAGATGATGAAGGTCAAGCAAGTAGCGCAAGAAGAACAGTTGAACCAGATGAAGGTTCAAGACTACTTGACTCAACGTGGTCAGGGTATCGCTACACAAGGTCGTGCGACTCTTGCTAATGAGTTGGTTGGTCAACTCAAGAATCCTGATGGCACTATCAATAAAGATGTCGAAGCTAGATTGCTTTCATTCCCTGAAGGTCGTGCGGCTATATCTGAACAGGCCAAAGTCTTGCCAGCATTGCGTCAACTTGGTGCGGCTGGTACTCCTGAAGTCAATCCATTTGATTTGTTTGTCAACGACCCTAACATCCCTGCACCTCTTAAAGCCACAGCTAGACAGTACCAAAGCAGTTTTGCTAGAGGCATCTATGACACTGAGCAAGCCGACAAGTTGGTTGAAAGACTGGCTACTGCAACTCAAAAAGCTACTGAGTTCCAACAGACTCAAGACCGTTTGAAGCAGAATCAAGAGATGTTGGATTCTTACAGACAGCAAGGCTTGGCTAACTCTCAGGCATCTTTGGTTCTTCAAAGTCAACAGGCTAGACTCAATGCTGATTTGAAACTTCAGCAAATAGAAGCTAAAGCGGAGATTGAGAAAAATAAACCTTTGCGTCCTGACTTGGCTAAAGACGAAGAAGAAGACTACAAAATTGCAAGTGCGGCTAGAAAACTCGCCATTGAAGCCAATAATTATGTAAACAGCATCAAGTCTGGAAGCATTAAGTTTGGCTTAAAAGATCGTGCTTCTATTGCGGCTAGAAATGTATTTGGCTCTAATGACCCAGATGTGGTCGCTAGGAATGACTTTGAGAGGTTCAAGACTCGCCTTGTCAATGAGTCATTACGCTTGAATAAGGGTACTCAAACAGAAGGTGATGCACAAAGGTCAATCAAAGAATTGGAAGGTGCTGAATCTGCTATTGATGCCGCAAAAGCAATTAATACACTTGCAGAACTTAATGCAAGAAAAGTTCAGGATTCACAAGAATCAATTGAAAGACGAAGAATAAATGCAGGGTTTAGACTTCCTGAAGTTCCGATTCAAGCATTAAAGTTTGAACCTCAAATTTTCACAAATGATGAATACTCGTCATTCTTGAAAAATCCACAGTATCCTAAAGGCACTATTTTTGTTGACCCACAAGGGGTTAGAAGGGTAAAACCATAATGGCTGACTATACGCAAGCTCCTTTGGCAGATCAACCATCAACTCCACAGGCATCAACATCAGTCTTTGACCCCAAAGTTGAATATTCTCCACTTGCTGAAACTGCAAGGGCTTTTGGTCAAGGTTTGACCTTTGGCACTTTGGATGAGTTGGAAGCCGCTGTAAGGACTGGTTCTATTAGCGGTGCTGACTACGAGCGTCAACGCAATCTGTTGCGTGAACAGCAAAAGCAGTTTGGTCAGGATATGCCGCTAGTGAAGACTCCTGTGGAGTTGGCTGGTGGCTTGGTCATGCCATTGGGCATGGCTGGTCAGATTGGTAAGTTAGCCCCTGAAACTCAAGCCTTGATTACTGGAACATCTACCCTTGGTCGGGTTGGTCGTGGTGTTGTTGCTGGTGGTGTTACAGGTGCTTTGTCTGGCTATGGCTATGCAGAGAAGGATGCTGGCACTGAGGCTGGTATGGGTGCTGTCTTTGGCGGCTTGATTGGTGGCACTGTTCCTGTAGTTGTTCAAGGTGCTGGCACTGTCATTCGTAATGTCTTGAATGCTTCTGGCATTGGTGACCAAACAACTGCCGCATCCAAGATGTTGGCTAACTACTTGGACAAGGACAATCTGACACCTCAAGAAGCACAAGCGGCATTGGATGAGTTGCGTAGGTTGCGTGTTCCTCAACCAGTTCTAGCTGACTTGGGTAAGAACTTGCAAGACTTGGCATACAACGCTTACGTCATCCAGTCCAAAGCCAAGGGTAAGACCCAAGAGTTCCTTGAGAACCGCATGATTGACCAGCCAAACAACATTGTTAAGGGTTTGGTTGAGAAGGCTGGCTTGGCTAAGAATGTCAATGGCTTTCAGTACTTGACTGCATTAACTGAAAGTCAGGCTCAGAAAGCTAGTCTTGCGTATCCAAACGCTTACACGCTAGACATTGATGCCAGACCTTTTAGAGAATACATCGACAGAAAAGTATTTCAAAAGGCATACGATGAGGCCGTAAAGAGTGCAGACACCAAAGGCATCAAGTTGCCTGATTTGAGTGCTATCAAGAATGCTCAGTCAGTGCCAACTGAAATCTTGCACAAAATCAAGATTGGCCTTGATCGGGTTATTGACTCAGAAACTGACTCTGTAACTGGCAAGGTTTCTGGCTATGGTCGTGATGTCATTAACGTCAAGAATGAATTCAACGACAAGATCAAGTCATTGAATCCTGATTACGCAAAAGCAAATGCTGAGTTTGCTGATGCATCCCGCATCAAGAACAGTTTCGAGATGGGTCAGAAGTATCAGCGTCTTGACCCGAAAGAAGCCGCCGCCAACATCAAGAAGATGAATTCTGACGAGAAGGAAGCATTCAGACTTGGCATGATGGCAGACATCAATAAGCGTGTTGGTGACTTCAAAGGTGGTGACTTTTCTCGCCAAGTGTTCAAGTCTGACAATCAGAAGATGCTGGTTCGTTATGCATTTGATGACCAAAAAGCCTATAGCGACTTCTCTCAATACGTTAAGGGTTTGACTAATCAGAGTGCAACTGCCAAGTCTTTGATTGGCGGCTCTAAGACTGGTGAACGTCTGGCTACTCAAGATCAAGCCAGTGAACTTGGTCAAATGGCACAGTCTGCCGCTACTGGTGACTTGTTTGGAGTGGCTAGGGCGGCTGGCTCATCCTTACTCGCTAGAACAAGGGGCATTAGCGGTGAGACTTCAGAAGCCTTGCAACAGCGTTTGTTTGCGACAGACCCTATTGAACAGCGTTTGATTCTGACTGAACTGAACAAGAGAGCCAAGGCTAAACCTACAGGCTTATTGTCTGGTGCGGCGGCACTTGGCACTGCCACAGGCATCTTAGGAGACTGAAATTGACCCAATCAGTATCTGTCTCCTTGCGGCTGGTCTTGTTAAGAACATCCAAGCTGGCTGTGAACTTTACAAGCAAGCTAAAGAATCTTTTGTCGAGATTAAAGCCACTGCGGATGAAGTTATCGCTATTGGTAGAGAGGTTAAAGGTTTCTGGTCGAAACTTAGCGGTTTCTTTGGCTCTAGTCCCAAGCCTAAAGCTGTTAAGCCTGTCGCAAAGGCTAAAAAGTCTGCTTATGTCGCTGTTGACGAAACTCAAGTCAAAGTGGACATCGTTAAGAACCTCACTGAGTTCTTTAAACTTCAAGAACAACTTGCGGCACACATACGAGAAGAAGAAGAAAAGTCTAGAACAGTCTATGACCCAGATCAAAACCACATGGAGGCCGCACTCAAAAGAGTGATGGCACAGCAAGAGATGGACAGGCTTGTTGTCCAGATCAGGGAAACAATGGTCTATCAGAGTCCACCTGAGATGGGTGCTTTGTACAGTTCAGTTTTTGACATGAAAGAACTTATTGATGAGGAGCAAGAACAAGCAAGGCTGAAGCAAGAGGCGAGAAAGAGGCAAGAAGTATGGCTACGAAAGGAGGAAGAAAGAAACTTCCAGCTAAAACTAGCGTACCTAGCGGCAACTACTATATTCCTCCTCTACCTGTGGCTGTGGCTTCTCCTAGTGAGTCGTTGGGGGAAAGCATAATGGGATGGATAGCGGCTTGTGTGTTGGTGGCCTTG